>Ga0315281_10013405_pt1 | contig 11094 bp, 11 predicted proteins | sample YL17G07_0_MG_FD_204540 | JGI IMG/M metagenome (GOLD analysis project Ga0315281, IMG submission 204540) | Sediment microbial communities from Yellowstone Lake, YNP, Wyoming, USA - YL17G07_0 | ecosystem: Environmental > Aquatic > Freshwater > Lake > Sediment | place: USA: Wyoming | collected... | reverse complement strand
TAGCCCGTTCTGAGCAGTCATTTGCACACCCCACCCCCAATTCCGCGGGGCCACTGATGTGGCCCGACCCTTGCTCTCTCCCTTGGAACGAAAGGGAGGACGCATGGGGAGAATGATCTTGATCCTGGGATTGTCGACCGTGGCGGGCTGCGATTCGGGATCCATGATGATGCTGGGGATGGCGTTGGGGAGTTCAGATTCAACGCCGGCCGGCCCGACGGTCGGCCTGACGGTCGGCCTGACGGTCGTCAATCAAGGGACCGTTCCCGTCCGAGTCCAGATCGTGGCAGACCATGTGGAAGCTTCCCCTTCGGACATCCAAGAGGTTGTTCTCGCGCCCTCGGAGTCGACGTTCTTGACCTTCGGGGATGTGAGTCTTCTGAGAGTCCGCGTGCTCCTGGTATCCAGTCTGACGATGCTCTTCTATGAGGCCTGGGACCAGGCCGAGTTGAGCGGCCTGGGCAACCAGGTGACGGTGACCGTGACCCCCTGACCTGGGCGCGCTAGAGTTTCTTCAGCGCGGCGCGCAGGGCGTCGAAGCAGGCCTTGATGTCCTCCATCGGGCTGTCGGGCTTCTCTTCATACTCGAGAGCCAGGCAGCCGTCGAACTTGATCTCCTTGAGCGCGCGGAGCGTCCCGACGAGATCGAGCTTGCCCTGGCCCAGGACGTTGAAGACGTTGGGCGCCGAGGCGTCCTTGAGGTGGACCTCGAACACGCGCGCGCCGAACTTGCGGATCGCCGCGACGGGATCCTCGCCGGAGCGGACGTAGTGGCCGGTGTCGGCGCAATGGCCGATGGCGTCGGAGCGGCCCTCGAGGGCCTTCGCGACGTCCCCGATCTTGTCGTAGCGCGACTTCGGGCCGTGGTTGTGCAGGGCGAAGCGGACGCCGTACTCCTTGGTGAGCCCTTCCAGCGCGTCGAAGCTGTCGGGATCCGGATCGCCCACGAGCAGCTTCGCGCCCATCGCCTTGGCGAACGCGAACTTCGTGCGGCTCTTCTCGGCGTCCTTGGGGATGTTGCCGCACCAGTAGCCCCACACCGTGACCCCGGCAGCCGCGAGCTTCGCCTTGTAGCCCTTCAACTTCTCCTCGTCGGCCGTGAAGGGCATGTGCTTGTCGGCGAAGATCTCGGCGAAGGAGAGGCCGAGCTCCTGGTACATCGCCAGGGCCTTGTCGAGATCGAAGTTCCGGACGGAATAGCTCTCCATGCCGATCCGGAACCCCGCGGTTTCCTGGGCGAAGCCCAGGCGCGAGGCCAGCAGGGCGGCGCCGGAAACGCGGAGGAAGTCGCGACGGTCCATGACGATCTCCTTAACGGCTGCAGGCCAGGGCGATCTGACGGGCCAGGGGTTCGAGCAACTCGGCTTCGTTCGCGGGGCGGCGCGCGCACGACGGATGGGGCAGCGGGTCCTTCATGCGCCCGGTGATCCGGAGATACGCGGCGGCGCTGTCCTTGTAGGCGGGCACCGGATCCCGGAACGCCACGGCGCCCAGCGCCTGGAGGGCGTCGTTGAGCTCGTAGAAGCGCGCGTCCTGCTGCGCCCACCAGCGGTCCCGCAGCGCGAAGGCCTCGGGATCGAACGTCGAGAGGCCGAGCAGGTAGTCGCTGCCGTACATGACCATGTCGATGGCGAGGTCGTTGCCGGTGTAGACCTTGAAGCCGGGCCGCTCGCGGTCGCGGATCTCGAGCCGCTCCAGCTCCGCCACCCGCGAGAGCGACGAATGCTTGAGGCCCGTCAGGTTGGGGATCTCGAGCAGCCGCCGGAACGTGTCGGTGTCGTAGATGCGCCCGAACGGCGCGAACATCTTGCCGAGCTCGAAGGCGAGGGCCTGGGGGCAGGGCGCGACGATCTTGCGGTAAAGCGCGACGACGTCGCCCGTGGCGAAGGCCTCGCTCTGGAAGATGATCGGGATCGCGCCGGCGTCGAGGATCGCCTTCACCGCCTGCTCGTAGGTCTCGCCGAACGCGCAGGCCCCGGCGATGAACGGCGCCGTGCCGAGCGCCTTCCGCGACAGCTTGAGGATCTCGACGCGCTGCGCGGGCGTGAGCTGCGGGCCGAAGCCGGTGTCCATGTTCACCGCGGGGGTGATGCCGGCCTTCGAGGTCCGGAGCAGGTGGGCCAGGAACTGGTCGACGTCGGGCGTGCCGTCGGGGCGGAACGGGAGGAGCACCGCGGAGTTCGCGTCGATCTTCCGCCCGGGCTGGATCCGGCTCAGGAATCGCTTCACGGCTTCTGTCGCTCCTTCTTGCGGATCTCCTGGAGCAGCTTGCCGTAGACCGGGTCGCGGGGCACGCAGCCGGCGGCGTACTGGCCGAGCTCGTTGTCCTTGGATCGCATGAGCGTGGTGCAGTAGCTCACCGTGATGCAGGCCTTGAGCTTCGCGAGCGCTCCGCGTCCGATGCCGACGTACGCGCTCCGGCCCGCGCGCAGGTTCGCTTCGCCCGCCTCGGCGGCGTAGTGGCGGAGATAGCTGTAGCCGGTGCCGACGATGGGGAGGTCGGGGAACGCGCGCTGGACCTCCGCGGCCATGCGGAAATGGCGGTCCATGCCGACGAGGCCCGACTCGGGCATCTCGTAGCCGTCGGGCGGCGGGGTGTCGGCGGGACGGAGGAAGTGCGGGTTGTAGTAGGGGCAGCCTGCGCTCACGTTCAGGAACTGGAGCCCCGCCTCGCGCATCAGCCGGATGGCTTCGATCGGCTCCCGCAGATCGGGCTCGAGAGGGTTCTCGGGGTTGACGCCGAACGCGTTGAGGTAGGGCCGCGGGAAGTCCACCGGCTCGCCGATGTTCGTCGTCGCGTTTTTCCGATAGGGCACGGCGTCGAAGATGTTCATCCGCGTCGCGAGCACGAGATCGTTGCCGACCTCGGCGCGGATGCGGCGGAACGTGTCGCGGACGAAGCGGGTCCGGTTCTCGAGAGAGCCGCCGTACTTGCCCGGCCGGGTGCGCGCGCCGAGCAGCTCGTTGAGCAGGTAGCGGTGGCACTGCTTGAGGTCGATGAAGTCGCAGCCCGCGTCGCGGGACATCTTCGCGGCGGCGACGTAGGCGTCCTGGAGGCGGTCGAGCTGCTCGTCCGTGAGGACGGGATGGTCGGCGGCCATGGGCTTGCGCTCCTTGCCGAAGCGCGCGAACGGGTCGATGACGGGGTCGCGGACCGCGACCGAGGGGGCGGGGAAGGCAAAGCGGCCCGAGTGGGTCAGCTGGAGGCCGATGAGGAAGTCGTCGGTGCTGCCGCAGCTCTTGCGGTGTTCGTCGCGCGCGAACGTGATGAGCTTCTTCAGTTCGGGGAAGTTGTCCTTCGAGAAGAGGAGCTGGCGGGTGTTGGCGCGGCCTTCGGGGACCACGGCGCAGGCCTCGCCCCAGAGCACCTTGGCCCCGCCGCGGGCGAAGCGTCCCCAGCGATGGTAAGTGATCTCGTCGGGCCGGCCGTCGAGCGTCCCGTCGCAGCCCTCCATGGGGTGGATGACGAAGCGGTTGCCGACCGTTCGATGGCCGATCTTGCCGGGCTGGAGGGAGTCGTGGATCTTGGCTTCGAGCGGGATCTCGAGCTTCAGGCGGGCGATCTCCTTGAGGAGCGTCTCGCGGTCGGCGAAGAGGGGATTGCCCCGGAGGAAATCCATGAGGGCCCCACTATACCGCGGGCGCGGCGGGCCCTCCCACGAAAATCAGATCGCGCGGCGGGCGCCCATCTCGAGCGCGCGGATCCGGCCTTCCATCGCGCGGATCGACGACTCGCAGGGGCCGGCGAGGCCGGCGCAGTTGAAGCGGCGGAAATAGTCGAGGTTGCGACGCTCCCGCGCGATCGACTCCCGGAGCCGCGCGGTCTCATCGGCGGGCCCTTCGGCTGGGCCGCGGGGTTTCACGGCGTCTGTGTCCTCGACGAAGCGCCAGCGGGTGTAGACCTGGGTCAAAACCGATAGCAACGCTCTCATCGTCTCCCCCTTCCTCTCCACCGGGGCAGCGAGGCGAGGATGTCCAGCGCCGTGCGGACGAACGCGCGGACTTCCGCCCGCTCGCGCAGCCCGGCCTTCGCCCTCCGCAGTCCCGTCAGGTTCTTCATACCCCTCTTAAAAGCAACCCCCATGCCAGGGTTACAGAAAACCAAATTCTGCGCTAACTCCTTAGAAGACAGCAGGTTGATGTTTTCGGGGGAAACCCTCTTCTGGCAACCATCCTACCGCCAGGTAGCCCGTCTCGCAGGAACACACCCCTGGGTGGCTGCGAAGAAACGCACGGTGCGTTTCTTCACAGGCCGTATAATGAGGAGGTGAGTCCAGAAGAGAACATCCCCCTCCAGGAGGCGGTCTCGCGAGGGCTCATCCCCTGCTCGGCGTGCGGCGGCCAGGGGGCCGATGTCCGGAAGATCGGCGACAAGAACCACTTCCTCTGCGGCCGCTGCCTTGGGCGCGGACGCGCCTGGACCGCCGCCTTGACGGCGCTCGCCATCCTCATCGTCGGCCTCGGCGGCTTCCTGCTCCTCCGCGCCCGGGCTCCCTCCGGCGGCCCCGATGCGCCGCCCGACTCCAAGGCGCCCCCCGAGCACGTCACCCAGGAGATCGTCGCGCTCCTCGACACCAAGCAGTACGGCCACGCCCGCGCGCGCATCCAGGAGCTGATGGGCCCGTTCCCCAAGCGGCCCGACCTCAACCTCCTCCTGGGGAAGTGTCTCATGGGCCTGAAGGCCTGGGACGCCGCCGTCGCCCCGCTCCGCCTCGCCTTCGACGCGGGTCCGCCTACCGACGACCAGGCCGCGCTCTTCCTCGGCCTCGCGCTCAAGTCGCTGGGACGTTCCGCGGAGGCGCTCAAGTACCTGGAGCTCCCCACGACCTTCAACAAGGAGATGCCTCTCGCGCGCGCCGAGGCCTACCTCGACCTCGAACGGTACGACGACGCCCTCAAGCTCCTGCCCGACACCGCCGAAACCCTCTGGGCCCGCCACCGCGCGATCCTCTACCTGGGGAAGGGCGATGACGCCCGCAAACTCGTCGACGGTGGCGATCCCTTCCTCCTCGCCGGACAGCTCCGCGAGGAGGGCGACTTTGCCGCCGCCGCGAAGATCCTGGAGGCCCATCCCGGACCGCGCGCCCGCAAGGCCGAGCTGATCCTTGCGATCGAGTCGGGCGACCTGGCGAAGGTCGACGTCGTCGCGGCCGAGCTCGCGAGTGACGACGCGCCCTATTTCCGCGCGATCGCCCATCTCCTCGGCGGCCGGCGCGAGAAGGCCCAGACGGCCGCCTGGGAATTCCTCGCCAAGTGCGACAAGGAGTACGGCCCGCTGCGCCTCGAGCGCATGATGATGAGCCACCTGGTGGGCGAGCTGAAGACCGCCGACCTCGAGGCGGAAATCAAACTCCTGTCGCGCTTCCACGCGAACGACCTGCTCTGGTACCTCGCGCTTGCGACCGGCGACCGCGCCTGGGCGGAGAAGGCGGCCGCCTCGACGCCCGGCCACAACTACCCCTACCACTCCATCCAGCGGCTGCTGAAGAAATGAGCCACGTCGTCGCCATCGACGAGGGGACCACCGGCGTCCGCGCCATCCGGGTGGACGAACGGGGACGCCTGGTCGACAGCGCCTACTCCGAGTTCCGCCAGATCTACCCCAAGCCCGGCTGGGTGGAGCACGATCCCGAGGAGATCTGGCGGGCGACGCTCGGCGTCCTCCGCAAGGTCATCCAGGACCCCGCGCAGGTCGCCGCGATCGGCGTGACCAACCAGCGCGAGACGACGGTGATCTGGGACCGCAAGAGCGGCCGCCCCGTCTTCAACGCGATCGTCTGGCAGTGCCGCCGCACCGCCGACGCCTGCGAACGGCTCCGCGCGCGCGGCCTGGAGAAGATGATCCGCCGGAAGACCGGCCTGGTCGCCGACGCCTATTTCTCCGCGACGAAGGTCCAGTGGATCCTCGAAAACATCCGCCCCAAGGGCGACCTCTGCTTCGGGACCATCGACACGTGGCTCCTCTGGAATCTTACCGGGGGCAAGGTCCACGCGACCGATCCGACCAACGCGTCGCGCACGATGCTCTACGACATCCGCCGCCGTGACTGGGACGACGACCTGCTCAAGCTCTTCAAGGTCCCGCGCCGGATCCTGCCGGAAGTGCGGGGATCGACCGCGTCGTTCGGCACCACGTCGCTCTTCGGCCGCGAGATCCCGCTCTTCGGCGTCGCCGGCGACCAGCAGGCGGCGCTCTTCGGCCAGGGCTGCATCCGCAAGGGGTCGATGAAGAACACCTACGGCACCGGCTGCTTCATGATGATCAACTCGGGTGCGACCCGCGCCGATTCGAAGGCCGGCCTGCTGACGACGCTCGCCTGCGGTCCGCGCGGCGAGACGGTCTACGCGCTCGAGGGCGCGGTCTTCATCGCGGGAGCCGCGATCCAGTACCTGCGCGACAGCCTCCAGATCATCACGAAGGCGGAGGAGACCGAGGATCTCGCGAAGTCGATCCGGTCGACGGGGGGCGTCTACTTTGTCCCGGCCTTCGTCGGCCTCGGAGCTCCCTACTGGGATGCGAACGCGCGCGGCGCCATCGTGGGGCTGACGCGCGGCTCGGGGCGGGCGGAGATCGCGCGGGCGGCGCTGGAAGCGATCGCCTACCAGACGCGCGACATGATCGAGGCGGGAGGCGTCAAGGTCCGCGAACTGCGCGTCGACGGCGGCGCGACGGGGAACGACTTCCTCATGCAGTTCCAGGCCGACGTGCTGGGCGCGCGGATCGTCCGACCGAAGTCGATCGGCTCGACGGCGCTCGGCGCCGCGTATCTCGCGGGCGTCGGCGCGGGCCTCTGGAAATCGCGCGAAGAGCTCGGGCTGGACGTGGACCGCGTCTTCACGCCGGCGATGCCGCGCAAGGAGGCGGACCGGCTCTTCGCGGGCTGGAAGGCGGCGGTAGCCCGGGTCCTCACTCGATAAGGAGGCGCATCGAGCGGGGCTCGAGGCGCAGGACGCGGCCGCGCAGGGCGGCGTGGCCCAGGACGAAGCCCACCGGGATGCCGAACGAGCCGTCGAGTCCCGCGGGGAAGGACTTCGCGTCGAGCGCGGGCTTCACCAGCTTCAGCGGGCCCGCCGAGAACTCCAGGATCTCGCCCCCCTGGCCCAGCTGGAAGTATTCCGACGCGGCGAGCGTCACGCCCTTCAGGCTCGTGCCCAGCCCGACGAACGTCTTGTCCTTGCCGTTCACCTTGCCTTCCAGGAGCAGGTAGCGGTCGCCCGCGAAGAAGACCGGAACGCCCGGGACCGTCCCCCCGGCCTTGCGCAGCGTGAGCCTGGAGCGGCGGTAGTCGAGCGTGAAGTCGTAGTGCATCAGGAACTGGAGGCCGATCGCGCCGTCGGGGCGCAGCGATCCGACCTGCACGGCCTGGCCCAGATGGACGGGGACGTTCTTCACCGTCAGCCGGCCCACGCCGACTTCCTGGACCGTCGCCTCGTCGACGTTTCCGCCCCCCCTCACCCCCAGCGTGGCGAGACCCGCGCGCCGGGCGAAGTCGCGGTCGATCACGATTTCGTCGAGCAGCGTGTCGATGACGAACAGGATACGATGGCCGTTCAGCGTGCCGGCGACGATCGGGAGCGGATCCGCGGAGAAGAACTCGACCGTGAGCTCCTCATTGCCCAGGTTGGACGAGTAGGCGACGCTGCGGGCCAGCGTCTCGTATTTCCTCGCGAGGATCGAGTCGCCCATCAGCGCGTAGATCTTCGCCGCGTTGAAGAAGTCGTCCTGCCGGACGTAGGCCACGGCCAGATCGGGGAGGACCCGCTGCTGGCGCTCCAGCTGCTCGTAGGCCTTCGCTTTCCCCTGCAGGAGCGGCGTCAGCAGTTCGATGGCTTCGCGGTTGCGGTTCCGCAGCATCAGGATGCGGGCCCGGAGGTGGATGGCCTCGAGATCGCGGCTGTCGCGGGCCAGCGCCTCGGCGGCGTCGAGATCGCCCCGCGCGCAGGCTTCCAGCGCGGGATCCAGCGAGCCGGCGGCGGTCGGCGTTCCGGCTTTCCGGGTCGAGCCGCCGCATCCGGCGATCAAGAGCGCGGCCAGCACGAGGATCCTCATTTCCGGTTCTCCTTGGCGAGGCGCGTGCGCTCCAGCTCCTCGCGCAACTCCTTCAGCGCCTCCGCGTCCTTGTAGAAGCCGAGCGCCTGCCGGTACAGCGAGAGCGCCCGGTCGTAGTCCCCCCGATCATGAAGGACGCGACCCAGGGCCAGAGTCCCTTCAGAGGAAGCCCGAATCGAGATGGCCTTGCGGAGGTCCCGCTCCGCCGTCTCGAGGTCCTTGCCGTCCTCATGGCGCGTCACGCCGCGATTGAACCATGCGGAATAGCAGTCCGGGTCGAGGCGGATGGCCTCGTCCAGGTCGGCGATCGCCTTGGCGGTGTCGCGACGCACGCGCTGCCAGGCCAGACCCCGGGCGGCGATGTAGGGCGCCTGGCTCGGATCGAGCTCGACCGCCTTGGCGTAGTCCGCCAGCGCCGCCTCTCCCTGACCGGCGGCGAGATGCGCGGTGCCTCGGTGATAGTAGAGCTCGGCCTCGGCGGGATGGACCTTGAGGGCGAGATCGAGTTCGCGCGCCGCCTCGGGGAAGCGGCGCCGCTCCAGGAGCATGCGGGCCATCGCGACATGGGCCCGGCCGAAGTCGGGATTCAGGTCGAGCGCGAAGCCGAACATGCGCTCCGCCACGGCGCTGTTGCCCTGGGTGATCGCGCGGACCCCTTCGTTGTAGAACCCGTCGGCGAGCGCGCTGCCGATCCGCCGGGCCTCGGCCGCGTCGCGGTCGGCCTCGTCGCCGCGTCCCGCCCGCCGCCGGATCCGGGCGCGCTGGAGCAGGGCTTCGACGAATTCCGGGACGAGGCGGAGCGCCTCGGAGAAATCGGCGTCGGCCTCCGCGAAGCGGCCCGCGTCCCCGTGGAGCAGGGCGCGGTTCAGGTGCAGCGTCGCCCGCGGGATCTCGGCGTCAGGTTCGTCTTTCTTCAGGGCGATCGCCCCGCTGTAGTCGGCGAGCGCGGCGTCGGGCTGCTTGAGCGATTGATGGAGCATGGCGCGCATCACCAGGTAGTCGGCCTTCGGGCGCCGCGCGATCGCCCGATCCATGAGCTCCAGCGCCCGGCGATTGTCGCTCGACTCGACGGCCTCGCGGTACTCCTGCTCCGACGCCTCTTCCGGCGAAAGCGACGGTGCGCAGGCGGCAAGACCCAGGACCAGGACGACGGCGATCCTCATCCGGGCCGGTACCGCTTCACGAGCAGGGCGAACCGAGGGTCGCCGCGCAGCTTCCCGAGCGCGGGATCGCTGTCGACGAGCTCCAGGTCGAAGCCCGCCTGGAGCGCCTCCTCGAGATCCGCCAGGGCCGCGTCCTTCTCGCCGCGCCGGGCGTGTTCGCACGCGCGGGCATAGGCGGGCTGCTCCCGGCTTTCGAACTGGATCGACTGGGCGTGGGTGAAATTCTCCGCCTGCGCCGCTCCGCACTGGGGACAGACGACGCCCTGAAGGCTGGACCCTTCGGGGACCTCGTATTCCTTGGAGCAGCGGAGACAACTGACGTTCATGGATTTCTTCGCGTCTTCCGTGATTCGTGATTCGTAATTCGTGATTCGGGTCCTAGAGATTCCACTTCTTCTTCTTCTCCCACAGCGTCTTCCGACTTAATCCCAGCCGGTCGGCGATCTCCTGGAGCTCGACCTTGTCGCCGAAGCGGAGCAGCGTTTCGCGGATGTGGTCGTCGATCGAGGCGATCCCGGCCTGCGGAGCCCCCGGAAGCGGCTTCAGGAATTCGAAATCGGCCGCTTCCAGCGTGTCGCCATCCACGAGCGAGGCCGCGCGCCGGAGCGCGTTCACCAGCTCGCGCACGTTGCCCGGCCAGCGGTGCTCCAGGAGCGCGGCCAGCGCGGACTCCGAGAGCTGCTTGCGGCCGCGGCCGGTCTCCTGGGCGATCCGGTTGAGGAACAGCTCCGTCAGCAGGGGGATGTCCTCGCGGCGGTCGCGCAGCGCGGGTAGGTCGACTCGCAGCACGTTGAGGCGATAGAAGAGGTCGCGGCGGAAACTCTCCGAGCGCTCCAGGTCCTCGTTCGTCGCGGCAATAACCCGGACCTCGACCTTCTCGGTCCGGGTGCCGCCCAGCCGCCGCACTTCGCCGTTTTCGAGCACGCGGAGCAGCGACTCCTGCGCGCCCGAGGACAGGCAGGCGACCTCGTCGAGGAAGAGCATGCCGCCGTGGGCCTGCTCGAAGAGGCCCGGGCGGTCGCGCTCGGCGCCGGTGAAGGCCCCCTTCAGGTGGCCGAACAGTTCGGAGTCGACGAGGTTCTCGGGCAGCGTCGCGCAGTTCGCGGCGACGAAGGGGCCGCGGCGGTGGATCGCGCGGGCGACGAGCTCCTTGCCGGTCCCGCTCTCGCCGACGACGAGCACCGGGTAGGGTGATTCGGCGACGCGTTCGAGGGTCCGGTAGAGGTCGCGCATCGGCTTCGACGCGCCGATGAGCTCGCCGTAGCCCGCCTGCCGGGCGGAGAGCGCGCGGTCGAGCGCCGCGGCATAGCGGCCGAGGGTCTCGAGGCCGCCGAAGACTCCCTTCTCGTAGCGATGATCGAGATAGACCGCGCCGTCGCTGCTGCGGAGGGGGATGACGCAGACCGACCGCACTTTCTGACCCTGGAGGCTCCCGATCCCGGCCAGGTCGGCGTCCGTGGCGACGATCGGGCGGCCCTCGGCGAGCGCGCGGTCGAGGAGGGTGCGGCTCACTTTCTCGTTCGCGCGCTGCACCTCGTCCCCGTCCATGTGGCGCGCGAAGGGGATCCGGTCCCGCAGCACGATGAAGCCGCGCTCGGCCTTCGAGACCTGGAGGAGCGCGTCGAGGATCCGCGCGGGATCGGGTTCCGCGGCGGCGTCGAGCAGCCGGAGGATGTCTTCGTCCTTCACAGGCATTCCTTCAGCAGCGCCTCGCCTTTCGAGGCGAGCTCTTCGGCCCGCTCGCGGCTGGGCGCGTCGGAGTAGACGCGGATCAGCGGCTCGGTGCCGCTCTTCCGGAAGAGCAGCCAGGAGTTGTCCTCGTAGACGCGCTTGAAGCCGTCCACGGTGACGTCGCGGAGCCGTCCTTCGACGAGGCTGAGC
>Ga0315281_10013404_pt1 | contig 11094 bp, 8 predicted proteins | sample YL17G07_0_MG_FD_204540 | JGI IMG/M metagenome (GOLD analysis project Ga0315281, IMG submission 204540) | Sediment microbial communities from Yellowstone Lake, YNP, Wyoming, USA - YL17G07_0 | ecosystem: Environmental > Aquatic > Freshwater > Lake > Sediment | place: USA: Wyoming | collected... | reverse complement strand
TTTGATTATGGAGTGCCCGGTCCTTTCCAGGCGTTCCACGATGGCCCCTCCGCAGACCGTGTCTTCCAGGCAGAAAAGGTCTTTTTCCCCCGAGCAGGCGATCAGGGCGTCCCGCCCCGCTTCGATCAGGCGTTCGCAGAGAGCGCCCAGGTTCAGGAAGGAACCGATGAACACCTCCGCACCCCCGCGGGCAGAGACCAGTGCCCGGGTGCCGTTCGTGGTGGTCATCACGATGGTCTTTCCCCTAATTTTATCCGGCCGGTAGTCCCGGGGAGAGTTCCCCAGATGAAACCCTTCCAGCGGCATGGCCCTTCTTTCCCCGGCCAGGAGGTAATCGGGATTCTTGGCCACCAGCTCCCTGGCCTCCTCCACGGTGCCCACGGGGATGAAAGCCCGCGCTCCATTTTCGAAGGCTACGGTCATCGTGGTGGTGGCCCGGAGGGCATCAATAACCACCACGGACTTCCCTGCCAGGTCTTTCCTTTCCAATTCATGCGGTGTAAATGCCAGGTCAATTTTCATAATGTACAAAGCGTATTTGATATTTGCCCATGCCCGATAGGGGCAATTCATGAATCGCCCTTACAACCTCTATGTCTCTGCCTTTCTTTTCGTCATTCGTTACTCTTCACTCTTTGCTCTATGCTCCATGCTTTCTTAGTGGGCTTCCGCCCAGTTCTTTCCCGCCCCGATCTCCACCTTCAGGGGGATCACGAGCTTCGTGACCCCTTCCATCTCCTCCTTGACCATGGCCCTGACCCCTTCCAGCTCTTCTTCCGGAACTTCGAAGACCAGCTCGTCATGGATCTGGAGGATGAGTTTGGTCTCCCGCTTCTCCCGGATCAGCCGCCGGTGGATTCGGATCATGGCCACTTTGATCAGGTCTGCCGCGGTTCCCTGGATCGGCGCGTTGATGCCGATCCGTTCGGCGAACTGGCGGACGCTCCGGTTTGGGCTCTTGATGTCGGGAAGGTAGCGACGCCGGTTCATGAGCGTGGTCACATATCCTTTTTCCCGCGCGGTCTCCAGGGATGAATCGATGTAATCCCGGACTCCATGGTACTTCTGAAAATAATTGGCGATGTAAGCCTGGGCCACGGCCGGCTGGATCCCCAGCTCTTTGGCCAGCCCGAAGGCGCTCATCCCGTAGATGATCCCGAAGTTGATGACTTTGGCCAGCCGGCGCATCTCCGGATTCACCCGGTCCGGGGAAACATGAAAAATCTCCCCTGCCGTGGCCGCATGAACGTCCTGGTCCTTCTGAAAGGTATCGACCAGGAATGGATCCCGGGACAAGTGGGCCAGAATCCGGAGTTCGACCTGGGAATAATCCGCAGACAGAATCCGGCTCCCCCCCTCCGGCATGAAGGCCTCCCGGATTCTCCTTCCTTCGGGGGAACGGATGGGGATATTCTGCAGGTTGGGATCGCTGCTGGACAGGCGGCCCGTGGCGGTTACCGTTTGATTGAAAGAAGTGTGAATCCGGCCCGTCTTCGGGTTTACCAGCTTGGGCAGAGCGTCCACATAGGTGGATTTCAGCTTGGACAGGCTCCGGTACTCCAGGACCTTGGCCGGGAGAGGAAAATCCTTGGACAGCTCATTCAGGACTTCCACGTCGGTGGAGTATCCGGTCTTGGTCCGCTTCCCTCCCGGCAGCTTGAGCCTTTCGAAAAGGATCTTCCCCAGTTGCTGGGGAGAGTTGATGTTGAAGGACTCCCCGGCCAGGTCAAAGATCTCCTCCGAGATCTTGTCCATCTTTATTTCAAACTCGCGGGACATGACCTCCAGGAGGGGAACGTCCAGCCTGACCCCGTTCATCTCCATGGCCGCCAGGACCTCGATCAACGGAAGCTCCACCTCGTGAAAGAGCTCGGCAAACCCGTCGGCCTCGATCTTGGGCATGAGGAGTTGGGCCAGCTGCAGGGTCAGGTCCGCATCCTCGCCGGAATAACGGCAGGCCTTCCCCACTTCCACCTGGCTGAAGGGAATCGCCTTGGCCCCGCTGCCGGCCACGTCGGAGTAAGTGATGATCTGCCGGTCCAGGTATTCCCGGGACAGCTCCTCCAGGCTGTGGCGGTGTTTGGACGGATTCAGGAGGTAGGAGGCGATCATGCTGTCGCCGGCAATCCCCTGGAGGCGGATCCCCGAATTGGCCAGGAGAATGTAATCGTACTTGATATTCTGCCCGTACTTCTTCATCCCCGGGTCTTCCAGCAGGGGCCGGAGAGTCCGGAGTACCCCCTCCCGGGAAAGCTGCTCGGGAGCCCCGGGGTAAGCATGGCCTACCGGGAGGTAAAAGGCCCGGTGGGGTTCAAACGAAAATGAAAGCCCCACGATCTCCGCCCTCATGGGTTCGATGGAGGTGGATTCCAGGTCCAGGGCAAAAGTCCCGGCCTTTTTCAGGTTCTGGACCAGATCATCGAATTCCCCCCGGCCGGTGATCAGCCGGTAGTCGTCCTCCCGGTGGTCGGTCTGCAGGGAGAAGTCTTTAAACAGCTTGGCGAACTCCATCTCCTTGAAGATCGCCTGCAGATTCTTCCGGTCCGGCTCTCCCAGTTTGAGCGCTTCCACTCCCCAATCCAGGGGGGCTTCCGAATCCAGGGTGGCCAGTTCCCGGCTCAGCCGGGCCTGTTCGGCATACCGATCCAGGCTGGACCGGACTTTCCCGCTCTTGACCTTCTCCACGTTCTTCAGCAGGTTCTCGATGGACCCAAATTCATCAATGAGCTGGGAAGCGGTCTTGGGGCCGATCCCCGGAACGCCGGGGATGTTGTCCGAGGTATCCCCCATGAGTCCCATGACCTCGACCACCTTGTCCGGTGGGACTCCGAAACGCTCTTTCACGTCCGGTACCTGGAAAGTCTTGTCTTTCATGGGGTCATACATGGTGATGCGGGAGCTGATGAGCTGCATGAGGTCCTTGTCCCCCGACACAACCACCGTTTCAATCCCTTCCCTTTCCAGCCTCCTGGCCAGGGTGGCGATCAGATCGTCGGCCTCGTACCCTTCTTTTTCCAGGACCGGCACGCGGAGGGCGGAAACAACCTCCTTGATGTGGGGAACCTGGACCCGCAGGTCCTCGGGCATAGAGGGTCGGTTGGCCTTGTACCCCCCGAAGGCTTCATGGCGGAAAGTGGGGCCGGGGGCGTCAAAGGCAATGGCCGCGTACTCCGCCTCCTTCTCCCGCAGGATCTTCAGGAGCATGTTGGTAAAGCCATAGATGGCATTGGTCGGAAAGCCCTTGGAATTGGAGAGATGGGCGATGGCAAAGAAGGCCCGGTAGATGTAGGAGCTTCCGTCAATCAGGAAAACTTTGGGTTTTTTCTCCGTCATAGGGTCAGTATGCCATAACCCCGGTGGAAAGAAAAGGTTGCAGGTCGCAGGTCACAGGCCGCAAGTCATACCCTCCGGCAGAGCCGGAGGCTTGGAACACAGGGAATCGCTCAAATCGAATGATCAATGGCTGCCACCTAAAGGTGGCCTTCCCTCTGTTGCCCGGCCCGAGGGCAAAGGCCTTGCGCGCAGAAACCATAAGGCGCCTTTGATTCCATGGAACGGGCGGGCATAGCCCCAGAACAATGGCCTCGGGTTGAATCCGTGTAGGGGCGATCCGGTGGATCGCCCACGGGCCCGCCTCTTTCTGCGCAAGTCGAACGGAGCACCTGGGAAAGGGGCTCACCCGGCCGATGCTTTCTGCGCGCAAGGCCTTTGCCCTCGGGCCACAACCCAGGCATCGCGGAGATGTCAAACTCTATTCCCCGGCAGAGCCGGGGGTTTACCTAAAGGAAATTACGACTTGCGAATTCAATCGAAATTGAAATCTACGGCGATCTTGATGGTTTTGGTGGTGGGGAGGTTCAGGATCTTCTTCACCCCTGTCCGGCGGGAGATTTCGGTCAGGATTTTTTCAATATGTTTCCAGGAAGGGGCAATCAGGGTGAACCAGATGTTGTAATCCCCTTCCCTTTCGTAGTTGTGCGTCACTCCGGGATAGGAGTTGACCACGGCCGCGAAGTCTTGGATCTTTTGGGGAGGGACTTTGGCTGCGCACAGGGTGGATCTGAATCCCACCGCGCCGGCGCTGAAACTGGCCCCGATGCGGCGGATAATCCCCTTCTCCTTGAGCCTGCGAACCCGGTTCAGGACCTCTTTCTCCTTCATCCCCAGCTTCCTGCCCAGGGCGAGGAAAGGACGATGGGTGACCGGGAATTTTCTCTGGATTTCGTTGAGGATCAAGCGGTCCTCCCGGTCCATGGGAAAATTTTTCCGGCCGCGGCGGACAGGAAACTTTTGCCGATCTTCTTTCAAAGGAAAAACATCCTTTTTGTCATTGCGGGAAGCTTTGGAACCAGGACCGCTTTTTCCCTCGAACCCTGGGCCTTGAACCTTTCGCCGTTTTTATCTCTGTGCTACTGTTTTGCAAAGTCTTTAAATTATTTTAGAATCTTTCTGAAATGGAGGGGCGGCCCCCAGTGGTCGCCCGCAAGATGGGCAGCCGCAGAGGGTTGCCCCTACGATTTGGTTGCGGCGCAGCCGCGCTGCGTGCTCTGCGACCTCTGTGGTTAAGTTTTTAATTAAAAAGCAAGCCCGAATTGCAGGCTATAAGAAGGAATGGTCCCGTAATCCACTTCCGCGGTGACCGCCAGGATCCCCAAGCTCAGCCTCGCCCCGAGGAATCCATGGGCCTGAGAAAACTCCTCCTTCCCCAGGCTGAGGCCGGGGGCAAGGTGGCTGGCCTTGCTTGAAACCCAGGCCGCGCCCAGGCCGGCATAGGGGGTAATTTTAATCCCCACCCCGAAGCCCTTGCTCACCGACAGGTCAAGTGCATAGGTCCGCAGGTCCAGCTGATCCACGTTGAAAGTCTGGGAATAGCTGCCCCGGATGTGGAGGCCGGGGACGAGGGCCTGATCTTTCAGGATGGCATACCTCACTTCGGCCCCGAAGTAGGGGATATCCGGGTCCACCACTTTTCCCAGTACGATTCCCGCGTCAAAATCCAGGGGAAGCCCTTTGGTGAAGGTGACCCGGGCGTTGGTGAGATAGGAAGGAGGGTTCCGGTCGCTCACCGCTTTTTTCCAGTACCCCTTATTTTCGTCGATGTCGGAAGCCATCACTTCCGCTCCCAGGTTGAACCCCGTGATCCCGAGGGAAACGGCCGGACCGATCGACCGGTAGAGAAGGACGGACCCGAGGTCTTCGCTGAAATTCCGAAAATCCCCCTGGGTGGTTGTCGGGGCAAAGGAAACGTCCGAAGCCGCAGCAGGAACCGCCCACAGAATCAATAAAACCAGGAAAATTTTTTTCATTCTTTCCTCCTATCATAAAATCCGTTTTATTGTAGAAAATCATTCTTCAGGATTCAAGGGGAAAACGTGTTGAGTCTCTCCCCCGGATCAGGCCCGTATCCCTCCATTTCACGATTTTCCAGGCGACGGCCTCCTGTTCCTTCCACCAGCCGTCCAGCCTTTTCTTTCTTTCCCAATCCGCAAGGAAGTTCTTGGTTGCGGCGTCCAGGGGAGAAGGGTCTTGGGGGAAAAGCGGAGTCCCCGGAAGGGGCATGTAGGTGTGGGCGTGAATCTTGGCTCCCAGCTCTTTAATCATTTTTTCGATCAGCCCGAGGCTGAGCTTCCGGTCCTCCAAGGTCTCCCCGGGGAAACCGAAAACGAAATCCACGTGAGGCATAAATCCCGCTTGGTGGATCCAGCGGGCGGCATTCAGGGCCTGCTCTGCCGTGTGTCCCCGCTTGAGCTTTTCCAGGAGGGAATTGCTTCCTGATTGCGCCCCCAGGACGACCGTTCGGTTCCGGCAATATTTTTTCACCAACGCCAGGACTTCAGGCGTCACCCAATCGGGCCGGACCTCGGAGGGATAGCAACCGAAATGAATTCCTTCGAGTCCAGCCTCCTGACAGGCGGTTAGGAATTCTTCCAGCTTTCCGAGGTCAGGCCCCCGGGCGTTCATCGATCCATAGGAAAAAGCATTGGGAGAGATAAACTTGCTTTGGCGGTAACCAGCGGGAATGGATCTTTTCAGGTATTTGACCACGTTCTCCGGGCTTCGATGGCGGAGTGTGTGGCCAAAGATCCGGGGGTTCTGGCAAAAGGCGCAATGATAAAGGCAGCCGCGGGTAATTTCGATGGGGGCAAATAAGCGATGCTCCAGGGAATGGGGAGGATGACCAAGAACGCGGCCGGGTCTTTTCTCGCCCTGAATCAGGTTGGGAGAAGGGGGGGTTCCCCCCAGGAAGAGACGGAGGAATTGGGGAAAAGTTTCTTCGGATTCTCCGATAAAAACAAAGTCGAAGCCCATCCGGAGGGTTCCTTCCGGGTCTCCGGTGGGATGAGAACCCCCGGCGAGGAAAACGGGTTTGCCCGAAAGATGCGCTTTAAGCCATTCTATCTCCTCCCGAACCTGCCCGAAATCCGGGGTCATGAAGGAATACCCGATTAGGCTATCTTTTCCCCTGACTTTCCGAGCTATTTCTTCCCTTGACTGCGCAATCACCACGCGGAAATTCTGCGATAATCCTTTTTCCTCCAGGCAACCGAGGAGAACGGGCAGAGTGAATCGGTTTCCCGGGTGCTTGCGGAAAGCCAGGAAGAGACGTTCGTCGCGCATATTGTTTTATAGTCCCTCCGATTTCTCCCTGTCAAAAGGAAAAATCGTCCTGAGCCGGCTGCTGGTTCCTCGTTGCGGGTTGCGCGTTCTTGGTTACCCGTTGCTCGTTCTTGATTAATGGTCAGGTAAACCCCCGGCTCTGCCGCGGGACTCACAGAGTTTGACATTTCCGGAATGCCTGGATCGTGGCCCGGGGGCATGGGCCTTGCGTGCAGAAAGCATCGGCCGGGTGAGCCCTTTCCCCAGGGGGTCCGCTTGACTTCCGCAGAAAGAGGCGGGCCCGTGGGCGATCCACCGGATCGCCCCTACGCGGATTCAACCCGAGGACGTGGTTCTGGCGCTGTGCCCGCCCGTGCCATGGAATCAAAGGCGCCTCATGATTTCTGCGTGCAAGGCCCTTGCCCCCGGGCCTGGCACCCGGGCCAACCCACCTTCAGATGTCCCCCAAAATGAATCCGCTTCGAGCGGTCCAAGTATTTTCAAGCCTTCGGCCTGCCGGAGGTCATGACTTTTGAAGGTGTATTCAAACTGAGACATTTGGGGCATTTCCTCCGTGCAGGAGTGCAGGGGTACCCTGAACCTTATATGGTTCAGGGCGCATTCCGCATTTTAGCAGTCTTGTATCCCTCCCATTTTTCTGCTATATAGTCCATGTCCCGGGAAGTCATATGCCGGGAGTTTTATCCGTATATTTTTAAACCACAGGGAGGATCTATCGATGAGGCTTGATGGCAAAGTAGCAGTGGTTACGGGGGCCGGAAGAGGAATCGGGCGGGAAATTGCCGTCCTTCTCGCGAAAGAGGGAGCCAAGGTCGTGGTGAATGACTTCGGGGGCCGGGAAGATGGTACCGGCGGGGAAGCCAAGGTAGCCGATGATGTAGTCAAGGATATTAAAGCCGCCGGGGGAACGGCCGTGGGTAACTACGATGCCGTGGGCACCATGGAATCCGGAAAGAAGATCATCCAAACCGCCCTGGACAGATTCGGCAAGCTCGACATTCTGGTCAACAATGCCGGGATTCTTCGCGACCGCATGATCTTCAACATGGCTGAAGAGGAATGGGACGGGGTGATCAAGGTTCATCTAAAAGGGACATACGCCTGCACCCGGGCCGCCGTGCCCCTGATGCGGGAGCAGAAAAGCGGGCGGATCATCAATTTCACCTCCACTTCCGGGCTGATCGGAAATGTGGGACAGGCCAATTACGCCGCAGCGAAAATGGGCATCGTGGGTTTCACCCGGGTCGTAGCCCTGGACATGGCCAAATACAACGTGACCGCCAACTGCATATCCCCCTTTGCCTGGACCCGGCTCATCGGCACCATTCCCACGGAGACCGAGGCCCAGAAAAAAAGGGTGGAAAAATTGAAGAAGATGAGCCCGGCGGATATCGCCCCCCTGGTGGCCTATCTGGCCAGCGATGAAGCCCAGTATGTTTCCGGCCAGATCTTCGGCGTGCGCGGCAAAGAGATTTTCATCTTCTCTCAACCCAGGCCGGTCCGCTCCATCCATCATTCCGAGGGCTGGACCCCGGACCGCCTGTCCGAAATGTTCAAGGGAAGTTTGGGCATGCATCTCGTCCCCCTGGAGACTTCCGGCCAGGTGTTCAGTTACGACCCCCTGGTCTGAAGTTTTCTTACTTTTTATTGCGCGATCATGGGAAAATCATACTGAAAGGTTGAAACCTGGAAACAATCCAGAAGGAGAAAAAAACATGACCGCCATCCTGCCGGAGGGAACGGCACTGCGAAAGGCGATTCATTGGATATCCAAGGCGCGGGAGGAAGCGAAGGAATCCCTTCCCGTGCTGATCGACCAAGCCTGCATTCGCTTCAACCTGTCCCCCAAGGACTGCGATTTCATCCACCGCTTTTTCACCGAGGGGGACAAACTCAAATCCGACGAGAAGTAGGCTGGGCAAGAGCCTTGGCCCTCCCCTCCTTCTCGTTTACCGTAGAGAGGATGATCGCTCCACCGATGAAGAAAATCACCAGGGCTGCCACGCTCAGGCGGCTGGAGCCGGTCATCTGCCCCACGATCCCGAAGACAAAGGGGCCGATGATCCCGGCAAACTTGGAGCTCACGTCGTAAAAGGAAAAGAACTCCGCGCTCCGGCTCTTGGGAACCATGGTGCCGAAGAGCGACCGGCTGAGCGCCTGGGTTCCGCCCTGGACAAAACCCACCAGCACCGCCAGGATCCAAAAATGAAGGGCCGTCTGGATGAAATACCCTCCGATTGAAATCCCGGTGTAGACGGCCAATCCCAAAAAAATGGCCCGTTTCGTGCTAATCCAGCCGGCCAGGCGTCCGAAGAGTATCGAAAAAGGAATGCCGATAAACTGAACCGCCAGGATCGACCCGATCAGGTGGGCCTGGGGAATGTTGATCTCCGCCCCGAAGATGACCGCCATGCTGATGATCGTTCCGATCCCGTCGTTGAAGAGCCAGAAGGCAATCAGGAATTTGAAAGCTTCCCGGTACCGACGGATGTTGTGAAAGGTCAGGGAGAGGCGCTGGAGACTGGCCCGGAGGGGGTTGGAACTCTCCCCCGGGATGGGAACAATCGGGGGCTCGGGAACGTTTTTCAGGATGGGGATGGAAAATGCCGCCCACCAGACCCCCACGGTGAGGAAGGAATAACGGGTTCCCCATTCCGCATCCACGATCCCGAACCAATGCGGCTTCAGGATCATGGCCACGTTGAAGGCCAGCAGGATTCCCCCTCCCAGGTATCCCATGGCATACCCCAAGGAAGAAATGCGGTCGATGTCCTTCTCCCCCGCCACGTGGGGAAGAAGAGAGTCATAAAAGTTATTCCCTCCGGAGAACCCGACCATGCCGATGATGTAAAGAAGGGAGGCCAGAAACCAGTCCCCTTTCCCCACGAAAACGAGCAGGGACGTGGATACGATCCCCATTCCGGCAAAGAGGGCCAGGAATCGCTTTTTGATCCCGCGGTGATCGGCCAGGGCGCCCAGAATCGGGGCGGAGAAGGCTACAACGAGCATGGCGAGGGTGTTGGTGTACCCCCAGTAGCTGCTGGCCGTCGTCTTGCTCAGATTGGCCCCGGCAACTGAGCTGTAAAACACCGGGAGCACGGCCGCCATGATAGTTGCGGCAAAAGCCGAATTAGCCCAGTCATAGAGGCACCAGCTGAGGATCTGTTTCCGCCGTTCTTTTTCCATAATCCGCTTTCCCTTTTTTATCTGAAATCTGTAATCTGAAATTCATTTATCCCCCAACTTCTTTTTACTCCCCATTCCACCTTCCGCCCTGCACTACGTTGAGTGCAGGGCGGCCCTGAACCTCACATGGTTCAGGGCGCATTCCATTCTCCTTGCCAGTCATTTCCCTTTCCTCTATACTGAAGCCATGCATGAATCGAAAAGAACCTTTTCCCAGAGGCTCAAAGAATACTTCATCGCTACCCGCCCCTGGTCGTTCACCATGTCCCTGATTTCCGTATCCATAGGAACCCTGATCGCCGCGGAAGAGGGGCCCATCCTGTGGGGATGGTACGCCCTGGTTTGCCTCGGGATTGTCTGCTTCCACGCCACGGCCAATGTTTACAACGACTTTTTCGACACCCGCTACCAGGTGGATCAACTCGATTCTCCCACTGCCCGCTACCGCCCCCAGCCCATCCTGACCGGGATGTTCACCCCGAGGCAGCTTTTGATCGAAGGGATGATTCTAAATGCCATTACCATAGCCATCGGGCTGACCCTCTTTTTCCAGCGTTCTTTCCTGGTTTTCTGGATCGGATTCATCGGCTTTCTGGCCAGCGTATTCTACACGGCCGGGCCGGTTAAATACAAGTACCGCGCCATGGGGGAATTGTTCGTCTTTCTCATGTGGGGGCCTTTGATGTTCGAGGGAGCCTATGCCGTCCAACGCCTGGCTCTCTCCATGAAGGTCTTATACCTGTCGATTCCCTTCGGGATTCTGGTAGCCCTGGTCCTCCTGGCCAACAACATCCGGGACATCGATTATGACTCCCGGCAGAAGATCAAGACCATCGGCATCCTTCTCGGCGGGCGGCAGAGTTTCCGGGTCTATGCCGGCCTTATCCTGGCTGCCTACCTTTATATCATCGCCATGGTGGTTTTGGGGATCCTGAGCCCCTGGGGACTGCTGGTCCTCTTATCCCTTCCCAAAGCGATCCAGCTCCTGAAATCCTTCACCCAAAGGATCCCGGAGGCCGCCGACGCCATCACGGCCCAGCTGGATACCGTCTTCGGCCTGCTGTTGATCGCCGCCCTGATCCTGAACCGAACGGTGCCCCTGTGATCTGGGGCGCAGTCCTTCTGGCATTTGCCTGCTGGGGGATTACTTTCGGATGGGCGGGGGGAAACTTCTGGGTCAAGATCGGCCTCTCCGTCCTGGCCGTCTTTTCCTATTCGCTCTACTGGCAAAAACCAAGGATCAACCCCCGGGGCAGTTCCTTCCTCCTGGGTATTATTTCGGCAGGGATC
>Ga0315281_10013403_pt1 | contig 11094 bp, 9 predicted proteins | sample YL17G07_0_MG_FD_204540 | JGI IMG/M metagenome (GOLD analysis project Ga0315281, IMG submission 204540) | Sediment microbial communities from Yellowstone Lake, YNP, Wyoming, USA - YL17G07_0 | ecosystem: Environmental > Aquatic > Freshwater > Lake > Sediment | place: USA: Wyoming | collected... | reverse complement strand
GCCGTGACCATCCCAAGGCTCGCGGCGCCGCAGTCTGTCTGATCGTGCTGCCTGATCGACGGATAGCGGCGGAGTGCTCGTCGCCACCACGGGGCCTTCGGCGGCGCGTCATCTGTCGTCGCGTCCGACTCGACGGCAGCGGCCGGTGCAACCGCTCCCGCCCCTCGGTCTGTGGCAGCGGGCGCCTGAGTCGCCGCCGTTCGATACAGGGCCGCGCGATCCTCGAGATGTGCGCGAAACGCCGGCGATCCCGCCACGGCCCGATCGAATCCGGCTTTCGACAACGCGTAGAGATCGCAGTCGGTCCGCGCTCTGACGGTCGCGGCGCGCGGCGCGCCGCTCAGAAGCGCGAGCTCGCCGAAGAACTCGCTCTCGCCGATCTGACCGATGATCGCTTCCCGATCGCCCGTGCCGCGGAGGACCTCCAGCGCGCCGCGGCGGACGATGTAGAAGCGATCCCCGACCGCGCCTTCGCGGACGACCACGTGCCCCGGGGACACGTGCACCTCCTCGAGCTCGCCGATGAGGCTCCGGAGAACAACCGACGAGAGCGTGCCGAGCGCCGTGTATTGTTTGAGGAAATTCTGAACGCCGGCCTCGGCAATGAATCGGTGCAGCGCGCTGCGCACGGCGGGGCGGCCGGCCAGTTGCCGATCGAATGCCTCCCGGCCGAGGCTGAGGAGCACCAGGTCGTCGGCGGCGCGCACGCTGGCGGATCGCGGCGCGCCGGACAGCAGCGCGGCCTCTCCGAAATGGTCGCCGGGGGCCAGCACCGCCAGCGACACCTCTTCGCCGGCGGCGTTCAACGCCGTGACCCGGGCCCGGCCCGACACGACGACGTACATGGCGTCGCCGGCGTCGCCTTCGGCAAAAACCGATTCGCCGAACGCCACGACCCTGGGTTGCAGCCGTTTCGCCAACGTGCTCCGCGTGCGCTCGTCGAGCAGCGCGAACAGCGGCACACGATCCACGAGCGCCAGCTTCTGCCGGATATCCATCTGATGAATCGGTTTATGGGCGAAACTCAGCCGGAAGTCTACTGCACTTCCGCTGGACATTTGGACCATAGCCGCTTGCCGTCGAGGAGCACACTGTCCTCCGCTTTGGCCATCTCCGCCGTCCAGAGAACGCCAGCCACCCACCAGCCGTTCCGCGGGGTTGGCCCTTGAACTGGCTCCTCCAGTCGTATAGATTGGCCACGCCCACTCGCCTGAACGACTCGGCATTTCCTCGGAGGCTGCTGCAATGAAGCGCTATCTGACGCTCTCTCTGTCGCTTGTCGCGCTGGTCGGCGCGCTGTCGCTGGTGTTCTCTCCGCTCTCGCGTCCAGTGTCGGCGCAGAGCAAGGCCACGGCGACCAACGTGCCGGTGATCCCGCACGAAGCGGTGCCCAATTTCTTCAAGAACCCGCCAGGCATCTACGCCGGCGAGAACATGGGCATCTCCACCAACTCGAAGGGCAACATCTACATCTACCATCGCGCGTACGAGACGCGTCTCTTCGAGTACTCGCCGCAGGGCGCGTTCATACGCGAGATCGGGCGCAACAACTACGGCTTCGCCTTCGCGCACTCGGTGCGCGTGGACGCCGAGGACAACATCTGGGCGGTTGATGAAGGCACCGACATGCTCATCAAGTTCAGCCCCGAGGGCCGGGTGCTGATGACGATCGGCCGGCGCGAAGATCCCGTGGCGATGCTCTCGAACATGCCGGGCGGCGGCGGCTTCCACGGCCGCAACGAGAAGTACCGGTTCGGCCGGCAGACCGACGTCGCGTGGGATCAGCAGGGCAATATCTTCGTGTCCGACGGGTACAGCGATGCGCGGGTGGTGAAGTTCGACAAGAACGGCCGGTTCATCAAGGCCGTCGGCACGCGGGGGACCGGCAACCTCCAGTTCAACACGCCGCACTCCATCGCCACCGACTTCCAGGGGAACGTCTACGTGGGCGATCGCGGCAACGCCCGCGTGCAGGTGCTCGACAACAACCTGAGCTGGAAGGCGAACTACCCGAACGTCGGAAATCCGTGGGCCGTGTGCGTCTCGGGCGGCCCGGGGCCGAAGAACCCCGGCAAGCAGTATCTCTACTCGTCCAACTCCTGGCCGGATAGCGCGCCGGCGGCGGCGGTCGAGACCACCGGCGAGGTGTACAAGATGGAGCTCGACGGCACCATCATCGGCAAGTTCGGACGGGCCGGGAAGGCTCCAGGCGAGTTCGCGACGATTCACCAGATGGACTGCCGCGATCCCAACGTGATCTACACCGCCGAGATCAACGACTGGCGCGCGCAGAAGATTCTGCTCAAGCCGCAGGCCGTGAAGACGAGCGCGCAGTAGGAGACGGCCATGATGACACGAACATTCAATGCTTTTGTGACGGCGGTGGTGCTGGCGTGCGGCGCGTCGCTCACGGCGCAAACCTCCGTGCCCGATATCGCCTTCGACGCCACCGACCTGCTGAAGACGCCGCTCGACCTGTTTGTCGGCGAAGTCAGCGGCGTCGGGCAGAATTCGAAGGGCCAGATCTTCGTCTACACGCGGACGGGCCATCCCTACGCGACCGTCGGCGACAACCGGACATTTGCGCGCGGCGGCTCGAAGCTGTTCCAGTTTGACCGGAACGGCAAGTTCGAGAAAGAGCTGGGGCAGATGGTGTACGGCTTCAATGCCGCGATCGGCCTGCGGATCGATCCGCAGGACAACGTCTGGACGATCGACGAGGCCGCGAGCCAGGTGGTCAAGTTCGACACGGAAGGACGCGTGGCCCTCGTCCTCGGACGCAAGCCCGAGACGATCAACGTGCGGCCGGGAGCGCCCGGCGGCGGACGCGGCGGACCGGAGGCGGGCCGCGGTGGCGCGGAAGCGGGCCGTGGCGGTCCTCCGGGAGCGGCGCCTGAAGCGGGCCGTGGCGGCGCGGGCGCAGGGGCCCCCGGTGCCGGTCGCGGCGCGGCGCCCGGCGGTCCTGGCGGCGGCCGTGGCCTTCCCGGATCGGGCACTCCGGGCTCCACGTTCAATCGCCCGACTGACGTCGCGTGGGATCGCTCCGGCAACATCTACATTGCGGACGGCCTCGGCAACACCAACCGCGTCGCGAAGTTCGATCGTGACGGCCGGTTCATCAGGCAGTGGGGATCGACCGGCGCGGAAAATGGGCAGTTCGCCGGCGTGAAGAGCCTGGCGGTCGACGCACAGGGCAACGTCTACGTGGCCGACGCTGGCAACAAGCGCATCCAGGTGTTCGATGCCGACGGGAACTTCAAGTCCCAGTTCGGGAACATCGGCACCCCGCTGACCATGTGCATGACGACGGGATCCACGCAGTATCTCTACATCTCACACTCGGGCGATCCCGACGGCATGGAAGACGCCGCCATCTACAAGGCGCAGCTCGACGGACGCGTGGTGGGCAAGTTCGGCTCCGCCGGCAAGCTGCCGAAGCAGTTCGGTCTGGCCAATTCGATCGATTGCCGCAACGAGAACGAGCTGCTCGTCGGCGAGGTCACCAATTGGCGCGTTCAGAAGGTCACGCTCAAGGCCGCCCGCTAGTATTCTTCCTCTGCTCGTAGCGGCGGCGCGCACACACGCGCGGCGCCGATCGATTCGCCCGACAGGCCCTTTTCCCGAGGGCCTTTTTCTTTTGGAGAAGAACACACCATGAGCGAGGATGCGCCGTCGGATCACATCTCGAAGAAGCGCGCGGTCTACGGCATAGCGGGGATGGAGAACGCCACGATCCGGAAGGACGTCGTGTATCACACGACCGCTGCTGGCCCGTTGACGATGGACGTCTACTACCCGGCTGACGTCACGAGCGGCGCGCGGCTGCCTGCTGTCGTGTTCGTGGCCGGGTACAACGATGTCGGCTACGAGAAGATGCTCGGCTGCAAGTTCAAGGAGATGGCGATGTCTGTCTCCTGGGGCCAGCTCACGGCGGTGTCAGGGCTGGTGGCAATCGCCTACACGAACAGAGAGCCGGCGGCGGATCTCGATTCTCTGATTCAGCATGTGCGGCAGAACGCGGACGCACTGAGAATCGACGCGAACAGAATCGGCGTGTTCGCCTGCTCGGGCAACGTGCCGCTCGCGCTGTGGGCGCTGATGCAGGAAGGCCGCGACTTTCTGACGTGCGCCGTTCTTCTCTACGGCTTCATGCTCGACATCGACGGGGCGACGGGCATCGCGGAAGCGGCGCAGTTGTTCAGGTTTACGAATCCGAATGCGGGTAAGGCCATCGACGATCTCCCGCAGACGCTCCCGCTGTTCGTCGTGCGGGCCGGACAGGAAGAGTTCCCGCACCTGAACGATTCGATCGACCGCTTTCTGGCCAAGGCGCTGCTCCGCAACCAGCCGATCACGTTCGTGAACCATCGGACCGGACCGCACTCGTTCGACCTACTGCAGGACAGCGAGACCTCACGCGAGATCATCCGGCAGGTCCTGAGCTTTCTGCGGTCTCACCTGGCGCCGACCTGAAGTGGCGCAGGCCTTCAGGCCTGCGAACGCGTCCAATCAGACACCGCCGTTCCTTTTCGAAAACGAACCTATGCACGAGCGGACGGTCCCGTCCTCGCGACGGGACAACACGCGATCCTCTATTTCGTCATGCCGGCCTGTTGCTTCACGTACCGCGCCGCGTCTTCCGCGGTCGCAAACCACACGTTCGGCTGAGCCTTGATGTACGTGAGGAGATCGTCGAGATACCCGATTCGCGACCGCATCCCGATGAACTGTGGATGCAGCGTGAGCAGGAACAGCGTGCCCTCCTGATACGCGGCATCGAAGTCGTCGCGGATGCTCTCGAAGACCAGTTCCGGCGACGGCAAGGTCGACGGTCCGAACCTCGGCGCCGACAGCGCGGGATAGTCGTCGAGGATGCGGCTCACCGGCAACTCCACGATGCCCGAGGGCTGGCCGTTGATCAGCACCTCGTAGGGCTCGTCCATCGCCATCAGCGTGCTGTCGTACAGAAAGCCGGCCTTTTTCAACAGGCCCATCGTGTGCAGGCTCTGCACGGAAGACGGCCCGCGGGCGCCAACGGGTTTCCTGCCGGTAACTTTCGTGAGGTAGTCCGTCGCCCTGGTGAGCAGCCCCTCTTCTTCCGCGGCGTTGTTGATCGCCAGCGGGTTCTCGTCGCTCCAGCCCATCACCGCGATCTCGTGGCCTTTGCGCTTCGCGATCCCGGGAATCATCTGCGGATCGACGATGGCCGCCGTGGCCGGAATGAAGAACGTGGCCGGCACGTTCTGCCGATCCAGGACGTCCAGCACCCGCGGCAGGCCGACGGTGGCGCCGAACTCGCCGCCCGTCAACTGCACGACCGCCGAGTCGCCGCGCGCGAAATTGTTCGCCGAGTTGTTCAACGTGAACGTCAGGACGACCGCCACGCGCGCGCCATTGGGCCAGCGCTTCGGCGTGAGCGTGCGGCCGGCCCGCACGGCGCCGGAGACCTGCTTCAGCTGCTCTTCGGTCCACTTCCGGCCCGGCTGCTGATCCCCTGGCTCTCTCGGCGGCGGCGGCGGTTGCTGCGCGGTGGCGGCAGATGCCACGAACGCGGCGGCCAGCGCGACGACGATCAGGGTTCTGAGGCGCATGTGTCTCTCCTGGCGTGCGCGTGTCACGCGCCTACGGTGTCGCACCGGCCTGCTGCTTGACGTAACGCGCGATGTCATCGGCCGTGGCGAACCAGACACCAGGCTTGGACTTCATGTAGACGACCAGTTCCTCGAGGTACTTCATGCGCGAGCGCTGCCCCGTGATGTGCGGGTGCATCGTCAGCATGAACAACGTGCCGTCCCGGTACGCGCGATCGAAGTCGTCCTTGAACGTCTTCATGACGAGGCGCGGCGACGGCATCGACGCGTACGGCGGCAGAAACGGTGCGTCGTCCATGATCCAGTTCACCGGCAGCTCCACGATCCCGGTGGACCGGCCGTCGATGAGCACGTCGTGCGGTTCGTCCATGGCCTGCAGGCTGCTGTCGTAGAGCAGGCCCGCCCTCTGGAGCAGCCCCATCGTGTACGCGCTCATCGTCCACGACGGGTTCCTGTTGCCGGTCGGCCGTTTTCCGCCGGCCTTCTCGAGCGTGTTCATCGACTGCGAGATGAGCCGCCATTCCTCCTCCGGGTCGTTCAACGCCTGCGGGTCCTCGTGAATCCACCCGTGCATGGCGACCTCGTGCCGGCCGCTCTTGTTGATCGCCTGCATCATCTGTGGATGGAGGAGCGCCGACACGGCGGGAACATAGAACGAGGCGGGCAGGTTCTGTCGTTCGAGGAACGCGAGGATTCGTGGAATGCCCGTCAGCGCGCCGTACTCGCCCTCGGACATCGTGAGCGGTGCGTTGATGCCGGCGTTGAGCGGGATCGTCAGATTGTCGGGATCGAAGGACAGACACACCGCGACGCGCGCGCCATTGGGCCAGCTCTTCGGCGTCAGCGTGCGCCCGGCGCGCACGTGATGCGCGACCCTGTTCAGCTGTTCGTCCGTCCACGCGAGACCCGGCTGGGGTCCCGCAGGCGGCTGCGGCGTGGTGCTCTGCGCCTGGGCCCGGAGCCCGCACAGGCAGAGAATCGCACCGATCACCCGTGTTCGATGGGCCATGCCGCTTCTCTCCTCCCAAATTCGCGCAGGCGAGGTGTGAGCCCTTGACGATCTCAGCTGTGGGTGGAAGGCTCCTGACTCACGCCGTTCGAGCGGAAGAACAGCGCGAACAGCACGAGCACGATCGCCGCGCCGGCCGCCGGCGCGAGCCAGATCCGATTCCAGTCGTGGCCGGAGCCGACACGGAACGCGTCGACGACACGGCCCGACGCCCAGGAGCCAATGAACATCCCGACGCCCAGCGTCACGAACGCGATGAAGCCCTGCGCGGCCGCGCGCAGATCGCCCGGCGCTTTCGTGTCGACATAAATCTGTCCGGTCACGAAGAAGAAGTCGTAGCAGATCCCGTGCAGCAGGATACCGGCGTAGAGCATCCACACGAGCTCGGCGTTGTTGCCGTACGCGAAGAACGCGTAACGCGCCGTCCAGGCGAGCATGCCGACGATCAGCATCCACTTCACGCCGAGGCGGCGGAAGAACCACGGCATCACGAGCATGAAGAAGATCTCGGACATCTGGCCGAGCGTCATCTTCCCCGCCGCGTTGGTCACGTGCAGCTCGTTGAGAAACAGGTTCGCGAACGCGTAGTAGAACTGCAGCGGGATGCAGATCAGAAACGAGCCGAGCACGAAGATGGCGAAGGAGCGCTCGCCGAGCAACTTGAGCGCGTCGAGCCCCATGATTGTTCGTAAGTGGTGTCCGGCTTTAGCCGGACCCTTCGACGCCATCGGCGGCGTGTGCGGCAGCGCGAGACAGAACAGGCCGAGCAGGATCGATGCCCCGCCGGCAATCCGCAGCGGCGTCGCCGTCGCCTCGAACCCGAGTGTGCCGATGGTGAGCCCCGCCACGATCCAGCCGATTGTCCCGAGCACGCGAATCGGCGGGAACTCGCGGCCGGGATCGACCATCTGCCGGAACGACAGCGAGTTGCTCAGCGCGAGCGTCGGCATGTAGCACAGCGTGTAGACCAGGATCACGCCGTAGAACCCGCCGAACGTCGTCTGCGTCGAGGCGAAGAAGAGGACGATGCCGCCGAGGATGTGGAGCGCGGCGAGGATGCGCTCGGTCGCCATGAAGCGATCCGCGATCATGCCGACGAAGAACGGCGAGATCATCGCCGCCAGCGCCGTGGTGCCGGCCGCGAGGCCGATCTGCTCGCCGGTGAAGTGCAGCGTCGAGCCGAGCCACGTCCCCATCGTCACGTACCACGCGCCCCACACGAAGTACTGCAGGAACATCATCGCCGAGAGCTTCACGCGCACGCTTGATGTCATGGAATGCTCGCCGGGTTCAGGGTTCCAAGGCTACGTCCACCAGGCTTTGACGGGCGGCTCCGTCAGGACGACGCGCGAGAGGAGATCGACTGCCGCGCGCAGCCCCTCGTCCACCGACGCGAGCGCGTCCTCGTGCTCGATGCTCATCACGTAGTCGTAGCCGGCGAGCCGCAGCGCGCTGACGATGCGTTTCCACTCGAGCTCGTCGTGTCCCCAGCCGACGCTGCGGAACAGCCATGACCGCTCCGCCATCCGCTTATACGTCTTCGTGTCGATGACGCCGTTCACGGCGACGTTCTGCAGGTCGAGCGCGACGTCCTTCGCGTGGACGTGAAAAATCGAGCCACCGAGCGCGCGGATCGCCGTCGGCACGTCGACGCCCTGCCAGAAAAAGTGACTCGGGTCGAAATTGACGCCGATGTTCGGGCCCGCGGCTTGCCGCAGCTTCAGCGCGGTGTCGACGTTGTAGACCACGAAGCCCGGGTGCGCTTCAAGCGCCACCTTGACGCCGTGCGCTCCGGCGAACTGCCCCGCGTCGATCCAGTACGGTACAACCTTCTTCTCCCACTGCCAGTCGAGGACGTCGAGGAACTCCGGCGGCCAGGGATTGGTCACCCAGTTCGGATGCTTCGCGTCCTCCGAGTCGCCCGGGCAGCCGGAGAACGTGACGACAACCGGCACCTCCATCTGCTCGGCAAGGCGGACGGTCTTGCGAAACAGCTCGTCGGCCGTCCGCGCGGTCGCCGCGTCCGGATGCAGCGGGTTGGCGTGGCACGAGAGCGCGCTGATCGTGACCCCGACATCAGTGAGCATCGCGAGGTACTCGGCCGCGAGCACCTTGTTGTCGAGCAGCACGTCGATGTCGAGATGGTCCTTCCCCGGCCATCCGCCAGTGCCAAGTTCGACGGCCTGGACGTGTTGCAACGCCCGCACCTTCGCGAGCATCTGCTTCACATTCAAACAACCGAACACGGGCGTGAACACACCAAGTTTCATCGGTTTCCTTGGAACGCAAAGGCCGCAAAGGCCGCAAAGAAAGATCGGCTTTGCGAGCTCTGCGCGCTTTGCGTTCTATCGTCGTGCAACGACCGTCTCGCCCACACTCGTCCAGGCCCCTCGCCGGTGGCTCTCCAGAATGGCGTCGACGACGCACGCCGAATGATATCCGTCTTCGAACGTGGCGAACGCCGGCGGACGCGGATCGCCCGGACGTTTTCCGGCGGCGATGAAGCCGTAGATGTCGCGCATCACGTTGCAGAACGCGTCGGCCCAGCCTTCCTGATGCCCGCCCGGCAGATGCGCATAGGAGCGGGCGCTAGGCGCGAGCAGCGACGGATCCTTCGCCAGCACGGCGTTCGCCGCGTCGCGCCGGCCGATCCACAGCTCGTTCTGCCGTTCCTGCAGCCAGCGCACCGACGCCTGGCGTCCGTTCATCTCGAACCAGAGCCCGTTTTTGTGCCCGGCGCAGACCTGGCCCACCGAGAGGCTGCCCTTCGCGCCGCCCTCGAAGCGAAGGAGAATCGACGCGAGATCTTCGCTGCGCACGGCGACCGCTTCGCGCGCGGCATCGCCGCTCCGCGCAAAGGCTTCGGACGAGGTGGACGGCTTGAGCCGCGTGTCGATCACCGTCGTGAGATCGGCGAGGACCTCGACGATCCGCCGTCCGGCCACGTGCTGCACAAGATCGCACCAGTGCGATCCGATGTCGGCGACCGCGGAGCTCTCGCCGCCCTTCTCCGGCTCGAGACGCCACGAGAAGTCGGTCGCCTCGAGCAGCCAGTCCTGCAGGTAGGCACCGTGGATGAAGTGCACGGGACCGAGCTCGCCGCCCGCGATCATCTCGCGCGCCTGCTGCACCAGCGGGTTGCCGCGGTAGTTGAACGTCACCGCATGGACGACGCCGGCCTTGTTCGCCGCGTCCAAGAGCATACGCGCATCGGCGGCGGTCATCGCCAGCGGCTTGTCGGAAATCACGTGCTTGCCGTGCGCGAGCGCGGCGAGGATCACCGGAACGTGGAGGTGGTTCGGCGTCGTGTTGTGGACGACGTGGACGTCGGGATCGGCGACGAGCGCTTCAAAGCTGCCGTACGCCTTCGGGACGCCGAGCGCGTCCGCCTTCCGGCGTGCGGACGCGTCGCTGCTCGCCGCGATGGCGACAACGTCGACGAAGCCGAGCCGGCGAACCGCGTCGATGTGATGGGCGCCGACGAACCCCGGGCCCACGAGGCCCATCCCGAGACGTTTCACGCGAGCGCCTGTTTGGCGAACGCCATGCACTTCTTCACTTCTTCGGTCGAGGTGCCCTCGCCGCGATACTCGTATTCGATGTCCGCCGGAATCGGCCACCGCTCCTTCTTGAGCAGCTGCAGCACCTCCCGAATCGGCGTCTCGCCCTGGCCCCACGGCATGTTGTCGCCCTGGTTCTTCTTCCGATCCTTCAGGTGCAGGTTGGTGATGTCCGCGTGATGCTCGCGGAGGTAGGCGATCGGGTCGTAGTTCGCGGCCGTGAAATGGCCGACGTCGAGGTTCACCTTGAAGTACTTCGACATCTTCATCGCCGCAGCGAAGCTCTCCGGCGTGGCGAACTCGTTGGGATCGCTGATGTTCGAATGGCCGTGGAGCCCCACCACGATCGTGTGCTTCTCGGCCAGCGGCGCAATCCGCTTCGCCACATCCATCGTCGTCGACGTGGTCATGATGCTGGTGCCGAGCGCCTTCGTCATCTCGAAGCCGCGATCGATCTCGGCGTCGGTGAAGCTGGCGTTCATGTTGTAGCAGTAGGCGAAGATCGTGAGGCCCGCCGCGTCGAACTTCTTCCGGACGTTGCGGAAGTGATCGAGCGACGACGTGATCCGCCACGTGCGCATGTCCTCGCGCGCCTTGATGGCCTCTGGCGACGGCGGGGCGCCACGGGCGCCGCGGGCGCCCTGCGAGAACTGCGGCTCGAGCTGCGGCGCGAAGAGCTCGCACTCGCCGACGCCGGCGTCGAGCATCGCCTTGATCACGATATCCACGGAGTCGGCGGCGCCGGCTGGACGCGGCAGATCGCGGAAGCTGTAGGTCTGCACGCCGAGGCGGACGCCGTTGACCTTCGAATCGATGGGCGCCTCGCCCAGGGGGGCACCATTGACGGTAGTGTCCGGCTTCAGCCGGACCAGACCCGCCGCAAGCGCGAGCCTTCCAAAATCACGTCGTGTCAGCATAGGCACCTCACGGTCCG
>Ga0315281_10013402_pt1 | contig 11094 bp, 11 predicted proteins | sample YL17G07_0_MG_FD_204540 | JGI IMG/M metagenome (GOLD analysis project Ga0315281, IMG submission 204540) | Sediment microbial communities from Yellowstone Lake, YNP, Wyoming, USA - YL17G07_0 | ecosystem: Environmental > Aquatic > Freshwater > Lake > Sediment | place: USA: Wyoming | collected... | reverse complement strand
ATCCCTCCCTGATCGGCTCAGCGGCCGCGCGCGAGCAGATCGCGCCCGATGACCAGCCGCTGGATCTGCTGCGTGCCCTCGTAGATCTGCGTGATCTTGGCGTCGCGCATCATCCGTTCGACGGGATAGTCGGACAGGTAACCGTAACCGCCCAGCACCTGCACGGCGTCGGTGGTCACGGCCATGGCCGTGTCGCCGGCAAAGAGTTTACACATCGCCGCCCAGCGACCCGCCGAGGGTGAACCGGCCTCGATCTCGACAGCGGCGGCATAGAGCAGCTGCCGCGCCGCCTCGGTGCGGGTGGCCATGTCGGCGAGCATGGCCGCAACCATCTGATGTTCGCCGATGCGGCGGCCGAACTGGCGCCGCTCCGTGGCATAGCGGGTGGCCACCTCCAGCGCGCCCTGGGCGATGCCGACGGCCTGGGCGGCGATGCCCGGCCGACTGCGATCGAGCGTGCGCAGGGCGATCGACCAGCCTTCGCCAACGGCACCGACGCGGTGGGCGTCGGGTACGTGGACGCCGTCGAAGAGCAGCTCCGCGGTGGGCGAGCCACGGATGCCCATCTTGTGTTCGAGCCGCCCGACGCTGAAGCCCGACGTGCCCTGCTCGACGATGAAACAGCTCAGGTGTCGCTTGGCGCGCAGTGCCTCGGGCGCCGGGTCGGTGACGGCAAAGACGGTCACCATCTTTGCCACGTTGCCCTGGCTGATGAACCGCTTCGCGCCATCGATGCGCCAGCCGTCACCGTCGGCCAGCGCACGGGTGCGAATGGCGGCGGCATCGGAGCCCGCCTCCGATTCGGTGATCGCAAAGGCCGCCAGCGCCCGGCCGGCGGCCAGGTCTGGGAACCAGCGGGCCTGCTGCTCCGGTGTGCCGGCGATGAGCAGCGGCAATGCCCCCAGTTCCTGGAGGGCGACGATGAGTCCGCTCGTGGCACAGGCGCGGCTGATCTGCTCGATCGCGAGGCAGACCGAGAGCAGCTCGCCGCCCAGTCCGCCGTGAGCCTCCGGGAAGGGCAGCGCGAGCACGTCGTGGGCGGCCAGCAGCTCGACCACATCCCAGGGAAACTCGGCGCTCTCGTCGATGGCGGCGGCACGGGGCTTGATGCGCTCGTCGGCCAGCTCCCGGACGGCGTCCCGAAGGGCGCGCTGCTCGTCGGTCAGGCTGAGCGTCATGGGCAGCGCGGCCAGGTCACGCCGCCCATCGTAGCGCGCGGCAGGGGTACGATGGTCGCGGCCGGCGCGGCTAGACGACCGGCAGGCGGCGCTCGGGGACGGCGGCGAGTCGCGCCGCCAGCAGTTCGCTGACATCCATGGCCACCACGCCGCCGCCGGGCCGTGCGTCGGCCAGCCCGTCACCCAGCATGACCATGCAGAAGGGACAGGCCGTGGCCACGGTGTCCACGCCCATCTCGAGCACCTGGCGAGTGCGCTCGGCGTTGATGCGCGTGCCGCGCGCCTCTTCCATCCACATGCGACCGCCGCCAGCCCCGCAGCAGAAGGTTTGGCGACCCGAACGCTCCATCTCGGCGATCTCTACGCCCGCAGCCAGCAGCACGTCCCTGGGCGCGGCGACCACGCCGTTGTAGCGGGCGAGGTAGCAGGAATCGTGGACCGTCACCGTGCGCTCATCCTTCTCCCCGGCGACCAGCCGGCCCGATACGAGCAGACCGGCCAGGTAGGTGCTGTGGTCCACCACGCGGTAGCGGCCGCCCAGCTGCCCGTACTCATTGCCAAGGCTGTTGAAGCAGTGCGGGCAAGCGGTGATGATGGTGCGCTCGCCGGCACGGTAACGGTCGAGCGTCTCGACGTTGCCCGCGGCGAGCATCTGGAAGACGTAGTCATTGCCCATCCGTCGCGCCGGGTCGCCGGTGCACGACTCCTCCTGGCCGAGGATGGCGAAGCGGACCCCGGCGGCCTGCAGGCAGGTGGCCACGGCGCGGGCGACCTTCTGATTGCGCGCGTCGAAGGCCGCCGCGCAGCCCACCCAATAGATCGCCTCCAGGTCGTCCAACTCGCCCGCGGCGGCGACCTCGGCCACGGTGCGCACCACGAAGGGCAGGCCGCGGGTCCAGTCCAGCCGCGCCGCCGGCGGCTGGCCCCAGGGGTTGCCGCTGCCCTCCATGCTGCGGAAGGCGCCGGCCAGCTCCTGCGGAAAGCGGCTCTCCTCGAGCACGAGGTTGCGGCGCAGGCCGACGATCTTGTCGACGTGTTCGATGAGCACCGGGCAGGCCTCGACGCAGGCGCCGCAGGTGACGCAGTCCCAGACGGCGTCGTAGGGGATGGCCGTGTCCACGATGGGCCGGCCCAGCGCATCGGATGAGGGCGTGCCGGCCGGCTTGCCCGGTGCATCCGAGCCGCGGATGAAGGGGATGCGCGGCAGCAGGCCAACGCCCGCCTCTGCATCCACGGCCATGTCGCGCAGGCCCATGATCAGCGTCTTGGGATTGAGGGGCTTGCCCGTGGCCCAGGCCGGGCAGGCATCCTGGCAGCGCCCGCATTCGGTGCAGGTGAAGCCGTCGAGGAGGTCTTTCCAGCCCAGATCCTCGATCGTCTTCACGCCGAAGCGTGCCGTCTCGGCCTCGAGGTCGATAGCCGGCAGCTCCCCACGAGGCCGCAGCTTGCGGAGCGCGGTGTTGAAGAACGCCGTCGCGATGTGCAGGTGCTTGGAGCGAGGCAGGTACACGAGGAAGAAGCAGACCACCGCGATGTTCGCCCACCAGAACGCCGCGAAGAGCCCGTCCAGCAGCCGGCCGTCGAGGCCGGCGACGAGCCGGCTGAGGGGCAGCACGACCACCTCCCATGCCGCCTCGGGATCGTCATGGTGGGCGAGGCGAAAGGTCTCGGCCAGGATCTCGGTGACCACGACGCCGCCGATCAGCAGCAGGATGGTGAGCGCATCCCGTGACAGGGTCAGTCGGGCGGGACGAGTGAGCAGGCGACGCGCCAGCGCCCAGCCGACACCGAAGAGCACGCCCAGGGCCAGCAGGTTGGAGCCGAACAGCGTGAGGCGCCACAGCCAGCCGTCCACCGGCCACGAGACGATCGCCTGCACGAGGCCGAAGGTCACCCGGTTGGCGGTGCCGATCGTGAGCACCACGAAACCCCAGAAGATCGACGCGTGAAGGAGGCCCGGACCCGGGTCGCGGAACATGCGCACCTGGAGGAGGGCGAAACGGATGAGCGATCCGAAGCGCCGCCCCCGCTGGTCGAAGACGGCCGAAGGCGCGGCTCGGGCAAAGACGCGCAGATGGCGGGCCATCTCGAGGCCGAAGATCAACGCGGCCGCGGCGAAGACGAGCGGCGCCAGCGGGTAGAACGGGACCTGCTCCAGCAGCATCTTCAGCGCGCGGCCGCGGCCTGGCCGTCGGCGCCGTGACGTCGGGAGTCGCCGGCCAGCGTCTCGTGAGCGTGGGTCAGCACAGGCAATACGGCCTCCAACGACTCGAGCGCCCCGTTCGGACTGCCCGGCACGGCGAGCACGAGGGCGGCGCCGATGACCCCGCCGAAGGAGCGGGAGAGCAGGGCGAACGGCGTTGACCGGCGACCGTCGGCGCGCATCGCCTCGCCCAGCCCGGGCACGACGTAGTCGAGCAGCGGCAGAACCGCCTGCGGCGTGACGTCGCGCGGGGTCAGACCCGTGCCGCCGGTGGTGATCACGAGGTCGTGGCCGCCGGCGGCGGCGACGACAGCGGCGGCAATGTCCGCCGCGTCATCTGCGACCGCGCCGCGATCGACCGCGTAGCCGGCCGAGGAAAGGCGCTCGGCGAGCGCAGCGCCGCTCTCGTCACGGCGTGTGCCGGCCACGACCCCGTCGCTCACGGTCAGCACATACGCGCGCCTGGGCTGATCGGTCATCGACGCTCAGCCGGAACGGCGCGGGCCCCGGACCCCCCGGGGACGAGCGGCCTTGGCGCCTTCCGCCACCGGCTGGTCGGCCGCTCGCCGCCAATCGCCGCTGCGGCCGCCTGATTTCTCGATGACGCGCAGGTGCCGGATCTCGGCACTCCGGTCGACGCCTTTGACCATGTCGTAGACGGTCAGGGCGGCCACCGCGGCGGCCGTGAGCGCCTCCATCTCGACACCCGTCTGGGCCACCGTTGCAGCGCTGGCGCGCACGAGGATGGCGCTCCGGGTGCGGTCCGGCCGCACCTCGACGACGACTTCGGTGAGGGGGATGGGGTGGCAGAGTGGGATCAGATCGGAGGTCCGCTTGGCGCCCATCACGCCGGCCAGTTCGGCCACGGTGAGCACGTCGCCTTTGGGCCCCCCGCCGTCCACGATGATGCTGATGGTCGCCTGTTCGACGCCCACCTCGGCCTCCGCGACCGCGCGGCGGGCGGTCACCGGCTTCGTGCTCACATCGACCATGCGCGGTCGCCCCGCCCGATCCACATGCGTCAGCCGCCGGCGATCGGTCCGTTTCGTCGGTTCCATGGACACCCGTTCAAGCTCCTTCCATCGGCCGCAGTTGCCAGACCTCGACGTGCGCGCCGGCCGCCAGACCATCCACATTCTCCGCTACCACGGCCAGCCCGTCGGCCAGCGCGAGCGCCGAGAGGACGTGCGAGCCCTGCGCCCCGGCCAGGTGTGCGATCCACTCCCCGGGATGGTCCGGATCCGCCCCCAGGATGACCCGCAGGAAAGCCCGTCGTCCTGGGCCCTTGGTGACCGCCTCGGCCAGGCGTGCGCGCACCACCGATCGTGCGGTGGGCGCCCGGTCCCCGGCCAGCATTCGGAGCACCGGCCGGACGAAGATCTCGAAGGTCACGAAGCTGCTGACCGGGTTGCCGGGCAGTCCGAAGAGGAGCACCTCGCGGCCGTCCTCCGCAGCGGCACGCCCGAACGCGAGCGGTTTCCCGGGCTGCACGGCCACCCGCCACAGATCGACGCGCCCGACTCGCTCGAAGGCGGCCCTGACGACGTCCCGCGCACCGACCGAGACGCCCCCGCTGCAGACCACCACGTCCGCCCAGGCGATGGCCGCGCGTAGCGCCGCCTCGACCGCCGGCAGGGTGTCTCTGGCCACACCGAGCCGGCGTACCTCCGCCCCGTAGGCCCGTGCCTGCGCCGCGAGTCCCGGCGAGTTGCTGTCGTGGATGTGGCCCGGAGGCAGTGGCTGGCCGGGCGCGGTCAGCTCGTCGCCGGTGGCCAGCACGGCGACGCGGGGCCGGCGGTGCACGGCCAGCGCGCCATGGCCGCCGGCCACGACCAAGGCCAGCGCCTGCGGGCTGATGCGCAGGCCCGGCGCCAGCAGCTCCGCGCCGGCGTGGAAGTCGCTGCCGGCGCGGCGCACGTGGTGCCCGCGCGCTGCCGGGGCGAGGACGGCCACCGTCTCGGGCAGCGCCGCGACGCCCTCAGCCGCGTCCGTCTCCTCGACCGGCACGACGGTGTCGGCACCCTCCGGCAGCATCGCCCCGGTCAGGATGCGCATGGCCGTGCCCGGCCCGACCGTCGCGCTGGGTTCATGGCCGGCGGCGACCTCCCCCACCACGCGCAGCCGGACGGGACGATCCGGCGCGGCGGCCGCGACGTCCGTGCTCTGGACGGCGAAGCCATCCATGGCCGAGTTGTCCCAGGGCGGCAATGTCACGCGCGCGGCGAGCGGTTCGGCCAGCACGCGCCCCACGGCCTCATCGACGCCCACCGACTCGTGCGGCAGCGCCCGGATCCCATCGAGCATCCGCTCGAGGGCCTCTTCCACCGAGATCAGCCGCTCGCTCATACGGCCAGACCGCCCGCGAGCACGGCGGCCGCGAGCCTGGCCGCGCGTTGACGAGCCACCCACCAAACGAGCGCCCCCAGAGCGATGACGAGTCCGCCCAGGACCGTCGTCGTCAACTCCCAGAACGGGATCGGATAGAGCTGCACGAGATGTTCGGTGGCCGGGTCGAACGACCAGTTCCCGCCCGGGAAGAAGATCTCGTGGAAGAGTGTGAAGGCGGCATCGAAGGCCACCAGGAAGACGGCGCCGATCACGGCGAAGACGACGGCCAGCGCCGCGGCGCCCCCGGCCACCGAGCGCCAGAAGCGGACGTCCCGCCGTCGTCGCACGATGCTCACCGCGAGCATCAGCACGGCCACGATCACCGCCACGCCGAGGCCGTAGAGCACGGCGCGCGCGTCGCGCAGGTGGCTGACCTCGGCGGCGTCGTAGAACGCCGGGCGGCCCTCGGCGATCGGGAAGGCGAAGCTGCCGGGACCGAAGACCAGCTCGCCGACGGTCCGATCCGAGAGGGCCTGGGCCCCCTCCGGCGAAACCGCCAACGAGGCCGCGGACTCGGCGCTGCCGAGCGCCAGGTGGATGTACGGCGGCGACAGCAACACGACGACCACGATGCCCAGGATGGCGAGGCCGGTGGCCAGGGCCGTCACGACCGCGGCGATCCTGCTCACCGCACGACTACCCCTCGTGCAGCGTCTGCGCCTGCTGCCACCAGCCCTCCACGAGGAGCGGGGTGGGCGGATCGACCTGGGAACGGCCTGCGGCTGTGGCGATCCGCTCGGAAAAGTCACCGAGGTCGAGAGCCAGCAAGTCGCGCAGCCCGCCAATGCCGGCGTACGCGAACAGCACCTGCTCGCCGGGACCGAAGCTGGCCAGGTTGAGCAGCAGTGCCTCGTCGCGCCAGTCGGCCACGTCGTTCGTGGTGGCGCCCACCTGATCGGCCAGGTTCTGGCGACGCGTCGGCGTCTCGGAGATCTCCAGCAACAGGCCGGTCGTGAAGATGCCCTGCCGGCCCAGCTTGTCGAGGTAGTGGATGGGCGGCCGCAGGAGATGGTCGATCGGCGGCACGGGCTCGGTCATCCTCCTCGTCGTTCTCTGGCTAGGCCTTGGCGTCGCCCCAGATGGTGTAGTGCCAGCCCTTGTCGGCCTCACCGGTCAGCTCGATCATGACGTGCTTGATCTGCGTGTATTCATCGAACGAATAGCTGGACATGTCCTTGCCGAAGCCGGACTGCTTGAAGCCCCCGTGCGGCATCTCGCTGGCGATGGGCAGGTGGTCGTTGATCCACACGGCCCCGAAGTTCAGCGCTCCCGCGGCACGCATGGCCTTGAAGACATCGCTCGTCCAGACCGAGCTGGCCAGGCCGTACTTGATGTCGTTGGCCTTGGCCAGGACCTCCTCCTCGGTGTCGAATGGCAGGACCGTCAGGACCGGCCCGAAGATCTCCATCTGCACGCATTCGGCCACCTGGTCGACCCCGGAAATGATCGTCGGCGCGTAGAAGGGGCCGCTCAAACCGGGCACCTCGACACGGTGGCCGCCGGTGACGATGGTGGCCCCGGCCTGCCGCGCACGGTCGACGAAACCCTCCACGCGCACCAGCTGTGCGTCGCTGATCAGCGTGCCCATGTCCGTTCCGGCATCCAGTGGATCCCCTACCCGGACCGTCTCCGTGTAGCGCTTCAAGAGGGCCAGGAACTCGTCGTATGCGGCGCGTTGCACGTACACCCGTGTGGCGGCGGTGCAGTCTTGCCCGGCGTTGACGAAGCCGCCGGCCACGGCGCCGCGGGCGGCGGCATCGAGATCGGCATCGGCGAAGACGATGAATGGCGCCTTGCCACCCAGCTCCAGGTGCACGCGCTTGAGGTTGCCGGCGGCAAGGGCCTGGATCTTGCGGCCTGTTTCGGAGTCGCCGGTGAGCGAGACGAGGTCGATGTCGGGATGCGCGGCGATGGCCGCACCGACGACCTCGCCGCGGCCGGTGACGATGTTCAGGACGCCGTCCGGGAGGCCGGCTTCGCGCGCCAGCTCACCGAGCATCAGCGTCGTCAGGGGGGTCACCGTTGCGGGCTTGAGCACGACCGAGTTGCCCGCGGCCAGGGCGGGGCCGATCTTCCAGATGGCCATCATGAAGGGGTAGTTCCATGGCGCCACCTGGCCCACCACGCCGAGTGGCTCGCGCCGGATCATGGAGGTGTGTGAGCCGCTGTACTCGGCGGCCGCCTTGCCCTCGAGGTGCCGGATGGCAGTGGCGAAGAAGCGCAGATTGTCGGCGCTGAAGGGGATGTCCGAATCGCGCCGCAGCTTGAGCGCCGAACCCGTCTGCGCCGTCTCGAGCGCGGCGATCTCGGCCGTCCGCTCGTCGATGAGGTCGGCCAGCTTGTTCAGGATGGCGACGCGCTCGGGCACCCACTTGCCCCGCCAGCGGCCGTCCTTGAAGGCGGCACGGGCGGCGGCCACGGCGCGATCGACGTCGGCCGATGTGCCCGCCGGAACCCGCCCGATGAGGGCGCCCGAGGCCGGGTTTCGCACATCGATCCACGCCCCGCTGGACGACTCGGACCACGCGCCGTCGATCCACATCTTGGTCCCGGTCAACGTCTCGATGGCCATGTTCTGTCACGCTCCTCGCTATCGGTCTCGAAGACCCGAGTGTACTCCGCGGGCGGGTGGCTGCGACGGACCGAGTTCAGGCTTCCAGGGTCGCCTCGACCAGGAGCTCGACGTTGCCAGCCAGGGCCTTCGAGATCGGGCAGCCCGTCCGAGCCCCGTCGGCGGCGGCCGCGAAGGCCTCGGCGGTGATGCCCGGGACCGTGCCGCGCACGGTCAGCGCCGAGGTGGTCACCCGCCAGCCCTCGTCGCGCTTGTCGAAGGTCACCGCGGCGGACACGCGCAGCCGGGACGGCGGCGTGCCGGCTCGCCCGAGAGCGCCCGAGAGCGCCATGGCGAAGCAGCTGGCGTGGGCCGCCGCGAGCAACTCTTCTGGGCTGCTGCGGCCCTGCGGCGCCTCCGTGCGCGACGCCCAGCTAACGGGCACCGCGCCAAAGACGCCGCTGCCCACGCGATCGACGGTGCCGCTGCCGCTCGCCAGGTCGCCGTCCCAGGTCACTTCAGCCGTTCGTGTCGCTGCCATCGCCGTTCACCTCCGCGCGCATCGTCGCACATCAGCGGCCTTGCCCAGCACAGCGCGCGGCGCTACCGTTGGCGCGGGGAGTCGCAACCTGAAGAGGCGCCGCCGGCATGACCACGACCACAACGACCACGACCGCGGCGCGGCGCACCCGGCCCGCCTCGCGATGGACCGAGCTGTTCCTCTTGGTGACCGCCCTCTTCGGCGTATGGGCCGTGTCGCTCATCGTGCTGACCCTGCTGGCCATCGCCCAGCCGGCCTTCTTCTATAGCGACCAGAAGAGCTTCATCAAGGCGGCCGGCTCGACCGTGGTCGCCTTCCTGGCGTTGTCACAGGCCTACAGCATGCACGCCGTGATGGGCCATCTGCCCCGTGGCGGGATCAAGATCAAGTACCTCATGCGCGCGCATCGCTACGGCGGGCGGACCGCCATCGTGCTCGCGGCGGTCGTCGCGTATTTCTGCATGACCGACCTCGGCGCGCCCAGCAATCCCCTACGCGGCCTGATCCACGCCATCTTCGGCTCCACGGCTTTCGCCGCGCTGGGCATCAAGTTCGCGCTGATCCGCTGGCGCCCCGAGTTCGCCTACCGGGCCGCGCCGTGGCTGGGCGGCTACGCCGCGAGCGCGTTCGTCATCGTCTGGATCACTTCCGGCCTGGCCTACTACACGGGCAACCTCTAGCCACGCCGACCTCGGCGGTCAGCCGGTCACGAGCGCGCCGAGCAGGCGCTGCGAGCTGGCGGCGATGTCGTCCGCGGCGGCGAGGACCTCCTATTCGGTCGCCGCCGGTTCGAGGCCGCGCAGCGTCTTGATGCTCCGGCACATCGGTCGCCTCCTCGGCTTCGGCTCTTCGTGCCGACACGGGGGGCTGGCACTTTCGTCCTGCCGACGCAAGGACCAAAGTCCCTTTTCTGTTGACGGCATGCACCACGGCCGCCGCGGCTCTTCGTGCCCGCCCGGCGCCGAGTCGCCTCTGCCGTGTCGCATCCTTGACATCTCCAGTCCGCAGTGCCACTGTTCGACCTTGGAGGAATCGCGTGCCGTCGGTGACCGACGAATGCGTCATCACCCACCGAAGGTCACGAGCACGGAGCTCGCATCATCGCCTCGCCTGCCTCGCGCAGGCTGGATGGCAAAAGGGAGGAGTCGCGTGAGTACGTTGCGTCCCATGAAGTTGACGGGGATCGGAACGGCGGCGCTGCTCGCGCTCGCCATGATCCTCCCGGTGGTCGCGAGCGCCGACCCGGCGCCGCCGGCCTTCGTGCTCTCCGATCAGACGAATCAGTCGGGTACCTATGACCCGGCCAATGGCAAATTCAACTCAGCGTGGTTCAGCCTCTCCGTCTACAACGGCGGGACAAGCACCTACACGCAGATGCATCTCGTCGTCGCGCCGAACGATACCAGCGTCGTGGCGCGCGCAGCCCTCGACGCGACCAAGCAGACACCAACGGCCTCCTCACTGTGCGTCATGCAGGGGAACGGCTTCGTGTGTAACTGGACCACCAATCTCGGCGGGGGTGCGTCCACGAGCCCGATCACGTTCGTCTTCGGCGCCCCGTTGGGCAACTCCTATGACGTGGCCGCCACGTTCACCTCCAAGGATCACACGACGACCTCCGGTGGCGGCAGCGGTCAGGACCGAGACATCAGCGCCTCGAAGACCATCTCCGTCAACGTCGACGCCCGGCTCGACCAGCAGACGCCGTACCTGCTCCCCAATCTCACGCCCATCACCGTCTCGACGTGGAAGAAGAACGGCGTCGCCGTCCTGACCCTGCCAGTGTCGACGACGGGCTACCTCGTGGACCTCTCGGAGTCCGAACTCGGCGCGAATTTCGTGGCCACTGGCTGCGATCTCAACGCCAGCAACGTCTTCGCCTGGGCGCAGTACGCCAAGGCCAGCGTCAACCACGGTGCGGCGGTCACGCCCTACCTGGAGTGGAAGACGTCGGCCATCTGGGACAACCGCGATGGCTCCCTCGGCGCGGCGCCAGCCCCCCCGACCGGTGTCATCCACTGCGTCGACAACGGCGATGGCACGTTCACCAGCCACGTGCTGACGTTGGCGCTAAACAACTGCGCGATCACTGGCTTGGGCGCCAACGGCTGCATCGTCAAGATCAGCACACAGGTCCAGGGCAAGAAGGGCTCGCTCACCGTGCTCACGACGTACACGGTGATCTTCCGAACGCCGACTAACGGCTATTCGAAGCCGCAATAGCCGCCGCCGC
>Ga0315281_10013401_pt1 | contig 11095 bp, 8 predicted proteins | sample YL17G07_0_MG_FD_204540 | JGI IMG/M metagenome (GOLD analysis project Ga0315281, IMG submission 204540) | Sediment microbial communities from Yellowstone Lake, YNP, Wyoming, USA - YL17G07_0 | ecosystem: Environmental > Aquatic > Freshwater > Lake > Sediment | place: USA: Wyoming | collected... | reverse complement strand
GCGAGCGTGATCCTGTTTGCGCTGACGGCGACGGGCAAGGCCGCCGCGACACGCCAGGCCGGCCGGACGGCCGTGACCGCGGCCGCCGCCACAGACAAACACAGACAAACACAGACAAACGCCCAGGCGGGCACCAACCCGGGCGTGGCCGGCCTCGAGCTGCTGTCGCTGCGCGACGCGCGCCAGCCCGGATCGCTGACGATCACGGGCCTCGTGCAGAATCCCCGCGGCGGCGCGCCCCACTCGCGCGTCACGGTCACCGCCTACGCCTTCGACGACAAGGGGGCGTTCCTGGCGAGCGGACGCGCGCTCGTCGACGTCACCACGCTCGCGCCCGGCGACGAGTCGCCGTTTGTCGTGTCGGTGCCGGTCACCGAGACCGTCGCCCGCTACCGCATCGGGTTCCGCAGCGAGGACGGCCGCGTCATCGCGCACATCGACAAACGGCAGCAGGCCGCCGTGGCGGCCCTGGTCATTCAATGAAGAAACCCGCGTGGTCCACTCTCGTCGCGCTGCTCGCGGCAGCTGGCTTGCTGTCCGCCCAGACGCAGGGCGGGCAGTCCGATCCGCAGTCATTCAAGTTCCGCACGGGCGTCGAGCTGGTCAACGTCAACGCGACGGTGACCGACCAGTCGGGCCGTTTCGTCCCGGGATTGACCAAGGACGACTTCCGCGTCTACGACGAGGAACAGCTGCAGACGGTGACGCACTTCAACGCGGACCGCGTGCCCGTCAGCCTCGGGATCGTGCTCGACACGAGCGGCAGCATGGACGGCGACAAGATGTACGCCGCCAAGCAGGCGCTCGACAAATTCCTGTTCCAGTTGATCGATCCGAACGACGAGGTGTTCCTGTATCGGTTCGACAACAGCCCCGAGCTCGTCGAAGGCTGGACGCGCGACAAGCGGCGCATCAGCGATTCGCTGAACCGGATTCAGCCGCGTGGCAGCACCGCGCTGTACGACGCCGTGGCCGACGCGGTGCGGCTCGCGCAGCAGGGGCACAATCGCAAGAAGGCCGTCGTCATCATCTCGGACGGCAACGATACGACCAGCCGTACCGACGTCTTCGCGGTGAAGCAGTTGATCCGCCAGACCGAAGTGCTCGTGTATGCGATCGGGATCGACTCGGCCGGCTCGAACCAGTACGTCAGCAACAACTGGCAGCAGCGCGGCACGCCGCCACGGCCCATTCCGCTGCCGTTCCCGATGCCGGGACGCCGTCCGCCGGCAGCCCCGACGCCGCCGGTGCCGGCGCCGACGCCGCAGCCTCCTGGCGGAGGCGGCAGCTCGGGGTGGAGAGGGGGCGGGAAGAGCGACGATCGCGTCAACGTCGCCGCGCTCCGCGACATCACCGACGACAGCGGCGGACGCACCGAGATCGTTCGCTGGGCGCGGGACCTCGATCCCGCCGTCTCGGGCATCGCGGACGAATTGAGCAAGCAGTACTACCTGGGCTACGCGCAGGCGGGCGCGAGGGACGGGCGCTGGCACTCCATACGAGTGGAGGTGCGTAACCCCGCCTTCCACGTAAGGGCCAGGCGGGGTTACGTCGCCGGCAAATAGACAAGGCAGAAGTTAAGGCAGAAGGTCGAAGGCAAAAGGTAGACTGTCTGGCGCGTGAGACTTCTCGGAATCTCGGTCGCGCTGTCGATTCTCGGCTCCCTGGGCGGCATCATCGTCGCCTCCAGCTTCCTGCTTCTCGGCGAAACCGTCCGCGTCCGGCTCGTGCCGTGGCTGATTAGTTACGCGGTGGGCACGCTGATCGGCGTCGCGCTGCTGGCGCTGGTGCCCGAGGCGCTGTCGGAGCTCCCGGCGCGGCCGGCGATGCTGACGATGGCGGCCGGGATCCTGAGTTTTTTCCTCCTCGAGAAAGCGGTGATCTGGCGGCACTGCCATCACGACGAGGACTGCCACGTGCACAGCACCGCCGCGTCGCTGGTGATCGTGGGAGACGCGTTTCACACCTTCGTCGACGGCGCGGTCATCGCGGCCGCGGTCCTGACCTCCGTCCCGCTCGGCCTCACGACGGCGATCGCGGTGGCGACGCACGAAATTCCGCAGGAGGTCGGCGACGTGGCGATCCTGCTGCGCGCGGGCTATTCCCGGCTGCGCGCCTTCACGTTGAACGTGCTCGCCGGCGCCGGCGGCATCCTCGGCGCCGCGGCCATGGTGCTTGCGTCGAAAATCGTGCCGCAGGCCCTGCCGTATGTGCTCGCCTTCGCCGCCGGGAATTTCCTGTACGTCGCCATGTCGGACCTGATTCCGGACCTGCATCGCGGCGACTCGGTCGGGGGACTCCGCCAGGTCCTCCTGATCGGGGCCGGGATTGTCACGATCGCGGTCCTGTAGTCGTAATCCCCGTATGAACATCCGCCGCCTTCCGCTGCTCGCCGGACTCGTCTTGCTTACCGTTTCGTCCGCCTTCGCCAAGGCTGCGGCGGACAAGTCCCTGCAGGGCCAGACTCAACCCCCGCCCGCTCAGGGACAGGGGCAAGCCCAGGGGCAGGGCCAGGGAGGCCGCGGCCAGCAACGGCAGGCCCAGGCGCGAGACCGCGCCCAGGTGGCAGCGCAGGGCACCGGCTCGATTTCAGGACGCGTGCTCACGGCGGATACGGGACGCCCGGTGAAGCGCGCGCGGGTGACCGTGTCGGGAGGCGGACGCGGAGGCCGCTCGGCGACTACCGATGATCAGGGCCGGTACCAGGTGCCGGAGCTGACCGCCGGCAACTACACCATCACCGCGTCGAAGAACGGGTTCGTCGACGCGGTTTACGGACAGCGGCGGCCGCAGCAGCCCGGCACACCCGTCACGATCGCCGATGCGCAGGCCGTGGGGAACATCGACCTTCGCCTGACGCGCGGCGGCGTCATCACCGGCGTCGTGCGCGACGAGGACGGCGAAGCGCTCTCGCGCGCGCTCGTCACCGTACAGCGCTACCAGTACGTGCAAGGTCAGCGTCAGCTCACGCCCGCGGGCGCCGACCAGACCGACGATCGCGGCCAGTACCGCGTCTTCGCGCTGCCGCCCGGCGACTATTACGTCAGCGCCACGGCAGGCGGCCTCGGACAGGCGATCGGCCGCGGCCTGCAGCAGCTCGCCGCGGGCATCGGGGCGCTGGCCGGCGGGCGCGGCGGACGCGGAGGCGCCGCGGGACCCGGTGGAGGCGCACTGGCGGCATTCGGCATCGCGGACGATCCGGAACCGACAGGCTATGCGCCGACGTACTACCCCGGCGTCGTCAGCGCGCCTGAGGCGGGCAAGGTCAACGTCGCGCCCGGGCAGGAAGTCGCGGGGATCGACTTCCAGATTCAACTCGTCCCCTTCGCGACCGTCACCGGGATCGTCGCGGGAGCGGAGGACGTCGTGGCGGTGATGATGATGCCGCAGGACGAGGGCGGCGGCGGGCTGCTCGGCGGACAGATGTTGACGGGACGATCGCAGGCAGACGGAACCTTCGCTATTTCCAATGTGCCGCCCGGACGGTATGTCGCCATCGCGCGCTCGGGCGGGCGCAACAACGATCCGAAGACCGCGATGCAGTCGATCGTGGTCAACGGACAGAACATCACCGGCGTGTCGCTCATCCTGATGCCGGGCGTGACGCTCACGGGCAACATCACCGTGGAATCGTCGGGCACGCCGGCGCCAACCGACTACTCGGGGTTCCGGATTGACGTGCCGGACGTGTCGCCGCTGCCCTTCGGCGGCGGTGGAGGTGGTGGCGGCGGCCGGGGCGGACTCGCAGGCGGCGCGGGCCGCGCCCAGAAGAACGGCGCGTTCGAGGTCGGCAATCTCCTTCCCGGCCGGCACTACATCCGCATTGCGGGCGGCGGCGCAGGCGGCGCGCAGGGTCAGGGACAAGGACAGGGACGCGGGCAAGCCCAGGCGCAGGGACAATGGACGCTGAAGTCGGTGCTCGTCGCCGGACAGGACGTCACCGATCAGCCCGTCGATCTCAAGCCTGGACAGAACGTCGACAACGTGACCATCGTCCTGACCGATCGCTCGACGGAAGTGACGGGCACGGTTCGGGACGTCAAGAACGCGCCGATGGCGGCGATCACGGTGATCGCGTTCTCGACCGATCAGCAGTACTGGCGCGCGCAGTCACGGCAGATCCAGGCGGTGCGCACGGATGCCACGGGCGCGTTCCGGCTGCGCGGGCTGCCGCCAGGCGACTACTTCATCGTGGCCGTCGACGGCGTCGAGCAGGGGGAGTGGTTCGATCCGGCGTACCTCGAGCAGGCGCGCACCGGCGCGACGCGCCTCACGGTGCGTGAGGGGGATAAGAAGACGCAGGATCTGCGGGGGCCTTCTTGAGGACTCTGTTACTGAAGATTAGCGATTGAAGACTGAAGATTGACGCACTGACGATTTCCGATTGGTGATTGGGCTCACCACTCTATCCCCGTAAGAACGGCGATTACGCCACTCGACGAATCCTCCCCGCGACCGGCGGTTTGCAGCGACTTTGCTCGCGTTGGCTCCTATTTGACCTTCTCCGTCGCCACCCACTCCCGCACGTGATCGTCAAGCACCTGCAGCGGTAGCACGCCGTGCCGGAGGATTTCGTCGTGGTACCGCCGGACATCGAATCGGGGACCCCAATTCCTTCTCAGCGAACGCCCGGAGTTCCATGAACTTCATTCGACCCACCATGTAGGCGAGCCGCCGACCCGGTTGATCGCTCGCCCGATTCACCTCAGTCTCCATATTGGCCCGAACCACCCAGGGAGCCGATTGTGAGTAAAAATCCAGCGCCACCTGCCGCGTCCAGCCTTTCACCTGAACACCCGTTTCAAGAGCCGCCCTGATCGCCTCACGCAGTCTTCCGTTCGCCCGCGCGACACGGACGTACGGATCGGCAACCACCCCAAGGTCATCGCCGAGAGTGATCGCATACTCCGCCCATCCTTCGACGAAGGCTGAGTACGATAAACGCTTCCGAGCCTCCGAGATGTCGCTCGATTCGTCGGCGATGTGCATCTGAAGTAGATGGCCGGGAAAACCTTCGTGCAGCATCATGTTCACAAATCCGCAGCGGCTACTGACGGGCATCAGCACAAGGACTTGCCCCGGCCGTCCATCCTTACTTGAGCCACTCCTCGCCTGTCCAACTGACGCTCCTGGGGGCAATGAGGCCATGGGCTTGAGGACGTAGGGCGTTCGGGGGATCGTCCCGAATAGACTCGGCAGCCGCTTTTCGACCTGCTCTGTGATCACGCGAAACTGCTCTGTCGCGGCAGCTTCGTCTAGTGGGGCGCAGCGCTGATCCTGACGAACGGTCTCCATGAACGCATCCACCGATCCCTCAAAGCCGAGAGCCTGGGCGATGTGCTCGATGTCGTCGCGACCGCGTCTCACCTCCCGAAGTGCAATTTCATGGATCTGCTCGGGCGAAGCCGATAGGCCCGTGTTGGCGCGGACGATTGTCGCGTAAAGGTCGGGCCCCGCAGCGAAACCGGCAAACGACGGCGTCGGCCGCGCGCGGGGCAAGTAGACGTCCGTCATGAAGGCGACGAATTTCGCCAACGCCGGTCGAACCTCGTCGTTGTAGGTGGCGGTGGCCTCAGTGAATAGCCCTTGCTGCTCTGCCTTCGGAATCGCCGCGGGAAATTGCGCGAATGCCGCCAGCAAAGGACTCTTCGATGCATCAGGGGGGGGCCATGCGTTCAACCTGCTCGACCGTCGCGCGCGTCGACTGTGTAGTCCAAACCGCGCCATGCGCGATATCGGCCTGTAACATCTCTATCGAGTCCGCCACGAGCAGCGGGATACCACGAAGCCGTCCGACAATGTGGTGGTAGTCAGAGAGGGACTCGTGAGGGAGCCGGGTCACGTCGCTCTCGTACACCGGATCTCCACGCCACAATCCGTCGGCGAACACCCGGTTTTCCTGAACGGCCTCGGTCGCGAGTTCGACCAGCACGCGCCAGTCCAGCCTTTCACGGACCGGCAACGCGACCGGATTGATCGCGTGAAGCGCCTCCAGCCGATCCTCGTCCTCCTTCACTCGTCTCGAACGCACTGAGGCGCTGCGGTCCACCCAAATCGTGGTTCGCCTGTTCTCCGTCCGCACTTTCGGCTCGGAGTACGCCGCCTCGCGGCGTTCGTCGAGCGCCAGAATTCGCTGAAGACGAACAGTCGCGGGTACGGCAGCTCCTGACGAGGCGATCTTTTTATAGGTATCCAACGTTTCGGACGACGACGTCCCGGTCCTTTGGCCTTGCGCCGGGAGAGGCAAGATTAACCAAAGGATCAAGATGCCGCCGACTTTGAAACGGCGCGATGGGCGTAGCTGCATTGTGACCTTCCTGGCCAGTGACAGCCCGCGGCCGGATGGAGTCTATTCGAGCGGTGGAAGTGTCGCAACCGGCCGGTGGGGAAATCTGCGACAAATCGCCGCGCAACGCGGGGGCACCATTCGGGTTCGTCTCACGCGAAGGACTCGCGGCTCAAGGCCCAGGCGTTGCCGGAGCAGAATGGGCGCGCGGCCAGGGTTGGAAGGGGCAGGAGTACGGCTGGCTGCAAGCCCGCCCGCCGTCAATCGGCGTCCCCATCCGCTAGTTGCGAGAGTGAGCGCAGTCAGGGGTTGTTAGGCAACAGACATAGCACGCCGGCACCGCCTGCGGCGGCGAACGGTCGGTCGAACGTGATTACGTGACCGCCGTATCGGCGCGCCAAGCCGAGGAGATAGCGATCCGTAACCTGCTTGGCGCTGGCAGCGGCGCGGACTTCGGGCATCGTCGCTGGCGACGCGGAGTCCGGCCAGAACGCATAGTCGCGACTCGCCGCCGTAAGGAGCAGCAGTCGGTCGGCGGTCTTTTCGGGTGCCCAGGTCCCTCCGGGTAGCTGCGCGCAGACCCGAATGACACCAAGCTCGGTGACGCTGCACGTCGCCCAACCCTGGGAAGACTGTGCGGCGAACCACGTCATCGCTGCCGCATGATGTTCGTGCTCCGGCACGAGCAGGGCAATGAGCACGTTGACGTCCAGCAGACCGACCATGAGCCGCGTCTATTCAGAAGCGGTATCGGCCAGCCGGTGCACGTCTTTGCTTGAAAGGGTGGGGGCTCCGGGACGGCGAGGAAAGACAGGGACGCCACGGTCGAAGCGGACGTCCGCGTCGGCGATTCTGCGGAGCAGTGCCTCCACGAAATCATCGACTGGCTGGCCGGCCTGTTTCGCCAGAGCGGCGAGGCGTTCCTTGAGCGCCGCGTCGAGACTGATAGTGGCGCCGGGCATACGCCTCCATTGTGCCATGCTCGGCCCGCACTGCGGCGTTCTCGTTCGGGATCGGGTTGCGTCCCGGTTGCAGCGGTGTGCCTCGCTCTGCCGCGTTCTACACACCGACGCACCACAATCGCTCAACTCATTGGCGATTTCGGCGTCCCGACAGGACCGCTCTTAATCTGCGGGTTGACGGTTCGATTCCATCGCGCTCCCAATCGCCATTCGACAGTCGAAAGTCCGTGAAGCTTCAGTCTGCAATCTCCAATCGCCAATTACGCGCGTGGCACATCCGCCTCTGACCCGCCACGCCTCACCGTCAGCCAGATGACGCCGGCGATCGCGAGGAGCGCGGCGAGGAACGCCAGCCCGAAGAGCCACAGCGTGCGGTACAGGATGGACTGCCGGTCCATCCGCACTTCCATGACGTCGGACGTCGTGTCCGCCGCGTAGGCGATCGGTTTCCCCTCCATCCTCTGGCCGAGGCGCTGCTCCCACGTGAGGATGTTGCCGCGCGACGCCGGCCGTGACTCGGGCCGGTCAAGGTAGTGCGAGTTCTGGAATCTGATCCGGGCCGGCAGGTGCAGCCGGAACGCGACGATTTCATCGCCGGTGAAGCCCGCATCGGGCCCGCTGACCGGCTTCGACAGCGTCTCGCGGAACACGACCTGGTCGCCTTCTTCGCGGAGCTCGTATCTGGCCCACGAGAACGGGGCGACCTTCGCCAGCTCGCGGACGTCCGATACCGTGAGATGGATGCCGACATACCGGCGGCCGTGGCGCGTCCAGTTGCTGATGCGGCCGACCTTCGTGTACGGGGACGCGTACAGATCCTGGAGCTGCCTGGTCAACTGATCGCCGCGCGTGCGCAGCTCGGCATTGAGCGGAAGACCGCGCAGCGCGATGAGCGCGGGCACCGACGCGTTGACGATGAGCGTCGCCGAACCGTCGAGGCCGAGCGTCAGATCTTCTTCGTATTCGTACTCGGGCCCGAGCGGGCCGCGCTGGCCGTTGCACGCGGTGACGGCGGCCGCCGCCACGAGGGCGGCGACGACCGCGCGCATCCGTAAGTGCATCGGTCGAATGATATACTGAAGTGTCCCTCCCTCATGCCCACGCCGCCGCGTCTGTTCCTGATCGACGGCAGCTCGCAGATGTATCGCGCGTATCACGCGATTCGCGGGTTGACCGGCCCCGACGGAAAATCCACGAACGCCGTCTACGGCTTCGTCACGATGCTGCGGAAGCTCCTCAACGATCACCAGCCGCAGTTCATCGCCGCGTCGTTCGACCTGGCCGGGCCGACGTTCCGCGACGACATCGTCACCGACTACAAGGCGAATCGCGCGCCGATGCCCGGCGATCTCGTGGAACAAGTCCCGTGGGTGCACGAGGCGTGCGAAGCGATGGGCGTGCCGATCCTCACGTCGAAGCGCTACGAGGCCGACGACGTGATCGGCACGCTGGCGGCCAAGGCGGTCGCGCAGGGATTCGAGGTCGCCATCGTCACCGGCGACAAGGACTTCTTCCAGCTCGTGCACGACGGCCTCAAGGTCTACAACCCGAAGGAGGAAGGGACCTGGTTCGACGCCGACGGCGTGAGGGAGAAGTTCGGCGTCTCGCCGGCGCAGGTGGTCGACGTGCTCGCGCTCATGGGCGACTCGATCGACAACATCAAGGGCGTGCCCGGGATCGGCGAGAAAGGGGCGCGGGATCTGATCGCGCAGTACGGCGATCTCGAGAACCTGCTCGCGCACGCGGCGGAGGTGCCGAACAAGCGCCAGCGGGAAGGGCTGCTCAATCACGCTGACGAGGCGCGGCAGAGCCGCACGCTGGCCCGCATCGCCGTCGACTGCCCGGTGCAATTCGATGCGGAGGCGATGCGCTATCGCGGCGTGTCCCGCGAGCGCTGCTTCGATCTGTTCACGCGGCTGGGCTTCCGCACGCTCGTGATGGACTTCGCGCCGACGGCGCAGACCGTCGGCAAGGACTACGAGATCGTCGACGCCATCGAAGGGGTGACAGCGCTCGCGGCGGATCTGCGGACGGCGGGGCGGTTCGCGCTGCGCGTGCTGCCCGACACGCCGTCGGCGATGCGCGCGGCAATCGTGGGGCTCTCGTTCTCGACCTCGCCGCGCCAGGCCCGGTATGTCCCGTTTGTCGGCACCGGCCTCGGCTTCGAAGGCGGCCTCGACGGGCGTGAGGTCCTGGAGGTCCTCAAGCCCGTGCTCGAGGATCCCGCGATCAGGAAGATCGGACACGACCTGAAGTTCGACGCGATCCTCCTCGCCCGTCACGGCGTGGCGATGCAGGGGCTCGAGACCGACACGATGATCGCGAGCTATCTCGTCGACGCGAACCGGTCATCGCACCCGCTCGAGGAGCTCGCGCTCGAGCACGCCGGCTACAAGGCGCTGACTGAGGAGGACGTCTGCGGCCGCGGCGCCAAGGCGGTGTCCTTCTCACAGATTCCGCTCCAGGCGGCGCTGGATTTCGCGGGCGAGCGATCGGATCTGGCGCTCCAGCTCGCGCCCGTCCTGCGCGCGATCATGGACCGCGAGACGCTGACGCCGGTCTACGACCAGCTCGAGCACCCGCTGATTTCCGTCCTGATGGCGATCGAGCGCGCCGGGATCCGGATCGACGGGGTGGCGCTCGCGTCCCAGGCGCAGCGCATCGACGAGGAGCTCTACACCCGGGCGCGCCGCATCTACGAGCTGTCGGGCGAGGAGTTCAACATCAACTCGCCGAAGAAACTCGGGGAGATCCTCTTCGACAAGATGGGCCTGACGACGGAGACGCTGAAGCGGACGTCGAAGACCAAGGCCCACTCCACCGCGTTCGAGGTGCTGGAAGAGCTCGGCCAGTTCCACGAGCTGCCGCGGCTGGTGCTCGAGTGGCGCGGCATGATGAAGCTGAAAGGCACGTACATCGATGCCCTGCCGCAACTGGTCAATCCTGAAACCGGGCGCGTCCACACGTGCTTCAACCAGGCGGTCGCCGCCACCGGGCGTCTGAGCAGCAGCGACCCGAACCTGCAGACCATCCCGATCCGGACCGAGCTCGGGCGCGAGATCCGGCGCGCCTTCGTGGCCGAACCCGGCCACCTTCTGATCTCTGCTGATTACTCGCAGATCGAGCTGCGGGTTCTGGCGCACTTATCAGGAGATGACGCGCTGCTCGAGGCCTTCACGCAGAACATCGACATCCACGATCGCACCGCGCTCAAGGTTTTTGGCACCGGCAGGGGGCTCAGCGGGCACGAGCTGCGGCGGCGCGCCAAGATCATCAACTACGCGCTGCTCTATGGAAAGCAGGCCTTCACGCTCGCGAAAGACATCGGCGTGTCGCGCGAGGAGGCGCAGGCGTTCATCGACGCCTACTTCGCCGGCTTTCCGTCGGTCCGCGCGTTCATCGACGGACTGCTGGAAGAGGCGCGGCGGACCGGCACGGTGAAGACGATGTTCGGCCGGCGCCGGCTCGTGCCCGACCTCAACAACCGGAACGGCCAGGTGCGCGCCGCCGCCGAGCGCGCCGCCGTCAACATGCCGATCCAGGGATCGGCCGCCGACATCCTGAAGAAGGCGATGATCGACGTCCACGCGGCGCTGCCGTCCATCGCCGGCGGCCGGGCGCGCATGATCCTGACCGTCCACGACGAGCTGCTCTTCGAGGCCCCGGAAGACGCCGCGGACGACACCGCCGCCGCGGTGCGGGAGCTGATGCAGTCAGCCGTCGCGCTCAAAGTTCCCGTCACGGTCGATGTTGGAATCGGAGAAAACTGGAAGGAAGCGAAAAGTTAGTTCGCGGCTGCCCTCCACGACGATCTCACGCAGAGGCCGCAGAGAACGCAGAGCCCGGC
>Ga0315281_10013400_pt1 | contig 11095 bp, 9 predicted proteins | sample YL17G07_0_MG_FD_204540 | JGI IMG/M metagenome (GOLD analysis project Ga0315281, IMG submission 204540) | Sediment microbial communities from Yellowstone Lake, YNP, Wyoming, USA - YL17G07_0 | ecosystem: Environmental > Aquatic > Freshwater > Lake > Sediment | place: USA: Wyoming | collected... | reverse complement strand
ACAGAAGATGGAATTGGTTGAATGCTGGCTCAGCAAACCACCATCAACAGGTGAGTTTGGGAAGAAAATCAGTGATTGGTGTTACGTGTAGGTCAGTTCAACCCCCGAAGGGGTTTTGTTCAAATCTGGCTCCTGATTGAAATTTCCGGCAGCCCGGATCGCCTATCCGCTTCAACCTTTGTTTTTCCCCCTCCAAAAACAATGATCCCTCCGGCCAAGGCGGCGAGCCCTGCAGCCCCGATCAGCCCATAAACAAATTTCCCTTTCCTTTTTGGCGCTGGATCAGCAATCTGAACAATCTCTGTGGGCTCGGCAACAAGAGGCCCGGCAGGGATCTCCCGATATTGATGGTCATTTGGCCGCATAACATCAGGTTCTAATTCGATGACCGCAGTATCAAATTCAGCTTCTTTTTTCCCATCGCACTTCTCAATATCTGCCCTTAATTCATCTGCAGACTGATAACGCATTGCAGGGTCCTTTTGCAGGCATTTGAATATGATCCTGTTTGCTTCCGGATGGATATCCACGCCTAATGCCGCAAAAGGAGGAGGGGGCTCGTTGATGATCCTTTTCAGGCACTCGCTGATGCTCAGATCCACCGGAAAAGTCGTTCTGCCTGAGAGAAGATGGTACATCGTTGAACCGACAGAGTAGATATCAGTCCGGCTGTCGATTTCCATTTCCATGACCTGCTCGGGTGACATATACAGGGGTGTTCCGAAGATCCCTTCCTTGCGTTTCTTCTTTTGCTGTGCAGCGATCTGCGCTATCCCGAAATCAAGGATCTTTACTCTCTCCTCGCCCTTCTCATCGCTTGTGACGAATATGTTGCCTGGCTTGATGTCCTGATGGATGATCGGCCTTCTCTTCCCTTTCTCTTCATAGTTATGCGCAGCGGACAAGGCTGAGCACACTTGGGTCATTATTCGCCTCACCCTGTCCCAGGGCAAGGCCTTCGATTCCTTCATTATCTGCTCAAGATCCCTGCCCTGGAGGAATTCCATCGCATAATAAGGCACGATCTGCTTGTCGATCGGGCTCTCGGTTTTGCCGTATACCTGGATCTGGATGATGTTTTGATGCCGAAGTTTCCTTACAAGCCGCACTTCGCTGATGAACTTTGTGTACAGCTTTTTCCGGGTGGCTTCGGGATTTGATCCAAGTGCGCTCGGATCCAGATGGATGATTTTAACTGCCACTGCGCCCCCTTCTTCCACCTCGCCGTCTTCGCCTTTAAACTGGTCGACTGCCCTGAAGACCAGCCCCATCGCACCCTTTCCGAGTAATCCGGTTACAAGAAGGGAATGCTCGTTGGTTAGTTCGATGGAGAAGGGATACACAATCCTGTCGACTTCACTGGTTATAATTACTTTTTCGGATTCCTTTAGGGAATCGGGTTCATCGAGAAGCCTTGCCATCGTCCTTGCGCGGATCTCCCCCCTTGCCAAAGTATGTTTGCTTGTTGGGTGAATTGGAGGCGCAGGAGGGCTGAAGCTCCCTTGCTTTTTCTGCTTCATGTGTTATTTTATGTTAGTACGTATTTAAAAATGTGTTTTTTCCGGTAATTCTGCACAGATGTGTTCACCCACCGACACATTTTTAAATTGTTTTAACTAATGTATTACCATGAAATCAAGAACCGCCAATACCATTCCTGCAGAGCCGGTTATGCGAAAGACAAGAAAGCCTCGCTTCATCAGCGAGATCGCAAGCTATGGCGCAGCAGCACTCATCGCACTCTCACCGATGCTTGAGGGCGTATCAACGGCGCAGAAAACTCCTGTTGCCCAGCAGAGCGAGACCCGCATCATGGCAGGCCAAAGCCTGCAGCTAACCAATGGGAAACAGTCGCCATGGGTCTATGTCATCCTGAAGGAGAAAGACATAATCCCCTCAAAAAAACTGGATGGGCCAAAGAACCTGGCCCTCAGGTTTTATCCGGTTGTTGAACTCAAAAGGCTTGTGAAAAACGGCGGAGAAGTATCAATCGGGATAGAATATTCGTTAGTAAAGGAAGGCGAGCAGAAGGATGCCACGTTAATCGAAGGAAGGACAAGGATCTCGAATTTCAGGGTCCTTCAGGAAGGGGTCCTGGACCTCAACAAATACGCTATCGGAACCCCGGTGGATTTCACCGTCCAAATCCGAAAAGGGGATTTCGTCTTTTCAGCGCTGTCAAAGGGATTTATCGAGATAGTGCGGATTGATACGATAATTGAAAAGAGAATACCCAAGCCTTTAGTGAGAAAGACAGTGCCAAAACAAGAGCCGAAAAAAGTAATTGCAATCGGAAAGGAGGCTGGACATAGTAACCTGCCTTTGTTTGTGTTTGAAGGGGAAAGGACACACCTGCATAAAATAGGGCCGGGTGAAGACTCAGGAGATCTTAACCAGGCATTGGCAGCAATAAATTTTAGGCTTGGGCATGGATTGTCTGCAAATGCGGGGCTAATGTTTTCCTCGTTCGGGCTTTCGCATGAAACCGGCGAAGCAGTCACCAGCATGCGGAGCATTTCTGCAAATGCCACGGCAGGACTGATATTAGAAAAGGGCAACCATATTTTCATAGCCCGGGGATTTGGAGGCTACAGGGCGATGCTAAAGGATATTAAATCAAAAATTGGCGATAGCTCTGGGCAGGAAACATACCATCAAGCTGAATATGGAGGAGCTGCAGGATATTGCTATGGCCACGTCATAGAGGCGATCGTTTCGGGAAGCAATAACCCATTCAACCCGCTTTCAGCAAAAATCTCCGGCACCCTGCCATGGGGATGGGTGAAGGATGCATATCCATGGCTGGAAGCAGATGTTTTGTGGATACACACAATGGAATCTCTCCAGGAAGAAAACCTGATAGGCGGCATAAAGCTTGGAGTGAACAATGTGTATGCGCGCCTTAGCGGGGGAATCCCGATATGGAGGCTTGGCCCGGTTGTGCCGTCTTTGCTCGTGTCCGGGGACCTGAACGCTTCGGAAGCAGGTTTCCATCACGCTGACATCATGCTTGGAGCTGCTGTAGCAGCCAGATTAGGAAGATTCGATTTTAACGCGGGTGGGGCCGTATCGCCGATCACGGTAACACCGTATTTCTTCCTCAAGATGTCGGTGAAGTAACAAAGAGGCGAATGATATGAAACAACTCGATAAAAATGATATTGGTGAAGCAAGAAAGACCGAACAAGTTCTTGGGCAACCCCGGAGCAGCAGGAGAAACGCAGGTTTCTTTGGAAGATTTTTGAAGACAGCTGGTTTGTATTGCTCGCTCGCGCTCGCTTCGTGCACGTTTGAAACGAGCGGGATTTCCCGCCCTGACATAAATGATGCAAGGCAGGATACAGTTGCAGCAGATAGCACAAGAAAGGATGCTGGAAAGGATTTTTCTGCTGATGCAATGCACGACCTCAGGCTTCCTGATATCCAAAGCCCGGATGCGAAGCCGCAATGGTGGAATACTAATTGGAATAATCGAGTTGTTTGCAATGTCAATACCGATGTGTCAACAAACTTAACTGATTTTCCTGCTCATTGCATACTCGATACTGCCACTCTGATAAGCGCTTCCAAAATTAATGGCGATTGCAGTGATATTCGGGTAATCGGACCAGATGAAACAACCCAGCTTTCCCATGAAATTGAAAGCGGGACATGCAATAGCGCAAACACCGTCGTCTGGTTTAAGATTTCCAAAACAAATGGAAAACAGAATTATTGCGCCAGGATATACTATGGCAACCCTTCTGCTTCGGACGGGCAGAATGTTACGGACGTATGGACGCAGATGAGCGATGTCTGGCATCTTGGCGAAACTGCCGGAAACACATTCTACAGTTCGACTGGGAAAAATAATTTTGCCCTTTCCTATGGATCCATCACAAAGTTATCTGGCACAAAATGCAAGTTCGGTGGCTGCATTTCGACAGGAAGCGGCACTCTTTCAGTGACCTCATCATCGTATGTTTCTCTGCCAAACATGACTGTTCGGTGCTGGGTCAATCAAACTGATAAAAGCGGCTACCAGGACATCATCGGCCAGCGTGATAGTGATCCGCTTTTGTATTGGCTTCTCTATACAAACACCAGCAACGGCGTGCTTAGCTTTCACGGATCCTCACAATTCCCATCTACGACACCGTTGCCCCAAAATACCTGGGCACATGCATTGGCTAGGGTGAGCGGCAGCTCGCTATCGGAGGTATTTATGGATGGGGGGAATATCTTCAGTTCCAGCGCGTATTCGTACAAAAATTCAGCATCAAGCCTCAACCTCAGCGGATACGCAGGCGGAGCAGAACGGTTCCAGGGTTCAATCGATGAATGCAGGATAAGCAAAACAGCAGTCTCAGATGACTGGATCAAGGCAGAATACGGGCAATATTATGTGCTGGGCAAAGAAGAAAAAAAGCCTTGAACCTATGGTCTGATAAAAGATTCATATAATCATTCCGGCAATCGGCCAGATGCCCGAAAACCAACTCCTTTTTTGTATTCGATAACGTTTTATTGGTTTCCAGGCAGATTAATTCCGGGGAACCATATGAATAAAATCGAGAAGAGAATGATTGAAATCCTGAATAAGCTTCGTGATGAGTACTCAGTCGTACAGTTGAAAGCCGAATTTGAAGCCGAGGCTTCCCGAATGAACGAATTGATGAGGCTGAAAGAGATCGGAAACATGTGCGGCCTTGGCCTGCTAGTCAAAATCGGCGGAGCAGAAGACATAAGCCACATGTTCGATGCCCTGCACCTTGGTGTGAATGGGTTGAATGCCCCGATGATTGAAACCGGTTTTGCAGCCAGGAAGTTCTTCAAAGGTGTAAAAAAATACATCCCGATAGACGATCTCGAACATATGGAGATAAGCGTGAATATCGAGACGAAAACGGCGCATCAAAACCTCGACCAGATCCTTTCCGAAAAAGATGTTGATGTGCTGAATGCGATCACTATAGGAAGGGTTGACCTGGTTGATTCTTTCGACCTCACACGGACTGAGATAAACAATCAGCGGATATATGACGTCTGTGAAGATATCTTTTCCAAGGCGCGGGCAAAAAAACTCAAATGCGGCCTTGGGGGCGGCATCTCTACCGATGCAGTTCCGTTCATAAAAAAACTTGCAGACAAGAAGCTAATCGACAAGTATGAAACCCGGAAAATAGTTTTTACAAACCTAAAAGATGAAATCGACTGTATGGTTGAAGGTATACTGACCGCAGTGGAATTCGAGACGCTGTGGCTCCAAAACAAGAAGGAATATTATGGGAGGATTTTCCGCGAAGACGATGTGAGGATAGAAATGCTCAATAAGAGGCTGAAGAAAGAGATCTCCAACTCCGACCTGCTCTGCAGGTGAAAAGGTAGATACCCTTGACAAAACGCGTTCTGGTTACCGGGGCCTCCAGGGGGATTGGCAGGGCAATTGCGCAAAAATTTGAAAATGCTGGATGCATTGTTTCAGCACCTTCAAGGAAAGAGCTTGACCTCTCAGACTCCGCATCTTTGGAATCCTTCATCGAAAAAAATGAAGCAGCTTCTTTTGACATACTCATCAATAACGCGGGGATAAACAAAATTGCAGAATTGGATGCCATAACTATGGAAGCCTTCGATGAAATGCTGCAGGTGAACCTCAAAGCCCCGATCAGGCTCGGCCAGGCATTCGCAGAAAGCATGAAAAAGAAAAAATTCGGGAGGATAGTGAACATCGGGTCGATCTGGGCGATGATATCAAAGCCCGGCAGGCTTACCTATTCTGCATCGAAGGCTGGCCTTATTGGCGCCACCCGAACTTTGGCCTTGGAGCTGGCTCCATATAATATACTTGTCAATACGGTATGCCCTGGATTTGTCGACACTGACCTTACGAGGCAAAATCTCGGAGAGCGGGGGATTGAAGAGGTAAAAAAACTGATTCCAGCAGGAAGGCTTGCATCAGTAGATGAGATAGCAGAAGTCGTATATTTCTTAGGATCCGAATCCAATACGTATATCACAGGCCAGTACATCGTGGTCGATGGGGGGTATACCATACAATGAAAATAAATTCCGCGATCAAGGAATACGAAGTCATCTATTCAGACGCTTTTAGTTTTACAAAGGAGATCCAGGGAATTGAAAACAGATTTCTTGTCATCGATAAAAATGTGTACGACTCCTACAGGGAGATCCTTGATCCCATCACAAGCCATGGGCAGATGCTGCTATTTGAATCCTTGGAAGAGAACAAGAGCATTGACAAAGCCCTCGAAATTTGCAGGAAGCTTATGGATCTTCCGTCAAAAAGGAATACGGTGCTTGTGTCGATAGGCGGTGGGATCCTTCAGGATGTGAGCGGGTTCGCAGCGTCCATTCTCTATCGGGGCATAAAATGGGTTTTTGTTCCGACTACGTTCCTTGCCCAGACTGACAGCTGCATTGGAGCTAAAACCTCAATCAATTATGAAGGGCACAAGAACATACTTGGCACATTCTACCCGCCTGACAAGATTTATCTCGATGCATCATTCATCAAGACGCTAAGCGAGCGGGATTATCTTAGCGGAGTCGGCGAGGCGATCAAAATCGCGATAATGAGCGGGGAGAAAAGCGTAAGCGAGATGGAACGGGACATCGATGGATTCGTGGATAAGGACCTGGTGATTGCCCAAAAATGGGCGGAGAGGTCCCTGCTTTCGAAAAAAAAATATATCGAAGAAGATGAATTCGACCATGGCGTGAGACGGCTATTGAATTATGGGCATACGTTTGGCCATGCGCTCGAAAAGACGTCGGATTATGCCATCCCGCACGGGCAGGCGATTTCCATAGGCATGATGATCGCGAATGATATCTCACTAGGGCGGAAATACCTGAAGCCTGACGAGAAGACAAGGCTTGATAATCTCATCCGGCGCTCGATAAATGTGAACGTGAAAAAAGGGTATTTTGAAAAAGGATTTATCGAAGCGATGAAAAAGGATAAGAAGCGTATAGGGGAAGGGCTGGCTGCCATCCTTTTGAAATCAGGCTTTGAACTGGCCGAAGCCCATGATATTGATGAGCATGAAGTTTCAGAATCGGTTGCCCATTTCTTAGCTGGTTTCGGAGGAAGCGATTTATGAGGCTATCCGACTATGTCGCCCAATTCATTGCTAAAAAAGGCGTAAAGCACGTGTTCCTTGTTAGCGGCGGAGGGAGCATGTTCCTTGACGATTCGATTGGGAATTGCAAGGAGATCAGGTACATCTGCAACCATCATGAACAAGCATGCGCATTTGCTGCCGAAGGGTATGCAAGGATGAAAGATGATATCGGAGTGTTGATCGTAACTACCGGGCCAGGGGGAACGAATGCGATCACTGGCGTTGCGGGAGCATGGCTTGATTCGATACCCATGGTAGTGATTTCCGGCCAGGTCAGGAAACAACAAATGCGCTATGATTCCATTAGGCAGATAGGGGACCAGGAAATAAATATTATCGACCTTGTGGAGCCGATAACCAAATATTCGGCTGTCGTGGAGAATAAGGAGGATATACGTTTCCACCTTGAAAAAGGATGGCATTTGGCAAAGTCAGGAAGGCCAGGGCCGATATGGATCGACATCCCATTGGATATTCAGTCTGCTGAGATAGATGCAGAAAAATTAGCGGGCTTTATTCCGGAAAAGGAGAACAGCGAAAATGAACAAAAAATTGCTGAACAGATAAATCGGACCCTGGAGCTGTTGAAAAAATCCCAGCGACCACTTATTATCGCAGGCAACGGGATACGGCTTGCCGGCGCTGTGGAAGAGTTCAGGGAACTGATTGATATCCTAAGGATGCCTGTAGTGACCGCTATAAACGGAAATGACCTCGTGAATGAGGATTATGAATTCTATTGCGGGAGGCCCGGGATAATGGGGCAGCGGAGCGCGAATTTCGCTATACAGAATTGCGATCTGCTGATCAGCATCGGCTCGAGATTGATGCTCAGGCAGATAGGATTCAATTACGAACTGTTCGCAAGGGAGGCAAAAAAGGTAATTGTCGATATCGATGAAGCTGAATTGGGGAAAAAGACGCTTACACCTGATATCCCCATTTGTTGCGATGCGAAAAAATTCATTGGATTGCTCCGTAGCCGGATTCAAAAGATAGCGGGGTTCAGGGTTATATGCGATGACTGGAAAAAACAGTGCAAGAAATGGAGAATGGACTACCCTGTAATTCTGCCAGATCAAAGGATGCAGGAAAAATTCGTCAATTCGTATCGTTTCATCGAGGTTCTTGGCAGCAAGCTTAATCCGGATGACCCCGTGATAACAACGAATGGCACTGCAAACGTATGCACGATGCAATGCATAAAGCTGAAAAAAGGCCAGCGGCTCATCACAAATTCTGGGCTTGCATCCATGGGGTACGGGCTTCCGGCGGCTATCGGAGCATGCCTCGCAAACAACAATAAAAGAGTGATCTGCCTTGAAGGGGACGGGAGCCTCCAGATGAACATACATGAGCTTCAGACGCTTGTCCACTATAAACTGCCGGTCAAGATGTTCGTGCTGAACAATGACGGTTATCTGTCCATAAAGATGACGCAAAACGCTTATTTCGAAGGCAGGTATGTCGGCGCGGATCCATCCAGCGGTGTTACTACCCCAGACCTGATGAAAATAGCCAATGCATATGGGATACCTGCAGTAAGGATCAACAACCACAATGAGCTTTCTGAAAAAATAGATTTTGTGCTAGAGAGCATTGGCCCGGCCATAGGGGAGATCATGATGGATCCCCTCCAGCCGCTAATCCCAAAACTGTCTTCTATCAGGACATCTGATGGAAAGATGGTCTCAAAACCGCTCGAAGACATGAGCCCGCTATTGCCCAGGGAAGAGTTCCGGGCGAACATGATTGTGAAAACAGTAAATGACGAGGAATGAAGATGGATAAGAAAAATATTTTCCTGAGCGGAGGAAACGGCTTCATAGGAAGGAATATCCTCGAGCAGCTGTCAGGAAAATATGAAATTTCAGCACCAGGGCGGCAAGAACTTGACCTGCTGGATGCCTTGGCTGTCGAACATTTCATAAGGCAGAATGACTTCGAGGTCGTCATTCATGCCGCAAACATCGGAGGCAATAGGAAGGACCCTGGGCCGCAAAACATGGCTGAACTGAACATGAGGATGTTCTTCAACATCGTCCGCTGCAAAAAACATTTCGGAAAAATGATCCATCTCGGCTCAGGGGCAGAATACGGGAAGCAAAGAGATCTGAAAACTGTCAGGGAAGATGAATTCGATCTGGTCGTTCCAAGCGACCAATATGGGTTCTATAAGTACATTTGCTCGAAATATATCGAAAATACCAGCAATATCACCTGCCTAAGGATATTCGGCTGCTATGGGAAATATGAGGATTATGAGTACAAGTTCATATCAAACGCGATCTGCAGGGCGCTATTTGGCATGCCGATAAAGATTACTAATATGAATGTCGCATTCAGCTATCTTTACATCGATGATCTTATCCGCATAGTCGATCATTTCATCGCAAAAGATGGCAGCCATAAGTTCTACAACATGGCTCCGGATGAGATAACTGATCTTCTGAAAATCGCCAAACTGGTTAAAGCACAATCAGGGGTCGAAAAGGATATCGAGATCGGAAAGCCTGGGCTCGGGCTTGAGTATACAGGCAGCAACGAGCTCCTGAAGAAGGAAATGGTAAATTTCAGGTTTACTCCAATAAAAGAAGGAATCGAAAAGCTTTACAAATGGTATTCTGAAAACAAAAATTCAATTGACAAGGGCAGGTTGTCATATCCAGGATGAGCACATGACAAGTGGGATACAAGCTGCGGATACAAAATATCTTGAAGATATCGCTCGGCAGTTAAGGAAGGATGTGATTTCTATTGTCGGCTGTGCAAAAGCATCCCATGTGGCATCAGCACTGTCCTGTGTAGATATAATCACTGCACTGTATTTTAAGATACTAAAAATCGACCCGAAAAAACCATATGATGAAAGCCGGGACTGCTTCATTTTAAGCAAAGGACATGGCGCCAGCGCTTTATATGCAGCGCTGGCTGGCAAGGGTTTTTTTGACAAGAAATTCTTGGAAAAGGCATGCATGGATGAAGGCCATCTTGCCGGGCATCCGGTTTACCGATCAATGCCCGGGATTGAAGCGACAACAGGATCGCTTGGCCATGGGCTCCCAATCGGGGCAGGAATGGCGTTCGCATTGAAGCACGACAAAAAACCGGCGCGCGTATTCGTTCTTCTGGGCGATGGTGAATGCGACGAAGGTTCAGTATGGGAAGCTGCTCTTGCTGCATCGCATTTCAAGCTGGATAACTTGATTGCTATAATCGATTACAACAAGCTGCAAGGTTTTGGCAGGACGGATGAAGTGCTTGGACTGGAGCCTTTTGGAAAGAAATGGTCCAGTTTTGGCTGGGCTGTAGAGGAGATAGATGGGCATAACATGAGAGAAATCGTGGATGTTTTAAGCAGGATACCCAAAAAAGAAAAAAGGCCGACAGCGATAATAGCCCACACGATAAAAGGAAAGGGGGTATCTTTCATGGAGAATCGCCTGGAATGGCATTACAAGCCGCCAACTCATGAGGAGATGCAGCTTGCATTCAAGGAGCTTGATGAAATATGAGGAAGGCGCTTTCAGAAACCTTGCTAAGGCTTGCAAAAGATGATGAACGCATCTTTCTTGTAACTGCGGACATGGGGTACTCGGTCTTTGAAGAAATGAAAAAAGCGATTCCAGACAGGACGCTGAATATCGGGATCCAGGAAGCGAACATGATGGGTTTCTGTGCTGGCCTTGCTATGGCGGGGAAGATCCCTTTCACATACACGATTGCTTCATTTGCCACAATGCGCTGTTTTGAGCAGATCCGAGACGACATCGCTTACCAGAATGTAAATGTGAAAATCATAGGCACAGGTGGTGGCATTGGGTATGGAACGCTTGGACCGACCCACCATTCGATCGAGGACATCGGCATCATGCGCTGCATCCCGAAAATGTGCATTGTCTGCCCTGCAGACTCGGTTGAAACAAGGCATGCCGTGGAAGCAGCATATAAAAGGGATGGGCCAGTGT
>Ga0315281_10013399_pt1 | contig 11095 bp, 7 predicted proteins | sample YL17G07_0_MG_FD_204540 | JGI IMG/M metagenome (GOLD analysis project Ga0315281, IMG submission 204540) | Sediment microbial communities from Yellowstone Lake, YNP, Wyoming, USA - YL17G07_0 | ecosystem: Environmental > Aquatic > Freshwater > Lake > Sediment | place: USA: Wyoming | collected... | reverse complement strand
CCTTCCACCACCAGGCGATATTTCTCGGCCCCCATCTGGCCGTCCGGAGTGATGGGGCCCTGGTTGGCTTTCATGCGCGTTTCCACCTCGCGGCGCAATTGCCGGTAGTACTCCACCGCCTCCTGCGTGCCGCGGAACGCGCCGAAGATGGGGCCCACGTAGTAGACCGCGCCGAAGTAGCTGTCGATCGGAGAGGGGCGGTGTTTGGCCATCTCGAAGACGGCCACCAGGTCCTCCTCGGCCTCCCGCGAGCGCCGCAGCATCTCCCGCAGCTTGTCAATGTCGAACTTCTGGCCCGACAAACTTTCCAGCTTGGGAATCACCTCGTCCTTGAGCTGGCGCACCATGTAGTCGCGCATTTCCGGGGTGATCCCGCCGTCGGCCTGGTAGGGCGTGTGCAACATGCTCACCGGCGCCTTGTACTCCTCCCGCAGCAGCTCGAACCACTTGAGGAAGGTGAAGCAGCCGGTGTAGGAGAGCAGCAGCAGGTCCGGCTTCGGGATGGGCGTCCCGTTGGGCCCGATGTTCCCCGCGCGCAACATGCCGATGTCCGCCTTGACGTAGGCGCAGACATCCTCCGAGTGCCCCAGCTTCTCCGCGTCCAGGATCATCTTGCCGGTGCGCTTGCGCATCCCGTTCTGCAGGGCGTTGATCTCCGGATGCACCGGCAGCAGGTTGTCGAAGCAGCGCACCAGTTCGTTCAGGTTGCCCGGCACGAACGTGTAGACCAGCTTCTTGCCCGTCCGGGGCGCGTCCGTCAGCGCCTGGTAGTGGCTGGTCATCATCTCCTTCTGGAGCACCATGCTGTGCTCCTTTTGCACGCCCGTCTGCTCGCTCATGTCTGCCCCCAGAGCTTGATGGAATCCGAGAAGGTGCCGGTCTGCTCCTTGATGACCTGGAATTGACCGGTGTTCTCGGAATACTTGAACTCCGTGTACGGAATGCCGGCCTTCTCGACGGCCGCGGCCAGCATGGGCTGGTCCAGCAGGGCCGGGTCGCAGAAGCTGGCGGCGCAGAAGACGACGCCCTCTCCCGTGCGTGTGCGGCACTTTTTCACCAGGGCCTCGCCCTTGGGCTTGTCGCCGATGTAGAGCGAGGCGCTCTGCACGCTGCGCTCCAGGAAGGCCCCCACGATATTGTCAAGCGCGTCGCCGGTCTCCGCGATGGCGCCCTCGATCCAGCGGGAGCCCAGCACGAAGTCGTCCTCCACGATGTAACAGCCGGCGCGCTCCAGGGCGCGGATCAACCCCAGCGGCGGCTGCTCGCAGAAGGCACCGGTCAGCACAATGCGGCTGTTGTCCAGTTGCGGGCGCTGCACCCGTTCCACCTCGCGCCGGTAGTCCTCCAGCAGCGACGTGTGCTCCTCCACCGGCAGCAAGTTGCCCGCCCGCAACAGCAGATAAAGCTCGGTGGTGGGCACCTGCCAGGGCTGCTCCGCCCGCAGCGTATAGAGCGCCTCCACCAATTCCCGGTTGCGGTTATAGAGCCGGATGCTCTCTAGCAACTGTTCGTTGGTGACCGCCCTCCCGCCCAGCCGCGTCAGACCCTGGATCAGGTTGTGCAGTTCCGTGCGGTAGAACCGGCCGCCGGTATTCGGGTCGAAGGTCTGCGGCAAGTCCAGGTACTTGACGTACTTGTCCGGGAACATCAGTTGCCACATGCCGGACAGGTTGCGGATCACATCGCAGATCGAGGGGAAGATCATGCCGTCCAGCGCGTCCAGCCGGCCGCTCACCCCCAGTTCGATCGTGCTGCGCGGAATGTGGCAAATGTAGGACTGGTAGTAGGCGTCGCCCCGGATGATCTCCATGTCCCCGCCCATCAGCCCGACCGGCAACATTCCGGCGGCATGGATGATCTCGCGCGGGACGTAGATCGGCATGAAGCCGATGGCCTTGCGTTCCGGTGCCTGCGCCTTCCAGGCGGCTACGGTGCGCAAGCCCAAGTCGTCATACAATTCCTGGCAGCGCTGCACGATCCCGGCGATGCTCATGACGGTTCCCCGTTCGCGGTGGCGATTCTGGCGTGACGGTCGGGCGGCGCGGACGACATGTGCGGTCCCCCAAACCTTAGGGGCATGCTAGACGGGCGGATCCGGACTGGCTTTGACCTAGGTCAAGAGTGGCGCTTGATATAGGTCAAGTCGCCGCCGGATTGCCGCGGAACGCGGGGCGGAAGGGCAGGGCGGTACGAAAGTCAACGGGCTGAAACGACAGACATTCATGCGAAAGCGCGCTGGAGCCGGGTCAGGGTTGACCCGGCGGGGGCTGGGCACGCCGGCGCCGAAACCTGGGCCGCGCGGTTCGGCCCGGCGGCCAGGGGCCGCGCAACCGCAGCGCCCCGTAAACCACGGCAGCAGCCAGCAGCAACACACTTGCCGGGAACGCGAGCGACACCTCAGGACGCCGCGGCGGGGGCCGCGGGCCGGGCCGTATGCACCGCGCGGACGATCTTGAGGAATTCCTCGCTCAACAGCTTCTCCTTCTGCTGGATCTGTTGGTTCGCCGGCCCCGCATCCACGCTGTTGGGATTGACCCAGGCGGCCAGATCCACTTTGGCCACGTCAATGTGCTTGGATTTGAAGAACTTGGCCAGAGTGATGTGAACCGGCTTGGCGGTCAGCATCGGCTTGAAGCCGCCCTTCAAGCTGTAGGCGCGGTTGAAGACCTCCGGATGCTCCCATTCCTCGCAGTACCAGGCCAGCAGATTGTCCCGGTACAGGACGGAAAGCCGCCCCAGCTTCATCATGTTGAGGAACAGGAAGACCTCCCGCACCTCGCGCTTCTTGGCGATGCAGTCCATGTAGTGATAGGGGCGGTACTTGAAGAGCGTCCCGATCCCGTTGACGATGTGGTGAACGTCGTCGGGACGAAGAAAGGCCAGGGTGTTGTCCACGCGGCTGCCCAGATCCATGGACTTGGCGTCGAACTCCACCACCGTGCGCGTTTCCCGCAGCGTCCCCGGATTGAGCACTCCGTAGTAGCCGTTGAACACGCAGTCCGCCAGCCCCTCCAGGAAGCCGCACTTCTCCCGCAGCACCACCGTCTCAGGCAGGTGGTCCAGATAGCCGGAGGTGTCGAAGCGCTTGGCGGACGCGCCCTCTTTCTGCACCGACTGGAAGAACCACCCCTCCCCCAGGCGGAAGCCGATCTGAATCCTGCCGCGGGACACCATCAGATGCTTGAGGATGGTACGCGGCACCACGTTGACCGGCGGCTCGAAGTTCGATTGGTAGTAGTGGAACCAGATCTCGAACTCGTGCTGGTTGCTCGCGCCCTGGATGTTCAGCGCGGCGATCTTCTGGTTTACCCGCTTGAGACAGCTCTTGAACAGGCCGCGCATTTCCAGTTCGAATTGGTTGACCGAGGCCACCTCGCCCATGAAGAGGCGCTCCAGAAACTTGCGCTTGGGGGAGATGGGCGGAAAGGAGCGCTTGAGGAACTCGACCAGCACGTGGTCGCGATACGTCGCCCCCTTCGCCTCGCCGGACTTTGAGAACACGTCGGAGATGCGCACGTGCAGGGCGAAGGCGGTGTCAATCAGCTTGGAGATGCGCCGCCGCTCCTGGTCCCCCAGGCCCTCGATTCCGGTGGGCTCGCCGAAGGCGATCTTGAGCGCCTTGTAGCGCTGCCACCAGGGGTCCTTCAGGAGCATGGGGATGCGGGACTCCATCTCCAGCAGCGCCCAGGGGGGGATGCCGGTGCCATCGTCCATGATCTGCTCCAGCTCCACCTGCATGTCCGTGGGCCGGGGCGTGACGAATTGGTTGAGGTAGGCCGGGTCCTTGATGATCTGGATGTTGGTCTTCAGGTAGCGCCGGTCCAACAACATCTCGAAGCGGAACAGGTTCAGGATCGCCTTGGGCAGGTTGCCGGAGGAGGCCTTGAAGGCCTCCCAATACACCGCCCCGGAATGCTTGGCCACATAGGAGATTTCCATGTCCGGCGTGGCGCCCAGGTTCACCAGCCGCGGGCGCACGTCCTTGAATGGCGGCAGCATTCCGAAGCGGATGTAGTCCACCGTGCGCTCGTAGGCTGCCGCGTCGTTGTTCACTTGGCGCGGCAGAACGAAGTGCGTCGGCACCATGGGCGTGATCTGGATGCCCGGCATGAGCGTCTCGTAGTTCAGGATCAGCTCGTAGGCGGAACCCGAGGCCTCCTTGTTGGTCAGGGTGGAGCCGTGGTGGCCCTGGCGGTAGTCGTCATTGGAGCAGGAGAACAGGTAGAGCTCGGTGTTGGGGAAGCGCTTGCCCAGGTATTCCTGAATGCGCTTCAGGCGCTCTTGGAGCAGCTTCTCCAACTTGGCCATTTCCTCGCCCCGCGCCACCTTGGAGGCGCGCTTGATCAGCGTCATCACCTCCTGCGCCAATTGCCCGCGCAACGGCCGCCCGTTGGGTCCGGCCAGGTCATCGGTGTAGCGGCCCTCCTGCTTGATCAGGTAGCGGTACAGCAAGGGGTAGGCCTTGATGACCTGATGGCTCGCCTGCTGGTTGGCCGGCGCTCTCGCCACCGCGTCCGGCGCGGCCTCCGGCGACGCCTTCTTTTCCCCCAGGACGAGTCCCATGCGGTACTTCACCTCCCCCATCAGCAACTCGCGCAGCGCGGCGTCGCTGTACCGGCTGGCGTCTAACAGGAACGGCTCCAACTCATATTGCACCTGCAAGTCCAGGTCGGACGCCCGCGACTTGTGGCCCATGGTGCCGATGGAGCCCAGCGAGTGGATGCTGACGATCGGGCAATAGCCAAAGGTGGATTGGGCAACGACGGAAAGGTTGAAGGCGGACTGGATGTGCGCCGCGAACTCCTCGCGGAATACCCCGGAGAGCTTGTCTACACCCTGCACCCCATGGGGCGCCCCCTCCACGTACAGGTCCGCCACTCCGTCGAACGGCTTTTCGCGCACCACCCCCCCGACCTTCTCCATCTCCACGCCGGAGTAGTGGTACTCCTTCAGGGCCGGGTCGTTGACGTGCAGCAGGAAGATCACCTCGTACAACGCCTTCTTCATCTCCGCGTCGAAGCAGGAGAAAGCGAGCTTGAGCCGCGCCTCGTTGAACTCCTCGAAGAACGCCAGCCCCTGGTTCAGCCCGTCGCGCAGCACGGCCTCCCGCTCCGGCGGCAGGGCGACCGGATCCCGCAGCAACGCCGCTAGGCCACCGGCCGCGCCGGCAGTTTCCGCGGGCTTCCTTTCCGTCATGTCGGCTACCCTGTGGCGTATAGATTGGACCCGGCATACCCTAACCCTGGTTGCCTGGGTCCGGATCGGCAGCCCTGAATGCTGCGCACGGCGCCTGCCCGGCGCGTCGGCTTATGGGGAGCTGGCGCCCGCCTCATGGGGCACCGTCAGCGAAACGCTGCTGCCTTGGCCCGGCGTGCTCTCGATCTTCAGTTCCCCGGAATGCGCCTTCAGAATGAGATAGCACAACGGCAGCCCCAACCCCAGCCCGTAGTTTTGCCCCACGTCTTGCGGGCCGCGCTGGAACTTGCTGGGTGGCGCCCCCATCTGCTCGGCGGCAAACCCCTGTCCCGTGTCCTGAACGCAAACGTGCGAACAAACGTCGTCGGTCTCGTAGGAGACCCGGATTGCGCCGCGGGCGGTGAATTTGATGGCATTGTCCACCAGCTGGGTCACGACCTCGCCCAGCAGGTCCGCGTCAAAGAGCGTCTCCCGCCGGTCCGACTCCACGCCATAGGCCAACTCCAGGCCCTTGGCCGCAGCCCGCGGCTTGAGCATGGAGACCCGCGCGCCTACGATGTCGGCCAGAATTCCCGGTTGAAATTTCAGGTACATCTGACCGCTTTCCAACTTGGTGATGGCCAGGACCTTGTCCACGATGCCGCCCAGGCGCTGGGCCTCCGCGTGGATCGTGCGGATGAATTCGCCCTGCTCCTCCGCATCCACCAAGCCTCGCTCCAGGGATTCCGCATAGGCCTGGATCGAGGTGATCGGCGTGCGCAGTTCATGGGACACCAGGGTGAGGAAGTGGCTCTTCAGCCGCTCCAATTCCTGCTGAGCCTGGTAGGCCCGCTCCAACTCCCGTCTCTGCCGCAGAATCTCGTCTTCGTGGGCCTTGCGCTGGCGCAGATCGCGCAGGATCACTGAGTATCCCAGCCGCTCCCCAGAGCCTTCTTGCACGAGCGACACGACGCAGTCGGCCGGGATCCGCGGCTGCCCGGGGGGCGTCAGCAGCACCTCGCCCTGCCAGCCGCCGGCGTCTGCCCGCCGCGCGATTTCCTCCCACGTCAGCGGCGCCGGCCAGGCGATCAGGCCCTGCAAGGGCCGCCCCCCAATGGCCAGCGGCCCCAGCCCGAAGCTCTGCTCCATCGCCGGGTTGGCCTGGAGCACGTCGCCGCCCAGGTCCACCACCACGATCGCGTCCATGGCGCCGTCCACCAGGTGCGAATACAGCTGGATCTGGCGCAGATTGCGCGCCACCTGGCCCTCCAGCCCCATCAACTGCTCCTCCACCACGAGGGTGCGGGAGAGCGCGTCCTGGTACAGCTTGGCCCGGCCGCTCGTGGCGCGCAGTTTCTCCGTGAGGATCAGGTTGAACATCCGGCTGAAGTAGTAGCGGAATTTGTAGTAGCGCGGTTCCTCCGCCGCCAACGCCGGGGCGGAGTGCATCACCAGGAAGCGCGAGGCCTCGTCCGTCCGCACCGTGGCGGAGCGCCGGGCCTCGCTGATCAAGCTCATCTCGCCCACGATGTCCCCGGGGCGGCTCAAGCGCAGGATGAACTTGCCGTTGATATGGACGGACATTGCGCCGCTCAGCAGGAAGTACACCTGACTGTCGGACTCACTCCCTTCGCGGATCAACGTGTGGCCGGCGGGCAGGTCCAGCACGCGGCACAGGGGCACCAACTCGGCCAGCTCCTCCACGGCGAAGATATGCGCCGGAAACAGGCCGCGCAGGGCCTCCAGCGGCGTGCCGGGAGCAACGGGGTCGGGTGGGCGGGCCATCGGCGCTGCAGAAGAAGTGGCGCGCGCCGCCGCGCGGCGCTAGTTGTCGCGGCGGGAGCCGCGGGTGAACTGATCGGTCAGGTGCTTCCCGGGTCCCAATTCGCTCTCGGGCAGGAGCACCTCATACAGAGCGGGGGAATCCGCGCCGGCACGCTTCTGCGTCACCATGAACGGGTTGAGTCCTTTGGCGCGCAGCAGCGCCAGCAGACCCTCCGCTTCCTGCTGTCGCGTCGTTGAGTACATGGGCCGGGGCGGATGGCGCGGCGCCCGGCCGGGGGCTCCGCGCGTCCGGCGGCGCTTCCGGGCGCGGGCGGTGGCCAGGTCCGCCGCCCGGCCCGCTGGGGCAAGCCGCCCCTTGCCTGCGATCAACGCATCCACGTAGGCCGCCGCCACGATATACAGGAGAATCAGCGCATAGCGCACCAGACCGTCGGATGGGTCCGCCCAGGCAAGCAGGGTCCCCCCTCCCAGGACATAAATCGCGAAACGGTACCCGAACGACATTGTCTTTGCCCCGGCAGGATCGCCAAACTCGTGCTCCCCGGCATGGCGGCGAGAATGCTAGGGTTATAGCGGAAGCCCGGCCGAACGACAACAGCACCCACACTCCGGGGTGCGGCCGGCGGGGCACGGGCCTTGGCACTTGGGACAGAGGCTGCAAGCATGAGCTACGAACCGGCCAGGATTGAAGCCGCTGCCCGGCCCTTGCTCGAGCGCTGGCTGTATGTGCTGGTCCTGGCGGGAGGGGAGTGCCTGCTGCCCTATACCGCCGCGCGGCGGGAGCGGTTGCTGACCCTCAACCCCTACGGCCCGGACTTCCCGCCTTTTCTGCAGCGCTTCCTGTCCGCCTTGAGGCATGCGGACTGGCCGCCCGGCAACTACTTCCCCGGCGGCTGGTTCCGGGCGCTCCAGACGCAGGGCCTTGATCCCGCCTCCGTGCCCATCGTGCCGGAACGGTTGGGGCCGTACTTCGGCGAGCAGGTGCTGGTGGACGCGGCGGGGCGCTGGCGCGTCGGGACGAAGCCGGTGCAGGGCCGCGTGCTGGCCTTCTTCCTGCGCCGGCTGCACTTCGACCCCGACGTCGAACGCTACTTCATCGGCTACCGCCTGGAGGGGCGCCCGGAAGTGCGCTATTTGCGGCACGAGTCCCCGCCCTGGCGGGTGCGGGCCGTCGCGATGGATGCCTGGCCGCCGGTGCTGCTGCTCAACGACGGCACCCAGGAGCCGCTGCGGCTGGACACGCTGCGCCTGGATGCCGGCGAAGCCCTGTATTGCGCCGTGAAGGCAGAGGCTTTGCCCGCCCGCTTCGAGGATGGCGCGCGGTATCAGATTCTGCAACATGTGGAGGAGCGTGCCGAAGGCTGGGTATTGGAGCGGGCGGGGCGGGCCTGGCCGCTCGCCTGGTCCGACCCTTGGCCGGGCGCCGGGCGCTTGCCGACCGGCTGATTCCGATGCGCATGCCGCCAGGGATGAATCAAGGGTCAGCAATGCGGGGGGCTTGCTGCCTGCCGGCGGGTGGCCGATATTGTGGGCATGAAACCCCGCACGGTCATGTCGGCGGCTTCCCATCGAGGCCAAGGGCGGCTGAACGCAGCGCGAGGGACCCAACTGCAATGCTCAAGCACCCACATGACATCGAGAACGACCTGGAGCACACCATTCCGCCGGAGGGCGGGCCGTCCAGCCGCCTGCTCTTCCGCGCCATGACAGAGCGCGCGCTGGCGTTGGTGGCCGCCAGGCCGGGCGAGCGGCTGGTGGACCTCGGCTGCGGCATGGGTCAGGACGCGCTGGCGCTGGCCAGCCGCCTGGGCTCGGGCCAAGGAGCGTCGCGCGGGTGGGTGCTGGCGGTGGAACCCTCCAGCCGCATGATCCGCTTCGGCCAGGGTCTGGCGCGGGCCGCGCCGGGCGCGGCGCCCCCGGTGTGCTTCTTGCGCGCCTTTGCGGAGGGCCTGCCGCTGGCCTCCGGCTGCGTGGACGGGCTGCTCTGCAAGGGCGCGCTGGACCACTTCATCGCGCCGCCACTCACTTTGGCCGAGGTCGCGCGGGTGCTGCGGCCCGGGGGGCGGGCTGTCTTCGCCCTGGCCAACTACGATTCCCTTGCTTGCCGCCTGGGGCGCGCCTGGGACGGCCTCAAGCGCCGCGTGGTTCCCGGGTTCTCGCCGCCCGACCATCCCCACTACGAGCCGCCGCCCGACCACCTGACGCGCTTCGGCTATCGGGAAATCATGGCCCTGGCGGCAGGGCCGCTGCGGATGAGGCGCGTGGAGGGGATCTCCCTGCTCTGGGGATTCGGCCCTTGGGAGCGGTTGCTCGCTCTGCTGCCGGCGCCGTGGGCGGAGGCCGCCGCGCGCGCCGCCGCGTGGCCGGCGCGGATCTTTCCCGCCTGGGCCGATGTGGTGATCGTCCAGGCCATGAAGGACTCCCCGACCCCGCCCATCCCGCATGAGTCCCGCCCATGACCGGACACAGACCCTTGGACAGCGTTTCCTATGCGGAGGCCCGTGACTTAGCGGTAGCCGCGGCGCGGCCCCTGGCCGCCGAGCGGGTCTCGCTGCTGGCGGCCCTGGGCCGGGTGTTGGCGGAGGACGTGATGGCGGAGCGGGACGACCCCGCGGGCCCCAAGTCCGCCATGGACGGCTTTGCCCTGGCGGCGGCGCAGACCCAAGGCGCCGCGCCGGGCGCTCCGGCGGCGCTGGCCTTCCGGGAGACGGTCGGAGCGGGTCACTTGGCCCGGGGCCGCGTGGAGGCGGGCCAGGCCGTGCGGGTGATGACCGGCGCCTTGCTTCCGCCCGGCGCCGACGCGGTCGTGAAGCAGGAGGACACTCGGCCCGCCGGGGCGGGGCGCTTCACCGTGGAGCGCCCCCTGGCTCCGGGTGAGAACGTGATTCCGCCCGGGGCGCGCATGGCCGCCGGAGCGCGCCTGCTGGCCGCCGGGACCGTCGTGGACGATCAGGCGCTGGGGGTGCTGGCCGGGTTGGGCCGCGCGGCCGTGGCGGTGCACCGCCGTCCACGGGTGGCCCTGCTGGCCCTCGGCGACGAGTTGGTGGAGCCGGGCCAGTCGCTCGCGCCGGGGCAGATCTACGTGAGCAACCTCTACGCGCTGGAGGCGCTGGCGGCCCGCTACGGCGCGGACACGCTGCGCCTGGGCATTGCCCGGGACGACCCCGCGCACATCGAAGCCCTGCTGCGCCCCTGCATCAAGGCCGCGCCGGACGCGGAAGGCTGCGACCTGATTCTGACCCTGGGCGGCTCCCACAAGGGGGACTTCGACTTTGCTCAGGCCGTGCAGGAGCGGCTCGGGGCGCGGGTGCTCTTCTCCCGCGTGCGCATCAACCAGGGGCCGTCCACCCGCTGCGCCCAGGCGGGGACAGCGCTGCTGTTCGGCCTGCCCGGCACGCCGGGGGTCTCCTGGTGCGCCTTCGAGTTGCTCGTGCGCCCCGCCTTGTGGGGTTTGGCGGGGCGCGCCCAATTGGAGCATCCGCGCCTGCGGGCCCGCCTGACGCGCGCCCTGGCCTTCCGCACGGCATCGCACAAGGCCGGAAGACCGGGTTGGGACCACTTCCACCCGGGCCGGCTGCGCCTCGACGACGACGGCTCGCCGGAGGTCGCCCCGGTGCTGGGGCCGCACCCGGGCGAACTCCCGGCGGCGATCCAGGCGGACTGCCTGATCCAAGCGCCCACCGGGGTCACGGCCCTGGCCGAGGGGGACTGGGTGCGGGTGCTGTGGCTGCTGGGCTAATTCCAATTCTCATTCGAACATGGATGAATCGAAAAACGGCAATGCGGGGGAACAAGTCCCCCCGCGCCCCTCTTTTAGGTTTTCTTGGCGAACCTTCCGCCAAGAAAAATAGACCATTCAATGGGGTGCAGGGGGTGTGCGCCCTGCCGGGGCACTCGGCACGTCCGCGCCGAGCCCGGCGGTAGAGCGGGGTGGAACCCCCAATTTCGCGGACACAAGAGTCTCTTGCTTCTAATTGTTTAACTTCTGATTTGGAAATGGAATAAGCCGCGGGGTCCAGGGCAACCGCATTCTCAGATTCGCAGGATCTGGCACAGATATTGTTCATCCCAGCCCGCGCGCAGGCGTTTGGTCTTGATGCCGCGCTTGTTGGGGGTTTCCTGTTTGACCAGATTG
>Ga0315281_10013398_pt1 | contig 11096 bp, 10 predicted proteins | sample YL17G07_0_MG_FD_204540 | JGI IMG/M metagenome (GOLD analysis project Ga0315281, IMG submission 204540) | Sediment microbial communities from Yellowstone Lake, YNP, Wyoming, USA - YL17G07_0 | ecosystem: Environmental > Aquatic > Freshwater > Lake > Sediment | place: USA: Wyoming | collected... | reverse complement strand
TCTTGCCACCCCACCCCATATCGTTGAATCACTCTGTGAAGCAGCAAAGAACCCGGAGAACCACCACTACCCGTCGTACGTGGGTATGCCCGCGTACCGGAGCGCTGTTGCCGACTGGTACAAACAGCGGTTCGCAGTCACGATCGATGCAGGCAAAGAGGTTGTTGCCCTGATGGGCTCTAAGGATGGCATCGCCCACATTGCCGAGGCATTTGTGAATCCCGGGGATTACGTGCTCGCCCCGAGCCCCGGTTACCCGGTATACCGGACCGGCACCCTCTTTGCAGAGGGACGGGTGCACGAGATGCCGCTCATACGGAAGAACAACTTCGTTCCCGTGCTTTCGAATATCCCGAAACGGGTGGCCAAAGCGGCAAAGATCATCTACATCAATTACCCCAACAACCCGACTGCAGCAGTAGCCCCCGATGGTTTTTACCGCGAGGTAGTGGACTTTGCCTGCGATAACAATATCGTGGTCGTCTCGGACAATGCGTACTCCGAGATCGCATTTGACGGGTACCGGGCTCCCTCATTTCTGGAGACAAAGGGTGCCATGGACGTAGGTATCGAGATGCACTCGCTCTCGAAAACCTATAACATGACCGGCTGGCGGATCGGTATGGCAGTCGGCAATGCAGAGATCCTTGCCGGACTCGGCCGGGTCAAGACCAATGTGGACTCCGGGGTCTTCAATGCAGTACAGCACGCTGCAATCACCGCACTTAGCGGATCGCAGGACTGCGTGAAAGAAGCCTGCGCCATCTACCAGGAACGCCGGGACGTGCTGATCGCCGGCCTGCGGAATCTCGGGTTCGATGTGCCATCACCCAGGGCAACCTTCTATGTCTGGCTCCCGGTCAATGACTGCATGGCATTTTCGGCAAAACTGCTCAATGAAGCCGGCATTGTTGCAACACCGGGCGTAGGCTTTGGTTCCAGCGGCGAGGGCTATGTGCGGTTTGCCATCACGCGCCCGGTGGCACGGATCAACGAAGCAATAGAACGCATGCGGAGGCTTGACCTGTGAAACTCCCTCATCACCTCACCGTGCAGAACGGACACCTGCAGATTAACGGGCAGGACTGCGTGGCACTCGCACAGCAGTACGGGACACCGCTCTACATCACTAGCGAAGACCGGGTCTGCGAGCAGTTCCAGAGTTACAAAAAAGCCCTCAGCGCCCGCTACCCCAGGGTGCAGGTGCTCTTTGCAGCAAAAGCCAACGGCAACCTCGCCGTGATGCGTGCGCTTGCACAGCTCGGGGCAGGAGCAGACATCTTCTCATCCGGAGAACTCCATCTCGCCCTCGAAGCAGGCATGGCACCGGAAAAACTGCTCTTCAATGGCAGCTCAAAGACCCCGGCCGACCTGAAACTCGCGGTTGAAAAAGGGGTGAAAGTCTCGGTGGACTCACTCGACGAACTCCACCAGCTGGACTCCGCTGCGCGGGCAGCAGGAAAGACCGTCAAGATCGCGTTCCGCGTCAACCCGGCACTCGAAGTCCCCACGCATCCGAAGATCGCCACCGGGCTTGCAACGAGCAAGTTCGGCATCCCCCACAAGGAGATTCCCGCTGCGTACCGCAAAGCTCTTGCGTGTAAAAACATCCAGCCCGTGGGAATTCACTGCCATATCGGTTCGCAGATCCTCGAAATCGAACCCTTTGTCCGTGCAGCAGAAGTGATGGTGCGGATCGCACAGGAGCTCACCACCATGGGTGTGAAACTCGAGTTCATCGATCTCGGCGGCGGGCTGGGAATTCCCTACCACCACGACACCGACCCATCACCGTCCCCGGAAGACTATGCCGCAAAGGTCATCCCCGTCTTCAAAGCCGGTGTCGAGGCCTGCGGGATCACCCCGGAACTCTGGGTTGAGCCCGGGCGTTCGCTTGTTGCTGATTCCACGATCCTTCTCACCCGGGTCAACTCGACAAAATCAGCGCACAAGCGGTTTGCCAACGTGGATGCGGGGTTCAACCTGCTCATCCGTCCCGCAATGTACGACGCCTACCACGAGGTCATTGTCGCAAACAAGGCAGATGCCCCGCTCACCACGGAATACACGGTTACAGGACCTATCTGCGAGACCGGCGACATCCTTGCACCCGACCGTAAACTCCCGGAACTTGCTGCCGGAGACATCATCGCGGTGCTCGATGCAGGCGCATACGGGTTTGCTATGTCATCACAGTACAACAGCCGCCCGCGCTGCCCCGAAGTGCTGATCAAAGGAACACAAGCGGGACTTATGCGCAGGGGCGAGACGGTTGCCAATATCACCGCTACCATGGAACGCCCGGACTGGCAGCGGTAAGCGGAGATTCACGTGGTGCTCTTTCACTATGCGCTGGTCGATGACCTGATCACCAAAGAGGAGTTCGAACTTCGCGTAGATGCAAAGATTGAGGAGTGCGGCGATCTGGTTGATGAACCAACCGCTGCCATGCTGGTGATCGGTGAACTGGGCCGGCAGCATGTGAAGATCAAAGGGCTGTCCGGGAAATCCAGTCTCTTCTCTTTTTTCGGAAAAGTCGTTGACAAGACCGAGCCAAAGGAATTTAACCGGGCTGATGGCGAGAAGGGCTGGGTTGCCACCCTGCTGTTATGTGACGAGACGGGAACCACGCGGGTGGTGCTCTGGGATGAGAAGGCAGGAGCGGCACTTGATGTTGCCATGGGAGACGTGCTGGAGATCATCGGCCGGCATCCGGGAAAGAGCACAAAGGAGATCTATGCGCTTGCCCTCCGCCAGGCGAGCTGCGAGATCAGCTGCTCCCTGCCGGCACAGGGTTCAGGTGCAGGCAGTCTCTCCAATGAACCGGTGGATCTCGATGCAATCGTGATCAGTATAAACAAGCCGCGCACGTTCACCCGCAGGGACGGGACCCCCAGCGAGATGGTGGAGGCCGTGATTGGCGATGATAAGGGTTCAGCACGGGTCGTTGCATGGAAGCCGGAACTGCTGTGCGCTATTGCTCCCGGTACTACGGTGCATATCAGTGGTGCAAAACCCAACCATAAAAGTGAAGGCAGGGATTACAGTCTCGATGAGAAGAGCACGGTCACGGTAACGGATACTGCGGTTTCTGTACCGTTCACTCCGCTTGGTTCCGTGAGCGATCAGGGTATTTACTCGGTAAAGGGGCAGGTGAAACAGATGCAGCAGCCCCGCACCTTCACCACCCGGAACGGCACTGCATCCTGGGTGAGAAATATCCTCATCAGTGAAGGTGGCGAGGAACTCAAACTGGTCCTCTGGGGGGATTTCGCCCTCACGCCATTAACGACGGGGGACCGGGTTGAAGCCTACCACGCAGCCGCCAGACCCGGGCGGTTTGGAGGAATTGAACTGGGCGTGGGACGAGGCAGTGCATTCCGTGTACCGGAAGAAAGGGCACAGCCCATTGTTTTTTCCGGAACCATCATTCACGGGCAGGGCTGCACATTCATTGATAATGGCACTGACCGCTACCTGATTGAGGGCAGTTTTCCGCACGGAACCGGGCTTTTAGTATCAGGAATCCTCAAAGGGAGCCGGATTATCCCGACACAGGCAGAGCCGGTCGTTCTCAAGCCTGACGACGTGCTGGCACATCTCCGGAAATTTACCGAGAGTCTCAAAGGCTGAATTACACTTTCACCCCGCGCACCCCGCGGGGTTATATGTGAGTGTTTAACATCTTGTTGTGCCATAGGAGTTGTAAAGAAATGGCTGAAGGACCACTAAGCATTGAAGATTTACCGGGCGTAGGCCCGAGCACCGCAGATAAGCTCCGCGAAGCTGGTTACATCTCGGTGGAAAGTATCGCAACCGCATCACCGGCAGAACTCTCTGAAGTCTCGGAGATCTCCGAGTCAACCGCAAAAAAGATCATCAAAGCGGCACGTGAAGCTGCGGATATCGGAGGGTTCAGGACAGGAAAAGAGATCTTTGAACAGAGAAAGGAGATCAAAAAACTGTCATTTCGTGTTCCTGAACTTGATGCCCTGCTTGGCGGAGGTATGGAGACACAGGCAATCACCGAGATGTACGGTGAGTTCGGTTCCGGTAAGAGCCAGATCGTCCACCAGATGGCAGTCAATGTGCAGCTTCCCACCGATCTGGGGGGACTGGACGGGAGCGCCATCTACATAGATACCGAGAATACCTTCCGTCCCGAGCGTATCGAGCAGATGGTAAACGGCCTTGGGCTGGATAATATCCCGGATGTCGAGGAATTTTTGCAGAATATCCATATTGCCCGTGCGCACACATCCGACCACCAGATGCTGCTTGTGGAGAACTCCCGCGATCTTGCAGCAGAACTCAAAGACAGCGACAAACCGGTCAAACTCTTCATCATCGACTCACTCACTGCTCATTTCCGGGCAGAATATGCCGGCAGGGGCACCCTTGCCACCCGCCAGCAGAAGCTGAACCGGCACATGCATGAACTCTTCAAGCTTATCGATGAGCACAATGGAGTGGGGCTCGTAACCAACCAGGTCATGTCCAACCCGGCAGTCTTCTTTGGGGACCCGACGAAGCCTATCGGTGGCAACATTGTCGGGCACACGGCCACCTTCCGTCTCTACCTGCGCAAGAGCAAAGGGGGCAAACGTATTGCACGTCTCGTGGACAGTCCCAACCTTCCCGAGGGAGAAGCACCGTTCATTGTCGAAGAGGCAGGTCTCAAGTCGTGCTAAAAGCAGTCCTGACGGATATTGACGGGACGATCACCGACTCGTCCCGCAGGATCAATACCGGCGCGATTGATACCATCAGGTCGCTTGTTGACGATGGAATCGAAGTGGTACTTGCAAGCGGGAATACTTCCTGCTTTATGGATGCCCTCTGTAAAATGATAGGTACTCACGGTACATTCATTGCAGAGAACGGAGGGGTATTCCGGGTCGGATTCACCGGCACCCCTCACATCAGGGGCGATCAGGGGGTATGCCATGCTGCGCTGGAATCACTGCAGACCCATTACCGCACGCGGGGAACAGAGCTGGAGCTCTATAGCCCTACCTATCGCTACGCCGATCTGGCATTTGGCAGGACGGTGCCCGTAGACGAAGTGAGGACACTCCTGAAAGAATACCCGGTACAGGTGCTCGATACCGGGTATGCCATCCACCTGCAGGCCCCCGGAGTGAATAAGGGAACAGCCCTTGCTGCACTTGCACAGGAGATGGGACTCTTGCCATCAGATTTCCTTGCCATAGGCGATTCTCTCAATGACATCCAGATGCTGACAACTGCCGGCATCGGAGCAACTGTTGCAAATGGTCACAAGGATATCAGGGCAGCGGCACAGTATGTTGCAGAAAAAGGATATGGAGACGGATTTGTGGAAGTGATCGAAAAATATGAGTCCTACTTCCGCGCTGCAAAGCGATCCACGACAATATAATCCTTGATATCCTTGACCGCTTCAAATGAAATTTTGAGGATCTTGTCATCTTCCATATCGTAATTTGAAGTGTCGAATGTCTGGTCAGGGTGGACGAGCATATCGACAACCTGTCCGGAATCAAAATCGACCCTGATGTTTTTTAAGGTACCGATAAGCTTACCATCGTTGCTCATAATCTTCTTGCGCGAAAGGGTGCGGGCAAATACACGAGTCATAAAAAAATTGACGACGTATAAATATTTAAACTGTTCTAAAAGAACGGGACAAAAAGAGTTGTTTTTTTGATTAATAGCCTGATTATGGTCATTTGAATATATCAGCAGCCATTCTGATATCCGATCCACGCATGGTTTTCCTGCCTGCATGATCGGACATCTTTTTTGCCTCTTTTGCAAGGAATGTCCCGTACTCTTCCATCAGCTCTGCTAGGGTTTCGCAGGCGTCAGCACTGACACGCTCGGCACCGGTCTTCTTGATAATTCGTTCAACTGCAGCCTGGGATAATTCTGTCATGGATACTTCTCCATCCATACAATTTCATTTAAAATATCTAAAGATGTTGTTTTTAGAGCGCGGGAAATACCCTGATGATATCAGACTGGGTGATAATCCCGACCGGTATCCCGTTCTCAACTACGATCAACCGGCCGATCTCCCGTTCCTTGAACCTGCGGATCACATCAAAAAGCCGGGTGTCAGCAGGGGCTTCCACGACATCAGTTGTCATCACCTCAGTCACTTTTGTAGCCAGCGGGAGGTTCTTTTCTATAAATTTTGCGATATCGCTCATCGTGATAATACCCACAAGCTTCCCATTCTCGAGGATAGGGGCACCATGGATATGTTCGTGGTTAAAAAGGACAAGCGCATCATGAAGGGTATTTGTACGGGTCAGGGTTTTGAGCGGGCTGCTCATGTAGTTCCTGATCGGTTTTTTGGGAAGCGAGATGATCTCAGAGGTGACAATGAGAAGAGATTGTTTGGATTCGTCTTTGCCGAAGACTTCGCCACGGATCAGGAGCTTGTTGACGGGAGTGGGACCAATGGTTACCTGGTCACCCACTTCAAAGAGTTTCGCACTCCCGACCAGCTTGATGACCGCATGGCAGATATCAGGATGGCAGAGCGTGGTAAAATCAATCTCCTGCACATTTGCGCCCCGCACAACCTCACCGTTCCTGCTGATAGTGACGTCGTAATCCCCTTCCTCTGACATATTTAAATTGAGTTCCTTGTAGGCAAGCCCCGTGGGGATGTACCCCCCTTTCGGGCCGGGCACCCCATCCACAAGCCCGATCGCCTTTAACGCCTGCATCTGGTTGCGCACGGTCCCCGGGTTGCGCTGGATTAGATTAGCAATATCTTCACCTTTTATTGAGTGGGATTGCCGGTGGTAGAGAGTGATTAAGGTAATCAGGATATCTTTCTGGATCAGGGACAGGTCCATAACGATAAACCGTATGACTGTCCATAAATATATAGGTAGGCGATTTATGGAATTTGAAAAAATGCCGACGGTGCCAACTGCGGATGAGATCCTTGACCGGAGTTTCCGCCGTGCAGCAAAGAAGATGAAAGAGAAGACCAACAAGGAGCGCGCGAACGAAGAGTTCGTCCGGGCTGTTGGTGCAGCGGTTCACGATCGCCTCGTCTATATCATACGGGGATTTCCCGAATTTGATGAACTCCCCCCGTTTTACCGGGAACTGGCCGATATCCTTTACGGGATTGAAAAGATCAAAATGGCCCTCGGGGCGGTGGGCTGGGCAGCCAAGCACACGAAGATGGTGGGAAACCAGCTGGCAGTGCAGTCCAGAAAGGCTGCCGATACCCTCATTGTGCGCAAGCGGGCAGTGGCCCGGCTCGCCTCCATGGTGCACCAGATCGACAAGGACCTGCACTTCTTAAATGAGGTAAGAAATGTCCTGCGCCATCTTCCCCACGTAGAGGATGCGTTTACCATCGTGATTGCAGGCTACCCCAACGTGGGGAAATCCTCGTTCATCAGGAGGGTCTCCTCGGCAGCCCCGGAAGTGGCAGCGTACCCGTTCACTACCAAAGGAATCATTATCGGCCACCGGGATCTCCCCCGCGAGCGGATCCAGTTTGTGGATACACCGGGCATTCTCGATCGCCCGGCAGAAGAACGCAACCAGATCGAGCGGCAGGCACTCTCTGCGATGATGAATGTCGCTGATGTGGTGCTCTTTATCCTCGACCCTTCAGAGCACTGCGGCTACCCGATGAACGTCCAGCTCCACCTGCGCGATGAAGTTCAGGGTATGGTGGACGTGCCCCTGATCGTGGTGGCCAACAAGTCTGATCTCGTGGCGGCAGAAGGGTACAGGACGATGTCAACCCAGACCGGGGACGGGGTCGAAGCAGTGCTCGCGGAGATCCTGATACACAAGCCGGAAACTACGGAGCGGAAACTGCGTACGGCGGTAGATATACGGACTCCTCTCCGCCCTGAACCTGAAGAGACCGAAACTGATGAAGATTCCGACACCGAAGAAGTCAAAAAACCCAAACGGAAAAGGCTTCACCGGAAGCCCCGCACAACCCGTGCGGGTATGAATGCTGAGTCAGTCTGAGATATCCTTTTTTTTTGGTTTTGTATGAAATGGGCATGAATAAATCATGTTCATCCCTCATTCATGAAAATCGTCATTTGTCAAAATTGTGAGGATCCCCCGCCTCAGGGCCTCTCCGAGGCACGGCGGGGCAATGAGGTATCAGCTTTTTAGTCACTAAAACCGCCGCGGGGGCGTCCCTTCGGGGGCGGCGGCGTTCATCATAAAGAGATTAGAGATTGGGTTTTGCCATTAGACGATTCTTCCCAATCAGCCCATCAGCGCCAATCCAACCAAAAACCCCAGGATAGTGCCGCCGTTCAAGGGCGGGAGTCCGGCCTGGGGTTTTCCGGACATGACAAAATACAGGAGCACGCAGAGACCAGCCATCGATCCGATGATCGCTCCGAGCGCGGGAATATTGATGATCCCGCCAAGTTTCACCCCTTTTAAGAAGACATTGGCCGAGACTACCAGTATGGAGGGCATGATCAGGTCGCCCATACCGATGATGAACGCAGCCCGCTCCCCGCCATCGCCCAGTTTTCCAATGCCATCCCTGATGAATGAGTAGTCCCGGCGCTTGGGGATGACAAAGAGGATCGGCGTCTTGAGATCGATGACTCCTTCGGCAAGCGTAATCATGTGTTTTGTCTTGTAGACCGAGATCGCATCGTAGACTGCCAGCAGGACAAGCAGGATGACAACCGGCAGAACGTCCAGTGAGACACCGAAGATTGAGGCTACCCCGGCGCCTATCAGGATGCCGAGCGCATCGATCACGTACCATTCCGGGTATTTATACAGGAGTGCCGTTGCGAGTACCGACAGTACCAGCACAACGATGGTGGCAATGTCTGAAGCCCCCATTGCCGCATAGACAAGGGCTGCAAAGATATAGGCAAACGTAAAAAAGAGCGAGAGCCCGATGACTGCTGCGATCACTTTTTTCATATCGTATTTGATTAAGACGAGCAAAAAACCGGTAAAGACCAGCAGGATCGCAATAAAAATGACCGGGTTTTCAAGCGAGGTGGGATCTTCAAATGCAACGATTCCTGATGCCTGCACGGGCAGGGAGAGCAGGATTGCCCCTATCTCCACAGCGAGGAGCAGGAGCGGCATTGCAAGAAGGGGGATGAGGTTTTTTAATTCCATGCGGGATCTCCGTAAATGTAGTTAGATTAATTACTGTGCTCTTATCATCTAAAAGCATGGATATACGCAATTACTCTGTCGATATCCTGCTCACCGTTGTCATGGTCATCTCCACCCTCGTTCTCATTCTCCGGTTCTGGCAGGATCTCACGATTGCAGTCGCCGCATGCCTCATGATGCTCTCACTGGGCGGACTCTTCATTTCCATGCAGATCAAGGTGCGCAATCTCGAGAACAGCGTGATCTCCCGCGAACGGATGCTCCGCACCAATCTCGAGGAGATCTCGGCCCGCATGGTGGACAAATACGACATGGCGATCTCGCATCTCGACGAACTCAATGCCGAATATGCTAAACGTGCATACAAGTAACCTATGTGTCAGCAGGTGAGCGGGCATGGGCGTTGCACTACGGGACATTCTGGCAGAGTATAAGACACCGGTCACGTTAGAGACCATTCCCGGTATCGCGGCTGTCGATGCGAACAACACCCTTTACCAGTTCTTAACCATCATCCGGCAGCCGGATGGTACGCCACTGATGGACGGGCGCGGGCGTGTCACCTCCCACCTCTCCGGTATCCTGTTCCGGATAGCGAATTTCATGGACAAGGGGATCAAGCCGGTCTTTGTGTTTGACGGAAAACCCGCCGAACTCAAGCAGACTACCATCGATCAGCGCAGGAAGATCCGCGACACGGCTGGCGAGCGCTGGAAGGAAGCAATCGAGCGCGGTGATGAGGCAGAGGCATACAAGCAGGCGCGATCATCGACCCGGGTGGATGCCGCAATCATTGCATCTTCCAAGGAACTGCTCGGACTGCTGGGCATCCCGTTTGTGCAGGCGCCCGGTGAGGGGGAGGCGCAGGCATCCTCCATGGTGGCAAAAAGCGAGGCCCGGTATGTGGTGTCGCAGGATTATGACACGCTGCTCTTTGGGGCCCCCACGCTTGTCCGCAACCTCACAGTAAGCGGCAAGCGGAAGATCCGGGGGCGGCAGATCACCGTCAGCCCGGAGCGGCTGGTCCTTGCCGAAGTACTGGCCGGGCTTCACCTCACCCGCGAGCAGCTGATCGAGATCAGCATCCTGATCGGGACCGATTTTAACTCCGGCGTTGACGGCGTTGGGGCAAAGACCGGCCTTAAGATCGTGCAGAAAGGAGAGTTTTTACAAAAACTCAAAGAGAAGCAGCCGGACTTCGATCCTGCACCGGTGATGGATCTCTTCTTACACCCCCCGGTAACGGACGATTACACGCTCGTATGGGGGCACCCGGATACAGAGGGGATAAAAAAGATGCTCTGCGATGGATATGAATTCTCGGAAGAGCGGGTGAACAAGGCGCTCGAGAATTTCTCGGTCAAGGCAGGGCAGAAGACGCTGGAGAGCTGGTTTTAGGCGCAGGAGAGGGGAACTGATAACCTGCCTAAATAATCTCCGATTCGTTTCAGGATTTTTTTGATATACAATATACAAATTCTGGCTCTGTAGAAACCCTATTTTATTTTGCGATTCGGTTAAATTCTTTTAGTAATTATGAGAGTGACCCCCTCTCTCCCCCAGAGGGGGAGGCAATGCAAGGGGAGCGTCCCCTTGACCCCCTTTTCGGCGGAATTTTCCCTGACCGGAAGATTGTCTACTCACTGAGTGGACAATTGAGCTGGACTCATTTCAGGAACATTATTTACATCGAAGACTCCCTCGCACGGGAATTCTACACAGAGATGTGCCGGCTCGAACGATGGAGTGTCCGGACATTGCAGGTAAAGATCCAGGGGATGTTGTTCGAACGAACTGCCCTTTCAAAGAAACCGGAAGAACTGGCACGAAAGGAACTTGCAGCCCTCCGTGATGAAGACCGGATGACCCCGGACCTCGTCTTCAGGAGCCCGTACTTCTTAGAATTTCTCGGTTTGTCCGATACGTTCTCTGAAAAAGATCTGGAGAACTCAATCCTCCGG
>Ga0315281_10013397_pt1 | contig 11096 bp, 7 predicted proteins | sample YL17G07_0_MG_FD_204540 | JGI IMG/M metagenome (GOLD analysis project Ga0315281, IMG submission 204540) | Sediment microbial communities from Yellowstone Lake, YNP, Wyoming, USA - YL17G07_0 | ecosystem: Environmental > Aquatic > Freshwater > Lake > Sediment | place: USA: Wyoming | collected... | reverse complement strand
CGCGCCATCGCCACGCTGGTCTCGAAGGGCCAGCCGAGTACCTGCCAGATCTCGTATTTCGACTTCGCCTCGTTGACGTAGTCGGGCCGTGTCGCCGGCCGCGCCGGATGCATCCAGATCGGCAGATCGTGTTTCCGGGTCACGCGCTCAAACACCGGGAAGAATTCCGGTTCATCGAGTGCCCGGCCGTTGACGCTGGTGCAGATCTGGATGCCGCGCGCACCGAGTTTGTCGATCGCTCGGTCCATCTCATCCAGCGCGGCAGGAACGTTGTTCATCGGCAGCGAAGCGACGAACGCGGGGAATTTTTTCGGCCATTTCGCCACCATCGCCGCCATGTCGTCGTTGGCGATGCGCGCCAACTCGGGCGAGAGCTCGGGACCGCCGACCAATTCGGGCGAAGGCAGGGACAGAGTCAGTACCTGCTGCACCTCGGGCCACTGATCCAGCATGTTCACGCGGGCCTCGATGTCCCAGAGCATGCGCAGGCTGGTCATGCGCTTGACGATGCCGGGATCCTTCGAGTGCTGCTTCATCAACTCGAGGTAGCGCACCGGCATGACGTGATTGTAGATGTCGATTTTCATCGAACGGTCTCCTTTGCTAGGCGCTTTACCCGCTAGCGCTTCAGACGAGCAAGCAGAGAATCGAGGTGGTCGTAGCTGGAAAAACTGATGACGAGCTTTCCCGACCCCTTCCTGCCCTGGCGAATCTCCACGGTCGTGCCGAGTTCCTCGGACACGCTCTCCTCCAGCCGGGCCACGTCGCGGTCGGCGCGGGCGCGCCGCGCCTGGGTCTTGATCGGCGGACTGAGAATATCATTGACGAGTTTTTCTGTCTCACGCGCCGACAGGCCGCGCTCGGCGACTCGCTTCGCCACTTCTTCCTGGCGCCTGCCGCTGAGTGCAAGCATGGCGCGCGCGTGCCCCATGTCGAGCAGTCCGTCGAACATCAATTGCTGCACCGATTTCTCGAGGGCCAGCAAGCGCAGCAGGTTGGTCGTCGCGGTGCGCGAACGCCCGATCGCGTCTGCCGCTTCCTGGTGAGTGAGCTTGAACTCGTTCACCAGGCGCTGCACGCCCTGGGCCTCCTCCAGCGGATTCAGATTTTCGCGCTGGATGTTCTCGATGAGCGCCATCGCCAGCGCCGCCTGGTCCGGCACATCGCGCACGACTACCGGCACCTCGGCGAGACCGGCGAGTTTCGCCGCGCGCCAGCGGCGCTCGCCGGCAATGATCTCGTAGCGATCCCCGGCTGTCGGTCGCACCAGTATCGGCTGGATCAGTCCCTGCGTCCTGATCGACGCCGCAAGCTCCTGCAGCGAGGTCTCGTCCATCCGCGTCCGCGGCTGATAGCGGCCGGGCGCGAGTTGGGAAAGTTTCAGCGTGGCTAGCCTCTCGTTCCCCGCCGTGCCGATGTCATCAGCGTCGAGCAACGCAGCGAGCCCGCGTCCCAAACCTTTTTGTTTCGTGCTCATAGGGGTTCTCTTTAGACTGCGGCGAGCGCGCCCGAGCGCGCAAGAATTTCGGCGGCCAGAGCGACGTAGGCCTGCGATCCCTTGCAGGCGCCGTCGAAGTTGACGGCCGGCACGCCATAGCTCGGCGCCTCGGCCAGCCGTACATTGCGCGGAATGACTGTTGCGTAGACTTTGTCGCCGAAGTGCTCCTGCAACTGCGCCGATACCTGCTGCGCGAGCGTGTTGCGCGGATCGTACATGGTACGCAGCAAGCCTTCGATCTCCAGTCGCGGATTCAGGTTCTGGCGCACTTTCTTGATCGTGTTGACGAGATCGGACAAGCCCTCCAGCGCGTAGTACTCGCACTGCATGGGGATCATCACCGCATCGGCCATGACCAGACCGTTTACCGTCAGCATATTGAGCGAAGGTGGGCAGTCGAGCAGGATGAAATCGTAGTCCGCCATGATCGGTGCGAGCGCGGACTTCAATCGGGTCTCGCGATGATCGAGTTCGACCAGTTCGACTTCGGCCCCTGCAAGGTCGCGGTTGGCAGGTATGACGTCATAGGCGCCGCGCTCGGAACGATGGCGCGTTGCTTCGGCCGTGGAGAGCCCGAGCAACACCTGATAGACGCTCGCTTTCAGCGTACGTTTGTCTATGCCGCTGCCCATGGTGGCATTGCCCTGCGGGTCCAGATCCACGAGCAGCACCCGGCTGCCCAGCTGCGCGAGCCCTGCGGCAAGATTGACGCTCGTGGTCGTCTTGCCGACGCCGCCTTTCTGGTTCGTGATAGCGAGGGTTCGGGTCATGCGCGCTCGATCAGCACCAGATGGCGCTCCGCGTCCAAGCCGGGAACCTTCAGCGCCTTGACCTCTTTCACGCGGTATCCGGCGGGCACGCGCTCGAGTTCCTCGAACGGATACAGGCCCTTCATCGCCGCCAGCACGCCGCCCGGAGCCAGCAGGCGGCCCGTTAATGAGACAAATTCTCCCAAGTCGGAGAAGGCGCGCGAAATGATGACATCGAATTCCCGCGGCGCTCGCCAGGAATCGACCCGCTCGCAGACCACGCTCGCGTTGTTCAACGACAGTTCGGTCACCGCCTGGCGCAGAAACGCCGCTTTCTTGTGGTTGCTATCCAGCAAGGTCACGTTCCGCGAGGGTTGGGCAAGCGCTATCGGGATGCCCGGCAAGCCGGCGCCGCTACCCACATCCAGCATCCCCTCACCGGAAAGGAACGGGATGACGCACAGCGAGTCGAGCAAGTGGGCACTGACCATTTTGGGCAGTTCGCGTATCGCAGTCAGGTTATAAACCTGATTCCATTTTTCCATCAGCATCAGGTACTGGAGCAGCCGGCTTTGCTGTTCCTCGTTAATCTTCAAGTTGATTTCCGAAATACCTTGTGCCAACTGGATTTTTGCAACAGTGAGTGCCTGCTCTGTGGTCATGGTCAGGCAGCCGACTTCGTCGCATCGCCGGACGCGGATACGTGCCGGCTTTTTTTCAGGTACACCAGCAGCAGCGAGATGGCGGCTGGCGTCACGCCGGACACGCGCGAGGCTTGCCCTACGGTTTCCGGACGATGCTGGCTGAGTTTTTGCTGGACCTCCATCGACAGACCCCGCACGCTGCGGTAATCAAACTCCGCGGGCAAAGCCATCGCCTCGTATTGCTCGGTGCGGGCAACCTCGTCCTGTTGCCTGGCGATATAGCCTTGGTATTTCGCCTGGATTTCAACCTGGTCGGCGACCTGGCTGTCGCTTACACCCGGTCCTGCCCCCGGCAACGTCATGAGCGAGGCATAGCTTACGTCGGGGCGCCGCAGAAGATCGACGAGGCAGTATTCACGCTCGATCGGCTTGCCGAGGACTGCCGCGGCAGCGAGCTCCGACAGGTTTCTGGGGCTCACCCAAGTCGATTTCAGCCTTTCCTGCTCGCGCATAATAGCGTCACGCTTACGACTGAAAGCCTCCCAGCGCGCATCGTCGACCACGCCGAGTTTGCGTCCGATTTCGGTGAGCCGTAGATCGGCGTTATCCTCGCGCAGCATCAGGCGGTATTCCGCCCGGCTCGTGAACATCCGGTAAGGCTCGGACACGCCGCGCGTGATCAGGTCGTCAACCATGACACCGATATAGGCCTCATCCCGCCTCGGGCACCAATATTCCTTGCCCTTCACCAAAAGCGAGGCGTTGATCCCGGCAAGCAGTCCCTGGGCAGCCGCCTCCTCATAGCCGGTCGTCCCGTTGATCTGCCCCGCGAAAAACAGCCCGGCGATCGCCTTGCTCTCCAGGGAGGCCTTCAGACCCCGGGGATCAAAATAGTCGTACTCAATTGCATAACCGGGCCGCAGAATATGCGCGTTCTCCAAGCCTTTGATAGAACGCACTAATTCCAGTTGGATGTCGAACGGCAGACTGGTCGAAATCCCGTTCGGATAATACTCGTTGGTGGTCAGTCCTTCGGGTTCAAGAAAGATCTGATGGCTGTCCCGGGAGGCAAAGCGGTGAATCTTGTCCTCGATCGAAGGACAGTAGCGCGGACCGATGCCCTCGATGACGCCGGTATACATCGGCGAACGATCGAGTCCACCACGAATGATTTCATGCGTGCGCCGGTTCGTGTGCGTGATCCAGCAGGGCAGCTGGGACGGATGCATGTCCGGCCGACCCAGAAAAGAGAGCACGGGCGCGGGATCGTCGCCCGGTTGCCTCTGCATGACCGAAAAGTCGATGCTCCTGCCGTCGATGCGCGGCGGCGTGCCGGTCTTCAGCCTGCCGACGGGTAGATTAAGCTCGCGCAAGCGCTCGGCCAGGCTGATGGACGGCGGATCCCCTGCCCTGCCGCCACGGTGGCTGCTCAGGCCGACATGGATCAGGCCGGAGAGGAACGTCCCGGTGGTCAGGACCACGGTCCGTGCCGCAAAGCGAAGTCCGAGTTGTGTGACCACTCCGGTGACCCGTGCAGTGCCACTCTTGTCCTCGACGGTCAAGTCATCGACCGACTGCTGAAACAGGGTCAGGTCTGGTTGGTTCTCGAGCCGGGAACGGATGGCATTCTTGTAGAGCAGGCGATCGGCCTGTGCCCGCGTCGCCCTGACTGCAGGGCCTTTGCTGGAATTGAGTATCCGGAACTGAATGCCGGATTCATCAGTGGCCAGCGCCATGGCACCGCCGAGCGCGTCGACTTCCTTGACGAGATGCCCTTTGCCGATCCCGCCGATGGAGGGATTGCAGGACATCTGTCCCAAGGTCTCGATGTTGTGGGTGAGCAGCAGAGTCCGACACCCGGCGCGGGCGGCGGCAAGCGCTGCTTCGGTGCCGGCATGTCCGCCACCAACAACGAGGACATCGAATTCGCTTGGATATTGCATAGCGCCCAGTCCGCAAGGAGGCGAATTCTAGCTGGTTTTTGCCACGTTCAGCAAAACGCCGCGCAATGTTTCACGTGAAACAACAGCGATCGGTCGAATTGCTAGCTTGGTCTAGGGCTTTCTAACTTCGATTGAAACGGCAGCAATTGTTTCACGTGGAACAATGGGCAGCGATTCAACTGCTGGATATCAATCTGTAGATTGAACTGCTACGTTATCCCATGCGCTGTTTAATGATAGCGTATGCTTACATTTCTACATAAAACAGGGCGCGGGCGATGGCGACTCGCGCAGCACCCCCCAGGGCTGCCGGCAGCCCCGGGGATTTCGGATGTCCCCCCGCTTAAGCGTCGAGACTCAGGTGCAGAATTTCACGCCGCAATTGCAGTTCTCGCGGCAGGCGCGCTCGCAGCGCGTCGAACAGCTCGTCGTGAGAAGACAGTTCAAGCTCCCACTCGTCGTGTTTGATCGACATCACTGAACGGAAGTGTTCCGGAGTAAACGATTTCAGCCCTTTCCAATCGAGGTCGGCGTAGTCCGGCACCCACCCGATCGCCGTCTCACGAGCGTGCGCCTGGCCCTGGCAGCGCTCGACGACCCACTTCAGCACCCGCATATTTTCGCCGAAGCCCGGCCAGATGAAGCGGCCGTTGGCATCGGTGCGGAACCAATTGACGCAGAAAACGCGAGGACGATTTTCCGCGTTGCGCCCCAGCTTGAGCCAATGGCCAAAGTAATCCGCCATGTTGTAACCGCAGAATGGAATCATAGCCATCGGATCGCGCCGGACCACACCGACTTTGCCCGTCGCTGCCGCTGTGGTTTCCGAGCCCATCGTCGCCGCCATGTAGACGCCGTCATTCCAGGAGAAGGCTTCCACGACCAGCGGCACTGTGTTCGAGCGTCGCCCGCCAACAAGAAATGCCGAGATGGGGACGCCGTTCGGGTTCTCCCACTCGGGGTCGATCGACGGGCACTGCGTTGCTGAAACGGTAAAACGCGAATTCGGGTGTGCCGCCTTGCGGCCCGACTCGGGCGTCCAGGGCTGGCCCTGCCAGTCGAGCAGTTCCTTGGGTGGCGTGTCGGTCATCCCCTCCCACCAGACATCGCCTTCAGGCGTGAGCGCGACGTTGGTGAAAATCACGTTCTCTCGCATCATCGCCATGCAATTCGCGTTGGTCTTGTGCGATGTGCCTGGGGCAACGCCAAAGAATCCCGCCTCGGGATTGATGGCGTAGAAACGCCCGTCTTTCCCCGGCTTGATCCAGGCGATGTCCTCGCCGACCGTCGTCACTTTCCAGCCCGCCAGTTCCGCGGGCGGCACGATCATCGCGAAATTGGTCTTGCCGCAAGCCGACGGAAATGCCGCGCTGACATAGGTCTTCTCGCCCTTGGGCGAGGTGACGCCGAGTATCAGCATGTGTTCCGCCAGCCAGCCGTCTTTCCGTCCCATAACCGAGGCGATGCGCAGGCTGAGGCATTTTTTTCCAAGCAAGGCATTGCCCCCATAACCCGAGCCGAACGACCAGATTTCGCGCGTCTCGGGGAGATGCACGATGTACTTGTGTTCCTTGTTGCAGGGCCAAGGCACGTCCTTCTGATCCTTGGCGAGCGGCGCACCGGCCGAGTGCACGCAGGGCACGAAGTCCCCGTCTTTACCGAGCACATCCCAGACCTTTTTCCCCATGCGTGTCATGACGTGCATGCTCACCACAACATACGGGGAATCGGAGAGTTCAACGCCGATATGGGCGATATGCGATCCGAGCGGACCCATCGAGAACGGCACCACGTACATCGTGCGCCCCCGCATGCAACCGTCGAACAGCTTGCCCAGCGTGGTGCGCATCTCCTTGGGATCTATCCAGTTGTTGGTCGGACCCGCATCCTCCTTGTCCTTGGAGCAAATAAAGGTGCGGTCCTCCATGCGCGCAACATCGGTCGGATCGGACCACGCGAGATAGCTGTTGGGCCGCAGCTTCGGATTAAGGCGCCTCAGCGTCCCCACCTGCACCATTTCCTCGCAAAGGCGGTCATACTCCTCCTTGGAGCCATCGCACCAATAGATGCGGTCAGGCTTGGTGAGGGCCGCGACCTGCTCCACCCATTCCTTGACGCCGCGATGCTGGATATACCCGGGGGCATTGACACCGGGGAAATTAGGCTGGGTCATGCTGATGTCTCGCTAATGATGCCGGTCTGTAGTTCATAACTGCGGAAGTGCCTGAACGACCTGGCTGGAGGCGCGCACTTTACCACGATCTACGCGGCGCGAAAATGCTTCGGCATTGAAGGCGGCCGATACGCAAACGGGGCCAGCGCTCCTGTCTGGGCGGCCTTTTCGCGCATGATTTCGATGATTCGGACTCTATCCCGATTTCAGATGACCACCGCCTGTTTCCCGACACGCACACGTGGCTGGTGAAGCTTTCCTATTTTCCAATGCAAAACCGCGAAAAGATCTCGCCTAACAGATCATCCGCGGAATACTCGCCGGTGATGGTGCTCAGCTCGTGCTGCGTGAGGCGCAGTTCCTCGGCGAACAACTCGACCTTGCCGATTACCGATACCGCGCGCTCCAGGCACTCCGAAGCGCTTGCGAGCGCTACAAGATGACGCTCGCGCGCCATAAACACGCCCTCGCCCGTCGTCTGCCAGCCCGCAATCGAAAGCAGCGCGGACCGCAGCAACTCCAGGCCGGCACCGGTCTTGGCGGAAAGCCAGACATGGGTTTCGCCGTCCGAATCGGCGGTCTGCGCCCGGCCCTCGGGAAGATCGATCTTGTTAAAAACGACCACTCGCGGCAGCCGCTGCGGCAGCCGCGCGATAATTTCCCGGTCGTGATCGGTGATCCCGGTTGCCGCGTCGACCACCAGCAGCAACGCGTCGGCGCGCCCTATCGCCTGCCAAGTGCGCGCGATTCCGATCGCTTCGACTTCGTCGCGCGTTTCACGCAAGCCCGCGGTATCGATGATGTTGAGCGGCACGCCCTCGATCTGAACGGTCTGTCTCACCGCGTCACGCGTCGTACCAGGAACCGCGGTCACAATCGCGAGTTCCTCCCCGGCCAGCCGATTCAACAGCGAGGATTTTCCGACGTTCGGCTGGCCGGCGAGCACGACCTGAAGACCGGTCCGTAGCACGCTGCCCTGCCGCCCCTGCGCAAGCGCGTGCCGCAGTTCGGCACGCAACCGCGCAAGACGAATCCCTGTGTCCTCGCGGTCGGCAACTTCGATGTCTTCCTCCGGAAAATCGAGCGTCGCCTCGACCAGCATGCGCAGCTCGATCAGCTGCCGCACGAGACCATCTATGACCGCTGAAAACTCGCCGCGCAGCGACCGCAGCGCGCAGCGCACCGCTGTCTCTGTCGCGGCGTCGATCAAGTCCGCGACACTTTCAGCCTGAGCAAGATCGAGCTTGCCGTTAAGGAAAGCCCGCCGGGTGAACTCCCCTGGCTCGGCAAGCCGCGCACCGAGCGCAAGGCAGCGCCGCAAGAGCATCTGCATCACCACCGGCCCACCGTGGCCTTGCAGTTCGAGCACGTCCTCGCCGGTGTAGGAAGCCGGCGCCGGGAAATATAAGGCGATGCCGTCGTCGATCGGCTGCCCGTGCTCACCAAGGAAGATCTTGTGTGTGGCTATACGCGGTTCGGGCACGGCGCCGAGAAGCCGGCCGGCGAGGGGAGCGAGGTTGCGTCCGGATATCCGAACCACACCGATGCCGCCACGGCCCTGCGCGGTCGCGATTGCAGCGATCGTGTCCGCATCGGCCGGTCTCATGACTGGAGTCGGCTAGCTTCCCGGGTCCGGGAAGCTAGCGTCGCACGGCCGGCTTTGCGCTCCCCATCATGCGCGTGATTTGCCATTGTTGCAGGATGGACAGAATGTTATTGACGAGCCAGTAAAGCACCAGCCCCGAGGGAAAGAAAAAGAACATGATGCCAAAAGCAAACGGCATGATCATCATGACCTTCGCCTGCACGGGATCGGGCGGCGTCGGATTCATCTTGGTCTGGATGATCATCGATCCCATCATCAGCGCCGGCAGCACATACCAGGGATCGGGTGAAGCCAGGTCGTTGATCCAGGCGTAAAACGGCGCATGTCGCAGCTCCACGGCCGCCAGCAGCACCCAGTACAGCGAGATGAATACCGGGATTTGTACGACGATCGGCAGACAACCGCCCAGCGGATTGATCTTCTCGGTTTTGTAGAGCTCCATCATCGCCTGGTTCATCCGCGCTCGGTCATCGCCGTACTGCTCACGCAGCTTGGTGAGTTTCGGCGACACCAGCTTCATCTTCGCCATCGAACGGTAGCTCGCCGCAGAGAGCGGGAAGAAAATGAGCTTGAGCACCACGGTCAGAAGAATGATGGCAAGACCCCAGTTGCCGGACCAGCCGTGGAAGAACTGCAATACCCAGAACAAGGGCGCCGCAATGACCGTGAGCCAACCGTAATCGACAACGAGGTCGAGGCCGGGCGCAATGGCCTTGAGCTTGTCCTGCTCCTGCGGTCCGGCGTAGAACGGCAGCGACACAGTCGCCGTCGCCCCCGGCGCGATCGTGGGCGTCGGGAGTATGACCCCGGCAGCGTAGAAGTCGTCGGCAAGCTTCCTGGTGAAATACTCGCGCGGCTGCTTCTCTGCCGGCAGCAGCGCGCTCACGAAGTAGTGCTGCACCATCCCTATCCAGCCGTTGTCGGCGGTCTTCGAGTAAGCCACCTTGCCCTTGTCGATTTCACCAAACCCAACCTTCACGTACTTGTCCTGCTCCGTGTACACCGCAGCACCCGTATACGTCGACATCATCGCCGAGTCCCCGGGCGGGGACTTGCCGTCGCGAGTCAGCTGGAAATACGCGTGCGCCGCCAGCGGTACGGCGGCGCCGTTCGTTATCTCATGCGCAATCTCGATGAGATGGCTGCCGCGGTGAAACGTAAGCACCTTGGCGACCTTGACCCCGTCCACTGCCGGCGCCTCAAGTCGCAGCACCACGCTGTCCTTGCCCGGCGCCAGCGTCAGTTCCTTCGCGGGAGCCGCATAGAGGGTTTTATGACTCGGCAAGTTTCCGCCGATCAGCCCGCTCTGCATCGCATAGCGATGTTCCGGAGTCAGCAACACGAAATTCTTGTTCCTGTCGTTTGGATCCTTGTGCTGGCGCAGTTCGAGAAAAACGATGTCCCCGCCCTGGGTATCGATCTCCGCGATCATCTCGTCGCTGATGACGCGCACCCGCTCGTGCGTTGCTATCGCCGTCGCCGCTTCGAGCGGCGCCGAGGGCATCGCTACGACACCCTTGGGGGGCGCGCTGGGTGCCGGCGCGCCGCTCACCGGTGCGCTCGCTGTCGGTACCGCACTCACTGTTGGTGCCTGCGGCGGCCGGCTCTCTTTCTGCCAGGCTTCCCAGATCATCAGCAGGGAGAAGGAAAAGACGAAAAACAGGATCAGTCGTTGCGTATCCATCTTCATTTAGGGCAGTCTTATTAAATGCATCATCATGGCACTGGATCGTAACCGCCCGAGTGCAAGGGGTGGCAACGCGACACTCGCTTCAACGCCAGCCACGTGCCTTGAAAAGCGCCGTACCTGTCCAGCGCTTCGAGCGCATAGACCGAGCAAGAGGGATGGAACCGGCAGGCCGGACCGGACAGCGGGCTCAGCGCGTATTGGTATGCACGGATCAACGCAGACAGGACTCGTTTCATCGTTCGGCCGAAAACAGGTGTTCAACGTCCGCAATCAGCGACCCCAGTTCACGGGGCCGGGTACCCAAACGCAGCAGCATATCCTGCCCGCCAAGACGTGCCTGATTGCGCCTGAACCATTCTCGGAAGAGCCGCTTGGTTCGATTCCTGTCCACGGCACGACGAAGAAGGCGCTTGGGAACGATCAAACCCAGCCTTGAGTAGGTCAGACCGTTGGGCCGAACCTGGACGGAGACGGAGCCAGCACGACGCGGCCGGGTAGAAGCGAGAACCTTCGCAACAGCGTCGCTGCCGAGCCGCTGCGCCCTCCGATACCGCTCAGTGCGTCTCAAGCGCCGAGGCGTTCCCGCCCTTTTGCGCGCCGCGCCCGAATCACCGCCCTGCCGCCGCGAGTGCGCATGCGGACGAGGAACCCGTGCGTGCGCTTGCGACGGACCACGGAGGGCTGGAAAGTGCGCTTCATTGTTTTTCCCGAATGTCAGAATGCCAGAGAGCCCGTTATTAGACGTTGTTGGAGGCCTTCTGTCAATCCACCCGTACGTCCGTGTCGGGAGTAA
>Ga0315281_10013396_pt1 | contig 11096 bp, 9 predicted proteins | sample YL17G07_0_MG_FD_204540 | JGI IMG/M metagenome (GOLD analysis project Ga0315281, IMG submission 204540) | Sediment microbial communities from Yellowstone Lake, YNP, Wyoming, USA - YL17G07_0 | ecosystem: Environmental > Aquatic > Freshwater > Lake > Sediment | place: USA: Wyoming | collected... | reverse complement strand
GTCGGCGTCGATGAAGGCCAGGTCGAAGGTCCCCGCCTCGCCCGCCGCCAGCAGCCCGTTGAGGGTGTCCATGGCCGGCGCCAGGTGAAGCTCGACGCGGTCGGCGACGCCGGCATCGGCCCAGGCCCGGCGGGCGATATCGGTCCATTCGCGGCTGACGTCGCAACAGACGATCCGGCCATCGGCCGGGAGCGCGAGTGCCATGGCGGTCGAGCTGTAGCCGGTGAAGGTGCCCACCTCCAGCACGCGGCGCGCGCCGAGCAGGCGCACCAGCATCGCCAGCGTGGCGCCCTCCTCGGGCGCGATCTGCATGTTGGCCATCGGCAGGGCGGCGGTCTCCTCGCGGAGGCGTCGCAGGACCTCGGGCTCGCGCACGCCGACGTCCAGCAGGTAGGCGTGCAGGTCTTCGGAGAGGCCGATCGAGCGGCTGCTCACGAGGTGGTAACTGCGCTGCGGGGCGGCACGCGGGGGGCGGCTTTCACGCCCGCTCCGGCCTGGACCGGCACGAAGGCGGCGCGGTAGGCCGCGACGGTGGCTGCGCCACCGCGCTCGGTAAAGAATCGTTCGGCTGACGCGCCGGCGGCGGCAGCCTCGGGGTCGCGGTCGCCGGCCAGCATGCCCCAGGCGAGTCCCGCGCGCGCCTCGCCGAGCAGGTCCCAGGCATTGTGGCGCAGCTCGATCGCGCGTCGGTAGCCTGCCCTTGCCTCGTCCCAGCGACCGGCGCGTGCCGCCTGGCCAGCTTCGGCGGCAGCCTGGGCGGCAATGGTCAGCGGACCGTAGCTCTGCGCGCCCTGCAACATCGCGACCGCCTGTGCCAGCTCGTCGGGGAGATTGCCGGCCACCGCAGCATCGGCGGCAAGGTCCGGACCCTCCACGGAGTAGTTGCCGTTGGTCCCGGCGTCCAATCCCCGAGAGGCGGCCATCTGCCAGTCGCCGGCCCAGAAGGCGCACCACCCTTCGATCGCGGCGATGGCGGCGGTGACCAGCTGACTGTCCAGCTGGGCCGCGATGGTGATCGCCACTTCGAGCTGGCTGGCCGCCCCATCGCGGTCCCCGCGCAGCGCCGCGAGCGTCGCGCGGACGCCCGCAAACGCCGCTGCGAAGAACGGATGGATGGCCTCTCCATCCTCGGTCGCTGCGATCTTGTCCATCCAGGCACCCCAGTCGCCGGTACCCAGGGACGAGCTTGCCAACAGCATCAGGAACTGATGAACAAACCCCTGGTTTCCCAGGCGCAGCGCCAGCTGGTAGCTCTCCTCCATCAGCGCCATGGCCTCCCGCTGGTCTTCGTCGCCGATGGCGCCCAGCAGGTTGTTGCGGGCACGGAGGGCACCCACGGTCAGGCCGTGGCGGTCAGCCTCTGCTGCGGCACCGCGGAGCAGCGCCGCAGCCTCTGTGATGCGGCCCACGTTGAGCAGCGAGGTTCCCTTGTTGATGAGAGCCTCGACGACCGGCCGCACCATCCGATGCTTCCCGGCCAGCTCGAGCGCTCGGTCGGCCGTGACGATCGACTCGCCCGACCGGTCGGTCATCATGTAGACCCGCGACAGCTCGGCGAGCAGCGCGGCGTACTCGGGAGAGTCCCCGATCTCCGCCCCCTCGGCCAGCGCCTCCTCGAAGACGGCCACCGCCTGCGGCTCGAGCTTGCCGCTGGTGAAGTGACGGCCCATCCAGGTCGCGGCACGCAGCACACCGGGGAGGTCGCCTAGCGATCGGTACAGCTCGCGTGCTGCCCGGGCGTGGGCGGCAACGCTTTCATAGTCGGAAATGTGGTCGCCCATCTCGGCGGCTCGCTCGTACAGGGCCGCCTGCTCGGCCTTATCGGCGGAGACCGTGATCGCCTGCTCGAGATAGCCGATCGCCTGGCGGTGAGACTGGAGCGCGGCCGCGCGTTCGGCGGCAGCGACCAGCGCGAGTCGGGCCTGGGCGGCGAGCGTATCGGCCTCTGGGCCGGCCTTCGAGGCCTGGTAGGCGGCGAAGTAATGGCTCGCCAGCACGCCGGCTGTCTCCTCGTCTCCGAGCGCCTCGAGGAAGCGGGCCGCGGCGAGGTGCCGCACTCTCCGGTCAGGTCGCGCCAGAGACGCGTACGCAACCTCGCGCACGACCGACTGCACGAATTGGTACTGGCCGCGCTCCGGTGAGCGTGGATCGGCGATCACGGTCAGCAATTGGCGTCGCACCAGGCGGTCGAGCCGATCGGCCAGCGCAGCTGGCTCCTCTCCCGCGACCGCAGCGACCGCTTCGAGGGCGAAGCTCTGGCCCAGCACTGATGCATCCTGCAACAGGGCCCGATCCTCCGGCCTGTTGGCATCCAGGCGGCTGGCAACCAGAGCCTGCAGCGTGTCCGCCACGCTCAGCGAGCCAAGGTCGCCGGTGAGCCGGAAACGCCCGTCCTCCGGGACGAGCAGCTCGCGGTCGAGGAGCATCCGCACGGTCTCGACGGCGTACAGCGGGATCCCCTCGGCACGCTCCACGATCGAGCGCAGGGCGGCGGCCGGCAGACCCGGCACCAGGCCTTCCAGCATCTCCCTGATCTGCTCGCCGGCCAGCGGCTCAAGATTCACGCGCGTCACGCTGCGCACGCTGTTTCCCCAGTCGGGACGACGCTCGAGCAGCTCCGGACGCGCCAGCGCGACCACGAAGATCGGGTCATTGCGGGCCGAGGTGAGGAGGTTCTCGACGAAGTCGAGCATTCCCTGGTCGGCCCAGTGCAGATCGGTGAAGACGAGGATCACCGGGGCCTGCTCGGCCATGCGCTGGAAAAAGGTGCGCCATGCCGAGAAGAGCTCCTCGCGACCCTCGGCCGGTAACTCCTCGATCCCCAGCAGCCCCGCCAGCCGGGGGCCCACCCAGCGTCGCTCGCCGGGGTCGGGGACGAACTGTTCCAGGGTCGCATCCAGCCGCGCGCGGACGGTCTCCCGGTCGTCGCCTTCGGCGATGCCGGCGCGGCGTCGCACCATCTCGACCAGGGCCCAGTAGCTGATCCCCTCGCCGTATGACGGCGAACGACCCTCATGCCAGTAGGCCGTGTCGACCACGCCGTCGAGATACTTCTCAAACTCCCATGCCAGACGGCTCTTCCCGATCCCCGCCTGCCCGACGACGCTGATCAGCCGTGACTTGCGCTCGCGGGCGGTGGCGTCAAACAGGTCCTTGAGCAGCCGGAGCTCTTCGTCGCGGCCCACGAACGGCGGCTCGAGGATCGCCGATCTGCCCGATCCACCGCGTCGTGCTACGACCGCGATCGCGCGCCAGGCCGGGACCGGCGAGGCTTTTCCCTTCATCGACTGCTCGCCCGCCGGCTCGAACGCGATGGAAGTGGACGCGGCCCGGAAGGTTGCCTCGCCGACCAGCACGGTGCCCGGGGCGGCGGCCGATTGCAGGCGGCTGGCGGTGTTCACCAGGTCCCCGGCAACCATTCCCTGGTTGGTTGCGCCGATGGTGACGGCCGCTTCGCCGGTCAGCACACCGGCGCGCGCCTGGATCGGCGAGCTGCCGTCTCCAAGTCCCGGGACTGCGGCCACCAGCTCGAGTGCTGAGCGCACGGCGCGTTCCGCGTCGTCCTCGTGCGCGGTGGGCGCGCCCCAGACCGCCATCACCGCGTCGCCGATGAACTTCTCCACCGTCCCGCCGTGCCGCTCGATCACGCTCTGGGCCATCTCGAAATAGCGGGTCAGCAGGTCGCGCGTCTCCTCCGCGTCGCGGTTCTCCGAGAAAGTGGTGAAGCCAACCAGGTCGGCGAACAGGACCGACACCAGGCGACGCTCCGCCGCGGCCGCGGTCTCAGAGGTGGCGACCGCGGGCGCCGGCCGCGGAGCGGCCGCATCGGCCTGGAACGGGGTGCCACACTGGCTGCAGAAGCGAGCGTTCGCCGGGTTGACCGTGCCGCATGCGCTGCACGTCGCGGCCAGGTGCTGGCCGCACTGGTTGCAGAACCTGGCGGCCGCCTCGTTCGGCGTGCCGCAGTCGGAACAGATCACCGGGCTCGGGTCCATACGCAGAGACCTTAGCGAAGACGAGCGGGTATGGGAAGGTGCGCGCTACGCTGCGCATCATGCGCGAACGTCTGCAACGGACGTGGTTCCGGATGGTCGGGCTTGCCGGCGTCAATCCGCTCGCCCGATGGCTGCACCCGCTGCTTTACCGATGGACCGGTGGCGCTGGGCTGCTCGGCCGCTCGCTGGGCAACCTGACCATCCTGCTGACGACCACGGGGCGACGCAGCGGCAAGCCGCGAACGACCGCTCTGTGGGCCTACCGCGACGGCGACGCGCTGGTGGTGGTCGGCTCGAACGGGGGCAGCCACCACGTGCCGGGCTGGGTCTTCAACCTGCGGGCCCACCCCGACGCGCTGACGCAGGTCTTCCGCGAGAGCCGCCCGGTGCGCGCGAGCGAGGCGACCGGCGAAGAGTACGAGCGCCTCTGGGCGCTGGTCACCGCCGCCTATCCTGGCTACGAAGCGTACCTGGAGTGGGCGCATCGGACCATCCCACTGGTCGTGCTGGAGCCAGGGCCTGCCGGGAGCGGTCGGTAAGGGATCCGTAAGCACTCGCGTCGATGATGGCGCCATGGCCAACCGAATCGCTCGCGTTGGCGAAGCTCGCATCGCAGCCCGGCGGCGGACCGTAGACGTCGCCCGCGACCTTCGCGAGGCACGGTTGGCGGCAGGCCTGGGTCAGGCCGATATCGGCCGGGCGCTTGGCCTTTCGGCGTCACAGATCGGACGGGTCGAGCGCGGTGAGCAGCATCGCTTGCCCATGGAGGACATCGCCGCGTACGCGGCTGCGGTTGGAATGCGACTCAGCGTCAGCCTGTATCCGGCGGGTGGGCGGCTGCGAGACGCCCGTCAGGTGCAGATGATCGACAAGTATCTACGGCTCATCGAACCGGGCCGATGGCTCGTCGCCGTGGAATCTCCGGTTGGTCCGCCGGGCGACCTTCGGGCGTTCGATCTGCTGCTGTCGCATGGCCGGCTCTCGGTTGCCCACGAGTTCATCAGCCGCCTGCGCGACGCTCAGGCGCAAATCCGACCGCTCATGCTCAAGCAACGGGATGCCCGCGTCGACAGGTTGGTGCTGGTCGTTGCCGCGACGCATGGCAATCGGCGGGCGGTCGCTGAAGCGGGTTCGGCACTCCGCGAATCGTTTCCGCTCGGGACCAAGGCTGTCCTGGCGGCGCTCCGTGCTGGTCGAGACCCGGGCAGCAACGGGCTCGTGTTCATCTAGGGGCCGATGCGGCGGGTTGCAGCCGCCCCACGGGCACTGCGGCCAACTTGCGGCAGATACCTGTCCGTAGCACCCGCGACGCGCGGATTCGGCCATCTACGACCCCTTTTGCGCCGCTCCTTGGCCACATTGGCCGCCGGGCGGGTGCGTGAAGGGGCCGATTGGCTTCGGCGGGTCGCAGCCGCCCCACGGGCACTGCGGCCAACTTGCGGCAGATACCTGTCCGTAGCACCCGCGACGCGCGGATTCGGCCATCTACGACCCCTATTGCGCCGGTCCTTGGCCGCAGTAGCCGCCAGGCGGCTGGGCGGGCGTCCCATCAGCTGCCCAAAGCGGTGGTACGCCCAATCGCGCGCCCAGCCGCTAGCTGAGCCCTTCGAACAGCGACGTCTCCCGGTACCCGTCGGGGACGCCGCGGTAGGGCCAGCGCCTCAGCACGAAGTACTCGTGCGACAGGACCTGCGCCGCGAGGTCCTCGGGCAGGTCCAGCATCCAGCCGAAATCCTGGCGCTGGGTGCGGTGGCACTCCATGGCGGCGCGCTTGGCGGCGGCGAAGGGGGTGACCTCGACGAAGGTGGTGACCAGGGCCTCGGGGGTGCCGAAGGACGGTGGCTCCTCCTCCGCCTCGAGCTGCTGAGCGACCTGGCGGGCCGCCTCGACATTGGACGGGTTGAGGTCCTGGGGCGTGCCGGCAAGGGGATCGGCGTCAAAGTCCCAGGGGAGCTTGATGCCGCGCGCCTTCATCTCGCCCATCAGCGCGAACCAGCGATCGCGATTGAAGGCGATCTCGTGGAACTTGGCGACGGCGTAGGCCGGCCCGGCTTCGGGGAATCGTGACGGATCGGCCGCCGCCTGGAAGGCCGCAACCGCGACCTTGTGTGCCTGGATGTGGTCGGGGTGGCCGTAGTTGCCGTTGGCGTCATAGGTGACCATCACGGCGGGGCGGGCGGCGCGGATGATCGGCACCAGGCGGCCGGTCGCCTCCTCGAGGTCGGCCCCCCAGAACGCCTCGGGATGGCTGTTCGGCGGCGTGTCGATCATTCCACTATCGCGGTAGCCGAGCCGATGCAAACGCAGCTCGCCGGGGCCGTCGCCCCGCAGCGACGCAACGGCGCACTCCAACTCGCCGCTGCGAATCTCCCGCATCCGGGGGCGCGCTTCCTCCGCGTCGAGGTCGGGATCGTGGATCTCCCCCTCCTCGCCGCCGGTGCACACGACGAGGTCCACGCGTCGGCCCTCAGCGACCGAGCGTGCGATCAGCCCGCCGGTGGCGAAGCACTCGTCATCGGGATGCGCATGAACCAGGAGCAGGCCGCCGGAGCTCAGAGGCGGCGTCACGGGGCTCCGCGGTGCTCGTCGCATTCGCACGAGTCGCGCAGCTTGGTGTAGGTGAACAGGCCGGTGTCGTGGCCATCGGCCCAGATCGGCGCCAGGGCGTATCGGCCGATCCATTTGACCCGCTCCACGGTGGTCTGCTGCGGGGTGAAGTAGGTCTCCAGACTGACGACGCCCGGCAGGTTCCCCTCGCCGGCGCACAGGGCGCACGGGCAGGCGCGGCGCAGCGTCAGCCAGTTCCACTCGCCCAGGTGGCCGTCATCCCAGCGGATGCGCATGCGGCGGGCGGTCTCGTCGAGCTCGACGCCGATCGGGTTGACGATGGGGGTCACGGCACCCAGACCTGCGGCGCGCCGAGCCACTCCGCGCTGCGCGCCAGGCCGTCGCTGGTCAGCGGCGCCGGGTCGTGACCGTCCACCAGGTCCCACACGTACAGGTCCTGGAGGACCGTCGCGGCGGAGTTGTAGCGACCCAGGGTGAAGACGATCTCCTTGCTGCCGGCCGCCCAGCGGATGTGGCTGACAACGCCGGGCACCTGCACGGTGGCCCTGGCCGCGCCGTTCGCATCCCGCAGGATCAGGTTGGTGCTCGTGTTGCTCACCTCGTCGATCTCGACCCGCGACCGCTGGTCAGGGGACCACAGGACCGGCTGTCGTGCCGCCTGGAGGGTCGCCCCGCTCAGAGGATCGAACCGATAGATGGCCGGTGCCGCCAACACCCAGGCAACCACGTACCCGTCGATGGTGAAGTAGAGCCGGTCAAGCCCGCCGTCGTCGCCGAATTGCGACTCCTTCAGCGCCGGATCGGGAAAGGTGCGCGGGTGCGGGTAGGTGACGCTGGCCACCTGCCGCGAGACGCCGCTGAAGATGTTGATGGCCAGCAGCTGGGTCTGGTCATTGGCCCCTGACGGGGTGATGCGCAGCACATAGAGGGTGGTCGAATCGTCACCGAAGACGATCGCCGCGGCGTTGTCGGCCAGGTCGAGTGCCTGATGTCCGCTGACCGCGCTCCAGGCATGCCCGCCGACGATGGCGGCGCCGGTCAGCCCATCGGGCGACCAGGCGAAGGACGTCACCGCCGCGGCCGGGTCGCCGACGGCGACCGGGGCGGTCGTGGTCGAGAAGTCATGGCGCCAGAAGAGGAACGGCTGCCCGGTCGCGCTGCGGCCCAGGTACGCCATCTCGAGCGGGCCGAAACTCGGCGGCGGGGGTGGCGTGACGCGCTCGGTGGGCTGCGCGGTGGGAGTGGCTGCCGGCGTGACGGGCGGCGTGGATTGGAACGTGGGCCCGGGGGTTTCCGAAGCGCCGGGGCTGGGCGTCGGGACGGCAGCGAGGCCCTCGGGACCGGTGAAGATGAGTGCCACCAGCACGACCATGATCCCGGTGAGAGCCAGGATGAGGCCGATCAGCCAGGGGACGGCCTGCTCGGCAGTGGTCGGGCGCCGGCGGTCGCCATCGCGTCCGGCATCCCAGCCGATACCGGTGCTGATCTCCCCGGTCTCGGTGGGCGGCGAGGCCAGGTCATGCTCCGGCCTCTGCTCCTCATCGGGGCGGTCTGTCTCGATCATTCCGCTCCTCTGCCGGCTGCGCGCCTCACGCCGGCATCATAGCGAAGGGTCGCCACCACGATCCCAAGCACCACCAGCGCGGCCCCGAGGGCGAGCCGCCAGTCCAGGATTTCATGCAGGAAGACGACGCCCAGCGCCACCCCGACCACCGGGAAGGTATAGGTCACCATGCCGGCCACGGTCGCGCCGAGCCGCTCGATCAGCAGAAAGTAGATGAGGTACGCGATGAAGGAGCCGATCAGTCCGAGCCACAGCACGGCGATGATCGGCCCTGGCTGGGTCGGCAGGATGATGCCGCCGTCTGCCACCAGGGCGAGGATCCAGGCGTAGATCGCGGCGAAGAAGAGCGCCCCGGCCGCGGCCTCGTAGCGGTGGATGCCACGCATCGAGTGGCGCGCGTACGAGCCACCGGCGGCGTAGCAGGCCGCGGCAATCGCCACCGCCAGCGTCCCGATCAGGGCCGACGGGTCGGCACGCAGGGCGAGCTCCCGGCTGGCGAGCAGCACGGCGCCGGCAAAGCCGATCACCACCCCGGTGACGCGCAGCCCGCTGACCGGCTCGACCTTCAGCACGACGCCTGCCAGCAGCAGGCTGAAGAGCGGCATCAGGGAGTTGAAGACCGCGGCGGTCCCCGAGTCGATGAACTGCTCGCCCCAGCTGATCAGGAAGATCGGCAGCGCGGTGTTGACCAGGCCCAGCAGCGCCAGGGTGCGCAGCGCAGCGCCGGAGCCGGGCAGGCGCCGCCCGGTGGCCAGCAGAAAGGCGAGCATGCCGGCCGCGCCCAGGGTCATCCGCCAGGCAACCAGGGTGGCCGGCGGGATCTCGCCGATGGCGATCTTGATCCACAGGAAGGAGGACCCCCAGATCAGCCCCAGTCCGACCATGCCGGCCGGCAGCAGGTAGCGCCTCATCCGCGCTCGTCGGCCGACGGTTGCTCGGACATGCTCGACTCCTGGACCTCCGGGTACCATGGTTGGCGCCACGAAACACGCGTCGGCGGTGGGTAGGGTAGCGCGAAGGAGGGTCCGATGACGCAGCAGCGGGTGGCCGCCTGCCAGATCGACCCGCAGCTCGGCGAGGTTGACCGCAACCTGGAGCGGATCGAGCGCGCCGTGGCCGAGGCTGCCGAGGCCGGAGCGGTGCTGGCGGTGCTACCCGAGGCAGCGGTCACCGGCTACGCCTTCAATTCGCTCGACGAGGCGCTGCCGGTCGCGCGACGCGCGGGGGCGGTGGCGGCGGACCGACTGGCCGCGCTGGCCGCGAAGCACGCCATGACGGTGATCTGCGGCACGCTGGAGGCCCTGGGCGACGAGATCTTCAACACTGCACTGCTGATGACCGCGGATGGGCGCCGCTTCGCCTACCGCAAGATGCACCTCCCCTTCCTGGGGATCGACCGCTTCGCCACGCCGGGCCCCGATGCGCCGAGCGTGGTCGAGGTCAACGGCCTGCGCATCGGCGTGCTGATCTGCTACGACCTTCGCTTCCCCGAGGCGGCGCGCATGTGTGCCCTGGACGGCGCCGATCTGATCGCGCTGCCGACCAATTGGCCGGTCGGCGTCAACTTCCACCCGGGGATCTTCGCCCCGGCACGGGCGGCCGAGAACCACTGCTATCTGCTTGCCAGCGACAGGGTGGGGATCGAACGGGGGGTGACCTTCATCGGGCGCTCGCTGCTGATCGATTACGACGGCAACCAGTTGGCGGTCGCCAGCGACACCGAAGAGGCGCTGCTGATCGGCGAGATCGACCCCGAGGCGGCGCGCCAGACCCATGTCAGACGCCGGCCCGGCGAGCACGAGTGGGACACCATGGCCGATCGTCGACCGGGCCTCTACCGCCGCCTGCTGGAGCCCGCCGTCGACCGGCAGCATTCGCCCAGCGAGCACCTGTTCTCCGGGGACGAGTAGCGACGGCCGGCCGGGGCGCGTCAGTCGGAGGCGGCCCACATCACGATGCCGGTGACGAACACTCCCGAGACAAGGCCGACGAAGGCGGCGGCGCCCTCGGGACCGGCGCCGCGGACGTTGGGCGCGATCAGGGCGATGACCTGCAGCCCAACGACCATGTAGCCGAGCCACAGGATCGAAGCGGTGGCGGCGATGATGGCGCGCATGCGGCGGTTGCGGATCACGCCGCGCATCGTAGCAAAGGACTAGTCCTCACCGCGCCCGGACTGCTCCCGGATGGCGTTGACGATCCCGCTGTCGGCCAGGGTGGTCACGTCGCCCAGAGCGCGCTGCTCGGCAATATCGCGCAGGAGACGCCGCATGATCTTGCCGGAACGGGTCTTGGGCAGGTCGGGGGTGAACATGATCTGCTTGGGCCGGGCCAGCTTGCCGATCACCTCGGAGACGTGCTCGCGCAGCTCCGCCCCGAGCGCGTCGGAGGCCTCGAAGCCGGAGCGCAGGATCACGTAGGAGAAGATCGCCTGGCCGGTCATGATGTCGGTCCTGCCCACCACCGCGGCCTCGGCGACGGCCGGGTGCGAGACGAGAGCCGACTCGACCTCGGTGGTCGAGATGCGGTGCCCGGAGACGTTCATCACGTCGTCGACGCGGCCGAGCAGCCAGTAGTAGCCCTCGTCGTCGCGCTTGCAGCCGTCGCCGGCGAAGTAGCGACCCGGGTAGCGGCTCCAGTAGGTCTCGACGTAGCGGTCATGGTCGCCGTAGATCCCGCGCAGCATGGCCGGCCACGGACGCTCCAGCACCAGGTAGCCGCCGCCGCCCAGCGGGACCGAATTGCCCGCCTCGTCGACCACATCGGCCTTGACACCGGGGAACGGGAAGGTGGCACTGCCTGGCTTGGTGGTGGTGATTCCCGGCAGCGGGGTGATCAGGATCATGCCGGTCTCGGTCTGCCACCAGGTATCGACCACCGGGCAGCGCCCCTGCCCGATGTAGGTCCAGTACCACGCCCACGCCTCGGGATTGATCGGCTCGCCCACGCTGCCCAACAACCGGAGTGAC
>Ga0315281_10013395_pt1 | contig 11096 bp, 8 predicted proteins | sample YL17G07_0_MG_FD_204540 | JGI IMG/M metagenome (GOLD analysis project Ga0315281, IMG submission 204540) | Sediment microbial communities from Yellowstone Lake, YNP, Wyoming, USA - YL17G07_0 | ecosystem: Environmental > Aquatic > Freshwater > Lake > Sediment | place: USA: Wyoming | collected... | reverse complement strand
AGCCGGCCTAAAGGGGAGGCAGAATAGCGTAGGAGCACGGCGTGCCGTGCCCGATGGGAGGGCGTGGGACGCAGGCGAGGACGCGGGTGCTACCGAAAACAGGGGCGACCCATCGGGTCGCCCCTACTTTTGGGGGGTTGGGAGGGGGGCTTGGGGGGAGATTGTAAGTGGGCCCTCGGCCCCTGGCCCTCCCCCCAAAATCTCACCCCCACTCACTAATATAACCGGCTGATGAGTTTGCCTTGGCGGTAGAGGGAGATATGGCCGTCCTGGGAGATGCAGATGCCCAGGACGGTGGGGCAGTAAGCGGAAAACTCCCGGGTGACCTGGTGGCGCATGCCGCTCCCCAGGTCGTCTTTTTCGGGCAGCAGGCACACGGGGGTGGCTCTCACCCGGGCCCGAAACTGGCAGGCTTCCAGGTGGTCATTGAAGATCATGGCCCCGTCGGATTTAGCCATACCCAGGAGGTGGCGCAGCCAGCGGTCCTGCAGGGGCACAGGTTGGGCCAGGCGCACCGGGTTTTCCAGGGGGGTGTGGGGGTCGGCGAGTTCGGCGGCGGTCAGGCCGATGAGAAAGATGCCGCCGTGGCCGCTGCGCCGGAGCATTTCCAGCAAGGTCTTCAGGCGGGGCAGGGCGGCAGGGACGTAGCAGTCGGGGCAGACCTCTTTCAGCTGTCGCTCCAGTTCCTGCCAGAAAATATCCTGGAACAGGGGGATATGCAGGTGGCCGTGGCGGTATTCCAGGACCGAGAGGGGAATGACGGGATTGCGCCGGCCCCGCAAAGGAAACCAGAAACTGACCCGGCCCCGGGAGGTGATGGAGGCCAGGGGTAGGGTGCTGCGCCAGGCCTTCCCGGAGGTGAGCTGCCGTTGGGTGCCGTGCAGGATCTCCAAAAGGCCGATGATCCGGCCGCCGTACACGGCCAGAAAGGTGGAGCGGCCATCGGCGTTGAGCAGCAACTGCCTCAGGGCCTGGAGGCCTTCGTCCATGGAGATGTGATTGGATGGGTCATAAAGGATCAGGTTGGGATAGTGCTGCAGGTAATGCTCCAGGGGGCGCGTGCCGGGCATGATGGCAAAGCCGGTGTAGAGCCTCTCGCCTTCCACGGAATAGTAGAGCAGCCGTTTAAACAGGCGCCAGCCCCGGATGACGGCTTCTTCCCGGGCGCCGCCGGGCATTTCGCAGCGCCGCAAGTCCGCTTCGCTGTGTAGCATGGAGCCGATGTAGGGGTTGTCCTGGGCGTCCAGCTTGATGGTGGCGCAGGGGGCCCAATCCAGGCTCAGGAGATAGCCGGCCACCACCTGCTCCTCCAGGGAATAGGGGGTGAAGGGCAACAGGCCCCCGCCGTCCGGCGTCACCGACAGGTAGTGCAGGACCAGGCGGCCGAACAGCATGCTGAGGAAGCGGGAGTGAAAGGGGGACAGCAAGAACGCGGTTTGGGTGCTGAGCCTGAGATGCAGGGGGGCGCCGGCGAGCTCCAGCCGGATCAAATGGGACACCCCCGGCCCGTCTCCGTTGGGGATATTGGGATAAATAAATCCCTTGACCTCCATCAGGTGGCGGTGGAAATACAGCCGGAAGCAGGGGAAGAGTTCCAGCCCCCGGGCCGGCTCCGCCACCGGGCCCGGCTGATCCTCCCACTCCACCGTGCAGGTGGTGATATCGTTGATCAGTCGCAGAACTTCGGCGGTGTCCACCAGGGACCGCAGATGCGAGGCGAAAGTTTCCTGGGGCTGGGCGAGGGCTTTGGGCATTAAATAAATATTCCTCTGGGGAGGGTGGGGGAAGGGGCTAAGGGCCGCAGGCCCTTTGGTCGGCTGACATTCAGCCAGCCGACAAATAAAGACTAAGCCCCCCTCCCCCACACCCCCTCCCCCAATCCCTTAAAGGGGGTTGGGAGGGGAGTTTGAGGGGAGGGCGGGGGACCCTGTGGTCCCCCGCCCTCCCCTCAATTTTCACCCAAATCTTAAGAAGGGTCAAGAGCGCGGCCGCAGTTTCCGGGTGAACGCAGCCAGATCCCGGCTGTGGGCCTGGACGCGTCGGCAAATTGCTTCCCCATCCAGGGTCGTCAGCTGCCGGTGGCGCAGAAGCCAGCGGCCACCCACCATGACGTGCCGGACATCTGCGGCCCGGGCGGCATAGACCAGGTGCGAATAAGGATCGTAGAGGGGAGTGAGATGGGGCTGAGGCATGGCCAGCACGATGAGGTCCGCCTCCTTGCCGGGGGTGAGGGTGCCGATGCGGTCTTCCAGGCCCAGAACCCCGGCCCCCTGCCGGGTGGCCATGGCCACAACCTCCCCGGCGGGAAGCACCGTCGGGTCCCGGCGCCAGACTTTGTGGAGCCTGGCCGCCAGGCTCATTTCCCCGAAGAGGTCCAGGTTATTGTTGGAGGCGGCCCCATCCGTCCCCAGGCCCACCGTTACTCCCAGGGCCATGAGCTCCGGCACCGGGGCCACCCCGGCGGCCAGCTTGAGACTGCTTTCCGGACAATGGCTGACCTTGACGCCCCGGCGGGCCAGCAGTTCCATTTCCTCCGGATGCAGCCAGTTGGCATGGACCGCCACCGTCAACTCGTCCAACAGCCCCAGGCTGTCGAGATAAAATCCCGGGCTCAGCCCCGTCTGAGCCCGGATTTCCTCGACTTCTTGCCGGGTTTCGGACAGGTGCAGGAAGAAGGGCAGCCGCCGGGCCCGGGTGAGATCTTTGGCGGCCCGCAGGGTCTGAGGGCCACAGGTGTAAGGGGAGTGGCAAAAAATGGTGGAGATGAGGCGTTCTGGGGTTACTTCCGCCCCTGATTCCAGAAAAGCGGCGGCTACCTTCAGGTTATCTTTGGGGTCGGGCACCCCGGGGGCCGGAAAATCCACCACCCCCTGGGCCGCCACAGCCCGCAGGCCCGAGTGGGCAAGGGCCCGGCGCACCTCGGTGGCAAAGAAATAGCCGTCGGCCACCGTGGTGATGCCCCCCCGGATCATCTCCGCCGCGGCCAGGAGCGTCCCCCAATAAGCCTTCTCCGCATCGAGCCAGCCGGTTTCGGCCGGGAAGATGAAGTCCGTGAGCCATTGTCTGAGCGGCAAATCGTCGGCCAATCCCCGGAACCAGACCATGGGGGCGTGGCAATGGGTGTTGACCAGGCCGGGCAACACCAGGTTGCCCCGGGCGTCCAGGCTTTCCTTCGCCGGCGGCAGGGAAGCCTGCTCGCCGCCCCGTCCCACTGCCGCAATGCGGCCGCCCCGGATCGCCACAAAGCCGTCGGGCAGCCAATCCGCCCCGGGTTCCAGGGTGAGCACCAGGGCGTTGTGGATCAAAAGGTCCATTTCCATGGATAAGATATCAGATGTCAGCAGTCAGCCATCAGCAAAAAATGTAGGGTGCGCCCCGCGCACCATTCCTGGCTTTCCTTCAAGACCTATCGGCCCTTACGGCGCCGGAGCCGGTGAAAGAGGCTGCATATCTGCGCAATAATCAGTTTAATATGCCGGTGATGTTAACCAATAACCCAATGATTGCCCCGCCAAGCACCAGCCATAAGGAATTCAAGCGAAAGCGGATGAGCAGAATGGCGCTCGCTATGGATAAAAGAACGGTTACCGGATCGATGACTGCCTCTCGCCCCAGGCGCCAGGTGACTACCGCCATGAGGGATAAAGAAGCCACGACGACGCCGTCCAGAAAGGCTCCGGCAATTATTGATTTCCGCGAGCGCGGCACCAGGGGACCACTGATCGCCACAAAGAAGAAGGCCGGCAGAAATATCCCCGCTGTGGCGATCAGGGCGCCAGGGAATCCGGCCAGCAAATAACCGATGAAGGTTGCGGTGGTAAAGACCGGCCCAGGGGTCACCTGGCCCACCGCAATGGCGTTTAAGAGCTGGGTGGTGGTCAGCCAATGCCAGTTCTGTACCAAATCGGCCTGAAGAAAGGCGAGGAGGACATAGCCGCTCCCAAAGAGGATGGAGCCGACCTTGCAGAAAAAGAGAAAAAGCGGGACCAAGCCAAACTGCATCCTGGCAGAGGTCGGGATGCGCATGACAAAATAAATGACTGCCAGGAAGCCGCCGACCGGGACTGTCATCAGCAGCAGGGCGCGCCTGTTGCCTTTCCGGTCCGCCCCCAGACCCTGCCCCCATCCCGCCAGTATCCCGGCTCCCAGAAGGATCGCCAGTTCATCGATCCCGAGAAAATTCAAGGCCGTGGCCAGGATTGCCAACACCCCCAGGAATTTTGTTTTTATGGCGGTGCGGCCCAAGCCCCAAAGGGCCTGCAAGACAATGGCGATGATTACCGGCTTAACCCCGTAAAGGAGCCAGGTGACCTCCGGCAGTTTCTGAAACCGCACATAGGCCCAGGCAAATCCCATGACTATGACCATGGCCGGGATGATGAAGCTAACACCGGCAACCACCAGTCCGGCCCAACCGCCTCGCAGGAACCCGATATGGATCGCCATCTCCGTCGAGTTTGGACCAGGAATTAGATTGGTGGCGCCCAGCAGGTCGAGAAATTTTTCCCGGGTGAGCCAGCCCCGACGCCGGACCACCTCGTCCTCCATCATGGATACATGGGCCGCAGGACCGCCGAAGGCCGTGGTCCCCAGGCGCAAAAACAGCAACGCCAACTCGCGCCAGCGGGTTTTCCCGGCGATATCGGTTCGATCCCGGTGCATCTCATCCATAGGTCTGTGTCTGTATGTCCCTGGCTATGCGCCTATTCATATCTCATAGAAGTACTTAAAGATTTCGGTCCGGTGTAGATTCGTTAATATGATTCATTTAACGGTAACCTGCCGCACATACGCCTAAAAATTCACCTCCATGCGTATGGTTCCGACCAGGGCATTGGGGTATTGCCCGCCCGGATGAATGATGTATTGCAGATCCGGCGTGAATGCAGCCCAGCCTTTGACCTGTAACCGGTAAAACGCTTCCATGGCCAACTCGTAGGAGAACGGCAGCCCGGCCTGGGGGCTGAGATGCGCATACTGGGGGCCGAAACCCAGGATGTCATCAGGGCGGGCGGCCAGCAGACCGGTCCAGGTGACGCCCCCGCCGAGGTGCTGGTCGATGGGGTTGATGCTCCGTTGCGTGCGGCCGTATACCAGGAAGGCGCGCACCCCGCGGCCGCCCGGGGGTGCACCTGCAGGTTGCCAGAGGGTCTGGTCGAGTATGGCGTAATAGCCGTATGTGCCCCGCTGCTCAGAGTCGTCGAAGCGGGTGAACGTGCCGGTATGCCCCCAGAATCCCAGCTTCAGGTTGCCTCCACTTGCCAAGATGGGTGCATGCTGCCATCGCAGTCCGGTCTCGCCGATCAGAAATGACCCAAAATCGCTAAACTGGGCGACTTGGGGACTGCCCACCAGGTTTCCAAATCTATCAGACCGGTTGGCGTAATAAGCGCCGAAGCTGGCGTAATAGAATTCGCAGGGGGTGAAAAAGACGTTTACGGAGGGCATGGGGGCCGGAGTAGTGGGGAACACGAAAACCGTGGGACTGACCTGGGTGGAACTGTTTATGAATGGCAGCCCATTGTCGATCACGCTGAATTCGGTGTTGGCGTCCACCTTCCCGATCTTAAGGCGCAGCTTGCCGTCAAATAGCTGTTGCTGATACCACAGCTCAAAGACTTGCAGGTAAGCCGCAGAGTTCAGCTTGTCGAAAACCTGTAGATCGCCCACCAGGACCTGGGAGGGGTTACGCCCGGCATGGTCTTCCAGGTCCACGTAGAATTTGCCGCCCTTCCAGTTAAATAGTTTTTCGGTGTCGAGACCCAGGCTCAGGTCAAACGTGGAAGCGCCCACTAAAGTGGAGGTACGAAGCCCGCCGCGGAAGTTTTTAAATCCCTCCAGCACGAGGCTGGCCTCAACCGTAACCCCAGCCTGCTTTAGCCGCTGGCGCTCGCCCCACCAGTCGCCGGTGGCTTTGTCTCCAAATTCCGAACTGCCTGGCTGCTGCCCTGGCGGCGACGACTCCTGCGGCGTGGCATTTCCATTCTGCGTCCCCGGGGTCTCCGCCCGCACTCCCGAGGCCGCAATCACTAATGTGGCGGCCAAGGTTATTATCGCGACTGAAAAACTCGTATGCCGCCTATAAATCACACCACCACTTCCCTCAACTTTTAAAAAAGCCCCGTATGCATCTCCACTGTTCCGTAAGGCCACTCAAAACCTCTACGCCCCCTTTTTCTCATCATGGAGTGCCCTGTTGCTTGCAAAAATAAGGTCCATGTCACAGTTGATAATCTTCGATGAAGCGCCGGATAATCTGGGCGGCTTCCGCAATTACCCAGGGCGGCCGGTCTTTTCCCTCGTCAAGGCGGCGCAACCATTCCTCATAAATGAAGAGAACCCGGCGAATAATCCGTGCTCGCGCATGAGGTCTTCTACAGGGCTTACCTCTGCCTCTTTTGATTCTTACTTGCCGGCCGCCAGGGCGAGACGCCCAGGTCCAGCCAGCAAAAGACTGATACTAACGGTGCCGGCAGCAATAAAACCCCGGCGAGTCTTGAGTGTATTTGTAGATGGCCTCCTCTCCGCGGCAGCCAATAACCTCAAATGATTTTTAAATAGGCTCGGGTGCTTATCTCCTGAGAGCAAACCGAATGAGAAAAGCCGCCCATAGCAGTCCCAGATAATAAGAGATGATCACATCACTGGGCCAGTGCGCGGCCAAGGCTACCCGGGCCACAAAGCCAAGAATGAAAAGCGCCCCGCATACCGTCAACAGGACGGCGCGGAGCGACCCGGAAGTCTTCTCTATAGCCAGAACGGCCAGAAAGCCAAAAGTGGCGGCATACCTCAGCGCAAAGAGCGAAGGGAAGCTATAGCCCGAAAGCGGTCGAAACACCCGCACCAGTTCCGGGGAAGGCCGCGGCCGGGCAATGACGGGGCCGAACAACGCACCCAGGACCCACATCCCCGCTAAGCTGAGGATGGAGAGAATTGCGGCGCGCCATCCAGCCAGGAGCCAGGAAAGGGCAACGGTAAGAGCCAAGATAAAGAGGACCCAAGGGAATTCGGCCGTCCGCGAGACTCCTTCGGCCCAATTCAGGTTCGGGGGGAGCAGGGATTGCACCCACCTTTCCACCGGCACGTCTCCGGGGAAGTAGGGATAATATTTCGCGGCCAGCGTAACCAAGGCCGCAATAATGACTAACCCTATCCATAAGCCATAGTTCGGGCGCATTGCCCTTTCCTCTTTTGGCAGCTTGCCTTATCATGCGTTGTTTGGATGCCTATTTTAAAAATAAGGATCGTTATGGCCGGTTCAACGTGGCGAAAATAATGCGGAGAATGGCGCCGGCACCGGGTTGATTGTCAAAAAAAGTTGATTTTGGTTGTCCGAAGTAGAAGCCCTTTCTTGGGAATGCCCCTTTGCATGGTGAGTTTATTTTTTTTTGCCCTTTGTCCAAAAGAAAATTGTCGTCATCGAAGTTGAAACTACCCGATTAAGGGTTCATGATCCCCCTTTGATTGGATTCTCCATCGAGGCGGCAACTGCCGGTTGGTCCTGATCAACGAGACTGCATTCCAGAGGGGTAACCCTCAAACGGTTGGGGCTTCCGGCCCCCCGAGAGAGCGACTACGCGGCCCCTCATCCTGATATTTCTCCCGGATGGCCAGGATGACCTCATGGATGGCAAAAAAAGCCTCCACCACCTCGGGGTCAAACCCTTTTCCCGATTCTTCCCGGATATAATCGAGGACGCGGTCTTCGGGGAGGCTCTCTTTATAGGCCCGCTTGGACACCAGGGCGTCATAGACGTCCGCCAGGGCCACGATCCGGCCGTGAATGGGAATTTCTTCCCCCTGCTTGCCGGCGCCGATCTGGACCCGGTCGGCATAAATATCGGCGATTTTCCCGGGGTAGCCTTGGCCGTCCCATCTTTCGTGGTGATTCAGGGCGATCTCCGCCGACAGCAGGTCCAGTTCCGAGTCGGAGTTTTCAAAGAGCCGGGCTCCGTAAATGGTGTGGAACTGCATGGTTTGATATTCGGCCGGCTCAAGCTTGCCGGGTTTTCTTAAAATCGTGTCGGAGATGGCGATCTTGCCCAAATCATGCAGCATGGCGGAGATTCTCAGCATGTCTTTGGTTTTCTTGATCTCGTCTGAGGCAAGGCCCCGGTTCCCGGCCCATTTTTGATACAGTTCCGCGCTATAAGCCGCCACCCGGCTGGCGTGGGGCCCGGTTTCAGAGGGGTCCCGCAGTTCGCACATCCTGATCATCCGCAACACCATCTCCCGGCCCATGGCCGCCCGTTCAATGGCCGTCCCTGCATGATTGCCGAAATAGGTCAACACGTCTCTATCCCTTTCGCTAAAAGAAGTGACAGTGCCGTTAGGACTGATGGCGTTGATGATTTGCAAGACGCCGACGATTTTTCTGCGGCTGGTCTTCAGGGGAATGGTTAAAATCGAGCGGGTCCGGTACCCCGACAACCGGTCGAAACTATTGTTAAAAATGAAGGGGAAGTGTCCCGGGAGTTGGTAGGCGTCGGCGATGAGCAGCGATTCCCCGGTGGCGGCGACATAGCCGGCGATGGACCGGTGGTTGATCTTCAGGATGTGGCTGGTATAGATTTCTTTATTGTTGGTGGACCCGAACAAAATGTCGTTGTGGGTGTAACTGAAATGTAAGCAGCCCTTGTCCACCAGGTAAATGGAGCCGGCTTCGGCGTTGGTCAGTTGCCTGGCCAAAAACAGGATCCGGTCCAGCAGCGCGTCCAGGTCTTTAAAATAACTTAATTCCTCGACGACACTCAGGAGCCTGCTTAACATGTCGCAATTTTCAGCAGCTTCGACCGGCATAGTCTGGGCCATTTGCCCGGGGCGGAACTGGCCGCCAAGGCCCAACTCCGAGGTTTGGCAAAAGAGGAAAAAGGCTACCGGGTGATATCTCCGGGAGCCCCGGTTTTTTCCTCCACCAGCTTCAAAAACTTGCTCCAGTTGACCTGGCGCACCAGGCCATGCTCCTCCAGGCGCTTCACCGCGTAAGAGAGCATGTCGGGAATCTTGAAATAGATATCCTCGTGGATTTCCGCATAGATGCGACCGTGCAGGAAGCCGAATTTCACCGGTTCATAGATGACCTCCACGGTGGTGCCCACCGGGGTCATGTCATAAAGCTTGATGATGTCTTCGGGATAGTGGCGGATGCAGCCGTGGCTCACCAGCCGCCCCACCCCCATGGGGGCGTGGGTGCCGTGCAGGCCGTAATGGGACAGGCCGATCCAGCGGGTGCCCACGGGGTTGTCTTCTCCGGGCGGCATATAGGCCATGCCGTATTTGGCCTGGAGCCCCTTGGGGATGCGCCAGCCCGGGTTTTCCGACTTGCTTTGCACCCGGAAGTGCTTGCCGATGGGACTCTTATATTCCAACACCCCGATGCCGATGGGAAAGGTATAGACTTCGCCCCGCTCCGGAAAAAAGCGGTATCCCCTGAGCTCTGCCGCATTGAGGAGATATCCCGGCGGGTGGGCCACCTCCGGGATGATCCACTGGCTGGGAATGGCAATATCCGTTTCCCAGGGCAGATAAAAATGGTCCAGGGCCCGCTGATAGCGCGCCAATTCCCAAAAACCCAGGTCGTATTTCCGGGCGATCTGGTACAAGTTTTCATAGCGGACGATATGGTGGGTAGTGGGGTGGCCCACCACCGTCACTGCGGCCGGGTCCACTCCCGGGCCGTGGGGCAGGCGGTAGGGGAACGGCCCGGCCCCCCAGGCCGAAGCGGTCGTCGCCCCCAAAAACCCGGCCAGAAAGGCATATAGGAAAAATCGCGGCATTGACATGTAGATGAGTTTATCTAAAAAACCGGGCCAGGGGAAGGCACAGGATGCCGCCGGGCCCGGGTCTTGCCTGTCGGATAATCTTGCAATCCCAGCGTAACCTGCTAAACTAGCAACAATTTGTCACCTGCCGCCCCACGACCGCCTTTTTCTTTGGTCAATGGGGCTGGTAGGGAACATCGGCGCTCCCGGAAAAATGATGGATCCTATTGTAGGGCTTATGCAATTTATAAGCCAGCTTTGCTTCAGCCCGGATGGGAGCGGCAGCCCCCGGTAACCTTTATCGACCCATGATCCTGGACGCTCATACCCATATCTTCCCGGAGGAGGTCTGCCAGCGGCGGGCAGAGTTTTTCCCCCATGAGCCGGCTTTTCGCCTGCTCTATGATTCTCCCCAGGCCCGGTTGGCGGGCGCTGAGGAATTGCTCGAGGCCCTGGCCGCAGAAGGGGTGGACGGCGCCGTGGTCCTGGGTTTTCCCTGGCGCCAGGAGCGCCTCTGGCGGCGCCAACACGAAGTGATCCTGGAGGCCGTGCGCCGTTGGCCCCAGCGCCTGATCGGCTTCTGTGCGGTGGACCCCCTGGAGCCCGGAGCGTCCCGGGAGGTGGAACGATGCCTGGCCGCGGGCTTCCGAGGCGTGGGGGAACTGGCCTTCTACCATGAGGACGTGGGGGAGGATCTGCTGAAATATCTGCGCCCCATCGCCGAACTGTGCCAGCACTACGGCGCCCCCCTGCTCCTCCATACCAATGACCCGGTGGGGGCTCCTTATCCCGGCAAAGCGCCTTTTTCCCCCAAGGCCCTCTATCAGGCCATCCAGGCTTTTCCGGAGGTCACCTGGATCTTAGCCCATTGGGGCGGCGGCCTGCCTTTCTACGGCCTGCTGAAGAAAGAGGTGCCCGAGACCTTCGCCCGGGTCTATTTCGATACCGCCGCCTCCCCTTACCTGTACCGGCCCGAAATTTACCGGCTGGCCGCGGAGATGGTGGGGCCGGAAAAAATCCTCTTCGGCAGCGATTATCCCCTCCTGCCGCCGAAACGCTATTTCCAGGAACTGGAAACCGCCGACCTCAAAGAAGACTGGCGGAACCTGATCCTGGGCCAAAACCTGGCCCGCTTGCTGGACTGGTAGGTTTTTTGAGGGGAGGGCGGGGGAGCTGCGCTCCCCCGCCCTCCCCTCAACCTCCCCTCCCCCCCCTGTAAGGGGTTGGGGGTGGGGGTTTGGGGGAGGGGGCCGGGGCCCACTGGCCCCTGGCCCCCTCCCCCAAAACACAGCAAAACAATCAAAGGAACCCCCCATGAAACAGAAATCGGCAGAC
>Ga0315281_10013394_pt1 | contig 11096 bp, 15 predicted proteins | sample YL17G07_0_MG_FD_204540 | JGI IMG/M metagenome (GOLD analysis project Ga0315281, IMG submission 204540) | Sediment microbial communities from Yellowstone Lake, YNP, Wyoming, USA - YL17G07_0 | ecosystem: Environmental > Aquatic > Freshwater > Lake > Sediment | place: USA: Wyoming | collected... | reverse complement strand
TGGAGCGATGCTCTTCATGCACTACAACTTCATACCCACAGGTCGAGGGGTCGTCATGAAGGAAAAGGATCTCGATCCGACGGAACGAGAGGACTTGCTGACATGGATGGCAAATCAGATCGGCAAGAGGAAACTGAACCTCTTGTCCACAGCTCCACTCTACAGCAGAATCTGCGCGGGAACCGGCAGGCTAAGCCTAACACACTTCGACACCTTCGGACAGAATCCGGAACTTGCCGAGTCAGCGAAGTTCCTAGCCGACTTTGTAGGGGGCTGCGGGACCTCGAGACTCTACTGCGCGCTTGAACCGAACGGTGACATAGAACCCTGCGTATTCATCCCGATCGTCCTAGGCAACATTCTCCATGATGATCTGCTTGACATTTGGCACAATCATCCAGTCTTGAAAAGGATCCGCAACCGAGAGAACTTCAAAGGATACTGCGGAATCTGCGAGCATAGGAACATATGCGGCGGCTGCAGGGCCCGCGCATACGGATACTTTGGGGACTTAACCGAATCCGATCCAGGATGCATCCTCAATCAGCGGCCCGGGGAATGCGTCACGAAGCCAACGCTCAGGGTAGTGCAAGCCAAAGTCTAGCCGCTGCGTCGCTTCAGACGCGTCACAAACTGATATTTCGATCTTGTGTCGCTTCTCAGAAGACAAGAGTTCGCGCCTCTCGAGATAATAAGGGAAGTCAGAATCGGCGGGGCGAGTGGCGTAAGTGCTGGAATGGACTCGAAAGTGCAGTCTCATAGCGAGCTCGATCAAGCCGCCAATCTCGGTCGAACCGCGAATAGACAGTGAACCATGAAAGGCTGGCGACGAGATGACACAAGAAACACCTCCTACGATCAGAAAGGTGAAGCTGGCTTCAGAGTGCCCTTCTATGTGCCAGCGCAAGAACCTCAAGAGAGGTTCCGTCGACTCACGCAATCGCCAGCTCACAGACTGATTGGCACAAACGTGAAAGCAAAATAGAAAATGAGCACTGAAATGTGATCTAGGTCTGCGATAGAGTGGCTATCCTCCTGCAAGTTCGAGAGGCTGTACAAGTTTCATTTGCAGGCTCGGTTAAAGGATGCATGGGCTGGACAGCGTCGATTGCGACACCTTCGAAGTCTCATTCTGGGATTGTCGTCATGGCTGTAGGGAACCTTATGAGGGCTGGAGAAAGCAGCAAACGAGATTCATTACGAGATGACTTTATCTACACATTTGCCAAGATTGCTGAGGCTCGTCTTCACGAGCATCTGAAAGACAATTGGGATCGTACCGGAGGAACCAATGCGTTGACATTTCGTCTGGCCACGACTACCCATAGAGTCAAGATGGTCGGGGAGAGTATAGGGCGTCACGGAAGTGATTCAAGGTCTTTGCCCTCAGGAATGCTGCACGTGCCGAAATTGACACATGGAGCGCCGGAGGACACGTTCGTATGCATACTGTGCGACAGACCGATGATCAGTTCCGAAAAGGCCTCTGAGTGCTCTTTCTGCGGAAGAGTCGAAAAAGCGGATTACCTGTGCCCAGAAGGCCATTATGTCTGCGAGGAGTGCAGGGCTTTAACTGCTGAAGAACTGATCAAGAGGACATGTAAGCATTCGAAGGAGCGAGATCCCGTCAGAATTGCGAACATGCTGATGAAACATCCCGCAATACCAGCCTACGGGGTCGAACATCACTACCTCACGAGCTGCGTTCTACTTGCCGGCATGAGGAATCTCGGGCTATTCGATATACAGTCCTCTAGCATCGACAGATCGGTAGCTCTGGCTAAGATTGTACCGTTGGGCTCTTGCGCTCTGTGGGGCGCATGTGGCGCGGCGATCGGCGCCGGAATAGCCTTCAGCATAGCAATGAAAGTTGACATAATGTCAAGTGACGGCAGGAGTCTTGTTCTGAAACTCGTCTCAAAGGCGCTGAGAGAGATTTCGGAAGTGGGGGGACCTAGGTGCTGCAAGGCCAGCGTCATATTGACTTTGGAGATGGCTAAGAGAATCCTCAAAGCAAGATATCGAGTCAAGTTTGGTAATGGCGGCGGGAGGTGCGAGTTCGGGGATCGAGCGCTTCAAGACTGCCTCAAGAAGGATTGCCCACTCTACCACGAATCGCATTCGGAGTAGTCTTCAGATGCTGTATCGACTAATCCGCTATAGTAGCTGTGAGGCAGGTAGGAACGAAGCTCTCGAGGAAGGAATGCTGCTAGCCCGACATCAGGGTCAGGGTCTCGATACGGTGCGCATATGGTGGAATAAGCGAGCCGTGATCCTCGGAGGCGGTGCCGACCTGAAGGTTTCGGTGGACGAGGAGGTCTGCAAGAAGAATGGAGTGGCAGTCGTCAGGAGAGCGTCGTTCGGCCGCGAGACGTATCAAGATCAAGGCACTTTGAACCTTACGTATGTCATAGATCACAAGAAGCTGTTGCCAGAGACTGAAGACTTGACCGAGCTTTACAAACGGTTGTATGAGCCTGTAGTTGACCTGCTATCTGGGTTCGGACTGAACGGGAAGATGCATGGTTACGGGGAGGGCTTGGTGGTCGATCATGCAATGGTTTCTGATGCGTGGTTGAATTTCTACCATAATCTACTCTCATTTCAGCTGTCCATCAATGTCAGCACCGATCTCGAACTGTCAAGTCGTGTCTTGAGGCACGAAAAGCGATTCACCAGCCTCAGCAAGGAATTGAAGAGGAAATTGGCGATTGAGGATGTTGAAAGGAGGCTAATTGGCTCCGTTGCCAAGCGGTTTGAAATGGAGTTTCGGGAGGAGCAGATTTCGAAGTTAGAGGAGGAACTTGCAGAGAGACTTCATGCTGTCAAGTACTCAAGGAGTGACTGGAACGTCAACAGGATGGCGCCACTTTCAATTAAGGATGTCTTGGTTGAGGTGTATGTTGCCTACCCGCCTACCACGAGTTGCAGAGAGATCATCAAGCACGTTCGATCGGCAACGGAAGATCTCCAGGACCGAGTTGAGGTGAGGATTTGGATGCGGGGCAAAGGATTGGACGGACGCGGATCCCCACTCGGCGTTCCTTGGTCGGCAGGCCTCATGGAAGCCGCCAAGAGATCAATTGTCCCGGCAATTGTAATCAACGGTGAGATAGCTTTCTCACGTCATGTCCCGTCAAGCGATGACTTTCACAGCAGGGTTGTCCGAGCACTGGGGGATTAACCTTGAAATGGCGTTTACTTCGCGAAGCCGCCACAGACCCCGCAGCCAACTTGGCTGTTGAAGAAGCCATTGTAAGGAGCAGAAGAGATGACCGCTGTGTTGACACCCTTCGCGTATGGAGAAACAACAGATCAGTGATCTTAGGATGCCACAGCAACGTGCGGGACGAAGTTGACCTTGAAGTGTGCGATCGTATGGGGATAAAGATCTTCCGCAGAATCTCTGGCGGTGGCGCCGTTTATCATGATCTTGGAAACGTGAATTACAGCATCATCGTGAAGGAGAGATCCCGAATTCGCCATGACGTTCTAGAGGCTTATAGAGACTGTTCCACCGCAGTACTGAGAGCTTTGACGCTACTAGGGATCAGCGGCGAATTTGTCGAGCCCAATACAATATTCTCCTGCGGAAAGAAGATTGCAGGTATGGCTCAGCATAGGTTTTACGACGTGCTCCTGGTCCACGGCACGTTGCTCGTGAACTCAGACCTCGGAGCGTTATCGAAAGTGCTACTGCATCCTAGGCATGAGGTGACAAATATCTCAGCGCAGCAACCTAGATGCGTACCTGAGGAGAATGTCGAAGACGCGATAATAGCAGGCTTCCGGGAAACGTTCAAGGCAGACCTAGACTTCGGCGAACTGAGTCCCTATGAGACTGAGATAGCCCACAAGCTAGCCGCGATGAAGTATCGGGCAGAGAACTGGAACACTGGCATAGATCGAATGCTAAGGATTGAGGATATTTCGAATCTCGATGTAGTATGAACGATGAGATCGCAGCGAAAACAAGTTCAGATGTGCTAGTCAACCGAGACACGCAGAGAGGTACCCGGTGTACATCGTGCTGATAGGCTACCGTTAACCGCGCCTGCCTACTCTTCCACTCCCCCGCCCCTTGCGGACTTGCCTAGACGCCCCACCAGCAAGGGGTTATTCTCTATCATGTCTGTCGCGGTTATGATGCCAACGAGTTCACTCTCTCGCAGGATTGGAATTCGCCTGATTTTGTGCCTAGCCATCAAGCTAGCGGCCTCTTCAATTGAAGGATCCTCTCTAGCAGTCACGGCCGGAGTCGTCATTATGTCTTTGGCCTTGCATATGCTTGGGTCCAAACAATGCTCGACGACTTTCCGCAGAATGTCTCTCTCCGTAATGATGCCGACCGGTCTTCCATCTTGGACCACTATGATTGAGCCTATGCCGAATCGATTCATCTTCTCAACGACTTCTCTCACGTTGGAGTCCGGTCGTGCGGTCTTGACGTCAGAGCGCATAATCTCCTTCACATACACCATTTGCGATGTTCGAATTTGCGCCAATCAAACTCGCCTACTCAGAATTACGCTTCTGGAAGGCAGCCCTCTTTTTGCATTGAGTTCCTCCAGTCTCTTAAACTCCGCCTGAGCCCTGTCGGTGAGAATCTCCGTACCCAAGGATAGATGCATTCGACTATCTACTACATTTAGAAGAACTATCTCGCCGGTGTTTCGGAGGTCGCTAACGCATTCGAAGACTCGCTGCGCGTATCGAGAGAAATCCGTGGGAAATAGGAGCGTCCTGAACAGTCCAAAATCCTCAGTCACGTCACTACCTCGGCAAGGGTTAGTAGAACTCACAAATGTAAATTTATCGATCTGGGTGCTGTGTTGCATGACTTGTTTTCCATGCAAGCTCGTGTATAGCGCCCTGCACGGTCTCGACAGCGCCTTCCCCCAAACTTCACAAGAGCGTTGCAAAAAAGATTAGTCATGCAACACAGCAGATCTGGGCTAACCTCTTACCCTTGCGTGTAACAAGGCGGCCGGCGCGGTGGGCGTGGTGAAGGAGACGCGTCCTGTAAGAGCATGCATCTGCCACGGCAACGGAAGCATGACCTCCTTCTGGCTTCAGCCTAAGATGGTTCAGGCGTGACGGAACTCGCCATATTCCATTCGTCCTGAAACCGCGCGTGCGTATGGGTCACAGCTTCACCCGGGTAGACGGGGGCGCAATGTCATTACAGACGCGGCGAGGACTGCTGTCCCCATCAAGTGCGTGAAGGTTCAGAGTGCACAGGTGGACGGAGAATTTCGCAATAGACAGATCCACCGAGACCTACGGGAGGAAACGACATGTTTAAGAACCTAAATCTGAATCTGCTGGGAAGACCGCAGATGAGCACAGTACTCGTCCGAGACAGAATGAGGCGGCTGGTGGACTCGGGACTTCGCGGGTCTTGCCGCCCTGCTGCACTGACATCCCAGTTGAAAAAAAGAGCGAAAGAGATGGATGACCTGACGCTCAGACGATTGGAAGCAGTCTTCTTTGGACTTGCAGATAGTACTCGCCTGAGGATTCTGAAACTCCTTGGCAAAGAAGAGCTTTGCGCATGCGAAGTGATGGCTGCACTGGACTTGACGCAGCCAACCGCATCCCATCACCTGGGAATCCTCGAAAGATCTGGCCTAGTTACCTCTCGCAGAGAAGGAAAATGGGTCTTCTACAGACTATCCAATCCCAGAGTTGGAGAGGTGCTGACGAAGAGCCTTTCGTTGGTTAAGGAGGTGCCGTGATTAAGATGAGTGAAAGCCACGGTGGTATTGGTTGGATAGAGAAGCTCCTAGCGGTGTGGATTGGCCTTTGTATCGTCATTGGCCTCGCTCTTGGAAAGTATGCGCCTCAGATTACAGGATATCTCGAGGTTGGCATTCCGATCGGACTCTTCCTCATGATCTACCCGGCGATGACCAAAATCGAATTGAAGGAACTAAAAGACGCCTTGAAAAGCAAGAGACAGGTCAGCGTGATTGTGTTTTTCAACTACGCAGTTAATCCGTTCCTGTTGTACATTCTCGGTTTCATATTCTTTGAGCAGGTCCTCCCATACTTCGGTTTGATTACTGCTGAAACCGCGCGATACCTTTGGACCGGGCTGATTCTGCTAGGTGTTGCGCCCTGCATTGCCATGGTTCTCGTATGGACTGACTTGGCCAAGGGCAACGGACCACTTGGAATAGTGCTAATGGCTTGGAACTCAATAATCCAAATCTTCACAACGCCCCTATACATTGCGTTGCTTGTTGGAACCTACATTGCCATAGACATCGTGCAGATTGGCCAAAGTGTACTTCTCTATCTGGGCTTACCCTTGCTCTTCGGAGTGATTACTCGAAGAGAAGTCATAAAGCGGAAATCTGAGGAATGGCTGAAGAAGAAGCTGATACCTTACTATAATGCAATGCAACTTTTGGCGCTCCTCTTCACCATGGTAGTGATGTTCTCTCTGAGGGGCGGGGTGATAATTGATAATCCGAATCTCATTTGGCAGATGGCCATTCCCGTGGTACTCTTCTTCTTCCTGCTCTTCAACCTAGTATACTATACAACGAGGCGAATGGGCTACAACTATGAAGACGCCTCAACGATGGGCTTTCACTGCACGGGTCGAAACTTCGAACTTGCGATAGCCATAGCGTTGACGGCTTTCGCGTCGATGCCCATGGTAGCGGTCTCAACTGTGGTAGGCCCTCTCATTGAGATTCCTGTCATGCTCACAATAGTGTGGATGGCTCTCCGAAGAAGAAACCGCCTTCAAGTTATCACGGTGGAAGCGAAATCGGTACAGAAGGTTGGCAAAGGCGGGATCTGCTAGCTTACCTGAAGTAGGAATGAGGGCTATGCATGTCCAAGGATGAACCGAACCTGAAGGCGTGTGCGTGCGCTTCGAGAACGGCCGACCTGTTACGCGCGACTCGTGCGAAGAGAGACTGGCTCAGGAAAGCGACCTGCCCTATCTGCAAGAAGGTCTTTTGGACGAATAGGGATACAGACTACTGCTTCGATTGCGAACCAAAGGCATCAAAGTAGGCGGTTGTAAGTTGAGCGAGTATCTTCAGACTGTTTTCGAGAAGTTCGAGCTTCGAGTCCACAAGGAATACCACTACACCGAGGACGGACTCTGGGCCAAAATCGAGGCCAGCAGGGTCAGGGTCGGTGTAAGCGACTACTTACAGAGGACCGGAGGAGATGTTGCGTTCGTTGAACTCGTGAAACCGGGCTCAACCGTTCAGAAGCAAACGGAGATTGGGACTCTGGAAACGGCGAAGACAACCGTCTCACTGCTCTCTCCCATATCCGGGACGGTTGAGGGAGTCAATGGCATGCTCTCCGAGAAGCCAGAGCTGGTGAATTCAGATCCCTACGCCGAAGGCTGGTTGATCATCCTCACGCCTCACAGTCTTGAGGATGACTTGAAGTCGCTGATGAGTGCTGACGACTACTTTCAACTGATGCTCAAGAAGCTTGAGACCGAGCATGAGAAACTGGAGTCCACATAGAATGAACTCAACGACGCAGAAGAAGGTAATTGTGATCCCATGCAGTGGGATCGGTAAGGCCCTCGGTACCGTCGGTAGGGAAGCAACTTACGAGGTCGTAGAGAGCATGAGGAAGGATGTCACGCAGACAATTTGTCTCGCACTTCTCGTCAGCGGAGATGAAGAATCCGTTCAGCTTGTGCAGCGTAACAAGTGCATCACGGTGGATGGATGCCCCCTGCAATGCGCAGAGAAGAACGTCAGAATCGCGGGCGGAGATCTCGCAGCCAGTCTCCGCGTCGTTGATGCCCTCAGAGAAAACAGAGGGTTGAAACCGAAAAGCGTTGCCTTCCTCGACCGCGATGGCCAGCAGCTCACGAGAGCGGTTGCGGAACAGATCGCATCCAAAGTTGACGCGATTCTAGGAGCGTGAATCAGAGTGGTCGACCTCCCACAGAAGATGGTTGGCATCATATCGTGCAGCGGAGAAGCGTGCGTTGAGGGAACCATCTCGCGAATAGCGACGCTTCTAGTGCTCGAGAAGCTTAGGCCTGCTCAGACCGTGACGATCTGCCTCCCGCTGTTTCTCGCAGGCGGAAAAGAAGAGAGAGCTTTCGCCAGATTCTTTCCGACGATAACAGTTGATGGATGCCAGAAGCTCTGCGCAAAGATCGGCACCGAACGCTACAGCGGCAAACCAGCATCATCGATAGTGGTCACCGATCTGAACGGGAACAAGAACTGCTCAACAACAGGATCCAAGAGGAAACTGGACGATCAGGCAATAGGCCTCGCTGAGAAGGTAGCGGAGAGGATCGTCCAAGAAGTCGATGAGGTACTGAATCACTGGAAGTGAGACCATGCCAATCTACACGAGCAAAGTGGTTTGGACCGGCGGCCATGACGGCGAGCTGACCTGCAGCAATGGGCCCAAGATGAGCTTCTCAGCACCACCAGCATTGCAGGGACGTTCCGGCGTCATGACCCCTGAGGATGCTTTCGTAGCGGCCCTGAACATGTGCTATCACTTGATGTTCATCTGGGCTACTGAACGATTGAAGATTCAGCTGGTTTCCTATGAATGCGAAGCTGAAGGCCACGTAGTTGACCTTCTGGACCGAACTTCCATATTCGAGCGAACCGTGCTGCGGCCACAGATCAAGGTCAAGGCGGACTCGGCAGGAAGGGTGGGAAAAGCGTTGGAGTGGGCTCGCAAGTACAGCCTAGTTGTAAACTCAATCAAACCGCCTGTCTCGATCGAACCAAGAATCGAGACCGAACCGTAGTCGCGGTGCATTCCTGAGATGAGCCAGGGAGCAAGCCCTTCAATTAGGAAGGTGAAGCCTCCACCAGAGTACCCGCCGGAGGAAGGCCACTACCTCCGAGGAAATGACTACTCACCCGCCGCTGTCGTGATACTACTCCACACGTTCTACGACAAGATTCCAGATTATCTTGAAAGACTTGCAAGCGTCGCAATCGAAAGCGGAGCCGCACTTGCAGGTATGCTACAGACCGAGAATGTCGGAATCGAGAAGATAGTCTGCAACGTCGTGGCCAACCCTAACATTCGGTATCTGATCGTCTGCGGTGTCGAGTCGCCGGGCCATCAACCAGGCCAAGCGTTATCCTGTCTCATGAGAAATGGAGTCGACGAACACAGGTGCATCGTCGGAGCCGAGGCGCCGACACCCTACCTCTACAACATACCGCTTGAGAACATTGAACGATTCAGGAAGCAAGTCACCCTGGTTGACCTGATCACCGAAACGGGAACATCAGTCGCTACGGACCCTGAACAGGTCAGGCAGGCCGTGAAGTGTTGCTATCAAGAGTCCCCTGTAGAATTCATCAGCTTCAAGCTCTGTGATCCGGGGGCATACCCCGAGCCTGCAATCTGCTCGAGGTTGACTTGGAGGATATCCAAGCCCTGGATCGTGACAACGGAAGCGGAGGCCCAAGTCTTAAAGTCTATTCAGAGTTCGGCCAAGAGAGCTCGACAGGTGGACGATCAGGAACTGTTATCGCTCTTGCAACCCAAGACGGCTCAACGAGATAGAGAGAAAGAGGAAGATCGAAAAGTCTGACAATCCTCTTCGTTGTGTGAACGTAAGGATGGAGAGACATGGATGGGCAGGGGACGCGTGACGCTTGACATCTTTGAGGAGATTGCTAGAATCAGACGAGAACGAACTGAGGCTGCGCTCGCAACTGTTGTGGGCGGTGAGAAGGGAACTCTAGGAAAAATGGGGTTCCGCATGCTCGTGTATCCCGATGGGTGGATCTCAGGAACGGTCGGAGGAGGCCTGGTTGAGGCGAAGGTTCGCGACGAGGCCTTGCGTTGCCTTCGCGATAAGAAGCCGAAGCTATTAGAATTCACGCTTGATGAGGAGAGCGCCGAAGGTATTGGCGTACTATGCGGCGGAAAGGGTCAAGATCTTCGTGGAACCTATCCTAGGACGAAGGCGTGCACAGAGGCGCCACGTAAATCAAAATTCGACTGGACCGATTCCGTTCTCAGACAGACTCTAAAGTCCTCCTAATCCTATGAGCAGGGATCTGCCTGTATCTGGCTGCGCACCTTTTCTTGAATGGTGGACTTCTTGTTGATGCCCACTGTAGCAATGGGAGGATGGCCCTTCTAAGTTGGGTGCCATCCTTGGTCAGAGAGTACTCCACTCTTGGAGGTATCTCGGCGAAGGACTCTCTCCTGATTAGGCCCTCACGTTGGAGTTCCTGGAGTGTATCGGTCAGGGTCGTAGGGCTGATTCCTCGCAGTTCTTCTATCATCTGACTGAACCTGAGTCTCCCATGATTGCCAATGGCGTTGACTACTAGCAGTGTCCATTTCTTGCCTATGGTGTCTATGATGCCTTCAAGCGGACAGAGGCATAGACGATCTGATCTGATGCTTCGTTCGCACATAGTTGCTACGTTACTACTAACTCTGTAGTTTAAATGCTTCGTTCCTGATAGCCAGGCTCGGAGGTGGAGGATGAGAATGTGCGGCTGTTGTGGCTGCGGAGAGCATCACCATGACGGACACAGAGGCCGGCGGTTCTTCACGAGGGAGGAACGCCTCAAGGATCTAGAGGAGTGCGCGGATGAACTGAAGAAGGAACTTGCAGCTGTTGAGGAGCAGATCAAGGAACTGAAGCGATAGAGAACCACCAAGAATGAAGCTAATCATTCTGAACGAGCCCATGGGTCGACGCAGGTCCTTGATGGACCGGCCATGGAGTGCAATACCTGCCAAGCGACAGACTCGAACTCGTCGACACGCCCACTCGCTTGCTCGAAAAACCCGAGGACAACGTAGTGCGGAGGCTCATAGCACCGATGTACGTCCTCAGCAAAGATGCCTCGCTGATCTCTGCTCGCGAAAATGTTTAGTAGCGATCGCCATCCGACGTATCGCGACCACCATCTCGCGGTAAAACGTGACTTCCAATGGAAAATGCGATAGAGGCAGTAGGCCTCACGAAAATGTATGGCCGGCTATTGGCAGTCGACCATATCAGTTTCCAAGTGGAGAAAGGGGAGATCTTCGGATTTCTCGGACCTAACGGAGCTGGAAAGACAACCACGATAAGAATGCTAACCACTCTAACCAAA
>Ga0315281_10013393_pt1 | contig 11097 bp, 10 predicted proteins | sample YL17G07_0_MG_FD_204540 | JGI IMG/M metagenome (GOLD analysis project Ga0315281, IMG submission 204540) | Sediment microbial communities from Yellowstone Lake, YNP, Wyoming, USA - YL17G07_0 | ecosystem: Environmental > Aquatic > Freshwater > Lake > Sediment | place: USA: Wyoming | collected... | reverse complement strand
TCTGCGGCATGCATGAGGCCAGCCTGAATCTCCTGGGCAAGGGCATCGGTACGCCCGAGGGTAAGGAGTTCGCCGTCAAAACGCTGACCTTCATGAGCAACGTCCTGCGCCGCTTCCAGGAAGAGACCGGCAACCTGTACAACCTGGAAGCCACCCCGGCCGAGTCCACGTCCTACCGTCTGGCCCGGCTGGACAAGCAAAAGTTCAACCACATCATCACCTCGGGCTCGGACAAATTCCCCTACCTGACCAACTCCACCCAGCTCAACGTGGACGCCACCCGGGACATCTTCGAAGCCCTCAAGCACCAGGAGGACATCCAGCCGCTGTACACCGGCGGCACGATCTTCCACGGCTTCCTGCCCGAGGCCATCGACGCCAAGACCTGCCGCAAGCTCGTCCAGAAGATCGCCCAGACGCGGATCCCGTATTTCAGCATCACCCCGACCTTCTCGGTCTGCGAGAACCACGGCTATATCCGCGGCGAGAAACACACCTGTCCGGATTGCGGCACGCCGACCGAGGTCTACTCGCGCATCGTCGGCTACCTGCGGCCGGTCAAGACCTGGAACGACGGCAAGCAGCAGGAATTCAAGGACCGGACACCGTACTCCAAGCTGGCCTGACATGGACTACGTGCTCTTCACCTATCCCGACTGTCAGTCCTGCGAGGAGATGAAGGCCTACCTGAAGACGGCGCCCTTCCAGGGCCAGGAGTTCAGCCTGGTCCAAAAAGACGGCAAGATGAAGATCAGGGAATATCTGCCCGTGATCAAGCGCGACGAAAAAGGCGGGATCGCCCTGCCCACTCTCGTCGTCCTCGAAGCCGGCCAGACCCAGGGCGTATTCAACCGGGCCGAGGAGCTCGACCGTTGGTTGAGATCAAAGGCCTAGAGAAATTCGCGGCCAAGGACTTTCCCGGGACGATCTCCTCGACCGTTTTTCTGGGCGGCTGCAATTTTCGCTGCCCCTACTGCCATAACGCCGACCTCGTCCTGAGGCCGGAGAGCCTGCCCGTCCTGAGCCTCGACCTGTTCCTGTGTTTCCTGGACGCCAGGCAAGGCTGGCTCGAGGGCGTGTGCGTCACGGGCGGCGAGCCCCTGCTCCAGGACCATCTCGAGGACCTGCTGTCCGTGATCAAGGAGCGGGGCCTCCTGGTCAAGCTCGACACGAACGGCTCCCGGCCCGACAGGCTGGAAGCGCTCCTCCGCGAGAAGCTGGTGGACTCCCTGGCCATGGACGTTAAGGCCCCCCTGGAGCGCTACCAGGCCGTCACCCGCTCGGCGGTCGCGGAACAGGACATCCGGCGAAGCATCGACCTCATCCAGATCTCCGGCCTGGAGTACATGTTTCGGACCACGGCCGTGCCCGGGCTGGTCGGGCCCGAGGACCTGATCCAGATAGGCCGCCTGCTCGCCGGGGCGCGGCTCTTCCAGGTCCAGCAGTTCGTGCCTCATGACACCATCGACCCCCGCTTCCGGCAGGTCGTCCCCTACGGCCGCGAGGACATCCTGGCCATGGCCGATTCGGTGCGGCCCTATTTCGACGAGGTCAAAGTGGAAGGGGTATGAGCATGAAACTCAAGATCAAGAAGATCCATTCGGACGCCAAGCTCCCGGCCTATGCCCATCGCGGCGACGCGGGCTTCGACCTGTTCTCCTGCGTGGACCTGGACCTGGCTGCGGGAGAGGTCAAGGCGGTCCCGACAGGGATCCAGATGGCCATCCCCGAGGGCTTCGTCGGGCTCGTCTGGGATAAGAGCGGCATTTCGCTGAAAGCCGTGCACCGCCTGGCGGGCGTCGTGGATGCGGGCTACCGGGGAGAGGTTCAGGTCGTCCTCGTCAACCTCGGCCGCGAGCCTTATCCCATCCGTAAGGGCATGAAGATCGCCCAAATGCTCATCCAGCCGGTCCAGACCGTTGAGATCGTGGAAGCTTCCGAGCTTGACGATACGACGCGGGGCGAGGGCGGTTTCGGCAGTACCGGCCTGTACTGACGGCCCTTCAGCTCAGAAGGCCGTCAATCCTTGTGCCAGTAATCCTGGGAAGTGATGTCCTTCAGCTTTTGTGAGGCGTAGATGCCGCGGTTCCAGTTGAGCCTGAGCTGGCTGACGCGCCCCAGCATGCGCAAGGCCTGGGAGAAGAGCCTGACCGTGGACGGGCCGTGGCTTTCGAGCCGGACCGGGATTCGTTTGATCTCCAGGTTGTATTTCAAAGCGATGTAGAGAAGCTCTACGTCCCCCGAGAACCCCCAGTCCGTCACGAGAGGGAACAACCCCTCGGCCACATCCGCCCGGAAGCCCTTGAGCCCGCACTGGGTGTCGAACAGGCCGCCGGTCACGACCATGTACACGAAGAATGAAAAAATCCAGGTCGAGACTTTTCTGAGCCAGGTGGTGTGGATGTCATAAACCGACTGGGGAAGGTTGCGGTCGCCGATCACGATGTGGAACCCGCGCTCGTTGATCAGCCGGACGACATAGGGCAAGGCGGTCAGGTCATAGGGCAGGTCGGCGTCGGTGAAGATGCGGCAGCGGCCCCGGGCCTGGGCCATGCCCGCCGCGAGCGCCCCGAACTTGCCCCTGTTCTTGTCCAGGCCGATGACCTTGAGGTTCCGCTTCGGCAAGGACTCGAGTATCTTGCGGGTCTCGTCCCGACTGCCGTCGTCCACGGCGATGATCTCATAGGATTGGAAACGTCGGCGGCAGAATTCATGAAGCCTGGCGATGTTCTGTCGGATGAAGCCCTGGGCGTTGTACACGGGAAGGACGATCGAGACCTCGACGCTGGCGGCCCCGACGGGTTTCGGTTGTCTGACCTGACTGCGCTTCACGCGGCGCGCGGGCCCGGGCTTTTTGGACGCCATTATTTAACCCCCTGATGAACCGTTGGCGGCTGACTTTTATAGGGAACGATCAGGACATAATCCTTGAGCTTGATCAATCGGAATTCGACCTTTTCCTGACGCAGGCGGTCCAGGGTCCGGGTTCTGAGACGCTGGGTGACACGTTTGTGCCATTTCCGAGTGCCCGATGCGTCAGAGTAGAAGAGAAAAGCCTTCTCGGTTTCGGGAGCGGCCTCCACTTGGGCCTTGAGCCCGGGATAGAAAAAACTCAAGGTCAGGGGGCCGATATTATCCGAGACCAGGATCTTCCGGTGGGACAAGAAATAGACAGGGTAGGCCAGGTTGAAGTCCGTCAGCAGGTATTTGACCTTGTTCTCGCGGAGGGCGGTCATGAGCTCCAGGTAGGATTGCTCCTTGTCGATCGTATTCTTCAGGAAAAAATAATAATGGGGCACGGTGAAGGCCAGGAGAACGAGGGCGACGGCCGCGGTCTTGAGCGTCAGGAGCTTCCTGGCTTTGAAAAGGGGCGTGAACGTGAAGAAATAAGCCATCATGATGAGGAGCAGCAGGTCCAAGCTGTGCCGGGGTTCAAGCCTCGGCGGCTGGAGGACGACGAGCTTGACCAGGAATCCGCCCAGCAGGGCCAGGAAGAAAAGATACGGCCAATCCTCGCTCCGGAGCCCTGGTTTTTTCAGGATCCTGCCGATGACCCTGACCAGGACCAGGACGACGGCCGCGAAAAACACGGCCAGGGAGAGGTAGAGACAAGCCGTCGCGAGCGCCGCCAGAACCCCCGCCCCTTGAGCCGGAGGGGCCGAGCCCAGGAAGTAGTCCGTTTCGTAGCGAAAGAGATTGACGAACGCCGTCCTGAAGTTCTTGACCACTTCCCCCAGGAGCCGCAACGACACCTGGGAAAGGGGGATCAAAGTGACCTTTTCATAAGCGCCGACCGAGGCGGGCTTGGCCGTGAAGAAGAGGTGATAATAGAGCAGGAGAGAAATACCCGGCAGTCCCCCGGCCAGGAGGAGCCAGGCGTTCATCCAAAATTTGCGGAATTTCAGGGACAGGACCACGGCGCAAAAAATGAAAGCGGCCGCGAACAATGCGGCGATGGGCTGGATGTAGATGGCGAAGAACATGAAATAATAGGCAAGGAAAATGGGCAACTTCCGCTTGAATTCCAGGTCGAACAGGGACATGCCCAGGAGAGGCAAGAGCAGGGCGTCGAGATAGATCCCTCCGCGGAGGAGCAGAGAAAAATCGAACATGGTTTCGATGAAGGCGAAGCTCAGCAGGGACAGCAGGACGAGCAGGGGTTTGGGAGCGGCCGGCGCCAGGAGGTTCGCCAGAAGGAGGATGATGGCCGTGAAAATGGCCAGATTCCAAAGGGTCATGGTCAGGTAGTTAGCCCCGATAAAATCCCAGATGAAGGCGATGAGCGTGTAGCGGAGCGTTCCCTGGTGCTTGAGGGCCTCAAACTGGAAGAAGGGCGCCGACTTGGCGTCCTGGATCTCTTGGGATTGTAGGGCTTCCAGGGCGTTGTCGGACATCGTGATCAGGCCCGAGGGATGGAAAACGAAAGGGAGGCGGATAAGGATGATGGCCAGGATAACGAGGACCAATATTTTCTTTTTGGTCGTGGCCTTGACAACAAAGGCCAGAGCCAAGAGGACCAGCCCGACGAACATGACTTTTAGGACCTGGTACAGCAAGCTGAATTTGGTGATGACCAGGACCTGGAAAACGACGCAGAAAACAAAGAGATAGGCGGCCAGGAAACGGGGCTGGAGCAGGCGATGAGCGAAGAGGCCGAATTTTTTCATGACTGACTTACGAAATTATGAAAAATATTACTAAAGAATCGGCTCGATGTAAAGTTGAGGCGCGAGCGAGGGGGGTTCAAAACAAAGATGGTGACTCGCCCTGAGCGGCCTCGAGATACGCGATGAATCCTGATGACTCAAGCCATGGCCCTATTTCATCAGCTGGAAGACGGTCTTGAGCAGGTCGACCGTCATCCGGGGGTTGGCGACGAGGTTGCCCATTTTGCGGAACGTCTGCCCCGGCCTTTTCAGGAATTGAAGCCCGTAGAGCACGGCGACCTTGCGATGAAATCGGGCAAAAGCCTCGGCGATTTCTTTGGCGGTGAACGCCTCGGTCGAGATCTTGCCCCGGTAGGGGAGCGAGGCGTCCTGGATCCCGTCGTCGACGAGGTAGCCCTTCTCGTCGCAAACGTCGAACAGGGGCGTGCCTTCGAGGGGGTTGGCGATGTTCACGTGCGGGAAAACGCCGTAGGTGCTCATGAGGTGATAGGCCAGGTCAAGGGTCCTGTCCATCTCCGCCCGCGTTTCGCCCGGGAGGCCGACGACGTAGAACGAGCTCACCGGGATGCCGAGCTCGCGGCATTCGCGGCAGACGGCGATGGCCTTGGCCAGGTTGAGGTGCTTGTGGATGACCTCGTCCAGCACGCGCTGGCTCCCGGACTCGATGGCGATCCGGATCTCCTTGACGTTGGCCCTCTTCATGAGGGCCAGGGTCTCGCGGTCCAGGGTGTCGGCCCGGATGCCGTTGGGCATGTCCCATTCGATGGGCATGGGGATGAGGCCCTCCAGGATCTCGTGGAAACGCTTCCGATTGAAGGTCAGGTTATCGTCCTCGAAATGAAAGAGCTCGACCCGGTAGGCCTTGACCAGGTGCTCGACATGGCGGAGGACGTACTCGGGCGAGTTGGCCCGCCAGCGCTTGCCCATGGACCCGTGGATCGAGCAGAAGATGCAGTTGAAAGGACAGCCGCGGCTGGTGATGAGGGAGATGTCCCGGCGCGGGCGCTCGAAGGGGTCGGCCGGCCGGGTGCCGATGCCCTTGATGCTGAGGTCGAAGTAGCGCTCCATGTCCACCAGGTGATAGGCCGGGAAGGGCAGGTCGTCCAGGTTCCCGATGCGGTTCGGGGGGTTGCTCCGCACCGAACCCTTCTCGAGCCAGGCGATGCCGGGGATGTCCGTCCGCTTGGCCTTTCCCTGGAAGAAGCGCAGGATGTCGAGGATGGTCTCCTCGCCTTCGCCCACCACGGCCAGGTCGAAGAAACCCTTCGTCAGGAAGTCCCCGGGCCTGACCGAAGCGTGAGGGCCGCCGACGATGACCTTGATGTTCGGGTCCAGGGATTTGACCCGGCGGGCGGCCTCGACGGCGTGGTGCCTCTGCTGGGAGAACTGGTTGGTGATGCCCACGACGTCGGGCGCGGCCTCGATCACGGCCCGCTCGAGGCGGTCCCAGGAGGCGCCCCAGATGCTCGGGTCCCGGCTGTCGTCATAGACCAGGGCGTCAAAGATCGTCACGGGGATGCCGTTCTTCTCCAAGACCGCGGCGATGGAAAAGATGCCCAGGGGCAGGCCGACGCGCTTCTCGAACCCCTGTTCGTAGATCGAGTAGGGCGGACGCAAAAGGAAGACCTTCGGCGGCCGCGCCTTGCCTTCGGGTTTCTTCAAAAGGGGAGCCATTTGTTGATGAATCGCACGAGGTTGCTTCGGCCGATGATGTCCCTCTTGTTCTTGAGGCTGATCAGGACCCGGGGGAGGGCCACGGCCAGGTAGAAATTGCGGATAGGAAGTCCCCGGTAGAGGCGGGTCTTGACCAGGAGCCTGATCAGGAACCTGGGCAAGAGGGGGACGTAGTTCAGCAGGAAGGAGATGGCGTAGTACTCCCGGGAATCGCGGAGACTGCCGCCCAGGTGAAAATTGCCGGGTGTGACCTTGAGGCCCTCCTCCAGCCGGTCGATGTCCTGAGCGGTCAGGAGTCCCTTGTCCAGGGCGATGTCGAGGATGGCCACCTTGGGATAGTAGGTCAGCCAGAAGACGCTCAGGATGTTGGGCTTGTTCTTGCTGTAGAAGCGGACGGCTTCCTCCTCGACTTCGAGCGAATCGTCGGGGATCCCCAGGATGTGGTCGACCTGGACCAGGATGCCGTAGTCCTTGAAGCCCTGGATGTCCTCGGCGATCTTTTTCCGGTCCGATTGCCGGTTGAGGATGCGGGCGTTGATCTCCTCGGACAGGGACTGGACGCCGATGGTGATGGAATTGCAGCCGGCCAGCTTGAGGGTCTTGATCTTGTCCCGGTTGAGGTAGAGGGGATGGGTCAGGCACCAGAAGGGCAAGCCCACCTCGCGCCGGTAGCGCTCGCAGAATTCCGTCAGCCAGCGGGTGTTGGTGGTGAAGCAGTCGTCGGTGAACATGACGTATTTCACGTCGAAGCGGGACTTGGCCCAGACGAGTTCCTTGATCACGTTGTCCACGCTTCGCTGGCGAAGGCTCAAGCCTCCCCGGCCATGCATACAGTAGGAGTTGAAGCAGTACGAACATTTGAACGGACAGCCGCGCGAGGTGATGATGGAGTAGAAGGAGCCGGTGTCCTTCATGGAGGCGACCACGGGGTCCTTGTAAGGGAAGGGCAGGGAATCCAGGCCCGAAACCATCAACCCCTCTTCGTATCGGCCCACGATCTTGCGGCCCTTCATGAAGACGAAACCTTTGATCGCCCGGGCCGGCAGGCGCGCGCGGCCCGCTTTGATCGAGCACTTCTTCAGGAATTCGAGGAAGGAGATCTCCGCCTCGCCGATGGCGACCGCGTCGACTTCGGGCCGGCGAATGACCCGCTCGGGCACGGCGGTGGGATGGACGCCGCCGAAGACCGTCATCACCTCGGGCGAGAGGTGCTTGACCTGGGCCGCGACGTGCAGTTGGAATTGGTAGTTGTCCGTGACGCAGGAGAAGGCCGCGACCTGCGGCCGCGTGTCGATGATGGCTTGGGCGACGGCTGAAAAGGAGAGGTGCTTGTTCTTGCTGTCGAAATAGGGGTCCTCGGCGCGGTAGTGGATGAACTCCACCTCGTGCCCCGCCGTGCGGCAGACGGACATCAGGTACCCGAGGCCGAGGCTCTCAAAATCCGGATAAACGAACGTGATTCGCAACGGCTGCGCCTTAGGGGTGATACGATTCCGGGCTCACCAAAAGACTTCCTGCTTATAACACAGCCGGGCCGGCCTAGTCAAAATAGCCGTTGAGGTCGTCCCGGTTCAGGCCCCGTTCGAGCGCCACCCGGGCCACGGCCTGGGCCACCTTGCGGTGGAGCTGGCGGTCCAGGGGGTTCGGCACGAGGTCGCCCGCGGGCGCGGCATCGGCGATGGCCCGCGAGGCGGCCAGGAGCATCTCCCGGGTGATGCGCGGCACGTCGGCGTCCACGGCCCCGCGGAAGATGCCGGGAAAACCGAGAACGTTGTTGACCAGCTTGCCGTCCGCGGCGAAGGCCGCCCCGGCCTCCTTGGCCTTGGCCGGCTCGATCTCCGGGATGGGGTTGGACAGGGCCAGGATGATCTGGCCCTTGCGGACCATCTCGGGCTTGATCAGGCCCGGACTGCCGGTCGTGGCGATGACCACGTCGCAGCCGGCCATGATGTCCTGGAGGTTCGAGCCTTCGCCTCCGGCCTCTTCCAGGCGGCGGACGGCGTCGGGGGCGATATCGGCGCCCAGCACCGGCCGGCCGGTCAGGTGGATGAGCATCTTGGAGATGGCCAGGCCCGCCGCGCCCAGCCCGATCTGGCCGATGCGGCACTGGTCGAGGCTGACCCCGGTCATCCGGGAGGCGTTCATCAGGGCGGCGGTCACGACCACGGCCGTCCCGTGCTGGTCGTCGTGCATGACCGGGATGGGCACTCGCTCCTGGATCTTTTCCTCGATCTCGAAACAGCGCGGGGAGGAGATGTCCTCGAGCTGGATGGCGCTGAAGGTCGGGGAGATGGCCACCACCGTGTCGATGATGGACTTCACGTCCTTGGTATTGAGCAGGATGGGCATGCCGGACAGGCCGCTTAGGGTCTCCATCAGGCTGGCTTTGCCTTCCATGACCGGCATGGCCGCCAGCGGTCCGATGTCGCCCAGGCCCAGGACGGCCGAGCCGTCGGTGACGATGGCCACCATGTGGCGGATGGAGGTAAACCGGCGGGCCAGCCGCGGGTCTTTCTTGATCTTGAGGCAGACCTCGGCCACGCCCGGGGTGTAAACCTTGCGCAGGTCGCTGACCGTGTTGATCTGATAGCGGCTGCGGATGGCGATCTTGCCGCCCTGGTGCATTTCCATCACTTCGTCGCGGATCTCGAGCAGGTCGGCCTCGGGAAAATCCCGGACGACCTGGATGAGCTCGTTCATGTGGCCCTCGCTGTCGGCGAAAATGACGATATCGCGGACGACGTGGGTACTGCTCATCGAGACGGTCTTGATCTCGCCCGTCAGCCCGCCTTTATCGCCGATGGCCGTCAGCAAGCGTCCCAGGGCGCCGGGTTTTTGGACCGTGCGGCACCGCAGGGTGCGCATGATCTTATCTTCGTACCACATGATTCCTCTCCTTCATGCCGGGGGGGTCGAAAGACACCGAACGCCTTATTATACCGGTTTCGGGCCTAAACCGGAACCGCCGGACCGGCCGGTCTCTCAATACAACCTCGCATCATAGCCGCCTGATCAGATAAATCTTCCGTTTCTCTTTCGAAATTCCAGCCAGTGCTCTTTGGTCGGGAAGGAGAAATATGAGGGCTGAGTATCTGTCGGATGAGGTGTAAAATCATTTCTGGACACTTTTTCAAGGGCCTCGAGGAGAACCTCGCTGCTGACTCTAAAGCACTTTTTATATAGATCGGCTATGGTGTTACCCGGTTCGATGCAGATCCTCGTTTGGGCCAAAACGATTCCCTTATCAATCTTTGTTTCCATGGTGTGGACCGTAACCCCCACGTATTTTTCGCCGCTTCGAAACGCCTGGAACACAGGCCACAGACCGCCGTATGAAGGCAGCAAGGCCGAATGACGGTTCACACAGCAAATAGAAGGCAGCCCAAGAAGTTCTTTCTTGAATATCAAGGAATTCGAGCTGACGATGACATCAACGGCTTTGGCCCTCATTCGGTCAAGATATTCGGGCTTGTTGATGTTATTCTGGACCTCAAAAAAATCGATGTTGTAGTGCTCCAGGACCGATCTCACCGAGTAGAACCGGTCCTTTTTATTTTTCAGGGATCGGACCTTGTCCATCACCGCCGCGGCGGCCCTTTGGACCGCCAATTTCCCTATTTCGCCCGGCTGGAGATAGTACCAATGGTTTCGAATATATGTTTCGATATTGTTCTTTTTAGGGACCTTAGTTATCAGAGCGGCGCCGACAACCTGGTCAGGGGTCGCCCTAAGGAAGCGGGCCACAAATTCGGGGTGATAAATACGAATTTCGTCGACAATCAGAAATATCCTCACCTACTTCCCTCCGGCTTGATATCTGCTCACCAGGCGGGCAAATTTATCGCTCATTAAAATGCTTTTTTCTGCATGCCTGTTGGAGGAGAGATAGTACTGTTTCAATTTTTTATTGGACCTCCAATAAACGGCTTCCTCATCTGAGGCTCCTCCGGGATGCAAAAGGACTTCAACGGTTTTTTCGGCACCCACCCCGATTCTCTTGAATGCCCGCTCGATCGAAGAGATGCTCATATTTCCGGTAAAAAGCACTCCAATGAAATAATCCGGGTACTGGATTTTCAGGGCGTCGAGGAGGCGGCGACATTTAATGGACAACACCTTTAGTAGGAAGTGTTTGATGATGTTAGGCCCAAAATAGTTTTTGACCGAGGACAACGAACGGACATCCAAAAAGAACGGCTCTCGGGGAATCCTGATATATTCAATATCAAAACTCCTTCGATGGGCAATAAGTGATTCAAAAACGAATGGAATGCAATGAATATGCAGATGGCCGTCAACATGAATCGGCCTCGTCGGCCCCAGGGCGTTGCGGACCCTTCCGAGCTGGGCGGCGATCTCCAAAGCCACCTGCCGTTTCAACCTCGCCCGGGTTTCTTGAGAACTGAAAACATATGCTTTCCATATCGATATAAAGGAATGACAGAAATATCCGTTTTCATCCACCAAGGCATCGACCTCGTCGGGAGGGCTTATTGGTTTTCCTTCGATTAAGTTCAGATGGATCGCTACCCTTAGGGAAGGATCCCGGCGAATCTGGCCCATGGCATATTCGAAAGCATGGCCATTGGGGACGACGCTCAGGCTGGACAGCACGCCATTGCGGCGGCAATCCAGGATATTGTCGGTTATTGTTTTTGTAAGGCCGAAATCATCGGCATGTATGATCAGCTTCACCTGAATTCCAGCTTTCCTTAGAAGCCGTAAGCAGGTTCAGATTATAGTATTAGCCGCAGAG
>Ga0315281_10013392_pt1 | contig 11097 bp, 10 predicted proteins | sample YL17G07_0_MG_FD_204540 | JGI IMG/M metagenome (GOLD analysis project Ga0315281, IMG submission 204540) | Sediment microbial communities from Yellowstone Lake, YNP, Wyoming, USA - YL17G07_0 | ecosystem: Environmental > Aquatic > Freshwater > Lake > Sediment | place: USA: Wyoming | collected... | reverse complement strand
ACGCCGCCTGCGGGCAGCTCGCAGGTGAAGTCACCGACCGTACCCGCCGCAACAAGACCGTCCCCCTCGTGGAGCTTCGTGCATGAATCGCCTGCATTGCGCTGCGCTCGCCGCTCTCGCTTTTTGGGTTGCCGGGTGCGATTCCCTTCCGCAGCGGGATTCCACCGGGCCGGTCGCGGAATCGGTCAGCATCACCGGCGAACCTGGCGATGCGCGCAACCGCGCGAAGGTGCACGCTGAGCTGGCGGCGCTCTATTACAGCCGGGGCAGCATGGCGATCGCGCTGGAAGAACTGCGCATTGCCGCCGCCGCCGACCCGGGTTACTCGCTGACCTACAGCCTGTTCGGGCTGGTCTACATGGAACTGCGCGAGAATCCGCTGGCGCAGGCGAATTTCGAGCGCGCGCTGGGCCTGACGCCGACTGACCCGGACATCAACCACAATTACGGCTGGTTCCTGTGCCAGACCGGGCGCGAGATCGAATCCATCAAGTACTTCATGCAGGCGGTGCGTAATCCTCTGTATCAGGGGCCGTGGCGCTCGTATTCCGCCGCGGGCGTGTGCTCTCTGCGCAAGAACAATCTCAAGGAGGCGGAGGATTTCTTCCAGCGCGCGCTCAGCCAGGCGCCCGACGATGCGGGCTCTTTGCTGCAGCTGGGCCAGATCCGTTACCGGCAGGGCGGCCTCGAGGAGGCGCGCAAACTGGTCAATCGCTACAACAGGCTCGTCGAGCCGACGGCGGAGTCGCTGTGGCTGGGGTTGCGCGTCGAGCGCAAGCTCGGAGAGCGCGCCGCGGAGTCGGGCTATGCGAACCAGCTGCGGCGGCGGTTTGCCGCCTCGCGCGAATACCAGCAGCTGCAGCGCGGGGAATATGACTGACAGCGCGGATGCCGCCGATGCCGCCGCCGGCGTCGGCGATGAGCTGGCGCGCGCGCGCGCGGCGCTGGGCCTGTCGATCGCCGACATCGCGCAGCAGCTCAAGTTCGCGGCGCGGCAGATCGAGGCGATGGAGCAGAACCGCTTCGAGGACCTGCCCAGCGGTACGTTCGCGCGCGGCATGGTGCGCTCCTATGCGCGCCTGCTCAAGCTCGATGCCGAACAGGTGGTCGGCCGGATGGCGGCGCGCGTCGCGGTGCCGGACAATGCCGCGGCGGTCGCCAGCACCCGCCGGCCGATCCCGATCACCGACAGCGACCGCCGCGGCAACCTGATCTACGCGGCATTGTCGTTGGCGATCCTGGGCGGGATCGCCGCGGTGGTGTTCGAATGGCAGCGCGAGCGTTCGTCCGCGGCGCGCCTGAGCTTCGTGCCTGCCGCCAAGGCAACGCTCGAGCCGCAGCGCACCGCCGTGGCGAGTGCCGTAGCGCTGCCAAACCTCTCGCCGCTGCCGCTGGTGGAATCGGCGCCGCCCCCGGCGCGGCCGGCAGGAACGCGCCTGATCGTGATGAAGTTCGAGCGCGCATCCTGGGTCGAGATCCGTGGCCACGATGGCAAGACGCTGCTCTCCCGGCTCAACGCGGCGGGCGCGGAGACGACGGTCGAAGGCAAGCCGCCGTTCTCGCTCATCATCGGCAACGCGCAGCACGTGCGGCTGTCCTACGAAGACCGCCAGATCGACCTCGCGCCGCACGTCAAGGTCGAGGTGGCGCGCTTCACGCTCGAGTAGCCGAAACGTATGGCCATGGCGCGCCGGATTTCCACGCAGGTGATGGTCGACAAGGTCGCGATCGGCGGCGGCGCGCCGGTGGTTGTCCAGTCCATGACCAACACCGATACGGCGGACGCGCAAGCCACCGTCCGCCAGGTGCTCGATCTGTGGCGCGCGGGCTCCGAGCTGGTGCGCATCACCGTCGACTCGCCTGAAGCCGCTGCGCAGGTCGCCCGCATCCGCGGCCAGCTGGATGCGATGGGCTGCGATGTGCCCCTGGTCGGCGATTTCCACTTCAACGGCCACAAACTGCTGACCCAGTTTCCGGACTGCGCAAGCGCACTGTCCAAATACCGCATCAACCCCGGCAATGTCGGCAAGGGCGCGAAACGCGACGACCAGTTCGCCACCCTCATCAAAGTGGCCCTGCAGCAGGGCAAGCCGGTGCGCATCGGCGTCAATTGGGGCAGCCTCGATCCGGAGTTGCTGGCGCGCATGATGGATGAAAACGGCTTGCGCGTTGACAAGGACGGCGCCCGCGCCGTGCCGCTGTCTGCCGACGAAGTGATGCGCGAGGCATTGATTGCATCGGCGCTCGAGTCCGCGGCGCAGGCCGTGCAACTCGGCCTGCCGGCCGGGCGCATCGTGCTCTCCTGCAAGGTGAGCGGCGTGCAGGATCTTATTCTCGTCTACCGAACGCTCGCCCGCCGCTGCGATTACGCGTTGCATCTCGGGCTCACCGAGGCCGGCATGGGTTCCAAGGGCATCGTCGCCTCTGCGGCGGCGATGGCAGTGCTGTTGCAGGAAGGCATCGGCGACACGATCCGCGTCTCGCTTACCCCGGAACCCGGGGGTGATCGCACACGGGAAGTCATCGTGGCGCAGGAACTGCTGCAGACCATGGGCCTGCGCAGCTTCACGCCGATGGTCGCCGCGTGCCCGGGCTGCGGGCGCACGACGAGCACTGTTTTTCAGACACTGGCGGACCGGATACAGACCTGGTTGCGGGACAGCATGCCGGGTTGGAAAGGGCGGTACCCAAGAGTCGAGGAGATGCGCGTCGCGGTGATGGGCTGCGTGGTGAACGGCCCGGGCGAGTCCAAGCACGCGGACATCGGCATCAGTCTGCCCGGCACCAACGAGGTTCCGGTGGCGCCGGTCTACGTCGATGGCGAGAAGACCGTGACGCTCAAGGGCGCCCGCATCGCCGAGGAATTTCAGGCGATCGTCGAGACCTATGTCAGGGACAACTACGCGCCCGGTGCGAGGCGTCAGCGCGCGCGTGGCAAGGCGATTCCGGTCAAGGCGATGTCGTGAGCGCCGCGCTGCAGGCGATCCGCGGGATGAACGATGTGCTGCCCGACGACATGGCGTTGTGGCGCTCTTTTGGCGCCATCGTCGAGGCCTGGCTGGAACGCTGGGGTTACCGGGCGATCCGCATGCCGCTGGTCGAGAACACGGTGCTGTTCCGCCGCGCCATCGGGGAAGCGACCGACATTGTCGAGAAGGAAATGTATTCCTGGCGCGACGAACTTAACGCCGAAGAGCTGACGCTGCGCCCGGAGGGCACCGCATCCTGCGTGCGCGCGGCGATCGAGCATAGCCTGATCTACGACGGGCCCAAGCGGCTCTGGTACGGCGGGCCGATGTACCGCCACGAACGGCCGCAAAAGGGACGCTACCGCGAGTTCTACCAGTACGGCGCCGAGGCCTTCGGTTTCCCCGGCCCCGAGGTGGACGCGGAGCTGATCGTGATGTGCGCGCGGCTCTGGCCGGAGCTCGGCCTGAAGGGCATCCGGCTCGAATTGAATACCATCGGCTCGGCGGAGGAACGCGCCCGCCACCGCGCCGACCTGGTGAAGCACCTTCAGGCCAACGAGGCGAAACTGGATGCTGAGGCGAAGCGGCGCCTGCTGACCAACCCGTTGCGCGTACTCGATTCGAAAAACCCGATGGTGCAGGAGGTGGTGGTGAAGGCGCCGCCGCTGATGGGTTACCTGGGCGGGGACTCGCTCGCGCATTTCGAGGGTCTGAAGAAACTTCTGACTGCCGCGGGGGTCGAATTCACGCTCAATGCGCGTCTTGTGCGCGGCCTTGATTACTACAACCTCACCGTGTTCGAATGGATCACCGACGCGCTGGGCGCGCAGGGCACGGTCTGCGGCGGCGGGCGTTATGACGGTCTGTTCGCGCTGCTCGGCGGCAAGAGCGCGCCGGGCGTGGGCTTCGCGATGGGCTGCGAGCGGCTGGTGGCGTTGATGAAGGATTCCGGCAACGCGCCGGCGGCGCGCAAGCCCGATGCTTACGTGGTGCACCAGGGCGAGGGCACTTTGGCGTACGCGTTCACGTTAGCCGACGCGTTGCGCTCGGCGGGGCATGTGGTGGTGATGAGCGCAGGAGGCGGCAGTTTCAAGTCGCAGATGAAGAAGGCCGACGCCAGCGGCGCGTGTCTGGCGCTGATCGTCGGCGAGGATGAGGTGCGCGCGGGCGAGATCTCGGTGAAGGCCCTGCGCGCAAGCGGGGACCAGCGCCGCATCGCACGCGTTCGCGTGCTCGAGGAATTCGCGGCAACATTGCAAAGGGTCAAGGCATAGGCATGGCATACGATCTCGAAGAGCAGGAACAGCTCGCCTCGGTCAAGGGCTGGTGGCACGACAATGGCACGCGCGTGCTGACGGCGATCGCCGTGGTGGTGATCGCGGGCTCGGGCTGGCAGGCCTGGCGCCTCTGGCAGGCGAATCAGACGCAGCAGGCGGGCGCGCAATACGAGGTGCTGCTCAAGGCGGCGCAGGCAGGCGATGCCAAGGCGCTGCGCGATGCGGGCGGTACGCTGGTCGAGAGTTTTCCCCGCACGCTCTATGCCTCGATGGGCGCGCTGGTGTCGGCGCGCTTCCATGTCGAGCGCACAGACCTGAAAAACGCCAAGGCGCAGCTGCAGTGGGTGGTCGATCGCTCGCCGTCGGAGGAGTTGCGCGATCTGGCGCGGCTGCGGCTGGCGGCGGTTCTGTTCGACGAAAAACTCCACGACGAAGCGCTCGCGTTGCTCGAAGCGAAGCACGCGGCCCCGCTGGAAGGCCAGTATGCCGCGCTCAAAGGCGACCTTCTGGTGGCGAAGAACAAGGCCGCCGACGCCAAGACCGCCTACCGCCTGGCGCTGGAAAAGACCGGCGAAAGAAACGCCGCATTCCGCAACAGTGTGCAGCTGCGGCTGGATGCGCTCGGCGGGTGACAGTGCATCGCCTGCTTCTGCCGCTCCTGGCGGCCGCCGGCCTGGCGGCCTGCTCCAGCCTGCCGAGCGTCAATCCGCTGGACTGGTTCAGCGGCAACTCGACCGGCCCCAAGCCCTCGGAATTGCCGGTGCTGTCCAATGCGCAGGCGGTGAAGGTGCTCTGGTCCGCCAGTATCGGGGCGGCAGAGGGGTTCTTTTTCAGCCCGGTGATGGCCGGCGAAGGCGTCTATGCGGCGGCGCGCGCCGGGACGGTGGCGCGGCTTGACGTCGCGTCGGGACAGGCCAGGTGGCGGGTCTCGTTGGGCAAACGCATCTCCAGCGGTGTTGGCAGCGATGGCACGCTCGTGGTGGTCGCCGCCGACGACGGCGAGGTGTTTGCGCTGGATGCGCAAAGCGGCGTGGTGAAGTGGCGCTCGCGCGTGTCGAGCGAAGTGCTGGCGCAACCCAAGGTAAGCGATGGCCTGGTACTGGTGCGCAGCGCCGACAGCAAGATATTCGCTTTCGGCATCGAGGACGGCAAGCGCCGCTGGGTCTATCAGCGCCCCGCGGCCGCGCTCATCGTGCGCTCGCCTGTTGGCCTGACCGCGCACCAGGGCTCGGTCTACGCCGGATTCTCCGGCGGCAAGCTGGTCGCGATCGCGCTCGCGACCGGGGCGGCGCGCTGGGAAGCGACCGTCGCGCTGCCCAAAGGCGCCACCGAACTGGAACGCGTCACCGATATCGTGGGCGACCCTTCGGCGCAGGGCAGGGAAGTGTGCTCCGCGGCCTTCCAGGGACGCGTCGCCTGCTATGACGTGCAGAACGGCAACCAGCTCTGGTCGCGCGAGATGTCCACGCTCACCGGCGTTGCCTTCGACGCGCGCTATGCGTTCGTGAGCGACGACAAGGGCGCGGTGCACGCGCTCGACCGCAGCAACGGCCGCAGCATCTGGAAGCAGGATCGCCTGGCCTACCGGCAGCTCTCGCTGCCGTTGCCGCTGGGCACCGAGGTGGCCATGGGCGACCTGCAGGGCTACGTCCATTTCATGGCGCGCGAATCGGGCGCCTTCCTCGCGCGCGTTGCCACCGATGGCAGCCCGCTGCGCGCCGCGCCCATCAAACTGGCCGAAGGTTTTCTGGTGCAGACGCAGAGTGGCGGACTCTACGCGCTGACGTTGCAGTGAAACCCGTCATCGCGCTCGTCGGCCGGCCGAACGTCGGCAAGAGCACGCTGTTCAACCGCCTGACGCGGCGGCGCGACGCGATCGTGGTCGATATTCCCGGCGTCACCCGCGACCGCCACTACGGCGAAGGCCTGCTCGGCGGCCACGCCTGCATCGTCATCGACACCGGCGGACTGCAACCCGATTCGGACGACGGCATCTACGTGGAGATGGCGCGCCAGACCGAGCAGGCGATCGTCGAGGCCGACGCGGTGATCCTGGTCACCGACGCACGAGCTGGGCTGACGCCCGGCGACCGCGTGATCGCGGAAAAGCTGCGGCGCCTGAAGGAGCGCGTCTGGATCGCCGCGAACAAGTCCGAGGGCATGGATCCCGAAACCGCCGCGGCCGAATTCCATGAACTCGGCCTGGGCAATCCGGCCGCGATCTCGGCGGCGCACGGCAATGGCGTGATCGATCTGATGGAAGAAGTATTGAAGCCTTTTCCCCATGATGATCCAGCCAATGAAAATGAAGATAAACACCCTCGTATCGCCATCGTGGGCCGGCCCAATGTCGGCAAGTCCACCCTGGTCAACGCGCTGGTGGGCGAGGAGCGCGTGCTCGTCTACGGCGAGCCCGGCACCACGCGCGACGCCATCGAAGTGCCGTTCGAGCGCAATGGCCGCCGGTACACGCTGGTAGACACCGCCGGGCTGCGCAAGCGCGGCAAATCGCACGGCGCCGTGGTGGAGCGCTTTTCGATCGTCAAGACGCTGCAGGCGATCGAGGGATCGAACGTCGCGGTGCTGGTGCTCGATGCGGTGGAAGGCATCACGGAACAGGACGCGCACGTCGCGAGCTACATTCTCGATCGCGGCCGTGCGGTGACCGTCGCGGTGAACAAATGGGAGGCGGCGGACAAGTCGATGCGCGATCGCCTCAAGGACGAACTGCGCTGGCAGCTGGGCTTTCTCGGTTTCGCCGACACGCTGTTCATCTCCGCCAAATCCGGCAAGGGCGTGAACGAAGTCCTGCGCTCGGCGGATGCGGCCTACGCCGCGGCATTTGCGAAGCTCTCGACGCCGAAACTGACGCGCGCGCTGATCGCGGCGGTCGAGCGCCAGATGCCGCCCCACCGCAGGGGCTATGCGCGCCCCAAGATGCGCTATGCGCACCAAGGCGGCTCCAATCCGCCGCGCGTCATCATCCACGGCAACTCGCTGCAGCACGTGCCCGACGCCTATAAGCGCTTTCTGGAGGGCTGGTTCCGCGATTTGTTCAAGCTGCAGGGAACGCCGCTGCGCATCGAGTTGCGGACCGGCAGGAACCCCTACGACGAAAACCGCAAAGCTCCGGTTCGCAAGCGCACCCTGGGACACAGCAAATCCGCGCCGCGAGTCAAGACCGGCGGCAAGTCCGGCGGCAAGTCAAAAAAGCAATTTCGCGAGAAAGCGTCCGGGCGCAAGCGGACCTAGGCCCGCGCCCGCGAGGCCGAGATCGTGGACTATCACTGAAGGAGAACGACATGGCCAAGCGCAAATTCGATCCGGTGCATCCCGGCGTGGTGCTCGCGGAGGACTTCCTCAAGGGGCTGGAAATCAGCCAGTACCGCCTCGCCAAAGGCATCGCGGTATCGCCTCGGCGTATCAACGAGATCGTCCAGGGCAAGCGCTCGATCACCGCGGATACGGCACTGCGGCTCGGGAAATTCTTCGGCATGGAAGCGCAGTTCTGGATGAACCTGCAATCGCACTACGACCTGGAAGTCGCGAAGGACGCCATCGCTGGCAAGCTCGACCGCGAGGTCGAAGTGTTGAAGGTTGCGGCGTAATTCGAAGGGTGTGGGGTCAGACGTGAGGGCACAGACATTTCTGGATTTGTTTTGCGGCTGTGGCGGATTCACGCTTGGCATGATCCGCAGTGGCCTGCGATGCCTTGCAGCGATAGACATCGATCCGGTGGCCATTGCGACGCTACGGGCGAACCTCGTTGAACGTCAAGATTCTGACTTACCGATCGTGGCACATGCGCTTGATCGCGACCTGAGGAAATTCAAGCCGGATCAGCTTGCCGCCTTGATCGGAACAAATCACGTCGACGTCATTGTCGGCGGGCCCCCTTGCCAAGGTTTTAGCACGGCCCGTCAGGTAGATGGCGCGAATCATGGCGCGCGCCTCAAGAGCGATCCCCGGCGGCATCTGTACCGGGACTTCCTGCGGTACGTTGAATTTTTTCAGCCACGCATTTTCGTCATGGAGAATGTTCTAGGATTTCGCAGCGCGGTCGGCGGTGACTATTTCACGCGCGTTCAACACGAGGCGAGGACATTGGGCCGGGCCGTGGGGCGACCGGGCTACCGTGTGCACGGCCAGGTCGAGGATGCGTGGGAACTCGGCGTTCCCCAGAAGCGCCGTCGCCAACTCATTGTCGGCGTGCGGGCCGATTTTCCCGGCTATTTCGCGTCGGACCTGAATTCAGCGCCACGTGCCCGGCCGCGTACGCCGCTTGGTGCGGCAATCGGCGACCTGCCGATCCTGCGCGCCGGCGGAGGAGATGACGAGCGCAAGTACGATCGCAAACGCAGGGCAAATCACCTCCGCCGACAGAGCAAAGCAGGCCGCAATTACATCTTTCGTGTACTGGAAGTCAAACATGCGCCGAAGCTCACGAACCATGTCGCTCGTCCGCATAGCGACCGCGATCTGCGTGATTTCGCACGACTGAAGGAAGGCGAAAGCTCTGCGGTTGCCATGCGCGAGCGCGGCGTGAAGTTCGAATTTCCCTATGACAAGTCCATCTTCAAGGATCGCTACACGCGCCAGAGTCGATCGGCCCCATGCTCCACCATTGTTGCTCACCTGAGTAAGGATGGATTGATGTTCATTCATCCCACGCAGAATCGGTCACTCACACCGCGCGAGGCGGCTCGCATCCAAAGTTTTCCGGATTGGTTCCGATTTCCGCCCGCGCGTACTTCTGCGTATCGGCTCATCGGTAACGCCGTACCGCCTCTGATTGGGGAGGCCGTCGGAATTGCTGTGAAGTCTTGCCTCGAAAGGATCAATATGAAAACCAGGACGATTAAGTTCGATTCGGCACTACTGCCAACGGATGAGAAGGAAGCGGTCGATTGGCTTCTCCCGCTGCTGAATCTTAGCTACCGCAGTCTTCGCGCTGTGCGTGGCAAGGAGTTCAAGCGTGCTTGGTATTCGATTGCCTTTCTCTACGCTGGACTTCATCCCGATAGCGCTTTGGAACATGGGAAGCGGATAGCGCGCGACAGGAAGGATTACCTTCCGCTTACCAGAATGGAGCCGCGTTTGGTGAACCCGTACTATGAGCAGAGCGGATGGCCGGTGGTACTTGTGCCGATTGCCAAGGAGGCGTGGCGTCGATACGAGGGTGATGGCCTAAAGGATCATGAGTTCTACTGCTCCGACGCTCAGTTGGCAGGCATGTGTTGCCGCAAACCGCAACTGATCAAGGAGGTACGCAGTCAGCGTGATCACTTGGCTCAGCAATCATTTGATCATGTCACGGCCTGACAAAGGGCAAGACGTCCAAAGAGAATGAATTGGCGTTAGATGACAGCAAGGTCGTGTACCGATGAGTAAGGGATTGCCAGACGACAAGGCGTCGCGTGAGGATGATTTTGACCTCGCCCCACCTCAGGCAGCAAGCTTGGCCGAGAGTCTGCGTGCCTTCGGCTATGAGTTATCCACAGCGCTAGCCGATCTCATCGACAACAGCATTTCCGCTGACGCACGCCATGTCTGGATCGATTTTCACTGGGATGGCACTAGTTCAGCTATTGCCGTGACGGACGACGGGCGCGGCATGACGGTCGAAAGGCTTGTCAGCGCCATGCGCCCCGGCAGTCAGAATCCGCGCGATGATCGTGAGCCGCATGACCTCGGCCGCTTCGGGCTTGGGCTGAAGACCGCCAGCTTTTCCCAATGCCGCCGCGTGACCGTTCGCACTCGTACCCGTGCCACCGAGCCGGCGACCCGTTGTTGGGACCTTGACCACATCGCCCGCGTCAACGATTGGCAGCTTCTCCGCACTGCCGATTCTTCAGCGGAGCAGCACTTCCAACGTTTCGCCGAACTTGGCCATGGCACCGTCGTACTGTGGCAAAAACTTGATCGCCTTGTGGACGGGTTAGACACGAATAACGAACGGCATCAACAACTCTTTCTTCATCGCGTAGAAGACGTCCGTCGGCATCTAAGCATGGTCTTCCACCAATTGATGATCGGGCATCGGAGAGTGGAAATACGCTTGAACGACCGCGTAGTTGAGCCGTGGGATCCCTTTCTCAAGGACGAGCTCGCCACACAGACGCTCGCTGCGACGCGGCTCAGCCTACACGGCGCCACCGTGGAGGTGCAGCCGTTTGTCCTGCCACATCAGTCAAAAATCTCAAAGTCCATTCACGAGGCCGCCGCAGGGCCGCGCGGCTGGAACGCTCACCAAGGTTTCTACATCTACCGGAATCGTCGACTCCTTGTGGCCGGTGACTGGCTTGGCTTTGGGTGGGCGAAGGAAGAGCACTACAAGCTCGCACGCATCCGCGTCGAAGTTCCAAATTCACTCGACCACGACTGGCAGATCGACGTCACCAAGTCTCGCGCAACCCCGCCAGCTTCCCTGCGCGCCGAACTGCGCCGCATCGGAGATCGCGCACGTAGCGACGCCAAGCGAGTCTATTCGCACCGCGGAGCAAAGCTGACTCCACAGGCCGACAACGCTCGCGTGCTGCTTTGGGAGCCGCTCGCCCGCCACAACAAAACATTCTACCGACTTAACCGCGATCATCCGCTGCTCAAATATGTGGTTGCTGCCTCGAGCGACAGGTCTGCACTAAATGCGCTCCTTCGTCTCGTCGAGGAAACCGTTCCTTACCCGCACATCACCATCTCAGGTTCCGAGAAGCCTGGCAGCTTGCCTGGCCCATTCGACCACGCTGCAGAAACTCAGATTCGGGAGGTAATGGAACAGGCATTCCGCTCGCTTGTTGCCACTGGGTACGGCACTCGTGAAGCGGTGAATCGACTTCGTACCCTGTGGCCTT
>Ga0315281_10013391_pt1 | contig 11097 bp, 15 predicted proteins | sample YL17G07_0_MG_FD_204540 | JGI IMG/M metagenome (GOLD analysis project Ga0315281, IMG submission 204540) | Sediment microbial communities from Yellowstone Lake, YNP, Wyoming, USA - YL17G07_0 | ecosystem: Environmental > Aquatic > Freshwater > Lake > Sediment | place: USA: Wyoming | collected... | reverse complement strand
CGACTACTGCGATCGGCAATGCCTCGAGGTTCTGCTGGTACTCAAGATTCTTGTCGACTGTGACGAGGGCATCGAACTCGTTCGCGGCTCGGGCGAGGAGCTCGCCGTTCTTGATACCGCTCCACCCCATCTCGACCGCTGTGCGCACGACATGAGTTGACAGAGACCGCGCGAATCGACGCGGAACGGACTCGTCAAGCAGAAGGCGCATCTGCGAATAGACGTGCCTTGGCGGTTTCGAGAACCGCTACCGCAGCCTCACGGGAGACCGAGGGAAAATCGTCCAGAAATTCTTCAAGCGATGAACTGCCTTCAAGGTAGTCGAAGAGGTTCTGGACGAGCACTCGCGTGCCTTTGAAGCACGGGGCTCCGCTCATGATTTCGGGATCGCAACTAATGAAAGGCGCGTCCATAGCTACCTCCAATATGCCAGTCTAACCGGCACCGGGATCTTTTGGGGCATAACGAAGAAGCTCAGCCGCCGGACGCGTCAGCGGACGGCGGCTGCGGCGGGCGTTATGCCGTAGGGATCTTTCACTCGAACCCTGCAAAGAAAGCGTCGAACACCTCATGATCCCGGATATAGAACCAGCGCTCGATCTGGCGACCATTCTCGAATCGCATCACGGACACCGCATCGAATTTCTCGGTACGACCTTCGCGCGTAGCGCTGAATCGTTGTATTGCTACGACATGGTGGCCGATGCCAGAAATGGCGCGGTCTTCTAGGACAAAGGTCCCATTCGTCCGAGTCATAACTTCCTTGAGGTAGGCAAGAAGGGCATCGCGCCCTTGGATCTCTCGCGATACCCAGCCGCTGCCGGGAAAATGCCACGTGATGTCCTCGTGTATTGTCTCCGCCACCGCCCCCAGGTCCTTGCGGCGGAATGCATCTGCCGCACGTCGATACGTGTCGGCATTCGGATGATTTACCTGTGACGGACCAAAGTTCATCAGAATTTCCTCGGTGTGTGGTTCGGCGGCATAACGTTGCCTTCAGCCGCGCGCTCCAGCGCGTCGGCTGCAAGGCGTGGTTGGGCAGCAAGCACTACGCTCAATCTATCGAGTGGTCACGCAAACGCTTCTCGCCTTGGGATCGCGCTTTGGAATCAAAGCCACGACTCGCCGCGCGACGGCGGTTTACTTCCGGTAACGGGTACTTCCGAGAACAACGCAGCGACGAAATCCACGAACACGCGTACTTTCGCCGGCACCTGTCGTCGATGCCCGTAGATCACCGAGACCGGAGCGGCGGGCGCGAGCCAGTCCTCAAGCACCGGTGTCAGCGATCCGGCAGCAACGGCCGGATTGATGGAAAGTGACAGGAGCTGAATGACCCCGCCGCCAGCCCCGGCCGCCTGAATCAGGGAATCCGCGTGATTCATCCAAATGCGCGCGGTCGGCATGTACACGCTGGCTTTCCCCCTCTTACTGAACGCCCATGGAACGTTTTGGCTAGTGGTGGGCTGTGTGAACCCCAGGCAGGGGAACCGGGCCAGGTCTTCCGGCGTCTTCGGCACACCATGACGCCTGAGAAACGCCGGAGACGCTGCGCACGCCCAGAAAGGCTGATGCACTTTTCGCGCCACCATGCTGGAGTCCTTGAGCTCTCCAATCCGGACCAGGACGTCCATCCCTTCCTCGATCGGATTTACGACCTGGTCGGTAACGAAGACTTTCAGCGACAGCTCCGGGTATCGACTCTGAAACTTCGCGATCGCCGGCGCCAGGTAGTTTCGGTTGACCACGCTCGGCACGCTGACGCGTAGCAGCCCTTGCGGCGTGACCCGCGCGCCCCTCAGCGTGCCTTCGAGCTCCAGCAAATCACCGATCAGCCGTTTTGCCCGTTCGTAGCAGTCCCGTCCGTCATCGGTCACTGAAAGCGTTCGGGTCGTGCGGTTCAGCAACCGCACCCCGAGATGACGCTCGAGTCTTGCGACGTGATTCGTGACCGAGGCGTTGGCGACATCGAGGTTGCGCGCAGCGCGGCTAAAGCTGCCAGTTTCCACGACTCGGCAGAAGATGCGGAGGGATTCGAAGCGATCCATGCTGACTTTTCATGATACGTGAAAAATGAAATCAATTCCTTTCGGTTTTCCCCGCCGGAAGAACGGCGAAACTGTGCGGACTCATTTAACGAGGAATGAACATGAAAAGCATCTCGAGCGGCTACATGATCGCCACACTGCTCCTCGCCGCCACGTTCGTCGCCGCTCCGCCCGCAGGCGCTCAAGCCTATCCGGCGAAACAAATAACCCTGATCGTGCCGTACCCGCCCGGGGGCGGCACCGATTTTTTCGCACGCACCGTGGGCCAGAAGATGGCGGAATCGCTCGGGCAATCGGTCATCGTTGACAACCGTCCAGGGGCCGCGACCATCATCGGCGCGCAATTGGTGGCGAAAGCGCCGGCGGACGGCTACACCGTTCTGCTCGGTGACACTGCGACCTACGCGGTCAATCCGGTGCTCTACAAGAAGCTCCCTTACGACCCCCTGAAGGACTTCGCGCCAGTCAGCCTTACCGGTCGTTTCGCGCTGCTGCTCGTGGTCAATCCCTCGGCAATTGGCGCCAACTCGGTGAAGGAACTGATCGAGCAGGCGAGAAAACAACCGGGCAGGATCAATTACGCCTCGCCAGGCCCTGGCAGCCCTCATCATCTGGCGATGGAGCTCTTCAAGCAGCAGGCGGGCATCGATCTCACGCACGTGCCCTACAAAGGCGCGGCGCCCGCAGTGCAGGATCTGCTGGGCGGCCGCATTCCGGTGATGTTCCTCGATCTCGCTGCCGGGGCCCCGCAGATCAGGGGCGGGAAGCTCAAGGCGCTGGCGGTCGCTTCCCCCAAGCGGATCGCTGCGCTCCCGGATTTGGCGACCATAGACCAATCCGGTGTGGCGGGCTTCGAAGCCTGGGCCTGGCAAGGCCTCGTCGTGCCTGCCGCGACCCCGAAGGAAGTCGTGGCGAAGCTCCATGCCGCCTACATGAATGCGATCAGCGATCCGACGGTCAGGCAGAAGATCGTCGAGGCCGGAATTGAGCCCCTGCAGAGCACACCGCAGCAATTTACCGACTACATCAAGAGCGAGGCCACCAAGTGGGCGAAGGTGATCAAGGACGGGAACATCACGGTCGAGTGACCCGAAGCCCAGACTTTGACCTGAGGAGATACAGGACATGAACACAAACGCCACCGTCATTTCGAACCTCCCTGGCGCGGCTTACGCGTCTCTATTGGGGCGAATCTTGATCGCCGCGATGTTCCTCGTTGTCGGCATCCGCAAGGTTATCTACTTCACGGGGACGGCCGCATACTTCGCCAAGCTCGGATTTCCGGCGCCCGAGGCGATGGTCGCGCTCGCGATCATCATCGAAACCGGCGGCGCGATCCTGCTCATCGTCGGGTGGCGCACCCGGTGGGTGGCGTGGCTTCTGGTGGGATTCGTCGCGATTGCGACCGCGACGGCGCATCGCTTCTGGGAGTTCGACGCCGCGCAGTACGGCAATCAGCTGAACCACTTTTTGAAGAATGTCGCCATTGTCGGGGCCCTGCTGATGCTCGCCGCATTCGGGCCGGGTTCGCGTTCGCTCGACAAGAGCTGACACAGTGCTGCGCCGCCGCCATCCTCTGGCCGATGAACTGAAAGGCTGAAGGGATCGAGACCATGAAGATCGAGAAAATTCACCACGTCGCCTACCGCTGCAAGGATGCCAGGGAAACCGTGCTGTGGTACCAGAAGATGCTCAACATGGATTTCGTTCTGGCCATTGCCGAGAATCATGTGCCTTCGACGCGCGAGCCCGATCCGTACATGCACGTATTTCTCGATGCCGGCGACGGCAACGTGCTCGCGTTCTTCGAGCTGCCGACCAAGCCGGAGATGAGCCGCGACCCCAACACGCCGGGCTGGGTTCAGCATATCGCCTTCAAGATCAGGACCAGGCAGGAGCTGCTCGAATTCAAGGCGCATCTGGAGAAGAACGGCGTCGAGGTGCTCGGCGTCACCGATCACGGCGTCTTCCATTCGATCTACTTCTTCGACCCAAACGGGCATCGCCTTGAGCTTGCATGCCCGGATCCGCAAGAACAGGTGCTGCTCGAGAAACTGGACGCGGTGAAGTGGGAGATGCTTGAAGAGTGGTCGCGCACCAAACGGGCGCCAAGACACGCCGCCTTCCTGCACGAAAGAGAACTGTCGCCGCGCTGATCGAGATGGACACGCTGCTTGACGAAACCCACGATCCTGCGCTCGCGAGCTGGGTCGAGTCCGCCAACGTTGCGGGCTGCGACTTCCCGGTGCAGAACCTGCCCTTCGGCATGTTCAGAAGGAAGGGCGCGAAGGCGCCGCCGCGCCCCGGGGTGGCGATAGGGGACCAGATCCTCGATCTCGCCGCAGTCGCGCCCTACAAAAATCTGAACGAGCTCGCCGCCAAGGGCCGGCCGACCTGGAAAGCCGTGCGAAAGGCGCTCTCACGCGCGCTCTGCGATGCGAAGCAGGCGCGAGGTCTTTCGAAACACCTCGTGCCGATGAAGGAGGCTGAGCTCTTCGTACCGGTCGCCATTGGCGATTACACCGACTTCTACACCTCGAGCTTCCACGCCACCAATATCGGGCGGCTCTTTCGCCCCGACAACCCGCTGCTACCGAACTTCAAGTGGATCCCGATCGGTTATCACGGCCGCGCTTCATCGGTCGTGGTCTCGGCCTCGCCGGTGGTGCGGCCGAACGGACAGGCCATGGTGCCGGACGCTGCGGCGCCCTCGTATGGCCCTTGCAATCGCCTCGACTATGAAGTCGAGCTCGGCTTCGTCATCGGTCCCGGCAATGCGCTCGGCAAGCCTATCCCGATCGCCAAAGCGCTCGATCATGTGTTCGGTGTCGTGCTGCTGAACGACTGGTCCGCACGCGACATGCAGGCCTGGGAGTACCAGCCGCTTGGACCGTTTCTGTCCAAGAATTTCGCCAGCACCGTCTCACCATGGGTTGTGACCATGGAAGCGCTGGCGCCGTTTCGCGCACCCGCATTCGCTCGCGCGCAAGGCGATCCGGGACCCCTGCCTTACCTGACAAACGCGGACGACGAGGCGCGCGGCCACCTCGACATTCGCATCGAAACGTTCCTGCGGTCGGCACGAATGCGCCAGAACAGAATGCAGGCTCAGCGCCTGTCCACGACAACATACGCCCATTGCTACTGGACCCTGGCTCAGATCGTTGCGCACCACACCAGCGGCGGATGCAACCTGCGGCCCGGCGATCTTCTTGGCAGCGGCACGATCTCCGGGCCGGAGGTAGGCTCGGAAGGCGCGCTGATCGAGATGACCCGTGGCGGCCAGCGGCCATTGACATTGCCCTCGGGCGAAACGCGCACCTTCCTCGCCGACGGCGACGAGGTGACGCTGCGCGGGCATTGCGTGCGTGACGGCTTTACGAGGATTGGATTCGGGGCTGCGGCGGGCACCATACGCCCGGCGCCGAAGCAGCACGAGTCACGAATCCATTGAAGCCGATTTGCCGAGGAGCATGGCGACAGACCCGGATGTCCTTTGCGCCCGCCGTTCCCCCTCGGCCTTTGCCGCCCAACGTCTTGGTCAGCGGCGCCGATAGGCGTCCGCTGTACCTAAAGTTAGACCTGGGGACGCAATGGTGTTAGTTCCTGAGGATCGACTCTATTCGTCGGTCTGGTATGAGCCACATGAGGGCCACCGCGAAATAGATACCCATGGAAAGCCATTCTGAAATGAAGGCTAGTGGAACTGCCAATACGTACGCCACGAGAGAAATCTTTCCCTTGAAATCACTGCCGATGGCTTTGGCCAATACTGAGTCCTTGCCATGGTGCTTCACGAGCACGCGCGCGAGGTTGAAGTACGCGCCGCCTGCCATGAGCAGAACAACCCCGTAGAGCGCGACAGGCACCGTGTGAAAGTGGTTCTCGCCCATCCAGCCAGTCACGAAAGGGATCAATGATAGCCAGAACAAAAGATGCATGTTCGCCCACAGAATGGGGCCATTCACTTTCTGAATTGCATGCAGGAGGTGGTGGTGATTGTTCCAATAGATCCCGACGAATGTGAAGCTGAGCACGTAACTGACGAATACGGGAATCAACGGCCGAAGAGAAGCGAGGTCGTCTCCATGGGGGACTTTCATCTCTAGCACCATGATTGTGATGATGATGGCGATCACGCCATCGCTAAACGCTTCCAGCCGGTTTCTTCCCAATCGTAGGCTCCTTGCGGAAAAGGTCTAACGTCCGCAGCCACCGGCGCGCGAGCACCGACATTTAATGAAGCGCAGCGCTGACCGCGCGTCCGAGTGAGCTGCGTTGTTGGACCGCACCTACACTGACTCGCGCAGCACATCAGCCATGCGTGTCTGCCAACCTGGCCCAGTAGCCTTCCAGCGCGCAAGCGTATCGGGCGGTAGTCTCAAGCTAATTGCAACTCTTGATTCCGGAGACTTGGGGCGGCCACGCGGCTTGAGCATGGCGGCTGCGGTACGCGCACCAAAGATTTTCGGCAGAACTTCCCTCGCCAGGCGCGCTTTCGCAATCATAGCCGCGGTCCATTCCGGATTCGTGCGGCCGGTCCTTCTAGATTTGGGCTTCTTTTTCATATCGTTTCACCTCGCGCTTGTTGGCCTTTCGCAGACTGATGACCCGGGGTTTACCGTCGCGCGGTGTGAAAACCACGCTGTGCAGCCGATCCTCGATGAAGCCAAGCACGCAGTAGCGCCGTTCTCCATAGTCTTTCCGCTTGTCTTCCCAGATCAGGGCTGTTGCCCAGTCGAGTTGCCCGGCAAGGTCCAGTGAAAGATTGCGTTCCGAAATATTTCGGCTTTCCTTCTTGGGATCCTTGTCCACGCGGTTATTGTATATACGTATATACAAAAAGCAAGCCTGCCAAGTGCCTGTGCACCACCTTTACTGTGCGGTCCAACGTTCCCGCTCAGGCGCGCGCTGAGCTTGGCGGTTGAAAACAAAATGGCCGCTCCAGCGCGTCGCCTGCGGCGGGTTGTTATGCGGCAGCTCGTAACTACGAAGCACCCAGCGGTTGCCCGTCCCGATGAAAAACCGGCTATCGACTGTTCCCCTAAGCGTCAGTGATCGATCCCGAAATCCGTCAGAATTTCCAGCCATTCATGTTCCTGGCATTGACATAATCTCCATAACCTCCACGGTAGCCCCAGGCATGGTGAGATGCGGGTTGTCACCAAAGAGCGCTGCAGCCGCCTCATACGATTCTGCTTGTATGATCGAGTAACCACCAATATCATTTTTGATATCAGATATACCGCTAGCCGCGACCCGCTTTGTCTTTCCGGCAGGTCCACCATGGTCTGCAAAACTGGCCATGTTTTTCTTCATCCACGCCTGCCACTCTCCCATGCTTTTCTTCCTTTCCTCCGCACTGGTACTCGCCATCATCTTTTGCATTTCTCCCATATCCATTCTGTACAACGCCAAGAATTTTTTCATGCGATTTCTCCTTAGTGAACTACTAACCGGCATTTCGTATACCGGAACCCGTGACATTTTAGTGGCAGGATAAGGGAACTGTCCGGCGTCGGGTTAAGGTCGATTGCGGCCCCAGTACGACAACGTCTCGTGCCGCATAACGTCCCGGCTAACGCGCCGCCCGCTTGCGGGCGGTCGCTGTTGAGCCGGTGGTTAGACCGCGCTCTTTGACACGCTTAAGTGCGTCATTGATGCGCGATTGATAGCCCGAACCCTGCGCTCGAAAAAAAGCAATCACGTCCGCGTCGAGTCGTACGGTAGTGAGAATCTTGGTCGGGGCCTTTTGTGGTCCTCGGCCGCGACGCAAGACTGGCGGGCCAAGCAGCTCCTCTGACCACGGAGGATTGTCCCGGTCAACGGCCTTTGCGGAAGTACTCTTCGGTGGTTTCAAAGTAGTAGCGCGCTTCATATTTCTCAGCCTTTCGTAAAGAGATGATGTGCATGTCTTCGTCCCGCTCGATGTGCACTAGGACGACCACCTCGCCATTCAGAAGTCCAAACGTCACCATGCGTTTTTCACCATAGCCCTCCCGCAGATCTTCGCGAGTGACGGTGAAGTTGTCCCAGATGGCTTCCGACCCCTCGAAGTCCAGCCCATGCGCCTTGATGTTCCTACGGCGTTTGGGCTCGTCCCAGGAGGTCATATTTAAATTGTAGTAACAATATACTCTGAGCGCAACTAGCAGTCCATCGACAATGGCCTGCGAGGTCTCAACGTTGAGCCAACCGGCGCGCGCTGCCATTGCGCGCGTCCGAGTTCGGCGCTCTGTTCGGCCGCAGTCGCCGGTCATTTTTCGTATTCACGCTACACCTTCGGGGCTGACAATCGGCCAAGTACACCTTCCACCGACAGACCGAGCGCAAGCAAATTCCGGTCGCGTCCGGGTAGCGCCTCGAACTCGATTCCCACGGGAAGTCCAGTTGTCGTCATACCGGCTGGCAGAACGAGGCCCGGCATGCCGGCAAAGGGGCCGAGCGCCGTATTGCGTCCGATTGCCGTATCTATGGAGACCATTCGCCCCCTGATCTCGATTTCCGCATTGTCGCCCAGCGCAGGCGGCGGGCAGAGCACCGGTGGAAACACGATGGCATCGATGTTGTTCTCGCGGAAGTAACTCAGGATTGTCGCCTTCAGTTCCTCCCGCAGACGCAACGCGTTGCGATACGTGTCGGCGGGCACTGCGTTCGGTGGAAGTACGGCGGACTTGAGAACAAGATCCGTATTGGCGCCGACTTGGGCGAGTACCTGCTCGCAGGAAACCTCCGCGCCCTGCTGCGACAGGAACCCGGACAGGCTGGCGAGGAATTCGTATGCGCCGATGGCCAGCGCTAACGCTGGTACCGCCGCGAGCGACTCGGGAAGTTCTGCCTTGACGATGATGGCTCCTGCGGACTCGAGTTTTTCCAGCGCAGCAGAAACAATCCGCTCGACATCCGCGTCCATGCCTTGGAAAAAGAACGCAGGCGCGATCCCCAGGCGTACGCCAGCAAGCGGCACACGCGTGATCGGACGCGTGTCACCCGTGACAACTGCGTCGAAAAGCGCGAGGTCAGACACGGTCCGCGCGAGCGGTCCTGGTTGGTCGAACTTGTCCTGCGTGATCGGCAGCGTGCCTTCGCCGGGGTAGCGCCCGTAGGTCGGACGCAGGCCCGCGAGACCGCACATGGATGCAGGTACGCGTATCGAGCCGTGGGTATCCTCCGCCACCGCCAGCGGGGCCATGCGAGATGCGACCGCAACCGCGGACCCGCCACTGCTCCCTCCCGGTATTCGCATCGGATCGTAAGGATTCTTGACCGGGCCGAAGCTCAGGTTGTTGCACGTCCAGCCGAAGGAGAGCTCGTGGAGATTTGTCTTTCCCATCAACAGTGCGCCTTGAGCGAACAATGGCTTCAAGACAGCCGCGTCTTCCTTTGGCCGAAACTTCTCCAGCGCTTGCGTGCCGCTGGATGTCGGCAGAGCCTTGGTGTTGACGCTGTCCTTGACCGGAATCGGCAAGCCGTGCAGTGCGCCGAGCGGATTGCCTGCGGCCCGCAATAGATCCGCGCCTCGAGCCGCCTCAAGGACCATGGAGCGGTCCAAGGTGCGAAATGCATTCAGATACGCAAGATCCTCTGCCCTGGAGAGGAGGGCGGCGGCGTAGTCCTCCGCGGTCATCTCGCCTCTGCGCATCGCAGCAACGGCCGCTTCGGCACTTAGCTCCAGAAGGACGTTGTTATTTGTTCTCATGTCGTCGCCTAAGGCGATGCGCGAACCCCTCTTTAGACGCCCAGATACCGCCTCTTACATGCTGACCGTGCGGCCGAACGTCTTGCTTCAGGCGCGCGCCGCTCGCGGCGCGTCGCTTTGCAAGCCACTGTTCGGTGGCGCGCGCACTTGAAATGCTCTGTGTTGAACGGCTGTTTTCGGTCAGAAGCGGTCACTCGCGGACCTGCTATTCGATTACTCGGTCGGCGCGCAGCAGTACGGACTGCGGAATCGTGAGGCCAAGTGCCTTCGCGGTCTTCTTGTTTATTACCAACTCGAACTTGGTCGGCTGTTGGATCGGCAGGTCGGCGGGTCTCGCACCTTTGAGGATTTTGTCCACGTAGGTGGCGGCGTTACGGAACAGGTCAGCCAGATTCGCGCCGAAGGCCATCAGGCCACCCGCGTCGGCGGACTCCGGATCGGCGTACATCACCGGCCACCGGTTGCGTGCCGCAAAATTCACAATCTGCTCCCGATAGGCAGTCGCCATCGCAGTGGGCACGAAAAGCGCGCCGGCCCGCTTGCCGAGGGCCAGTTGCAGAGCGCTCTCCAACTCGCTTGCCGCTCGCACTTCCACGGGCTCGATCTGCAAGCCCAGCTTGCGTGCCGCCGCCTCGGTCGCGCGCAATCTGACCGTAATGGCCGAATTGGCCGGATCCGACACGAAAGCGACGCTTCGCAGCCTGGGCATGGTCTCTTTGAGCAGCTCCAGTGCCTTGCCGTCCGCCTCCGGGCCCACGAGCGATACACCGGTGATATTCCCGCCCGGCCGCGCAAGGCTCGCGACCAGCCCGTTGGCGACAGGATCGGCGCTAATAGTTACGATTGGGATGGTAGTAGTCGCTTGCGCGGCGGCGCGGGTTGTCGGCGTGCTGTATATGACCAACACATTCGCCTTGTTCCGGATCAGCTCGGCCACGAGCTCAGCCGCCACCTGGTAGCTCGTTTGGGTGGCGCGAATATCGACGACGATGTTCTTGCCCTCAACATAGCCCAGCGCCCTCAGGCTTTGCCGAAACGCGAGCACACGGCCGTCATCGGCCGAGCCCCAATGGAAAACTCCGACCTTGGGTAGTTGCCCCGTTGTCGGCTGCGCGCTCACGTCGCGCATAGTCAGCAGCGCGCCCGCGGCGATCAGAAATTGCCTGCGTCGGACCTGGCTCATTACCCGACCCCGGAGGAATGTGCCGAAAATTCTAATCCGCGAATGACCGTATATGGACCCCTCCTCGGTTTGCAAGCACACTGTTCTCTGGCGGTAAGGCACGACTGCACACGTATATCCGGCCTCTAAGTGCTGGATCGGGTTACCGATCTTGGGCCATGATGGGC
>Ga0315281_10013390_pt1 | contig 11097 bp, 15 predicted proteins | sample YL17G07_0_MG_FD_204540 | JGI IMG/M metagenome (GOLD analysis project Ga0315281, IMG submission 204540) | Sediment microbial communities from Yellowstone Lake, YNP, Wyoming, USA - YL17G07_0 | ecosystem: Environmental > Aquatic > Freshwater > Lake > Sediment | place: USA: Wyoming | collected... | reverse complement strand
CTTTTCCCAATAGCATATTCCATTATGCTTTCGGTGATATGGGGATTCTTTTTGCTTACAGTTTTGAGTTATTACATTGCAAAGGAGCAAAAGGTCAATCCGTACAAGGCAATTTTGCAGCATGCTGCTATCGCCCTTGTGGTAATTATTGCCACTTTGTTTTTTCGTGAATGGATCATGAACATCTTTATCAAAATCTGAAACCGGAAGTATTCGGAATTTATTAACAAAAAGCCAAGACTAGACTATGGAAAGGGAAAATTTCCTCTCGCTGTTTTTGTTCTCGATGGCTGTGCAGATATTGGCAATATTTTTTTCCTACAATTTTTTGGCGGCGAAGGTTGAAGTGCCGTCCTACCAGCCGTTCGGCAACGTGACTGTCACGCAGGCGGGTTTGAACGCAGCCGCTTTGGTGCTGTCGGCCTTTGCCATGACGTTAGCACTGATTATTCTGCTGAAAATTTTCGGCTTCAAGCTTTTCACATACCTCCTTTCGGTCCTGCCTTTATTTATCGCTGTACTAGCCAACCCGCTCTTCGTCTACACAACAGTGAACAACTACCTGCCGTTTATGGCCGAACCAATTGCGCTGCTCTCAACCGCGCTGCTTGTCGTAGCGATTTTTTACTCGACTGTAAAAAATATCCGCTGGCTTTTAAGTGTCTCGACATTTGTAATCTCAGCCGAGGTAGGAGCGCTGTTCGCGCTGATGCTGCAGCCCCCGACGCTGTTTCTCGTGCCGCTTGCTTTTGCTTTTTACGATATCTATGCTGTTTTCGCCGGGCCGCTGAAGATTTTCATCTCAGAACTGACAAAAAGCCGCTTTCCCAGGGTGAGGAAAATAACCGTCAAAAAAATAAAGCAGTCAATCAATCTTGGAATTTTCGCAGCAAACATCGGCGGTTTCACGATTGGTACGGGAGACTTGATATTTTATTCATTGGTAACCGCAGCAGCGTTCGTTATTAAAGGGGTTGTTGCTGCCGTGGCTACGATGTCTGCAGTGAACGCCGGGGTCGCGCTGACATTTTTCATATTGATGAAATACAAAAAAGTTTTGCCCGGGTTGCCGCTGCCGATTTTTCTCGGAGTAGCAACATTAGTGGTTTTCAAATACTTCTAAATTTTTAATTTCTTTAATTTTCTTCCAAGATGTAAAAATCCCAAATATGCAGCTCCACCCATAGAGCTAGAACAAGGGCTGTCCCATTCAGGTCTATTGCTTGATTCTCTCAATGGGGAAACTTCGTAATTTCCTTCGCTTGGATAATGCCGTACCTCATTTGTTCTCACATAATTCCAAAAATCTCTTATGACTTTTTTAGGACCTTCAACTATGACTTCAACACCCCTTCTATTCACCAAATCTGTAACAGAAACTTGAAGACCATATTCTGAAGCACAAGAACGTACCCCCGACCTAAGGCCTGTCTCGACCTCGGTTCCTTCACCTTCTATAGTAAATGCTTTTAATGGCATTCTAATCTAAAGATAATATTTGTTTAAAAAAATTTAAGCTTGCGCGGGAGGCGGGATTTGAAAAAAAAAGTGCCCCCACAGGGATTTGAACCCTGGTCCTGAGCTCGAAAGGCTTATACATCATGTTTCGTATCCTTGACCGGGCTAGACGATGTTCGCCACTTGCGTTGGGGCGATCTAATTAGGGGCTATTTTAATTATCTTTGGATTTATAATTATATCTCTATCTTTTAAAGTAATACCCTTCCTCCAATAAGTATATTTCGTATTCAATACAGGATGGTGTGTACCAATTATTTTGTGCCATCTCTCCATATTCAACTTCCCTCTTAAACGTATATGGTGCCTGTTATAAAATTTGCCAGTCCTTTTATCAAGATAACCTGCGTTGTAACGAACTCTAACATCAAATTTCAGTAATTTAAATGCTCGTTCCAAATCTTTAACTAATTTTTCAGTTGCAAACCAGCCTCCCAATTCAGGATATGTATCATCAAATGAAATGGAAAAATCCGTGTCAATTATGCCTCTTAAACAAGATATTAAAAATTCTTTATCATTCCATATGATTTTTGGTATTCGAATACTTGGGTTTTTTCTCCCAATTGGTAAACAAAAATTAGATGTCAAAAATATGAAAAGACCTTTTGAACTAAAATGATATCCGCATGTTCCATTTCTTAAATCTTTGGGTTTCAAAGTTAGGTTGAACAATTTTTTTAATAATGGTGTGAGAAACTTGTCATAATAAAGTTTATCTTTTATTAAATGCCCGCATAACCGAAAAATGTACATGCCTTTATCTTTTCTAAATGACATGTGGCCATCGCCAATATGAATACCAACAAATTCTGCCAATTGATTTGTCAAGTAATTTGGCAATTCAAGATTTTTCTTTTTATCGAAATCTGATATATCTGTAATTTTCAACTTAACTAATGATTTGACCATTTTTATCATTTCTAATATAACACAAAAAATAATGGGGCGTCTATAGTTGTATTGATTCTGAGTATAAAAGTATTTTGGTCTTTTATCGTTTAAGCGCTTTGCCCAATGTGTCGCTCACAAAAATTCAGCCCTACACGAGCTCTGAATTTTCAAACTTGAAGAAAGGCTTAAATCCTTAAGTGTTCTTCTAAAATTAGTGACAAAATGCCTCGAACACCAGAATATTTACTTGTTGTTGCGGACTTGAGCCCGAAAGATTTTGATATTGGAGTTGCCAGACTTTATTTGAATGCTATTCACGCCAAGGAAGGCGACTGTCTTGAAATTAGAGGCCAAAGAATAACGTATGCTAGGGCAGGCCGTCATTATCCAAGTGATAAAAATATCAGGCATGTTTTAAAAACAGATCCCAATACTAGAAGAAATGCCTCGGTGGATTTGGGGGATAATGTTTATGTAAGCAGGGTCACCTCAGTGCCCAGCGCAGAAAGCCTCATTGTTACAGAACTTGAAGGACGCAAATTGCATGTTGAGGAGGGGTTGTTATCATTTCTTGGAAGAAGCTGGCCGGATCGGTATGCTACCGTAGGTGATGTACTTTCTGCAACTGTTTTAGGTGGTCCACTTGATTTTAGAGTTGTGGGATATTCTCCTGCCAGCAAAGTAGTTCAAATTACTGAAAAAAGTAAAATTGAAATACGGGAACCGGCCAAAACGGGGACAGGACCTGAAATAGAACCTGACGAGATAGACAGGGCATTGGAGCAAGCGATCAGGGCTTCATGCGAAAAATATGGATTGGGCATTGGAAAGAATGATAAAAACTGGATTTCTTACGGCGAGGGAGAAAATATTGAAGCTATAATGGCTCGATTAGTCCGTGATGTGAAAAGTAAAACAGTTTACATATATGAAACAAGTTCGCCTGAAGAACTGAACATGAGGGGAAGGAATGCGTTTGACAGTTTGTATAATGAAATAAGGGGAGCTCTACCAAAAAACCATAAAGTGATTGTAAGCGAGTCCCACGTTGCAAGAATTTTTGAACTTACTAAAATGTCAAAATCGTAATTTGGCTAGATTTTTAAACTTAAAACTCGACTTTTTCCAAACTCGTTTTGTTTAATGGTGTGGAATTTAAATAAGTAAAATGCCTATCGCCATTATGGGAGTGAAAGACAAAATCAGGAGAAAGTACGGTGAGAAGGCTTCTGCTTTGCTGGAAATGGTTCCTGAAGGTTTATCTCCTTATGTCTCGGACGACCTTTTAACATGCATCAAAACGTACGGCATTGACACGGTTACGGAAGTCTTGGAAAGGGAACATTTTCACAAGATGGATGGTAAATGGGGTTTCACCCATCTTGATGCTCCCTGCAAGGCCCTTTACCGCCTCAAGCAGTTGGGCGAGCCGGAGGGGGAGACTGTCAAATATGATATGAAATTTTCTGGCAGGGTCCAGGACGTGGGATTCAGAGCCACGTCGCATGATTATATGAATATGCTGGACTTGAAGGGATCTGCGGAAAATTTGCCCGACGGAGATGTTTTGGTCACGGTTGAAGGCCCGCAGTCAAGGATCGACCTGCTTAAAGAACTGTTAAAGGAAAAGTTTGAAATTTCCAACATCGAGGAAACCCAGGCAGGCAGGACAGTCAAGGCTTAAATATTTGCATGTTTTATTTAAAGACAATGAAAAACAAAAGGCCTGAATTTGTAGGTTTGCAAAAAATCAAGCAGAAACAGGGAGAGCATTTAAAAGATTTTGAAGAGTGGGCGTCCAAAGACCAGTGGAACAAATTCCACGAGAGCCACTATGACTGGTGGATGTTTCCGATAGACGACCCTAGCAGTTATGGCTATGCCTATGTCGTTTACGACGGGGATGTCGCCGATCTGAAGAAAGACAGGGCTTATGTTAAAAATTATTTGCACGGAGCGGAACTGCTGGCACTGTCATGGGGATGGGACCTGTCAAAAAGAAGATATATTGACAAACCAAAGCCGGACCAGAAATGGCAGGACTGGCCCATCAGGTTGTACAAAGCATCCAAGTCCCTGAAGCTGTTTGGTTTTGATGAGCAATTCCAGTCGATGAGAATGCTTGCACAGGATTTGATCCGAGGGGGAGAAAGCATGGAATACAATGGAAGAGATTTGGGTGCGCTGTTCAAGTGATTAATTGAATCACTAGTTTAAATCTGTTAACGTCGAAAAAAAATTATGCTAACAGCCAACAACCCAGCGTACGGATTGCTGCTGCTTCCTCCTAACAGCACGATTGAGGATAAGTTGAGAAGCAATGAGGCTGTGGAAGAGGCATACAGCGTTGCCAGGCTGGATGGGCACAACGGTTATATCTTCAGGGCAAGGCGGTTTATGCCTGAACTGTACGCAGAGTTGAAGACAACAGTACCTGAAGCATCTGTAACAGCCTTGAGGGTGTTGAGAGAATTCAAGGGCAGATCTTCTGAAGACGTATCGGGTTTTGCGTTCGCAAACCTCTCAAGGGAAGAAATGCACTCAATCATCACGATAATACAAGATATGGCAAGGGCACCTTTCGTCAGAAGGACCAGCTGGATATGCGACCCTGAAAATGCAAGGGCTGACCTGGAAAAAAACAGGATACTTGGCGAAATCTCCGGGAATTTTGCAGAAAACTACGAACCGTTTAGAGAGATATTTATTCATCCGCGTTACATAAATCTGGAAGGCGGATATGCAGTAATGAAAAAGATCAAATGACTTGCCATTGATCTACGGAAACTTTTGAAAGATTGTTTCATTACACAGACCTGCTGGAAAGGGAAATTGCCGGGCTGAAAGGCAAACCTGTTGCGTAATTGTTAAAGTGGATTGGAGAGATTTGAACTTCTGAACTAGAACTTTCTTGATTACTAATAAAAATTTAAGCAAGCCTATGCTGGATACCGTTATTGTTGAAAATATCAATGGATAAAGGATTGCTGTGCGGACTGAGATATACAACCCTTCTAATATTATGTTTTACAATTTCATCCGCGCAACGAGGGCATGGCCCTATCGTCGCAAGGATGTCATCGCCACTTTGAGAGTAAGGCAGGCACTTCATCTCTGCGTGAGCATAATCACACGACACAGGCGATAGCTCTATTTTTCCTGTTTTTTCAAAATTTTCCATCATGCTCTCATATTTGCTACAATCTTCACACGAGCCATCATTTCCAGGCCCGTTCGTGCCGGATGCAACAATCTCACCATTTCTTATTAATAGAGCGCCCACTTTCCTGTACAGGCAGCGAGATCTTTCTCCCACCTTTTGTACCTCATTAAGTATGTCAGTGGTATGAAACCTGCCAATGGGTTCTACAAATTGAATGCGTGGATGCCATTCCCTTATTTTTTTAATCCAATGCTTGTTTTTGTGATCTGAATTTATAACAACAACACGTTGAGCAAATAATTCACGATGAATGCCTTTGTAAAAATCTTCACGATACGTTTTTTCCACAACGCCTTCAACACCAAGAAACGGGCGGGATGCAAACCACTGTAAGACATCATCACGTCTCCACTCGTATGGAAATAGCGGTCGATGCGACCCGCGCAATGTCAATTCCTCATCGGCCAGCAAGCCTATCACTATCCTTCTGATAGGATAATCCTTTTTTGCGATTTCATAACTTCCCGCAATAAACTTCCTATGGTCCGGGTGAAAAATATCGAACCCACCACCGATGTAAAGTTCTTCGGGTGACATACGAACCTTATAATGATACAGTTATAAAATTTTTAAAGACAATGTAAGTGGGCCCGGAGAGATTTGCTAACGAAGAATTAAAATAATTTTTTTGGTTAAATGAGGCTTTTTTTTGCACCATATGACTTAAATCAGAGTTTTCCTACCTTCTTTTCTGCGTTTATCGGGGGTTCACTTCCGAAAAGAAGGTATGGTTGACCGTAATATCTAATTAATTGGAGTTTAGTATGGAGGAATATAAAGGAACATTATTACCACATCTCATAAAAAATTTCAATTTGACAAAGAATCAAAGTAAAAAGCTAATATGTGTTACAAGTGTATGCGATGGTTATGGACGTATAAAATCTGATAACGGTCAGTGGATGTTAAGAACAAGTCCCAACTTGGAACTTCATTCTTTCACATATGATCTTTTTCTATATGCATATAATATTAGGTTTTCTATGTTCTCTGCTCCTTGTAAAAATGAAAAATATGTATCAACTGAAATGTATGGAAAGTCAACTAAAAATGTCTTAAGGGATTTATTCTTATTTACTCCCAATTTTAAGACATGCCCTGCAAAAATTTTACATGAAAAGCCATCCGCCTACTTCTTGCAACCACAACCTACTATTAAATTTCTTTTTAATGAACCTTCATGGCTTCAGAAAATTGCATTTAGATTAGCCTTGGATTTAGAAGGATCTATAACAACAAAATTCAGTGTGAAGAAAAAAACTATGAAAAAATATGTTTATTATCAGTTTCAATTCGAGCCAGTACTTGAACTATCAGTCACTCACCCTAGTTTAATTTTTGAATGGCAAAAACTTGCATATATTTTGGGTATACCGTTAAATGTAAAATTGGATAAAAGAAGCTGGACTGGCTTAGGTGGTTTAAGAACTAGCAAACAAGAGAAGCTCATCAATTTTTACAAAGAAATAGGTGGGTTTTTATTTCAGACGTTAATACACAAATCCTCTTCCAATAATGGAAATATCAACAACGATAATTATTCAAAAAATTGTTTATTAGCAACATGTTATGAATTGATTACAAAATTTGGTCATTTATGCTCTAAAAGTTTTTCTACACGTGAAGAAGCTATGAAATTCAGAAGTTACTTTATTAAGAATTATTATATCCCATTAAGAGATAAAAATAAAAAATGTGGACCGGGTGAGATTTGAATCCGTGGGTTTTTAAACCTCTCACGTCCGCCCGATTATCAGTCGGGTGCTCCACCAGGCTAAGCTACCGGTCCTTTACATTATTCCTTTATTTTCAATTGGCTTTAATTTTTATATCCCTATATTTATTTCTATGCGAGAGTCAGTACTTGTTGTTGACAGAGGCAAGCTGTTCTCGCAAAAAAATTTCCAGGGCTTTTTGCAGGCTGGCGAGCATGATTTTTTCCAAAACATAGCCGAGAATTTCAGGTTTGAAAGAAGAAATGAAGTGGAAAACAACCCTGCGATAAAACAAATAATCCCTTATAACATTTTGACGAACGGCAGCAAGGTTTTCCTTTACTGGAGAAAGGCAAAACAGACAGACGAGCGGGCAAAAGAAAAATATTCGGTTGGTATGGGCGGGCATATCAATGATACAGACAAATCAAAGGATTTCGAGCAAACAATAGAAAATGGCAGGCGGAGGGAACTGAAGGAGGAGGTTGATCTGCATGATGGTGAAGTGGAATTAGCCGGTTTCATAAACGACGAGAGCAATTCGCTGAACAGCGTGCACTTTGGTATTGTTTATCTAGTCACAGCAGGCGAAAATATTAAAATAAAAGAAGAAGATATTATGGAAGGGCAGTTTGTGGATAAAAAAGATTTGAAAAAATATTTCGATAAAATGGAAAGGTGGTCGCAGCTTGTCTGCGAGAATTTGCTGGGCCGATAGATCAACGGTAAATCGTGTTCGTCATAATTTTTTCTAAAACATTTTACATGTTTTAAAACTACAAAATATTAAATAATTTAAACCCGGAGGCATAATACTAAACATGAAAAGACTTGGCACAGAAATGAAAATAAAAATTATAGAGTTCGCTAAGAAAGGTCTTTCATTGAATAAGATGTCGAAAATCACAGGTAAATCTAAAAGCACTCTGTATTACCATGTTAAAACTCTTGTTCGAAAAGTCTCTAAAATAAACCTAGATAGTTTAACGGATTGGGAACGGGGTTATCTTGTAGGATTTTTCTTTGGAGATGGAAATTTAGCTTTTCCAAAAGGAGAATATTCTTATAGAGTTGTGTTCAATTTCAATAAAAACACTGAAAAAGAAATTGCTAATAGGATAACAACTCTATTGAAAAAAACTGGTGGAAATCCTTTCGAAGTGTCATTTAAAAATTTTAGAAACAAGAGCTTATTAAGAGTAGTTTGCATTTCTAAAACTCTTTTTAATTACTTGAAAGAATATACAGTTTACAAAAAGAAAACAAAAGGTAAAAATATAATAAGCCGTAAATCGTACTTAAAAAATTTTGAACATTGGTCTACAGAATTCAAATTTGGATTTATTGCAGGGATGATAGATAGTGATGGTTATATCGGTTTGGATAAAGGCAGCATAAGAGTTTTGATAACATCTTCTTCGAAAAAGTTATCTGATCAAATTTATTTCATGCTAAATTCTTTAAAAATAGTTTCTTTTCTTCAATACAGTAAATTTAACAATAATTGGACTATAAGAATTTCAACACCTCAATTTAATATTTACAGGAATAAAATTAATTGTCTAAAGGGCCGATGGTCTAATGGTATGACACTGCCTTCGCATCATTGAGAAATAGGCAGAGGTTCGGGGTTCGAATCCCCGTCGGTCCACTGGTGGTTGTATGAAAAAGAAAGCTGTGAAAAAAGTAAAAAAGGATGACATGGAGAAGAAGGTTTTGGCTGCGTTAAAAAAAGCAATCGACCCGGAGACAGGGATTGATGTTGTGACGATGAAGATGATCAAGGACGTGGAAGTGAAGAACAATATAGCAAAAATAAGGTTTACACCGACCACGCCGTTCTGTCCGCTCATATCAACACTGTCTGCAGAAATAAGACAGGCTGCATTGACAGTGAAAGGGTTGAAGGATGCAGAGGTTGAGGTTAGTTTTTAGTTGGTAATAACCTTTGTTTTGTAAAGGGTTTTAACCAGCCTGTCCAAAGGCTTTTCGGTCCTGTTGTATGCGGCAACAGTTCTTTCATTTATTGCAGGCGAGCCGGCCAGCAAAAGCTGTTCCGCTGTTATGTATAACTTTTCAACAAAAAGCCTCCTCGCCAAATCAAATTTCCCTGTGGACGATGCCACGGCCTGCACATCAGCATCCTCGCCAAAAACTTTTTTGGCCAGGAACCTTGTCCGCGGAGCATGAAAATCAGAGGTAACGATTAAAGCTCTTGCCCAGCCTTTTTTATCAAGCATTTTCTTCGCGAGGTACAAATCCTCAAGCGTGCTCTGCGAGCCTGATATTGATGTGATTTTATCTTGCGGCATGCCTTTGCTAACTGCATATTCAACCATCTTCCGGCTCTGATGCCCGGCTGCGATTAACATGCCTGCCCAGTCCGCGATGTAGGCAGAAATACCATAGTCTATCCTGTCCTTTGAAAAATCATACCCAGGCGTATGCGTGCCGCCCAGAACAATGACGTAATCGTATTTTTCCATGGCTGCCGCCCCGCGTATAAAAAAGAATAGGAAAAGGTCAGTTCTTCTCAAACCCGAGCTTAGAACTTCATCAAGCTGTTGACTAGCTTTTGTGTTGCCTCTTCGTGGTCCGGTTCAGGTTTTATCAGGTCTCTGACCAATCTTTCGACGGTCTTTCTCTTTTCAACCTCTCCCATCTCCACTATTGCCTTGAAAGGCTCTGCGAGCTTGTAGGTCGCTTCTTTGGTTGCGTTCAATTCCTTCACAACCTCGGCAAGAGCGCACCACAATTGTGCAACTTTTACGTCTTCAGCCTGGCAGTAAGCACACTTGTACTTTTTTGTCTTTTCAAACAAGTCTGCCAGTATCTCTTGAGTATCGTCACTCAGGCATTCTTTCCAATCATGCTCTTCGTCGAATATCATTCAATTCACTTACTCCTTTTATTAAATGTAAAATTTAAATACTTTTCGGTAGTAACACTTTCCATAACTGTCATTATTCTTCACTTTTCGATAACGTTGGTAGTGACACTTCACAACAAACTGTTTCATGTTCAGCTTCCATTGGCACCAGGCAGTGTTTTTGTTGCAGCATCTCCCAGTAAACTGGTTCTGCTATAGCAGCCCAGCCAATTCCATCTTTGCTGCATGAAACTTTTACTGGCTCGCGCAAACTCTTATCTCGATGATTTCTATACAATTCATTAATTTTTTCTACCGCTGAATGGCATAGAAGGAAATCACCACAGTATTCTCTTGTCCGATCAACACCCGATAAAAATTGGGATCTTGACAAAAGCAAGGATTGCTCAGTCCTGCCCATTACATAAAATCTAACCACTTTGTGAGGCATGTTCAGCAACCGCTGTTACCAAATCTTTCTGCCCCGCATCCCCTGTGCCTTTTCCCCTTCATCAGCCACAGCAAGAACAGCACAATGAGCACGGCTATAATCAGCAACAGCAATGCAATTCCTATTGCCCTGTAAGGCAAAACAGGCAGTGCAAGGGAGCCTGTAAACCAGTTTGCTGCAGGCTTGACAACATGCAACTGTGAAGATGCTGAGGATTGTTCAGTGCCAGTAGAGGCAGTTATTGTAAAGTCAGCGTCCGAGGCATCGCAAGGCACGCTTGCATACGCCTTTACCGCTGCCTTGTCACCAGCCTCCACGTCAACCGTCTTCAAGAATTTTAACCAGTCCGCTGCATCGCCAGTGGCAACAACATTAATGGTTGACTTTGCATTTCCTACATTAATCACGTCAAAAGTGAAACTGTTTA
>Ga0315281_10013389_pt1 | contig 11098 bp, 9 predicted proteins | sample YL17G07_0_MG_FD_204540 | JGI IMG/M metagenome (GOLD analysis project Ga0315281, IMG submission 204540) | Sediment microbial communities from Yellowstone Lake, YNP, Wyoming, USA - YL17G07_0 | ecosystem: Environmental > Aquatic > Freshwater > Lake > Sediment | place: USA: Wyoming | collected... | reverse complement strand
GGAAAAACCAGGGGGAAAAGCGGGGAAACAGGAGGAGCTTGCGCTCGTCTCCGGCATGCCGTCCGTCCTTGGGACCGGCTGCTGGATGGTTTGACGCTAGGTTAACCAGTTCAGATATTGCTGTCAATAAAGGCTGTTAGCTGGGATTTGGACACTGCCCCGACCTTGGTGGCTTCGACGTTGCCGTTCTTGAACAGCATCAGCGTCGGAATGCCGCGTATGCCGTATTTCGGCGGGGTAGCCTGATTGTCGTCGATGTTGAGCTTCGCGACTTTGAGCTTGCCGGCGTATTCCCTGGCGACCTCTTCCAGGATAGGGGCGATCATCTTGCACGGTCCGCACCATTCGGCCCAGTAATCGACCAGCACAGGCGTGGCGGACTGCAAAACTTCCGGCTCGAAAGTGTCGTCAGTCACGTGGTGAATGTGCTCGCTCATGGAACGTCTCCTGCTGCATTTGATTCGAGGGAAAGGCCGCCGCGGTAAGCGACAATACAGGCGGCAATGAGACCAGATGGCGGGTATGCTAACCAAAAACCCGTGGTTTGGGAAGGGTAGGCCTGTACTACCCGCTCCGGGCGCATGCCGGGCGCGCTTTTCATTTCTGCTAAAATGCCGGTGTTTTGTAAGCCAAGGATTGCTATGACTTACGTTGTCACCGAAACCTGCATCAAGTGCAAGTACACCGACTGCGTGGATGTCTGCCCGGTGGACTGCTTTCGCGAAGGCCCGAATTTTCTGGTCATCGATCCCGACGAGTGCATCGACTGCACGCTGTGCGTCGCGGAATGCCCGGTCGAGGCGATTTTCGCCGAGGACGACGTGCCTGACAGCCAGAAGGAATATACCGCGCTGAACGCCGAACTTGCCAAGGTCTGGAAGCCGATCATCGAGAAAAAAGACGCTCCTGCGGACGCTGATGAGTGGGCAAAGGTAAAAGAGAAAAAACATCTCTTAGAAAAGTAGTACGGGGCCCGGTATTTGGCCGTGAAGTAACGACCGTTCGGCGCTATGATGCGCCGAATGCCTGCTGAATCCCCCTTTCCACTCTGGTCCAAAACCGAAGTTTTTGCACGCCTCGCCGAAGGGCTGAAGGCCGGCGTTACCGTGGTCACGCCCAACCGCCGGCTGGCGCAGGAACTCGCGCGTGAATTCGACGCGGATCGTCTCGCGAGCGGGCTTAATGCATGGGAAGCGGCGGACATTCTACCGTTCGGCTCGTTCGTCGAACGGTTGTGGGAAAGCGCGGTTTATTCCGAGATTGGCGCCGATACCCCGCTGCTGTTGTCGCCTGCGCAGGAACAGGCGCTGTGGGAAGAGATCATCGGCGCAAGTCCGTGGGACGCGCAATTGCTCTCGCCCGCGCGGGCGTCGGCGCAGTGCCGCGATGCCTGGCGTCTCGCGCATGCGTGGTGCATTGCAGGCGCAATCGACAAGTTTCCTGGCAACGACGACGCGCGAGCGTTCGCGGACTGGGCGCATGCTTATGCAAAACGCATTGCGCGGGACGTGGACGCCGCGCGGCTGCCCGATGTTGTGGCAAGACTTCTGGAATCGCCCGCGCTGCGCAAGCCGCGCCTGCTGGTAGCGTACGCTTTCGACATTCTGCCGCCGCAGATTACCGATTTTTTTCGCGCATTCAGCGCCACCGGCGTCGAAGTCGTGTGTTGCGGCCCGCGGCGCAAGGATGCGGCGGCCGTCCGCGCCACCTTTGCGTCGTCACGCGACGAACTCGAAGCCGCGGCGCGCTGGGCGCGTGCGCGGCTCGAGGCGGTGCATGGCGGGGGTGCGCCCGATCAGATTGCAAGTTATCCGCGCATAGCGGTCGTCGTGCCCGACCTCGAGCGCCGCCGGCAGGAAGTGATGCGCGTTTTCTCACGCGTCATGGAGCCGGGCTGGAACCTGCCCGGTGCCATGCTGCAGCCGTTGCCGTTCAACATTTCGATCGGCGTGCCGCTCGCCGCCTACCCGCTAGCGCACGCGGCGGTGGGCTTGCTCGCGCTTGCCGCGGGCGAAGTTGAATTTGCGCTGGCGAGCCGGCTCATGCGTTCGCCTTTCATCGCCGGAGCTGAGGAAGAACTCGCGCGTCGCGCGCGGCTGGATGCGGACTTGCGCAGCGTGCAGCCCGCGCACGTTACCTTGGCGCGTGTCGTCGGGGCGGTCGAGGGCTGCCCGCTGCTGCGCGAGCGGTTCGAAGCGCTGTACAACTATGCGAGCGGGAATCTCGCCGGCATGCAGTCGCCGCATGCCTGGGCGCGGCATTTTTCATCGCTGCTCGATGCCGCCGGCTTTCCCGGCGAACGCGCGCTCGACTCGGCCGAATTCCAGACGCGCGCGAAATTTTATGAAGTGCTCGGCGAATTCGCGTTGCTTGAACGTGTCCTTCCGCGTATGAGCTGCGCGCAGGCACTTGCGCGATTACGCCGTTTGTGCGCGGACACGCTGTTTCAGCCGGAATCGAACGACGCGCCGGTCCAGGTCCTCGGCATACTCGAATCCGCGGGCCTCGAGTTCGATCATCTATGGGTGAGCGGGCTGACCGACGAAGCGTGGCCGCTGGCCGCGCGTCCGAATCCGTTTATCCCGGTCGCGCTGCAGAAGAAAGCGGGCATACCCGAAGCTGCCGCCGACACGGCACTGGCACTCGACCGGCGCATCACCGAAGACTGGCTGCACGCGGCGGACGAGATCGTGGTGTCGCATCCGCTGCGCGAGAATGACCGCGAACTCCTGCCAAGTGCTCTGATTGCGTCGATCGCGCACGGCGAACTCGAATTGCCGGAATTCGCACGCTATCGCGACGAGGTGCATGCCGCGCGCGCGCTCGAAAGCGTCGCCGACGGCGTTGCACCTCCTTACGCCGCAAAGGAAGTCCGTGGTGGCACGCGTGTGCTCGCCGACCAGGCGGCTTGCCCATTTCGCGCGTTCGCGCGCCACCGCCTGGGCGCGGAGGGACTGGACACGCCCGTGGATGGATTGGACGCACGCGATCGCGGCAACTTGCTGCATGCGCTTATGGCCCAACTGTGGGGCACGCTGCGCACGAAATCCCGCCTCGATTCGTTGCCGCCCGACGAACTTGCAACTGCCATTGACGATGCGGCGCAGACCGCGGTGGCGAAAGTGCGCACGCAGCGCGCGGGGGTACTCGACGGGCGTATGGCCGAACTCGAACGCGCGCGGCTTGCGCGGCTTGCGCGCGAGTGGCTGGCGATCGAAAGTGGGCGCGGCGATTTCGAAGTGGTGGCGCGCGAGGAGAAGCGCACACTGGAGGCTGGCGGACTTGCATTCGCCGGCCGCATCGACCGCATGGACCGGCTCGCAAGCGGTCACGTGCTGATCGACTACAAGACCGGACGCGCGACGCCCAGGGATTGGCTGGGCGAGCGCCCGGACGAGCCTCAGCTTCCGCTTTACGCAATCGCGGCGAAGGAAGATATCGCCGGAGTCGCCTTCGCGCGCATCAAGACCGGCGAAATGCGCTACATGGGCCTGACGCGGGAGGCTGACCTGCTGCCACAGGTAAAGCCCGCCGAATCGTGGAATGGATTGGTCGACGGCTGGCGGCGCGAACTCGATGTGCTCGGCCGCGAATTCGCGCAAGGGGTCGCGCGCGTCGATCCCAAGCGCGAGCTCAAAACCTGTCGGCACTGCGACCTGCAGCCGCTGTGCCGCGTGCACGAACGCTTCTCCGCTCGGGAAGATGAAGACGAAGGCGAGGACGAGTGAGCGCGGGCAAAGCCAGGCAGCAGGCTGTCGCCGACGCACGCGAACGCGAGCGCGCGCTCGACCCGAGGCGTTCGTTCATCGTGCAGGCGCCGGCAGGCTCGGGCAAGACTGAACTCCTGGTGCAGCGCTATCTGCGGCTTTTGGCCACCGTCGAGCGCCCCGAGGAAATTCTTGCCATCACGTTCACGCGCAAAGCTGCAGCGGAAATGAAACGGCGCGTGCTGGAGGGGTTACCGTCGGTTCTTGCGCCCGACACCATCGCCGACATCGCACCGCGGTTGCGCGTGCAGACGATCGACGCTTTGTGCGCTTCGCTCACCCGGCAGATGCCGGTGCTTGCGCACTTCGGCGCCCAGCCGGAAATTGTCGAGGATGCGGGCGAGCTCTACATTGATGCGGCGCGCCGGGTGCTCGCGCTCGAGCCTTCGAATATGTCGGCCGAACAGTTGCTGGCGCATCTTGACAACAACGTCGATACCGCGTGCGGGCTCATCGCCAGGATGCTCGCGCGCCGCGACCAGTGGCTGCGCAAGACCGGCGGCGCGCCGACCCGCGCCGAACTCGAGGCTGCTTTTGCAGCGGAGCGAGAGCGGCTGGTCGCGCGCGCGCGCGCGCCGTTGCCGGACGCAAGCGTGGAGCTGGCGCAGGAACTGCTAACCAAGACGGGCGGGTGGCGCAAGAAGCACAAGCGCGCACAAGCGCTCGAAGCGGACGACACGGACGGCAGCGTGCTTGCTGCGCTCGCGGCACTGCTGACGCTGCCTCCAGCCGGCTATAGCGACGCGCAATGGGAAGCGTTGAGCGCAATGCTTGAACTGCTGCCCCGCGCGGTGGCCCAACTGATGGTCGTGTTTGCTGAGCAAAGTCAGGCCGATTTCACCGAAATCGCTCAGGGTGCGGTGCGCGCGCTGGGCGAGCCCGATGCGCCGACGGATCTGCTGCTGTCGCTCGATGTGCGCATCAAGCACATTTTGGTCGATGAATTCCAGGACACGTCGATCAGCCAGTGGGAATTGCTCGAGCGCCTCACTGCGGGTTGGCAACCGGACGACGGCCGCACACTATTTGCGGTAGGCGACCCAATGCAGTCGATCTACCGTTTTCGCGAGGCCGAAGTCGGGCTCTTTTTGCACGCACGGCACGCAGGGCTCGGCAACGTGCCGCTTGAGCCGCTGCGCCTGGCCACGAATTTCCGCTCGCAGGCCGGCATCGTCGACTGGGTGAACGCGACATTTCCGCAGGTGTTGCCGGGCGCAGAAGATGAAATCTCGGGTGCCGTGCCGTATTCACCCTCGGTCGCGCACCATGCGGCGCAGAACGGGGAGGCGGTGCGCTGGCATCTCTTCGATGAGCGCGCGGACGAAGCGCAGCGCGTGGTCGAGATCGCGCAGGCCGCCCGCGCTTCGAAAACGCAAGGATCGATTGCCATTCTCGTGCGCAACCGCGGCCACCTCGACCATATTGTGCCCGCGCTGAAACAGGCCGGCATCCGCTACCGCGCGGTCGAAATCGAACGGCTGGGCGAAAAACAGGTCGTGCAGGATCTCTACGCGCTTACGCGCGCGCTTGCCCATCTGGCCGACCGCACGGCGTGGCTTGCCGTGCTGCGCGCGCCGTGGTGCGGACTTGCTCCCGCGCAACTGGCAGCGCTGGCGGAGGGCGCGCACGGGACGGTGTGGGAACTGATGCACGACACGGCCCGCGTCGCGCAGCTGGACGCCGCTGCGCGCAGCCGGCTCGAACGCGTGCGCGCCGTGCTTGACTCCGCGCTCGCACATCGCTTGCGCGGCAATCTGCGCGACCGCGTCGAAGGCGCGTGGCTGGCGCTCGGCGGACCGGCGTGCTGCAGCGATGCGACCGAGTTCGAAGACGCCGAAATTTTTCTCGACGAACTTGTCAAAGAGGACGAAGCCGGCGACCTCGCCGATCACGGCGCCCTGGAGGAGAGTCTCGAAGAACTCTTTGCGCTGCCGGACATGGCTGCCGGCGCGGACGCCATTGAGATCATGACCGTGCACAAGGCGAAAGGCCTCGAATTCGACACGGTAATCATGCCCGGACTCGATCGCACGCAGCGCCATGGCGACCCACCACTGATCATCTGGAAAGCGCTGGCGGACGACCTGCTGCTGCTCGCGCCGATACGCGAGGCCGGTGCTGCCAAGGATGCCGCATACGAGTATGTGCGCAACCTGGAGCGCGAAGCGGAGGACATCGAAGCCGGGCGCCTCTTTTATGTGGCGGCCACGCGCGCGGCGTCGCACGTGCATCTCCTGGGATGCATCAAGCGCGACGACGACGGGGCAGCGAAGCTGCCGGCCAAACGATCTTTGTTGCGCAAAGCGTGGCCGGTTGCGTGCGAGCACGTCGGCGCAGCGCCGGCGCAGCACCCGCCGGCCCCGCCAGCGACTGTGCCGCCCCAGACATTTATGCGATTCGCAGCGCGGTTCGCGTTCCCCGCGTTGCCGCTGGCCGCGCAGTGGCAGACGCCGGACGCGACGCTACAGGACAACGAGGTGATCGAATTTTCATGGGCGGGCGAGACTGCGCGTCACGTGGGCACCGTTGTGCACCGCTGGCTGCAACGCATCGCGGACGACGCGCTCGAAGGCTGGACGCCGGCGCGTGCCGAGGCTATGCGGCCGCAGCTTGCGCGTGAACTCGAGCGCCGCGGTGTGAGACCCGCCGAATGCGCGGACGCCGCCGCGCGCGCGGTGCGTGCGCTCGTACCGACCTTGCAGGACAAGCGCGGGCGCTGGCTGCTTGGCCCACGCGCGGATGCGCGCAGCGAGTACCGAGTGCGCAGCGTGGTTGGCAACGTGCTGCATAGTTACGTAATGGACCGTGTGTTTCGCGATGATTCCGGCGCGCGCTGGATCGTGGACTACAAGACCAGCAGCCACGAAGGCGCCGACACCGGGGCTTTCCTCGACCGCGAGCGCGAACGCTACGGCGTCCAGCTTACGCGCTATGCCGCGGCGCTCGGTGACGAGCAGGCAATGCTCGGCCTGTATTTTCCTCTGCTGATGGGATGGCGCGAGTGGCGCACTACTTAGTATTCCGGGCCAAATAATACCGCTGCTTAGAGAGGCGAAAAACCCGCACAGCCAATATCTTCACAACTACTGGCCAGCAGATGAGGATCCGATCTTTGCAGTGAAATTTGATGAAGTCCGCACGCAGGCACCGATCTTCAGCGCGGGGGATTACCCCAAAGGCAGAACGTGAATCGATGCGTCAGCAGATCGACGAGTTACTGCATGCAGCCAAGGTCGCCGTGTTTTTCATTGATGATTTGCAGATCGTGCGGCCGGGCGAGATGGGTTCAGCCGATCTGATACGTAACAAGGCGAGAGAACTGGGCTCCGAATTACGCGAATATCGACTCGATGCACAGTTCCGCTGCGCCGGCTCGGATGCATTCGTAAATTGGATTGACAATACGCTTGGTGTCGCAAGGACCGCTACGCGACTACACAGACCCAGATTCTGGAGCCGCATTCACTGTCAAACGATACGAAAGTATTAAGACAATGGCGAAAGATGGCGAACAAGCAAACGCTCTCGTAATCCTCAAGCCGGAGTCCATGCTCGAAGGTTACCGCCCAATTAAGGTTCCTCCTGATGAGGAGCGCATCAGAGTGCTGGCCGAATTCCTGCGAGTCCTTTAACGCAGGCGACTCCTGCATTGAGTCTTCCAAGACTCTTAGATACGCGTCCGAAAAGAAAATACTGAGAAATCACATATGACGAAACACACGGACAACCTGAAGGTCCTGCGTGCGCGGCTGGCGGAGTTCGCGGCGGAGCGCGACTGGGATCAGTTTCACAATCCCAAGAACCTAGCGATGGCACTCGCGGGCGAAGCCGGCGAGGTTCTCGAGCACTTCCAGTGGCTCACGTTCGAGCAGGCATCCGACTTGCCCACGGAAATGCGCGAGGAGGTGGCGCTGGAGTGCGCGGACGTGCTGCTGTTTTTGCTGCGGTTGTGTGACAAGCTAGATATCGATCTGGCAGCGGCCGCGGAGAAAAAGCTGAGGCTAAATGCGAAGAAATATCCAGTGGAAAAGTCACGGGGAAAGGCAACCAAATACAACAAACTCTAATCGTATCAAATGGGTTCGGATTGACTTTGCAATTGTGATAAACCATTTCACTCGGTGTTAATCTTCCTCTTCGTTCAGCGAATGTTTCCGATTTAATTGACGACTGGTGGTCAGTGCAGTGCCACAGACCCTGCGCCAGCGCCCGGCAGCAAACGGGTGAAGCGTCCCTCCGCGCCGTCATAGTGAATGAAGCTCACCTCCCCGAAGGTACGCTTCTTCTTCGAGTGCCCCTTCGGCTTTATCGAAGCTTGCGCCATCCAGATGCCGTGACGGGTTTCGAGACTGAAACTGACGATGCCGATCTTGTAGGGGCTGGCGCCGATGGAGCCGTAGCGCCCCATGATCTCTTCGCGACGGTGGAGCTTGTCTTTCCGCAACGACCACGCTTCCATGATCATGAAGATGAAGTCTGCGGCCACGCTTTCCGCGGCGTGCTTTACCGCCAGCGCCGAGCGGTCCTTGGCCTCTTCATCGCTGCTTTCGATCCGGACTGGCATCGCCTGTTGCGTTGCCAGGTTACCGACGAACGCGAACGGGGACAGCGTCTCGCCATTCTCCAGATGCCTGCGCGCCACGCCGATCAGCGGCAAGACGGTATCGAGGTAGGCTTGAGGGATTGCCGTTACTTGGAAAATTTCCGGAGCGGCGGGTTTGCTTGTCATTGCATGCAGAGCACGATTCGATTGCGTAAAACAGAGAGTAGAGGAAACGGTGCCGGCTGGCGGGAGTGGAAAAGCCGGTAATCGGTTAAGTGCTTCTAAACGTCCTGCGGGCTCGCGAACTCGGCCGCGCTGTGCTTGGCGATCTCGCGCGCTGGTTTGCCGCCGCGTATGTCCTTGCCGGTCGGCAGCCATGTGCACACCGACGCGCCCGGCGCCCAGATCGTCTTGTATTCGCCCGGCACGAAGTACTCGACGAACCGCATTTCTTCGCGCGAGTCGCTTTTCAGGTAATGACGCTCGCGGTCCCCATAACAGATCAGATCGCCTTTCTTCACGTGAAACGGCCGCTCGTTCGCCCACGCGGTGCCGCTGCCCGCGAGCACGTACATGAAATGCTCGGCGCCTTCGTGGTGGTGGTTGGCGGCCTCGGTGCCGGGCGGGTAAATGATCATCTCGCCCTTGATCGCCGTGGTGCCGAAGAGCTTGGGCGTGACCAGGTAAATGCGTTTTCGCGCGTCATGCTCCGAGTCGAGTACGGGCTCGCGCGTCCAGTCAACGATTTTGAGATGGGGCGGGCTGGCGACAAGTTGCGGGTCGAAGCGCGCCGCATTCGGAACCTCGGCGTAAAGCACCACCGCGTCGTTGTGCGCAGCCAGCGTGCCGCGAAAACCCGGCGGCAGGAAGGCGACCTGGGCGGCGGTCAGAAGTTGTGAGCCCGCGCTGCTCGCCAACATCGCCTCGCCCTCGAGAAGCTGAAACCACGCGAGATCGCGGGCGGCAAGCCCGATCTCGATCACGGCTCCGTGGCCGAGCGTCCAGCGATCGAGCAGCACGTTGGTGCCCTTCACCCTGGCTTCGGTGAGCAAGCGCTGGCGGTATGCGTTGACGCCAAAGGACTGGGCGTCTACGGCCCTCTCGTTGAATGTAATGGCCATACTGATTTCCTCCGGAACGGACGATAGCGAAATTTGGCTCGGTGGCCGGGCTGATTGAGATACGCTATTGAGCTGCGTAAATGATTGTGCCGCAATAGCCAATAATTTACCATGCTCCAAAGGGACGGCGTTGCATGACTTTGGCTGGCGGCTACCCGCTCGCTTTAGCCGCAACGGCCGGAATGCCAACCAGAAGGAGTACATCACAATGAAGATCTCGCACGCCGCAATCGCGGCAGGCCTTGCGGTTCTGCTTGCCACGGCAACGGCCGCAGCGCAGTCGTATCCCGACAAACCGATTCGCATGATAGTGCCGTTGCCGCCGGGCACGGCAAGCGATTTTCTTGCGCGCACTATCGGCCTGAGCCTGTCCGATGCCTACAAACAGCAGGTGGTGGTGGACAACCGGCCGGGCGCCGGCGGATTGATCGGCAGCGGCATCGTCGCCAAGTCGAGCGCCGATGGTTATACGCTCGTGATGGTCGCGCCGCCGCACGTCGTCGGCCCGTTGCTCCAGTTGAAACCACCGTACCGTCCGCTCGAGGACTTTACTGCGGTAATCGAGGTGGCATCGCTGCCGAACGTGGTCGTGATTGCACCGGGCGTGGCGGCGAAAAATCTGCAGGAGCTGGTTGCGCTGATCAAGCCGAAGCCCGGCCAGTTCAATTATGCATCGGTGGGTTTCGGCACATCTTCGCACCTCGCGCCGGAAATATTGAACCGTGCTGCCGGCATCAGCGTGGTGCACGTGCCGTTCAAGGTGATCCCTGACGTGATGTCAGAAATGGCGGCGGGCCGGGTGCACTACACGGTATTCACTGCGCCGGCATCATTGACCATGCTGCGCGGCGACGCCAAGCTGCGCGCGATCGCGGTAACCAGCGCCAAGCGCAGCGCCACGTTCCCCGATCTTCCCACGGTGGCCGAAGCCGGTCTGCCGGAGGCGCAGTCCGACGCCTGGTTCGGCATCCTCGCCCCGGCGGGCACGCCGCGCAAAATCGTCATGCAGATCAATGCCGATGTCGTGAAAATCCTGCGCCAGCCCGACATGAAAGAGAAATTCGCGCGGCAGGGCGCCGAGCTGGTCGACGACACTTCGCCCGACGGATTCACCAAGCTGATGAAGTCGGAGTACACGCGCTACCAGAAGCTCATCAAGGACGCCGGCCTCAAGCAGCAGTAAAGCGCACGACGAACGATATCGACCCCGACCGGCAAGCCGCCGGGTCGATGGTTGATCAGATACCGGCTGCATTCATTGCAATGACCGAAAGGACACCATGAAAATTTCCCATATCCATACGCAAATCGTGCGCGTTCCCGCCATCGAACCGCTGGCTGACGGGCCCGCTGCCAAGGGGGCGACGCGCGATTTTGTCACGCTGACCATCGGCACCGATGCCGGCATCGAAGGCATAGGCGCCACGTTTTTCGGCGGTGCGTTGACCGGTGCGCTCAGGACCGCGGTGGACGCGTTAGGCGCGCTCACTATCGGCCAGGATCCACTGTGTATCGAGGCCATCGTGGCCAAGCTGCGCGCTGCTGCCGGCAACGCGGGCCCCGGCGGAATTTTCACGCTGGCGCTTGCCGCCATTGATATCGCGCTGTGGGACATCAAGGGCAAAGCGTTCAATCTGCCGCTTGCGCGGCTGATCGGCGGGTATCGC
>Ga0315281_10013388_pt1 | contig 11098 bp, 9 predicted proteins | sample YL17G07_0_MG_FD_204540 | JGI IMG/M metagenome (GOLD analysis project Ga0315281, IMG submission 204540) | Sediment microbial communities from Yellowstone Lake, YNP, Wyoming, USA - YL17G07_0 | ecosystem: Environmental > Aquatic > Freshwater > Lake > Sediment | place: USA: Wyoming | collected... | reverse complement strand
TAGCTCTATAGCTTTGGCTATAAGCCATAGGCTCTTCGACCTCCGGCTATACGCCACAAGCTTTTGTCACACGTGCGATTCACGGAGGCTTCAATGGATATGATGGGACGTGTGGGGCTGATCGAGATTCCGATCTTGATCGCACCCGATCAAAAAGTCTGGATGGATCGCATGATTAAGGAAGGCAAGATCGCCATTCCTCCGGGCGGGACACTGGAAAAAGGCTCGCTCTATTCGATGTTTGTCCGAATGCTCCTGCATAACGCAATGGAAGAGCAGAAGCGACAGGAGGTGTTAGACGCGGAAGACGAGGACGACGAATAGGAAGCTGTTGAAAACGACCGCCAGCGTCGTTCTCGCATCGTTCAGATCCTCAACGGGGACCCGGCCGCCTCACCAACTCGGCGGCGCGCACAGACTTGGTGCTCCTTATTCGTCGCACCGTGCGCCCCAGAGGGTACGCCTCCGGTCTTCACTCGCTGCGGCCTTGCTGGCCGGCCGTTTTGAACAGCTTCCAATGAAGGCTACGCCTCAGTCTTTCGCTCGCTGCGGCCTAGCAATGAACTCGTTTTGAGCATCCTGCGGGGTTCAGCGGCTGTATCGAAAGCGATTCGGCGAGTATCTCGCTGGATACAGCCGCTAGAGCCTTTGGCTTATCGCCAAAGCTATAGAGCTAATAGCTTATGTCGTATAGCCAGAGCAAACGACTGACCGCTCATACTTTTCCCGCCATATGCCATCAGCCATAGGCTCTTCGTTCTCTGGCCATACGCTATAAGCCATAAGCTCTTCGGTCTCTGGCTATAAGCTCTTAAAGGCGGCATGCGCGGCTTTGATCGTGTATTCGATATCGCGGGTTGAATGAGCGGTCGAGAGGAAGGCGGCTTCGAATTGAGAGGGAGCCAGGTACACCCCCTGGTCCAGCATCTGGTGAAAGAATTGTCCGTATCGCTTTGTGTCTGACAGCTTTGCAGTATTCCAATCCACCACCGGTCCTGACGTAAAGAAGGCGCCAAGCATCGAGCCGACTCTGGCTTGCGTGAGCGGCACACCGGCTTTCTTGGCCGCGTCACCAATCCCTTTGGCCAGGGCTGCTGATGTCTCTTCCAGCTTCTTGTAGACCCCACGGGCCTTGAGCTGCTTGAGCGTTTCAATGCCGGCGGACACGGCTAACGGATTTCCCGACAACGTCCCCGCCTGATAGACCGGCCCCAACGGCGCGATCAGATCCATGATCTCTTTCCGCCCTCCGTAGGCACCGACCGGCAATCCTCCGCCGATGATTTTCCCCAGCACCGTCAGGTCCGGAGTAATTTCGTAGAGCGTTTGGGCTCCCCCGTAGGCCACGCGAAAGCCGGAGATCACCTCGTCGAAAATCAGGAGGATGTCATTTTCTGCGGTGAGTCGACGAAGTGCAGCGAGGAAATCCGGCGCCGGCGGCACGACGCCCATATTCGCTGCAATCGGTTCCAGAATAATGCAGGCCAACGTGTTCCGGTGTTCCTTGACGATCTGTTGCACCGCTCGGATGTCGTTGTACGGGACGGTCAAGGTGTGCTTCGCAAAGTCAGCCGGAACTCCAAGCGAGTCCGGGATCCCCAACGTGGCCAGACCTGAACCGGCCTTCGCCAACAAATAATCGCTGTGGCCGTGATAGCACCCTTCAAATTTCAGAATGTTGTCTCGCTTCGTAAAGCCACGCGCGACGCGAATCGCGCTCATGACCGCCTCGGTGCCGGAACTGACCAGCCGGACCTTCTCCATCGACGGGAAGGCCTGGTGGATCATGCGGGCGAGAATGACTTCCAGTTCGGTCGGCGCGCCGTAACTCGTGCCATTCGAGGCGGCCTTCTTGATGGTACTGATGACCGATGGAGCGGCATGGCCCAAAATCATCGGGCCCCATGACAGGACATAGTCGATGTAGGTGTTCCCATCGACGTCGTAGAGGCGGGCGCCTTTGGCGCGTTTGATAAACCGGGGTTGGCCTCCGACGGAGCGAAAGGCGCGCACCGGACTATTCACGCCCCCGGGAATCAACTGCTGAGCGTCGGCAAACAGCTTGGCGGAACGAGTGGTTTTCATAATGGGGGCGCACAGTACCACGCAGTCGAGCCTCGGTCAAGAAAGAGGAGGTTCATGCGGCGCGATAGAGCGACTGGGGCCAAAAAGCGTCTGAAGAGGGACGCGTCTCAGCACTTTTTGATCCAGTCTGTTTCACTGCGGCCCAGGGACTTTTCGTAATCCCTTGGAAATGTGCTGATTCATGCTACCAGCCGAATGCGGCTCGACTCTTGCCTAATTAGCAGGTAATATCCGCGGTTCTAGACAGCGATTAAGGGATCGACGATGAAGATTGTTTGTTCGTGGTGCCGACAAGAAGGGAAACCCGAGCTGGTGGGCGAGAAGGCGCCTCTCGACGATGCTCGGGAAACGCATGGGATTTGTGTCGTTCATCGCCACGACATCGAGGCCCGCTGGCAGGTATCGATTCACACCGCCTCAAAGTCTGGAGTCGCGACCGGATTATCTTCTGTGCTCTTCCGCTGGACAGGCTTGCTGAACGTGACCAAGAAGATGCGCCCGTAGGACAGGGCGTTTTCTTGTCGATTTCCCGCGAGTTACGCTCCCATTTTTCCCTGAAACATCTTGAGCAGCTGGTCGATCCCGCCGGCTTCAATCTTACCGCTCGGCGTCAATTTATCGATCATGTCGGGCAGCAAGCTAGACAGCTGAGTGCTCGCGGCATCGGGCGAGACGCCGGCCTTGCCCGCCAGTTGGCTCAGAAAATCGCCCCCAAGGCCTTGCTTGATCTGATCCGGTGTGACTGGCAGATTCTTGCCCGTGCTCACCCAGGAGTTCACAATGTCGCCGAGTCCGTTCTTCTGGAATGCCTGAACAAGACCAGCCAATCCTCCCACGCTGCTATTCTGTCCAAGCAAACTCGTGACAGCTTGCAATAGAGGATTCTGTGCCGCCTGCCCACCTATCATCCCGCCGGCTGCTTGTCCCAATTGATCCATGAGTCCCATAGTTATTAATTCCTTTCTTTGCAGGTTGTTTAAGGCTGTCGCCAGGGCCACAGACTATGGCGCGTGAAGCGCGAGGATGGGCTGGTCTCTCTTGTTTATCTGGTCTGTTTCGTTTGTTTGGTTGAACCAGACAGACCAGATAGACCAGATGAACCAGACCAACCCTCACCAGTCTCGCCTGTGTCGCGCGACTATTCTAAGGGTTAGGTACGTTTTGAGGGAGTCCGACGCCGTATTCCCGGCTCCTGAGCCGGTTCCGCGTTGATTTCTTTCATTCCCCAGCGGGCCCGCTGGGCTTTCTCTCGTTCCGATACAGCGAACAGCACGTGAAAGGGCGCCACACGTCGCGCGCCCATTCCCGCTTGCCCGCTTCCCCAGGCCTCTCCTGCATCACGCAAGATCTCAAGAAAGGTTTCATACTCTTCTTCGTCGTCGGGCAACACGTGCGCCGCATCGGTGATGAGTAGGATATAGCCTTTGGCCGGCAGCCACTCCAGGTCGGCCAGACATTCCTCCAAGGCGTCCCAGTTGTGGCCGAAGTAGTCCGGGAAATCCAAGGCGCGGGCACATTCGGTCAACAGGCTGGCGGCGGTCTGACACTTGGCGCCTTTGATGACTCTCAGCGCAAACCCGGCCGGTGGGCGCACGAGCGATTCAGCGCGCTGCCCGGTTTTGACCATCAGCAATGTGGTCCAGGGGGCCTTTGTCGATTGGAGATAGGTGGTCAATGTCAGTGTGTGTTTGGGGATCATGGTGTCTCATTCAACGGAGTGAACGTTCGGTAATGGTCACCGGTATAGTAGGCTTTTCCGGTGTCTTGTTCGATGACGATCCGTTCCGCGTCCCGCGAGCTGCCGCGTATTTTTGGATTCACATCGTACTCGCGATAGTGACCGCGAGGCAGCCGTCTTTCACGATTCTGAAACGCCCCGCCGCCGATATATCCAGGGAGGGCTTTGCCCTCATGTTGCTGAATTGCCTCCAGCAGATCTTTGGCTTTTTGCAGGGGGTCCTTCGCGACTCGATACAATGGTCGATCGAGCGGCGGCATGGCATCGTGGAGCGCCGGCCCTGCGGACTGAACGGATGGGACAGAGGCAGACGGTACGGTCGGTTCAGACGACGAGCCGGCGCTGGGAGTACCCGTGGGGCCGCCGAACAGTAGACCACCAAGGACGAAGAGTATTCCATAGATCTTCCAAGTTCGATCCATAGCTTTGCATTCGTATCACGAGGCGAGGCAGCACAGTACGAACCCTAGCACGCACGATCTTGGAGGATCAACGGGCGTGAGAGGAGCAGGCGCTCTAGCAGGATGCTGAAACGGTCTGCCAGCCTGTCTTGTTCATTTGGTCTGTCTGGTCTGTCTGGTCTGTCTCGATTATTTGGTTGAACCAGACCAACCAGATAGACCAGATGAACCAGAAAGACCAGAAAGACCGGGCTTGTGCCACACGTGGGGACCATCGAAGTTCTGCTGTGTCGAAATGGTTTTTCGTGGCCTGTGAGGCCGGGAATTGTTGCTATCGCTCATCCGCCAGCGTAGCATCCCCCGTATTCATCCTGTTGAGGATGTTTTTCTGTCCTGCATCTCCCGGCCACGGTACAGGCAGATCGGGCAGGCTCCTAGGACAAGCCAACGAGGTACAGAGTGGAATCCACAGTAGACCGGCTTGAGTTTGTGACAGTCGAAGGACTCCTGGCGTACGGGGAGTGGCTGGCACGTCGCACCGCCGGTGAGGGAATTGCGCTCCCACCCATCCCGACTTCCTCAGTCGATCGACCACAGCGAACCCGTGACGCTATGGAGAAGATCAGGGCGTTTGTGCACGGTGCGCAAGGGGGATTTCCTGGGGCAGAGGAGTATCGGGCTACCCGTCGCGCGCTGATCGAAGAGGGTTGCCGGGGCGATGAACTGGTGTTCTTTGCCGCCTGGAATGCTCTCCTCGCAGCAGGCGAGTTGGCCCCGCTCTTCCGCGTGCCAATCAGGTCAGTGCAGAAGCCGACGCATCGCCGGCCGGTGGCGATCGTGCCGCGCGCGCAACTGACGCCGCAGTTGGTCGAGGATCGTATCGTGCTGGACTTGGGCGAGGATCGGTTTTGGCTCTTGCCTCGCGATTTAACCGGTCGCACGCTCCTGTTCACGATGCGTCATGGTATTTCACGCGTGGAGAGCGGCACCTATCGAGTCGGGCGCCGCCTCGCGAACGTGCTGGATCCTGAGCGAGGTGTCCCCAAAGCCGACGCAGTCGGTGCAGCCCTGGCCCGGATGCTGGGCGTGGTCGGGCAACAATTGGATTTCCTGCACATTCACAACTACCTCGATCCGCGTACCTTCGTCCATCTGGTGAGCCGGAGCCCCAATACGCGGCAATTGTATGAGCGGGTGATCGCGGCGCTGATGCAGGCGCATGCGCACCATGCTGAGGCGCTCCCACCCGCCTGCGATTCCGCTTTAGACTCCCAGGATTTCGGATGGGTCACAGGTCTGGAGAAGAAGGTGGAAGCCGAGGAGGCAGCAAAGGCATTCGGCGTGGATGTGCAGACGGCCAAGCGCCTGATCAAACATCCCCTCTACAGCTACCCGGGTGGGCATTCCTTCTTCGATGTCTATGTGGATATCGTCGATGGCTTCCGCCGGTTGGGTCAGTCCCACCAGGGGAAGGCCGTGTGCGTGTACAGCCACAGCTCCACGCTGCGGGCGCTCATGATTTATCTTGATCCTCGTCCCTTTCGCGAAGCCTTCACCGAGTTTGGCGAATATAAAGAGGGACAGGATAACGTCGTCTTGCTGACCTACGAACAGGGACTCTTATCCGGCTATTCCACCGCGGTGGGTTTGTCAGCGCGGGAACGGGCGGCGCGGGAGACCTGGGTGAAGGTCGAGCGCGAACGCAGAGACCGGATCACGCTCAAGCCCCGACAGATCAAGCGGATCGTGGCATTGGTCTCGGGTGGCGATTTCGCCGGTGCCGGCGCCGCGTTGAAAGAACTGCGCGTGACAGGACACCGGTTTGGCCTGGACGTCTACTTCGTTCGTCACGGGTTTTTAGGTCTGGCCAACAACTGGATCGAAGCGGTGACCGAGGACGATACCCGCGGCATGGGCAGCCATGCGAGCAGTCCGATTGGGAGCAGCCGCTTCGAAGATTTCAAGGACGAGCAGGTGCAGCAGGCCACCATGCGGCATCTGCGGCCCTACATGGAAGACGGAGCCTTGGTGGTCATCGGTGGAGACGGGAGTCTTCGAGGCGCGCGGGCGCTCTACGAAGGATTTGGGGTTCAGGCAGTAGGGATTCCTGGCTCGATCGACAATAATATCGCGGGAACGACCTCCCTGGGTTTTCATTCGGCCGTGTCTCTGGCGAATCAATCCATCGAGTCGCTGAAAGCCACCAGTTCCGCCATGGGTAGCGTCTTTTTCGTTGAGATTATGGGGGCGGGGTCCGGCCATCTCGCCCTCGCCTGTGCGTATCAGGCCAGAGCTGAAGGCCTCTTGGTCAACGAGCATCCCGATCCCGACGCGTATATCGACGACTTCATCCTGGGCACGCTCAACCGCACCTTGGGCGTCCCGAACAAAAGCCATCTGTTTGTGGTGGCGGAACAGACGCCTCATCGCCATCACCCGGATGGCGGCGTGCGCGGTCTTGTCGAGTATGTCGCCAGCACGCTCGCCACGTGGCCACAGTTTCATGCGCGCCCCGGCGAATATCGCCTCGCCCCGGCGACCAAAGCCACGATCCTCGGGCACACGTTACGGGGGGCGCCCCCGACCCCCGAGGACAAGACCATCGGACAAGATCTGGCCTACGAAGCGCTTCGCCGTCTTGTCAAGGAGCCGGAGCGGGTGGTCGGGTGCATGTTGACCTATCGCGGGCCAGGCACCATCGAGGCGATCCCACTCCACGCTGTGGCACCGAAGCAGTTCGACTGGGAGATCTTCGCCCGAATGCACGGAAGCGAGCTGCCGTAGCCGGATGAATGGAGCGTGGCAGTTTACCGTGAAGGCCATACCTTGATTCCATCTCTACCAGGATGCTGAAACAGTCCGCCAGCAGAAGAAGACCGTTATTTGGTTTGTTTGGTTTGTCTCGTTTGTTTGGTTAAACAAGACCAACTAAATGAACAAAACAAACCAGATGAACCAGATGAACCAAATCAACCAGATGAACCAGGCGGCCTGCGCCTGAAACGGCGGTTGCGTTGTGGGCTTAGAGGTCGTTTGCTAGAATGGCATCCCTGGACATCATCGCGAGAAGAGCGGGAAAAGCGAGACGCGCGAGGAATGCGCGATCTGAAGTTTGACGTTCGGGATTCGACGTTCCGAAAACCTCGAACTTCGGACCTCAAACCCTCGCGCGTCCCGTCTGTCTCGCGCGGCGCGCATCCCGATTGACCAATGAGGAGTGACAGCATTGTCTATGCGTAAAGCCAAAATCGTGTGCACCATTGGCCCCGCCAGCGATTCGCCTGCCTTGCTGGATCAGTTAATTGAGAGCGGCATGGACGCGGCGCGACTCAATTTTTCTCATGGGACCCACGAATCGCATGCGCGTGCGGTCAAAGCCATTCGCGAAGCAGCGGATCGTCGGCGCGTGGCGGTGGCGATCATCCAGGACCTGCAAGGACCGAGGATCCGTGTTGCAGAAGTCGATCAGGGCGGGCTCGATCTGGTTGCCGGCCAGACGGTGAGGCTCGTGACGACTCTGCTCCGGTCTGGCGGTCAACTCGGCGCACAGTCTATCGCTCCATCCGGCATGCGTGAAATTCCGGTGGCGTATCAATATCTGGTGCGGGATATCCAGCCAGGCGCCCGCATTCTGATTGACGATGGGCTCATCGAGCTGGTCGCTCATCGAATTATCGGCAGTGCTGTCGAGTCTGGAGTCGTGACCGGGGGACGACTCATCTCGCACAAGGGCATGAACCTGCCGGATACTCGCATCAGCGCTCCCACTCTGACAGACAAAGATCGCGACGATCTCCGGTTCGGCATCGCGCAGGGGGTGGACTATGTGGCCCTCTCGTTTGTCAGAGGTCCCGATGACGTGGTGGCCGCAAGGAAGTTAGTGGCCGACTGGGGCGGCGACGTGCCGATTATTGCGAAGATCGAAAGGCCGGAAGCGGTTGAGTGTTTGGACGCGATTCTTGATCAGGCGGACGGTGTGATGGTTGCGCGGGGCGATCTGGGAGTGGAGATGGGGCCGGAGGCGGTTCCGCTCCTACAGAAGCGCATTATCGCCGAAGCCAACCGCCGCCGCCGCCTCGTGATCACGGCCACTCAGATGTTGGAGTCCATGACGCACCACACGCGCCCGACAAGGGCCGAAGCGTCGGATGTGGCTAATGCCGTGCTCGATGGGACTGATGCCGTTATGCTGTCCGCAGAAACGGCGATCGGACAACACCCGGTTGAAACAGTCCGTGTCATGGACCGAATCGTTCGCGCCGCAGAAGAAGGGACTCGAACGTGGTGTATGCGCTCGTCCGACGCGCCACAGGGGGAAGGCTCATTCCCGGAGGCGATTTGCCATTCGGCCTCTTCGGCAGCCTCAGTCATCGGGGCGAGCGTCATCGTGGCATTTAGCGAACGGGGTACGACTGCGCGCTTGCTGTCGAAGCAGCGCCCCGACGCGTCAATTGTTGCATTGACTCCATTTGAGGTCGTACGGCAGCGGATGGCGCTGTACTGGGGTGTGATCCCTCACACGATGCGCCAGATCGCTCAAACTGATGAGCGGATCGATGAAGCGGAACGCCGCCTGAAGACCGAGGGACTGGCGATAACGGGAGAGCGGATCGTGATTCTGTCGGGGACCAGGATTGGTCAGCCCGGGGAGACCAATTTGATGAAGTTACACAAAGTCGGGTGAACTGAAACGGTTGAGTGAAGCGAGAACGCCGCTGGCGGACGTTTTCAACAGCCTGCAAGAGAGGCGTAGTCAGTTCCCCCGGGAGGAGTACAAATTGGAAGAAAAGTGTACACGATGACACCCAACGGTGTGGGGCGGTTCGTGTTTTTTCTTTGTCAGTTGCTTGCCCTGGTGTTGTCAGCCGGAGAGGGGCTCGCGCAGACCGGACCTCTCCAGCACTCACCGGCGGAGGTAGTGCAACGATATCTGGCGCTCGATTCTAAGGGGGCGCGGCTCGATGTCATGTCGGTCGAGACGGTCGCGTCCTACACGAATTGGCATGAGGAGCCGATGTGGGGGCATGTCGTTGTGACGCAAGGCTTTGTGGTGGCGAAGCAGTATCGCCAATGGGAAGTGATCGATAGTCTGGAAGTCGTGATTCCGGTCACCTTTCAGGTCATAGGCTCGGTGTATTTGGAAACCGCCGGTTTCGTCCAGGAGGCTCAGACAGAAGAGGTCCGGTTTCGCGTGAAAGCCGTCAAGAATCGATGGAGGATTGTCGAGCCGATGCTTCCCCCGCACGTGGGGCAGAAGCGGATGGTGAACGTCGTGCGCGAAGCCTGGATGAAGGAAACCGACCCGGCGAAGCGAGACCGTCTCGGATCGTTGCAGGACGAGTTACGAAAGGCAAAATAATGATGGGAAGGACCTCGGTCGAGCTGTTGATTTTCGATTTGGACGGGACGCTCATCGAGTCCAAATGGGATATCGCTGCCTCGGTGAACCTGACGTTGGCCGAGCTGGGGCTGCCGCAGCGGCCATTCGAGGAAATCTTCGGATTTGTGGGGGACGGGGTGAAACAATTGTTGCGCTTGTCGGTCGGCGAGGGCAGTCGGGTCACCTTCGATGAGGCGTTGCGGGTGTTCAGAGGCCAGTACTTGGCCCATTGCCTCGATCGCACGACGTTCTATCCCGGCATTGGAGAGATGCTGACGCATTTCGCAGGCAAGCGGAAGGCTGTGGCCACCAACAAGTCGATCGAGTATACGAACGTGATTCTCCAAGGGCTGGGGGCGAATCATTTTCAGTACGTCGTCGGAGGCGATCACGGGTTTGGATTGAAACCGGAACCGGGCATGCTGTTGCATGTGATGGAACAATTGAATGTGCCGAAAGAACGCACCGTGCTCGTCGGGGACAGTACCAACGATATCAACGGCGGGCATAACGCCGGGATTCGTGTCTGTGCGGTCGGGTACGGCATGGGGAATCGCGCCAGGATGGAGGCCTGTCGCCCGGACTGGTTTATCGAACGACCGGAACAACTAATGGAACTATTCATATGAAAAACAGGTCAAGGTCGAGGTTGAGGCTGAGCAAGAGAGAGTCATTTGATCCAAGTCGCCGCCGCGTCCTCGCAGCAGGTTTGCTTATCGTCCTGAGCCTCAGCCTGAACCTTAACCTATCGCATGCGGCATCGTTCGGTCTGGCGGATCGTGTGGTGGAACAGAAACTGGCGAACGGGTTGACGGTGCTTATGGTCGAACGGCATCAGACGCCGGTGATCTCTCTCAACATGACCTTCGGGGTCGGGGGAGTGAACGAACAGGTCGGTCAAACCGGCCTGGCGCACCTCTATGAACATATGGCGTTCAAGGGCACGAGGACGGTAGGGACGAAGGACTACGAGAAAGAGCGCCCCATTCTCGAAGAGTTGTATCGAGTAGGGACCGAGTTGGAGCAGCGGCAACGGGAACTCGCACGGAGGAGCCTGGAGAGACCGGCCAGCCCCGAGGATCGCGCAGCGATCGAGGGGCTGCAGAAACGATTCACGGAATTACAGGAAAAGGCGGGGCAGTTCGTGGCGGGCAATGAGATGGCGTTACTCTACCAACGCCACGGGGGGGTCGGGCTCAATGCGGCGACCGGCAAGGACCTGACTCGCTATATGATCAGTCTCCCGGCGAATCGTCTGCCTCTGTGGGCTGCGCTCGAAGCCGATCGAATGGCGCATCCGGTCCTCCGCGAATTCTACAAAGAACGTGGAGTGGTCATGGAGGAGCGGCGATTGCGGAATGACGACAGCCCGAACGGGCTGTTGTTTGAAACCTTCACCTCGGCAGCCTTCCGCGCACATCCGTATGGCATTCCGACGATCGGCTGGGAGTCGGACATCCTGTCGCTTACGCCGGCCGACACTGAAGCCTTCTT
>Ga0315281_10013387_pt1 | contig 11098 bp, 7 predicted proteins | sample YL17G07_0_MG_FD_204540 | JGI IMG/M metagenome (GOLD analysis project Ga0315281, IMG submission 204540) | Sediment microbial communities from Yellowstone Lake, YNP, Wyoming, USA - YL17G07_0 | ecosystem: Environmental > Aquatic > Freshwater > Lake > Sediment | place: USA: Wyoming | collected... | reverse complement strand
ATTATGAACGCGTATGGCGGATCGCATGAATAACATATGGCTCCGACGAGGTGCTTTTTTAAACCAGAACTGGCCAAAAAGGAGCAACTCCAGCTTTGGCTCGCCCGAATTGCAATAATCCTTAAAACCGGTAACCATCATTCTAGTGCCAGCTTTGCGGCGGTGAGGGGCAGGATTTTGCCGGGCATAAATTGATTATGGTATTGTTTTATCCTGATCATCCATTTTCAGGGTCAGATTCCGGTAAAACTCGGTATGAACAAAGAGTTCAAATTCTAAATGAGGATCACCCGCCTCAGGGCCTCTCCGAGGCACGGCGGGGCTGGGAGGTTTCCGAAATTTGTGTGTCACTGATCCGCCGCGGGGGCGTCCCTTCGGGGGCGGCGGCGTTCATCGCACACGGAGATAGACAGATCCTCGTAATATATCTGAATACTGATTTTAAAGGGAATAATCCCCGGTATCGGAAAAACCTAAAAATTATTATTTATTATTTCCTGATACGTCTCGCTGCGATCAGGGACCCGCATACTACAGCAACAGCACCAAGCGACAGGAGAGGTGAAACTGGAGCATAGGTCGTATTTGCTGCAACCGGTGTGGTTGCCGGGGGACCTAGTTCCGTGGTCGGTAAGGAGGTGATCTGCGCCTGGGGTTGGGATGGCGTCACTGTAGTAGGAAGCGTCCCGATCCGGCTCACGGTTACCGTTGGTGTTATAGTTCCGGAAATATTGGTTACCTGAAATTTTCCATAGACACTATCCTTGTTCTTCTGTGCCTCAGGAAAATCCGGTTGTATTCCCAGGGCCTTGTTGAAACACTGGAGTGCGTCCTGATATTTTCCTAGGGCAGCAAATGCAAGTCCTTTGTTGTTCCAGACTTCAGCATTCTTCACCGTAATCTGGGTTGCCCTGTCGTACGCGGCCAGTGCATCCTGGTACCTGCCAAGATCCATGAGTATGAGGCCTTTCTTGTTCCATCCGTCAACATTGCCTGCGTCAATCGAGATGCACTTATCATAGGAGATAATTGCGGAAGCGGAGTTGTTCAGCATTTTATAGGCGTAACCCTGGTTGCAGTAGGCATCTGCACGACCAGACTGGACCGCAAGGAACGCATCATATGCGGTGACTGCCTCTGCATACCGTCCCAGCCTGAACATGGCGTATGCCCGTGCATTCAGCGCATTCTGGTCAGACGGTCTTAGAGCAAGTGCCTGGTTCGCTGCGCTGATGGCATCAGTATAGCGTTCCAGGCTATTCAGTGCAACTGCTTTTCCTGACAGGGCGGCTCCATACTTGCTGTCAAGAGCGAGTGCATTATTATAATACGTGAGTGCATTGGAGTAGTCCCCAATTGTCAGGGCGTACTGCCCTTTCGTATACCAGTCGAGAGCATCTTCCGCATTCACCGCCGGGATAGACAGGAGAAATATAAGTAGAATCAGAAACAGTGCCTTTGTTTTCATAATCTCATGACGAAATTCCCTTTAATCGCAGATGAATGTATTGTTTCTGGTGATTCCGGCTTTGCACCAAAACCCCGTTCTGCACCTAAAGTAGTGCCGGAATGACACTTTAGGGGCAAAGCCGGTGATTCCGTAAACCATATAGCTGTAACAAACAAGTACGTCCCACACAAAAAATTCTGGAGAACGTATGTCATTAAAAATGCTCTGCTGAATATTCAGGTGTCGAACATACATAAAATTTTATATGCATCGATCAGGAAGAACAATCTGCAATAATCAGCGGGTTCATTCATGTAACCAGAACTATCTGGATAATATATACCGGTGAAAGGCGAATGGATGAGATAACGACTATCGGCACCCTGCCAGGAGCGGTTCAACCACATTTCCCTAACCCTTCGTGATGGAAATAAAGAACGATGCAGGATGTTATATAAATTCAATGAGAATATCAGACCATATTTTCTGATATATTGGATTATTGTCGTTATTTTAATTAATGTAACATTATAATTGGTTATTTTAAAATAAAAAAACATATATAATATAACTGTTAAATCTATAAACCAAGGCAACCATTCCGGGGAAAACGTATGAAACTATGGTCGGCAATTTTTGTCATCTGTCTCCTTGCATCAACCGTGCAGGGGGTATTTGCTGTAAATGAATCAGGAATAGATACGGGTTCGGGTATTATCTCTGAAGCACCCATGAATCCGGAATTTATTGAGTATCAAAATACCGTTCAACAGCTCGAATCGCTAAAAAAAATACTGTCCAATGACCGGCTCGGATATATTCCAGAGCCTGCTGATACTACTCATCTAAAGGGAAAAAAGATCTCGAAAAAAGCGCTGGAAGCTGAGGCGCAGGGAATCTCCGATGTATCTACAGGGGATGCGGGGGAGATCGTGTCCGCTCCTGCTACATATGACCTTCGGACCGCAGGCAAGGTGAGCCCGGTGAAGAACCAGGGATCCTGCGGGAGTTGCTGGGCTTTTGCCACATACGGGTCGATGGAATCCGAAGCACTTCCCGGCCAGCTGTTTGATTTTTCCGAGAATAACCTCAAAAATACCAATGGATTCGATGGTGGGCCTTGTGCCGGAGGAAATTCCCAGATGGCAACAGCTTATCTCGCCCGCTGGAGCGGAGCGGTGGCAGAAGCCGCTGACCCCTACGTGGATTCAAGTACTTCAAACTCTCCCACCGGGCTGCCGGTGCAGGAGCATGCCCAGGAAATGCTCCAGATTCCCGGACGTTCAGGACCTTTGGACAATGACAATATTAAAGCAACGCTGCAGACAACCGGAGCGCTCTATACAACTATGTATTGGAGCAACACGTACTACAATCCTTCCACCAGCGCCTATTATTATAGCGGGACGGCCGGCTCCACTCACGCGGTCACTATCGTAGGGTGGGACGATGCCTACAGCAGAACTAATTTCCTCACGGCACCTCCCGGTGATGGTGCATTTATCATCAAAAACAGCTGGGGCACTTCTTGGGGAAATAACGGATACTTCTACATGTCCTATTACGATTCCAAGGTCGGGAAGAGTCTCACGGTATTTACCGGAGAATCTGCTACAAACTACGCCCATATCTACCAGTACGATCCCCTTGGCTGGATCTCGAGCATGGGATATAATACCGATACTGCCTGGGCGGCTAATGTTTTCACGGCAACTTCCCAGGAAGCCGTATCTGCAGTTGGATTATCCACAAACCAGGTAAATACCGCATACCAGGTCTTTATCTATACCAATCCCACCCAGGGACCAATAAGCAGTGCCGGCCCGGTCTCTACGGTCCAGGGAACTATCGGGATTCCGGGATACCATACCGTTACACTTCCAACGCCCGTAGCGGTAAAAGCCGGAGATAAATTCTCCGTTGTGGTTAGGTTCCAGACACCGAATTACGTCTTCCCCATCACTATCGAGAAAATTATTAGCGGGTACTCCAGCCAGGCAACCGCGAGTGCAGGGCAGAGTTACACGAGCAGCACAGGAACGAGCTGGACTGATCTCACTGCAAGTATTCCCAATGCGAATGTCTGCCTTAAAGCGTATACGGTGAATACAGGTACGTCAGCTCCCGTTGCAGCGTTCTCTGTCACGCCCGTTTCCGGCACAGCACCACTCACAGTGAAGTTCACCGACCAGTCAACCGGTACCGCTCCGCTGACCTGGGCCTGGGACTTCAATAACGATGGTGTAACTGACACCAATCTCCAGAACCCGACCATAGTGTATTCGGTGGTCGGTACTTATACGGCGAAACTTACGGTCTCCAACAGTGCCGGTACCAGTGCAGCTACCAAGACCATCACGGTCACCACGGCTTCTGTCCCCCCGACTGCTATATTCAGCACGAATACGACATCCGGTACTGCTCCACTGGCTGTGAAGTTCACCGACCAGTCAACCGGTACCGCTCCGCTGACCTGGGCCTGGGACTTCAATAACGATGGTGTAACTGACACCAATCTCCAGAACCCGACCATAGTGTATTCAGTGGTCGGTACTTATACGGCGAAACTTACGGTCTCCAACAGTGCCGGTACCAGTGCAGCTACCAAAACCATCACGGTCAATACCGCACCGGTGGCCCCGGTAGCCGCATTCACGGGTTCCCCCACAATCGGCACCGCACCGTTAAAGGTAATATTCACCGATTCATCGACCGGGAGCATCACGACCAGGACTTGGCAATACAAACTCACCTCATCTTCCACCTGGAGTTCATTAACGCTCGATGCAACAAATGCCTTCACATTTACCACTGCCGGAACCTATGATGTCCGGTTAACAGTCACAGGATCCGGGGGCAGCAATACACAGACCATTACCGGTTACATCACGGTGACTTCAGTGGCAGCGCCCGTTGCCAGCTTTACAGGGAAACCGACTTCAGGAGTTTCCCCGCTTACTGTAATATTCACGGGTGTATCGACCAATTCCCCGACATCGTGGGAGTGGACCTTTGGTGATGGCGGGACATCCTCACTCCAGAGCCCGTCGCACACCTATACTACGGTGGGAACCTATACGGTAACGCTGACTGTGAAAAATGCACAGGGGACCAGTCAGGTCACAAAAAGGAATTACATCAAAGTGCGCAAGTAAAGTGCTGGCAGAAATAATCTGCTTTTAAACGACAATCTTTTTTTGGTTCTGTAGAAAACCCATTTCAAAATAAAATATCGCCCCGATTGACCGAACGAGCTAATATACGGCGTCTCCTTACCTTTTTATGCTACTAAAGAATAAGAATATGAAATTAGGTCAGCAAACCGGTGTATCAGGTTTGTTGAAGTGGCCTCCGGATTAATCAGGGATTCCAGAATTCCCCTTTACTCGTCAGAATTCTCTGAAAAGATCTCAACTAAGCACCAATGCTTATCATCCTTATTCTGAGAGAAAATCTTGCTGAAGATTACCGGGACACCATTGAACTCAATGAGGTAATGGATTCGATTCGTGAGAAGATCTCCATCGATGAAGTGCAGCAATTCACTATCAAAAAATTCTGCCAGCGAAATCATACCATTAACCTTCATCAGTCTTCCCTCCCAAAATATTTTTGATGAGAAAGGGAGTTGTCAAAATGACTTCGATGTGGTCTTCTAAGGTGGAATAAAGGGAATACCAGTAGTTCCCGGTGGATTCCAATGCCACCAGTTCACAGTGTTCGTTAAGTACCAGTCCTCGAACTCAGAAGACCCGGTCTAACTGACTGGAACATCTTAATTGTTGATCCCCCGTTCTGTGAAAAAGGTAGTGACAAAGAATTGTTGTGAACATCCACTCACCAAACTTTACCTCGTTATGATATCTCATACTTCGGCAGGGAGAGTAATTCTATTGAAAAGGATTTATCATCCGCATTCACAGACGCATGTATGATCTCGATAGAATCTCTGGCTGGTTCTGGTCGGTATCTGACAGTGATACTTTCCGTTAAAACAGGGAGAAAACCTGTCGAAAAGTAACTGAAACAGAGAGACTGAAACTGTGGGAGATGCGACCTCTCCGGTAAATACGCAAAACAATGAATAATCCCCTTTTGTTATTTGCGTAATAAAGCCTGTTTCATTAACTTCAAGATTTTTTAAAAAAGGGTAGATTTGTGGAGTTATCCCTGCGGACCAGAAGTTCCATCCTCATCACAGTGGAGAGCGCCTCCATTGTAATCTCCGAGGATTCCTGCCAGAGTAATCATTTTTGCCCTGTCTGCTCCTGCGTTCTTGCCCGTCAGGCCGTTCATGTTTGTATCATACTTGTCTAACAGAACAGCTGCATCGTTAATTGCAGTAGCGACATTTGAGGGTACACTTGCTCCGGCCAGCGTGTTCAGGACAGCTGCTTCATACTGGTGAGCCAGTATGTAGTACGCGTTGCCACCCTTCGGGTTAGTCCAGAACACTGTATACCAGTCGTTTCCTGTTCCGAAGAACTTCTCATACGAACCTTGGAATATACCATCTGTTGTGATAGCATCCAGCTTCGTCCAGGTTTCGTCAAACGGTGGGGCTCTGTCTCGTGTAGGTTCGACGTGAGTCTTCCAATAACCAGGTGTCAGCGTGCAACCAGGACACGGGACTTCAACTATGAACGTGAAGCAATCTTCTCCGGGTGTCGATGTTGTCTTACAGCCGGCGCTGGTGGTACAGGCTTCGGTTACAAAGTCGGCGCAGTTCTTGACCTCAGAGTTCTGACAATCCGGGAAGGGCCCGAGTAATTTGTTGTAATTGAAGGGTTTGGGTACGTCCGGATAGCAGACTTTACCAAGGTCCACACCATACGTGACATCGTTGATTTGAGCGCACTTGTCCCATTCATAGGTGGGGGTCGATGCGAACTTGATGTCTGCGTTGGCAGCAGGCGGGTCGAATGTGCCCTTGCCAATATCTTGTGCAGGTGATGCCGGGTAATCCCACGGGAAGAAGTATATCGGATACTCGAGAGCGACGGTCGCTTCATTCTTTCCAAACGTGGTGCCAGGTGCTGCACCCGCACTTGTCAGGTCTGCATCATAATTACAAATCAGCTCGCCACCGGACGCTGCAAGTTCAACGCCAACTGGATCACAATCGAGGTTAGGTGCAATGCTTCCGGGACTAATCACATCACTGAATGAAGTGATTGTTGCCGGTCTGATATCATTGTTTTTGGTAGTGACGCACCCCGAGACTAGGAACCCGCTGTCGGCAAGCTGTTTCGCATTTACCGTCACTACATAGGGAAGCAGATATGTCTGCCCCGATTCGAGCTTGAGCGTCGGGTTAAGGTTGGGATCATTGGATGTTTTGTCAATGGTCCATTCGTACTTCCGTGTGAATTCCGTTGCTGCATCTTTCTTTATTGTGACGTCAAGCACCTTGCAGATGACATCCACCTGCCGGTTTACCTCTTTATAAGGCTTTTCGATGTAAGCCTTATTCGGGTATGTGTTGGATTCGCCGCACGTGAATGTCTGGTAGTATGCATCGAACGTTGTTGTCCCGGCACTTGCGTACGCAGTACCAAGTTTGACCGGTGCATCGGCACCAAATTTATCGTAGACATCTACCTGAGGATACACCTCGGTCACCGTTGCTTCATTCCAGTCTACGTCTGCTGACGCACTAGTGGTTAACCCGTCCAGCGCAACTGTTACGGTATTCAGTGTGGCAGACGTGTCTGCAGGGGAAGCGGTGTATTCACAGGATGCAGTACCGCTCGCCGGAATTGTCAGGACATTCCCAACAAGTGTCCCACCAGAACACGGACCAATTGTTGCACCAGTACCGTCATCCAGCACATCCGAGACAGTCACCTTCATTTCCTTATCTGGATTCGGATTTTTGACCTCGATCGTACCATTAACGATGAAACCACTCTCAGCATCTGTCGCCGTGACCGAGACCACATACTTGGATTGTGCCTGATCTCCGGCATGGAGAGCCCATGCATCGGGTGTTACCGTTTTGTCGATAGTCCAGTCATATGTCTTTCCCAGCCACGTCTTCGCGTCCTTATCCACGAGCGGTGCGTAGCAGGTGATGGTTTCCGTTGCAGACTTTTCGATAGAACCGGTAGCAAATGTCAGCGTGGCGGTGTTCGGATCGGGGTATGTGTACTTGCCATCATCGCCGTAATCAGCCGGGTTAACCGAACAAGTGAACGGGTCATCGTACGGGTAGCTTGCCGGGGTGATTGGCTGCGGGGTTGCGTATGCTGGGTTCTGTAGATCCGTAAGTGTCGCTGACCCATCGATTATGGTCTCTGTCCACTGTACGTCATGACTTGCGGTTGAAGTGAGCTGACCGAATGTATATGTCACGGTATTCTGAGTGGCAGAATGATCAGATGGACTTGCAGTGTAGGAACATATGGCTTGGGTATTGGCAGGTACGCTTACGGTCTGTGTTGCTGCAGTCCATATTACTCCGGTACCTGTACAACCCGAGATTGTACCGGGTGTTAGTGCAGCATCGTTCAGCTTATCGTTCAGCCCAACCACCATGGCGCTGGCGCCAACCGGGGCGGGATTCGTAACATAAATGTTGCCGGTGACCACACGGTTTTCCTCCGTTGGGTTATCGGTAACGACAACGTTCCACTTATACGGGAGCGAATCTCCCGCAAACCCACTCTGGGTCACAGGTGTGACGGTCTTTGCCAACCCCCAATGATGGATTGTCTTGTATGATCCCGCGGCATCCTTGGTCACTACCGGCTTGGGCTGCCAGTTTCCGAAGTTATTGCCCGTAACGAGTTGACCACTGGAAAATGCTTCTGTATAAGTGCAATCAGCAACGGGATAAGAACATGCCCAACCATCTTGATTTTCTTCTCGAATCTTCAATGGAAGTGTTGTTCCTGATCCAGGAGCTGGGATTCCATAGATATGATAGGTACCATCACTACCAGTTATAGCAAACGGATCAGGGTCCAACCCAGTCTTAGTGAGGATACCATCGCCATTTATATCGACGAAGATTGTCCAGCCAGGAAGCCCTGGTTCACCGCTATCCCATACACCGTTTCCATTGAGATCATTAAACTTCGTCCCCGTCTTTTCTGCGGATTTTGGCGGGGTTGGCTGGGATACATCCCTATTCGCGGGGGTTGCATGGGTGTGAAGAGATGATCCTGGGTAATAGCTTGCGCCCTTGTAACTTGTATCGGGGGTGTAAATCTGGTCACCGTAGACTTTTGAAATGGGATATGACGTTCGTGCAAGATGCGACCCCCAGTAAATTGCAAAGTTTGCTCCAGGCGCAGTGTTGAAGTGGATACAATACTGGAGCAGTGTTCCGGTAGATGTAGTTACTTCGGTCGGAACTGTGTCAACCCAAACCGGAGCTGCATTACTTGTTGGTATTGGCGTAAATCCTGCCCCATAAGTATTAGGAGGAGCGGAAGGAACGGGAGTGTTAGTATCCCCTACAGGTCCGATGTAGAAGAAATCCGCTTTATCAAACCCATACTCACCGCTATTAGCATGATAATCTATTTGCATGCATTCTTGCGGTTCGGTAGCTACTCCAGGGTAATTAGTTATGCCTAATCTGTAGGGTACGAATTGCCCTTCGAGATAACCTTTTGTATTCCCTGATGTCCATTTTGCATTAGGTGCTAATGTGTAAGCTTCAAGCGAATATTGCGTCGCTGCCATAACAGGTGCAATTATTATGCACATCACCAACAAGAACCCAAGAATTAAAATTTTTGAAGTTCTTTTTGGTTTTAATTTTTTCAATTCCGCACTCATACTTTTTTCACCATCCAATTATTCCTCGCACTCCACTCAATTGTAACAGAATTTTTTTCTCTCGAGCAAACGGAAATCTGCGTATTAAGAATCAGACACTGTTCTGGGTAATGAGAACTCATCATAGGTGGCCAACCTGTTTGATGATGCATTTTCGTTCGTTCGATTCGCTTTACGTTCTATGAACGTATACAGCGTATAGGATAATTAGAATATTATATACGTTTGCATGGCACCGGTGCATTGCATCATTGCAGTCCAATGATAATATAAAAAACTTAAATATAAATTAAAAATCAGCAAAAACGGTGTAAGCAAAAATATCTCATAGAAAAGGCCACGGATAAAAAGATTTTTTTCCTATCATTGCTAAAAAAACGATTTGATTGGGATATGCTGTGTTGTACAAATCCCAAATTGAGATCCGATTTCACATTTCCGATTATCCGTGATTCTTTAAACCATTGAGACAAGGAAATTGTAACAATTGAATTTCATCATAACCTCACGCAACATTCCCTCTTTTGAGGATGCCCGAACAGATTCCCCGAATATCCGTTTCACGCTAGAGAATAATCCTTCAACCTTCCATCTCATGCCGTAACCGACCTTGTCAGCCCATTCCCGATATCCACCCAAATCATCTCGTTCTCTTACAGATTCAGCTCGAAATGCTGACCCGTGGGAGCTTCTGGCCGCATTAGTCCGAGTTTTGATCCCGGAATGCATGTCATGTTTTTCCAAGTAATTGAAGATATGATTCCGATCGTATGCGCCATCCCCAAGAACTTGCTGAATCGACCACTCATCACGGTGGTTTGTTGTTTGCTCGATAAGCGACTCGAATAACTGGTCATCCCGTACGGATTCATCCGTGACCTCCAGACCAAGGATCTCATTTGTCTTCACATCGATCATTGCATGAACTTTGATCCAGCCGCGTCGAATCTTCCATTTCTCACGCATCCATTCACTCCGGTTGGTTACTTTGATTCCTGTGCTATCCACTGCGACTATAACATCCTTGGAGAGTATGTCCGGATTCACCGTTAATGAAAGATCCATCTGCTGAATCCGCCGAAAAAGGTCGTGTAATCAGCTGGCATTAGATTCGGAATAAAAGTTGAGAGTTTCCGGGTAAATCCTTCCATCTGGCGATACGGCATCTGAAGGAAAATATGGATGCAAGCCATCCAGTCTATGAATAAGCCGGGATACTGGAACGGATGACCTCGCTTCCCGTTGTTCATCTGCTCAAGATGATACTCCCACTGTTCAATAAAATCCAGCGAGAGGTAGAATTCTCCCCGTCGAACCAGTCGTTCATTATATTCTACCCAATCCCGGTATCGTCATATGGTTTTCCCCATCGCGTATTCACTGCCATATTCTATCTGATGAAGGGATACCGGATAAATCTAAGTCATTCTCAAGGGCTCATTTATGCAACACAGCATTGGGATATGCACATTTAAATATTGGATATCAGCATCTCCCGGTCGTTGACTGGTAAGGAGAAATAATTGCAGCGCGTCTGTTTGGATGCTGGCATATCTGGCGATAGCAGGTAACTATCCCGCACTCATGTGCGACGAAAAGGAAATGCGGCAATGGTTACACTACGGCCACCGGCGCCTTGATGTTCCCAGAACATTTCTTATCCTCGGTACATTCATTATCCTGTATTTCTTGCCCCGGATTGTAGAAATACGCCAGAATTAAGCCGATTATAATGCCCTCCAAAGCCTCATGGGAGTGTTATAATGGCAGATAGTTTTGCGCCAGACTGCAGCAGGTTTTCACTTACATACGGTCACCGGTCGCATTTATGAGTCTCAGATAAATTGTCCGTTTGGCAAA
>Ga0315281_10013386_pt1 | contig 11099 bp, 11 predicted proteins | sample YL17G07_0_MG_FD_204540 | JGI IMG/M metagenome (GOLD analysis project Ga0315281, IMG submission 204540) | Sediment microbial communities from Yellowstone Lake, YNP, Wyoming, USA - YL17G07_0 | ecosystem: Environmental > Aquatic > Freshwater > Lake > Sediment | place: USA: Wyoming | collected... | reverse complement strand
TGAGCATCAGCGGCCTCGGGACCAGCCTCGACACGAACGCCATCGTCGCCCAGCTCATGTCGGCGGAGCGGGTTCCCCAGCAACGTCTCCAGACGCAGCTCGCGACGATCCAGACCCGCGTGAGCGCCTACCAGCGCCTCAACACGAGGGTCACGGCGCTCCGGAGCGCGGCGCAGGCGCTCTCGACGGCTTCGGGCTGGTCGAGCTGGGTGGCGTCGTCCTCGGCGCCATCGAGCGTTTCGGTGACCGCCGGGCCGACCGCCACGCCTGGTTCGCTCACCTTCAGCGTCGACCACCTCGCCACCGCGCACATGCTGGTGTCCGGCGGGAACGCGGCCGGCACCTCGTCGGTGGTCGCGACCGGCGACTTCCTCCTCACCCAGAATCTGGCGTCGTCGGGCTTCCAGAGCCTCGCCGGCACCGCCCTGACGGTGGGTGCGCACAGCATCGACGTGACGCAGGCTTCGAGCGCCGCGACCAAGGCGGCCACGAGTGCGCCCGCCGTGAGCACCACGATCACGACTGGTGTCAACGACACGATCGAGATCGAGATCAACGGCACCCCTCGCACCCTGACCCTGAGCCCCGGCAGCTACACGGCCGGCCAGCTCGCCGGCGCGGTGACGGCGGCATCCTCCGGTGACCTGTCGGCGTCGCTCGACGGCTCCGGGAAGCTCGTGCTCGCGACGACGCGCGAGGGAAGTAGCGCGTCGCTCAAAGTGACCGGCGGCACCGCGCTCGGCGACCTCGGTCTCGTGGTCGACGCCGCTGCGCTCACCGGCACCGACGCGGTGGTGAACGTCGACGGCACCGCCAATACCCTGACCAATCTCGTCGCCGGCGCGCACGTCATCCTCACCTCGGGTACCGGTGGGACGATCGACGCCGTACTCGCGGGTGGTCTCGACGTGGGAGACCTCAACGCGACCAACGTGGCCGCAGGTGACGGAACGCTCGCAACCGTCGTTGCCAACATCAACGCCGCCAGTGCCGGCGTCACCGCGGGCATCATCCAGACCGCGCCCAACGCGTTTCGCCTGGAGATCGCCTCGACGTCGACCGGGGCAGCATCGCTCATCAGCGTCGCGCCCGGCGCGTTCACCGGACTCGGCTCGCTCACCACCCTCACGACCGCAGCCGACGCCACCCTGACGGTGGGAAGCGGTCCCGCGGCCTTCTCGGTCACATCGTCGGCGAACACGGTCACGAACTTCATTCCGGGAGTGACGCTCAACCTTCGCACCGCCGATGCCGCCACCCCGATCACGGTGAGCGTGACCCGCGACGCGAGCTCGTTCGCCAACAAGGTGCAAACGATGGTGAACGCGGCCAACGCGCTTGTCGGCGAGATCGGCAACCAGACTGACTACGACACGAGCACCAACACCGGCTCACCGCTCACGGGCGACTTCACGACCCGCCAACTCGGCGACTCGCTGGTGCGCGCGATCACGAGCGCGGTGACGACGAGCGCGCTCGGGAGCCCGGGCCTCGCGGGCGTGAGCGTCGCGAAGGACGGGACGTTCACCTTCGACTCGGCCAAGTTCGTGGCCGCATACAACGCCAATCCCACTGCAGTGGAAGCGTTGTTCCGCCAGGGCGGTACCGCGACGAGCGGGAAGGTCGCGTTCCTCAGCGGAACGGCGGCCACGACGCCCGGCAGCTACGCGGTGACGGTCACGACCGCCGCGCAGCGCGCCGAGGCCCAGGGCAGCGTCGTCGGCGGCGGCACGCTCGGCGGCGCCGAGACCATCGACGTGCGTTCCGGGGGCACCACCGTCAGCTACGCCGCCGCGGCCGGAGAGTCCCTCGATTCGATCGCGCAGGGCCTGAACACTGTGATCGCGCAGCAGGGTTTCGGACTCCTCGCCACGGTCGAGAGCGGCGCGCTCGTGGTGCGCTCGACCGCGTACGGCACCGCCGCCGCGTTCGACGTGCGCGTCTCCGCGGTCGGCGCCGGACACACAGGGCTCGCGACTGTCGCGGGAAACTGGGAGTCGCACACGGGAGTCGATGTCGCCGGCACCATCAACGGTGTCGCCGCGACCGGCTCCGGCCAGACCCTGCGCGCGCCCTCCGACAACTCGGTGCTGGGTGGGCTGGCGCTCACCATCAGCGCGACGTCCGCCGACGTCGCCGCCTCGACCGACTTTGGGACGTTCACCTACGTTCCCGGCGTCGCCGCCCGACTCGACGCGCTCAGCCGTTCGGCCAGTGATCCCGTTTCCGGCTCCTTGACGCTGGCGATCAGCAGCAAGCAGTCCGAGATCACGGGGTACAACACCCGGATCGCGGCATGGGACATTCGCCTCGCCCTGCGCCAGACGACCCTCAAGCACCAGTTCACCGCGATGGAGACCGCGCTCGCGTCGCTCAAGTCGCAATCCGACTACCTCACGAATGCACTGGCGCAACTCGGTGCCACGACGACACAGAAGAGCGGATAAGGGTGTTCACGACAGAAGCAGCCGAAGGATCGGCTGCTCGGCAGGATGATCAGGGAGGATCAACCATGGCAGTGGCAGCGCGAGATGTGTATGCACAATCGAGATTCGAGACTAGCTCGCCCGGGAGGCTCGTCGTGATGCTCTACGACGGCGCCCTGCGCGACGTGGACCGGGCCACCAATGCCTTCGAACAGGGTGACGCCGGCACCGCCCACGAGCGGCTTCTGCACGCGCAGGAGATCGTGCTGGAGTTGCTGAGTGCACTCGACACGACCTCGTGGGCCGGAGGCGCCGGGTTGGCGAACGTCTATGTCTTCCTGGTGCGCGAGCTCATGCGCGCCAACGTCGAACGGGACGTGTCGGTGCTGACGACGTGTCGGACCATGCTCGAGGAGTTGCGTGGGGCATGGGAGGCGGCGCTCGCAGGGCAGCAGACTCGTCCGGCGGTGAGCGGTTCGGTCGCATGACTGCGGACCCCGTACCCGTACCGGCACCTGACGTCGAGCGGTGGGCGGCCGCGCTCAGCGACTTCGAAGCGGGCATGGTCGTGTTGCGCGGGTGCCTGTTGGGCCCACGGCCCGATCCGAACACGATGGTGTCGGCGATTCGGGAGCCGAGCGTCGACCTCGGCAGTTTCCCCGGCGAGCTTGCCGATCACGCGCGAGCGTTGATCGACGAGGCGCGCGCGCTCGAGGCGGAATTGGTGCGTTCGATCGGCCGAATGCGCCTCGAACTCGACAGTCTCATGCGATCGCCGGCCACGAGCCGGTTCCCATCACTCGTCGATCAAGCGCTCTGACGCGGATTCGGCGCCAGAAAGCTCAGATGCCCTGGGGGACTGCCGATCGTAGAGGGTGAGCACGGAGCGCTGACTTTCCGCCAGGGACGGCCGAGAGCGGAGGCCATGGTGACGCGTCGCGTGTTTACACCTCACTCCGAGCGGAGCCGGTAAATGGCACTCGATGCCACGACCGGGCTGCTCCAGGCCGCGCTGCACGGACTCTCGGCCCGCCAGCGTGTGACCGCGGACAACCTGAGCAATCTCGAGACGCCCGGGTACCGCGCCGGTCGAGTCACCTTCGAAGACCAGCTGCGCGCGGCGGAGGGCTCCGGTGACGGCAGCTCGGTGCAGCCGACGCTGACGCACTCTGTGGCGCCGGCCACCCCCAACGGGAACAACGTCGCCATCGACGACGAGATGGTGAGCGCGATCGAAACCGGAGTGCGCTACCAGCTCGTCATCGCGGCCGTGAAGCAGAAGTTCTCGGTGATGAAGTCGTCGATCGGTCCCCGCGGATGAACATGTTCAGCATCTTCCAGACCGCGAGCTCGGGGCTGCACGTCTACCGCACGTTTCTCGATGCCACCGCGGACAACATTGCCAACGTCAACACGATGCGCCCGACGAGCGGAGCCGCCTTCCAGGCCCGCCACGTCGTCGCCGAGGCGATTCCGGGCGTCGACCCCGTCGAGCCGGGCGTCGGCGCCGGCGTGCGGGTGGCGCGCGCGGCGTTCGGCGACCCGATCGGCCGCATCGTCTACCAGCCGACGAGCCCACTCGCCGACGCCAACGGCAACGTGCGGGCGCCCGACGTCGACCTCGGTGACGAGATGGTCAACATGATGCTCGCCCAACGCGCGTACCAGGCGAACCTCAGCACCCTCGAGCGGGCCAAGGACGCGTACCAGCAGGCGATCTCGGTGGCGGGTTAGGCGACCGATGGCGATCCCGGCAATCGGCTCCATCGGTTCCCTCGCGGGGATCAAGGCCCCGAGTCCGCCGTCGGTCTCGGGGACCTCGGGCGACCAAGGTTTCGGCGGCTCCATCGCGAACGCGCTCGGCGACCTGTCGGCGACACAGAAGAACGCCGACCAACTCGCGGTGAAAGCGGCGACCGGCGACCTCGCCGAAGTGTCCGACTACACGATCGCGGCTGCGCAAGCGTCGCTCCAGACCGAGCTCGTCGTCGCGATTCGTGATCGGGCGGTCGAGGCCTTCAACGAGATCATGCGGATGCAACTCTGATGCCGAATTTCGACTTCCAATCACTGAAGCAGCAGGGCCAGCGCGTGTTCGCCGGCTTCACGACCGGCCAGAAAGTGGTCACCGTGCTCGCCGTCTTCGGCGTGCTCATCGGCGGCTTCCTGTTCACGCGCACGTCGCACCAGCAGCCGTATTCGGCACTGTTCACGGGCCTCGAGGCCACGGACGCGTCGCAGATCACGGACAAGCTCACCGCGGCGGGAACGCCTTACCAGCTCGCAGACGGCGGCAAGACGATCATGGTGCCCCAGGACAAGGTGTACCAGGTCCGCCTCGACATGAGCGCGGCCGGTCTTCCCGGAAGCGGTACCGGCTACGCGCTGCTCGACAAGGAAGGAATCACCACGTCGGAGTTTCGTCAGCGTGTCGATTACCAGCGCGCGTTGCAGGGCGAACTCGAACGAACAATCTCCGCGATCCACGGCGTGCAGGGCGCGTCGGTGCATCTCGTCGTGCCCCGCCAGGACGTGTTCGCCTCAGACCAGGGCCAGTCGAGCGCATCGGTGCTCCTCAAGACGTCGCCGACCCAGCCCCTCAGCAAGTCGCAGGTGCAGGCGGTCGTCCACCTCGTCGCGTCGAGCGTCGAAGGGATGTCGGCCGACAGCGTGACCGTCGCGGACACGGAGGGCAATGTGCTCTCGGCACCGGGACAGGGCACCGCCGGGCTCGATGCGTCGGAGACACAGACCGCGGCATACCAGCGCAGCGTGGCCGATCGTGTGCAAGCCATGCTCGACCGCGTCGTCGGGCCGGGGCATTCGGCGGTCGCGGTCACGGCGACCCTCGACTTCAATCAGCGCGCGACCACGAGCGACACCTTCGTGAACCCCAACGGACCGGCAACGCCTCTGGGCGTACCCGCACCTCCGGCTCTCGAACAGCAGACGACGACGGAGACCCTCCTCAGCAACAACGCGGCGTCCAGCGCGATCGGCGTCGACGGCACTCCGGTCGCGGGGGGTGGCCAGACGAACTACTCGAAGACCGACTCGGTGCTCAAGAACGCGCTGAACACGACCCACGAAGAAGTGCACACCACCCCGGGCTCGATTGTGCGTCAGTCGGTGTCGGTCTCGCTCGACGCCGCGCACGTGCCCGCGGGCCGTGTGTTCAACCTGACGAACGGCATCGCAGCGGCCGCCGGAATCCAGCAGGCTCGGGGCGACGTGCTCGACGTGCTCCGCGTGCCCTTCGACACGTCGGCGAGCAAGGCAGCGAATGCAGCGATCAACGGTTCCGGGTCGGGATCAGGGACGGACCTGGGATCGATGGCGAGTACGGGCGGAGCGATCGCGCTGGTCGCCGCGGTGCTACTGATCCTCTGGCGCCAGACGAAGAAGGCCTCCCTGCGGCGTCCGGCCACGCGGGTAGCGATGGATCTGGCGCAGCTCGAGGGCTTCGGGCAGTTCGCCCTCGGGGGTGGTGGCGGCGAGTACGAGCTTCCGCTCTCAGAGATGCCGATTCCCCAGGTGACGCCCGCCGAGACGTCACCGCGCGTGATCATGCAAGACGAGATCGCGGATCTGATCGACCGCCAGCCCGACGAGGTCGCGTTGACGCTTCGCACCTGGTTGAGCGAGTGACCTCCAAGTGCTGCGCGACCTGAGGAGTAGACGAACTCGATGAGTCCGCGGGGATCTTCGATGGCCGTGCCGAAGCAGCTCGGCGCGCACAAGGCCGCGGTGCTGCTCATGCAGCTCGGTCCGGAGCGATCGTCGAAGGTGCTGCGCGCGCTTCGGCAGAGCGAAGTGCAGGAGATCATGGCCGAGGTCGCACGCCTCGAGTCGATCGACGCCGAGCAGTCCGAGGCGGTGCTCTTCGAGTTCTGCGAACGCTTCCGTGCCCGTGAGTACGTCGCGCACGGAGGGTTCGATCTGGCACGCGAGCTGCTCGAGGAGAGCCTGGGCGAGGTCAAGGCGCGGGAGATTCTCGAGAGCCTCGGCGCATCGCTCGTCAGCACGCCGTTCGAGTTCCTGCGCCGCACCGATCCGCGCCAGGTCGTGACGTATCTGCAGGACGAGCACCCGCAGACGATTGCGCTCGTCCTCGCGCACATCACGCCCGATGCCGGGGCACTTGTGCTCGGATCCTTGAGCGAGGGACTCCAACGAGATGTCGCGCGTTGCCTGGCCACGATGGATCGCACGTCACCCGAGGTCATCGAGGAGATCGAGGCGATCCTGGAGCCCAAGTTCTCGTCGGTGGTCCAGCACGCCGACCTGTCGACCGCCGGCGGGGTGCAGGCGCTCGTCGACATCATCAACCGTGCCGACCGCGCGACCGAGCGTCTCCTGCTCGAAGGGCTCGAGCAGGACGATCCGGAGCTCGCCGACGAAGTGCGCAGTCGTATGTTCGTCTTCGAGGACATCGTCAGCCTCGAGGACCGTTCCGTACAGCTCGTGCTCCGCCAGGTCGACTCCAAGGAGCTCTCCATCGCGCTCAAGGGCGTTCCGGATCAGGTGCGCGAGAAGATCATGGGCAACATGTCGGAGCGGGCGCGGCAGAACCTCACCGAGGAGATCGAACTGCTCGGCCCCCAACGGCTGCAAACCGTCGAGGAAGCCCAGGGCGCCATCGTGCGCATCATCCGCGCGCTCGAAGAATCCGGCCAGATCACAATCTCTCGGAGTAACGATGAGTTCGTCGTCTAGCGGAACCAGGAGCGGGGTGCTACGAGGATCCGCCGCGCGCGCGCCGGGTCGATTCTCGATTCCCGACGTCGACACGATCGAAGAGCGCCATCGCGCCTGGGAGGACCTTTCGGCCCCTCGACCGACGCGTAGCCAGTTCGAGTTGGGTTTCGAGCAAGGTTTCGCCGAAGGCTTGGAGCAGGGTTGCGCTCAAGCCGCCGCGGAGGCCCGCCGCGACATCGATTCGCGCGAGGCGGGGTTCAACCGCGCGGTTGCGGCGATGCAGATGGTCGCCGAAGAGGCTCAAGCCGTATACCGCTCGTCGCTCGCCGCCATCGAAGCGCGCCTGATCGATTCGGCACTCGAGATCACCGAAGCACTGTTGCAGCGTGAGCTCGAACTCGCCCGGGATCCCGGCCGCGATGCCCTCGTGCGCGCGCTGCGGGTTGCACCGGAGCGGATTCCCGTGACGGCGCGGCTGAATCCCGAAGATGTCGCGACTCTCGGCGATCTCTCGCCGCTCGATTCGGGCCGAGAGATCACCGTGATCGCCGATTCGAACGTGCGACCAGCGGATTGTGTCCTTCGTGTCGGCGTGAGCGAAGTGGACGCCTCACTTGCTGCCGCGCTCCTACGCGTGCGCGCGGTGTTCGAGGAGCGACGGTGAGTGCCGCCCCCGCGCGCGTGGGTGTGCTCGAGCGAGCGGTCCGTGACGCGGTGCTCGTTGCCGGGCCGCGGCGGCACGGCCGGGTGCGCAGCGTTGTCGGGCTGCAGGTCGAAGTCGAAGGTCTCGACGCCGCCATCGGCGACGCCATGTGGATCGAGAGCACGGTGGGCGCCCTTCCTGGTGAGGTCATCGCGTTGCGCGCCGACGCGTGCTCGTGCATGGTGTTCGGCGACCTGCGCGGAATCCGCGTCGGGGCTCTCGCCGGGGTTGCCGATCACGCGCCGATGGTCGCGATCGGTAACGGCCTGCTCGGGCGCGTCCTCGACGGACTTGGTCGGCCGATCGACGGTGGCCCGCTCCCGACCGACGTCGAAAACTGTTCGCTCGAAGCTCGCGTGCCCCACCCCCTGCGGCGCGCGCACGTCGACGTGGCGCTGTCGCTCGGAATCCGTGCGCTCGACACGCTCGTGCCGTGTGGACGAGGTCAGCGGCTGGGCTTGTTTGCCGGCTCGGGCGTGGGTAAGTCGACCTTGTTGTCCATGATTGCCCGCCGGACCGAGGCGCAGGTGGCGGTCATCGCGCTGGTGGGGGAGCGCGGCCGCGAGGTGCGCGAGTTCATCGAGCGAGACCTCGGTCCTGAAGGCCTGGCGCGATCGGTGGTGGTCGTCGCAACGTCGGACCAGCCCCCGCTCGTGCGTCTCCGGGCCGCGTTCGTCGCAACGACGATCGCCGAGTGGTTCCGTGACCGCGGCAACGACGTGCTGTTGATGATGGACAGCCTTACCCGGTTCGCGATGGCCCAGCGCGAAGTCGGCCTGGCCGCGGGTGAGCCCCCGGCCACGCGCGGTTACCCGCCGTCGACGTTCGGACTTCTCGCGGGACTGCTCGAGCGAGCCGGCGCCGGTGAGATCGGCAGCATCACAGGCCTCTACACCGTGCTCGTCGAGGGCGACGACCTCAACGAGCCGGTCGCCGACCATGCCCGCTCGATCCTCGACGGTCACGTCATGCTGACGCGGCGCCTTGCAACGGCAGGGCACTTCCCGAGCATCGACGTGCTCGATTCGATCTCGCGAGTCACCGGCGCGATCACGACGGCGGCGCAGCGTGCGCTCGCGACGCAACTGCGGCAACTGCTCGCGGCGTCTCGCGACTCGCGTGATCTCATCGAGATCGGCGCGTACGCCGCGGGTTCGAACCCGACGGTCGACCGGTACCTCGACCTGCAGGACGACATCGACGCCTTCCTCCGTCAGGATCCCGACGATCTCAGCTCCGCGTCGGCGAGCTGGGAGCGGCTGGCCACGCTGTTGAACGGCTCGATTGACCAGGGCGTCGGAGCATGAAGCGTTATCGGTTCCGGATGGAGTCGGTGCTGCGCGTCCGGCGGGTGCAGGAGGGTGTTGCAGCCTCACATCTCCGGCTCGCCAACGCATCGGCCGCCGCCGCCGCGGCCCACGTCGACGAGAGCCGCAGAGTGCTCGCCGCCATGCCGGCTCCGAGGGAGAGAGCCTCGACGCGCGAGTTCCGAGCGCAGATGAATGTGCGCGTGGCGGCCGCGGCGTCGGTGCTGAGCGCCCAGAGCACTTACCAGACGGCCACGGCGATGGTCGCGGTGGAAGCCGGTCGGTGGCGCGCCGCGTCGCAGCGGGTGTCGATTCTCGAGCGGGTCGACGACGCGCGCCGCGCCGAGCATGAGCTCGAGCTGAGACGCGAGGAAGAAGCCCTCGTCGATGATCTCGTCACCGGCGCGTACCGGCGACGAGACCGCGAGGTATCGCCGTGACGATGTTGGCGAGCCTGACGGCGACCGAGACGCGCGTGCAGGAGCTCATGCAGCTCGTCACTACGTTGAGCCGGCCCGCGGCTGCGGCCGCGAGCGCGGCCGGGTCGGCTGTCTCGGCGACGGGTTTCGCCGACGTGCTGCGGGCAACGAGCGCGAGCGCTGCAGGGGACGGTAGCGGTGGCAGGGGCGCGCAGGCGGTCGAGCTTGCTCGCCAGTTCCTGGGCGTGCCCTACGTCTACGGCGCCAGTGATCCGTCGGTCGGATTCGACTGCTCCGGACTCGTGCAGTACGTGTATCACCAACTCGGTGTCGAGCTGCCCCGGGGGTCTCGAGACCAGGCCACGGTGGGGCAACCCGTGGCGAGCATCGTCGACGCCCGCCCCGGCGACCTCGTGTTCACCGTCGACAACCTGAACGTGGCGAACGGCCATGTGGGCATCTACGCCGGCGAGGGGAAGTGGATCGTCGCGCCGCACACCGGCGAGGTCGTCAAGATCGAGAACGTCCCGGATCAGATCACGGCGATCCGCCGCGTGCTACCCGAGTCTTCGCTCACGACGATCGGAGGCGGCGCATGAGGATCGACGAATCGGATCGCCGAATCGACGCGGGCGAGCGCGTGAGCTCGGCGTCCGACAGCGCCGCCGACGGCACGTTCTTCGCGATGTTGATGGCATCAGGGAACCCGGCCACGTTGCAGGCCGAACGCGCCAACCGTGACGCGCCGCGCGACTCGAGCGATGCGAACAACGCGAACAACGCCGAGGCCACCATCGACCGTACGCACGACGCGAGCCCGGTGCCGCCGAAACCGACGTCGACCGCGGCGGAGGCGCCGGCGCGAAGCGACGACGCGCCCCCACCCGCCACCTCGGCGGTACCCTCCGAGCTCGCGCTCGCCGGAGCGGTGGGTATACCGGTGGTTCCGACCGGTTCGATGCCTCCGACCGTCGATGTGCCGGTCGTTGGTGTGCCGGTCGTTGGTGTGCCGGTCGTTGGTGTGCCGGTCGTTGGTGTGCCGGTGGTGGATGTGCCGGTGGTGGACGCGGACCCGTCACCGGCGCGTGTGGCCATCGCAAACCGCGCGACCGCTACGGACGGCACCGCTCAGAACGCCACGGGCGTCACGCCGGAGAACGCCCCCGAGAGTCCGCAGCCGTCGGCTCCCCCAGCATCCGCCGTCGAGCCGGCGCTCGAACGCGCGCAGGCGAACGTGCTCCTCGATCGTTTGGGTGCGGCGAAGCCGGAAGCTTCCCCGGTCGATGTGCCGGTCGTGAGTGTGCCGGTGGTGGATGTGCCGGTGGCGCACGCGCCGCCGAAGACACCGACGTTCTCGGCGGCACCACCGTCGAGCGCCAAGGCCACGCCCGCTCTCGACGCACCCGCGTTCGCGCCTCTGCCGGGCGACCCGTCGGCGCTCACCGGGACCGCCGCGCACGAACAACCGATGCGGACCGATCTGGAGGGCGACACAGCGGGAGGCGTTGGGTCGATCACGACCGCGGCCGACGGTCCCACGAACGCC
>Ga0315281_10013385_pt1 | contig 11099 bp, 9 predicted proteins | sample YL17G07_0_MG_FD_204540 | JGI IMG/M metagenome (GOLD analysis project Ga0315281, IMG submission 204540) | Sediment microbial communities from Yellowstone Lake, YNP, Wyoming, USA - YL17G07_0 | ecosystem: Environmental > Aquatic > Freshwater > Lake > Sediment | place: USA: Wyoming | collected... | reverse complement strand
GTGGCCGATGCCGTTGATGACGATCGCGTCGAGGTCCATCAGCTTCTTGATGTCCTCAGGGCGCGGCTGGTAGTCGCCCGCGTCCACCTCGCCCGGCAGAATCGATCGGACCTCGTAGCCCGGCAGCGTGCCGACGACGTTCGCCGTCCACGAGTAATAGGGATGGAGCGTCACGCCGATCTTCAGCGTCGGCCGCGGCTGCGCCGTGGCCGACGCTGCGGCCAGCAGCAGCAGCACCGTCGCGCAGCCCTTCAGGGCTGCTTCGACGGCAGGCCTGAAGGCCTGCGCTACGTTCCAACGTTCGTTCTTCATGGCGTTCTCGTACTCGGTGGCGGCGCGTAGCCGATGACGGGCGGATTCACGCGCAGCTGGATCCAGCCCTCTGCCTGCGGCACCTGCACGAGGGCGGGCGACAGTTCCGTGCCGTCCCCGTGCGTCCACACCGACACGTGCAGCATCATGCCGCGCGGCAGCCGGTGGTGCTCCTCATCTTCCGGCGACGGATCCGGTAACGAGTCGGGCAGCGGTTCCTGGATGAGCAGCAGCCACGCGGGCGCGGCGGTCACGCTCGGAATGCCCCGGTAGTTGATGAACGCGCCGCGGTGCGTGAGGATCCAGTGATAGGCCGGACCCTTCATCGTCGGGTCCTTCGCAAACGGCGGGATGCCCTCGCCGGCGAGCGCGTCGGGCGACGGCCATCCGCCCGTGTCCGTTCGCACGCGCTCGGCTTCGAGCAGTCCTTCCTGAAGCTCGCGAAACATCAACTGGACGGGTGAGGCGGCGTCGCTCACGAGCGTCTGGTAGGGCAGGAGGCCGTTCACGCGCGCGGGCGGGCCGTCCACGCTCCACGCGGTGTTGGCGAGGTAGAACCCGACGACCGCCATGATGACGACGGCGAGGCGCGCGACGATGCTCGTTTCCTGCCGCAGCGAGGGCGGACGGATCTCCACGGTCCGTGGCTCGAAGGGGCGCGCCGCGTCGGCAGGCATCAGACTCACGGATTCTCCGCCACTTGGCGACCTGCAGCAAGTCGGCCGGCACGATCCCGGTGCGGCCGGACGTATGATGTCGAACCGATGTCCACGCGTGTCCCGGGTCTCGTGCTGGCTGTGTCGGCGCTGGCGGCGGCCGGGCCGACCGCGGTCGGCCCCTCCGCCACGGTTCCGCTCGCCCAGACCGCACCGGCACCCTCGGAGCCGACGCGGGCCGATACTCTGCGCGGCGAGTACGGACGCTATCGCGCCAACAACGACGTCCTCTTCTACCATCTCGACGTCCGCGTCGATCCCGACAGGAAGACGATCCGCGGGAAGAACACCATCCGGTTCCGGATGCTGGCGGACGACACGCGAATTCAGCTCGACCTCTACGCCAATCTCCACGTTGACCAAATCCTCTTCGGCGCGACGCCGCTCACGTACGCGCGCGAGCTCAACACGGTGTGGGTCGATTTTCCGCAGACGCTGACGCGCGGCCGGGAATACGCCATCGACTTCCACTACTCGGGCACGCCCACGCAAACGGGGCGCTTCGGCGGCTTCACCTTTGGCAAGGACCCGGCGGGCCGTCCGTGGATCTTCACGGCGTGCGAAGGCGAGGGCGCCGCGATCTGGTGGCCGAACAAGGATCAGTGGCGCGACGAAGTCGAGCGGATGGAACTCAGCGTCGCCATCCCGAACGGCCTCGTCGACGTGTCGAACGGGAAGTTCGTCGCCACGACGGATCTCGGCGACGGCTACACGCGCTGGGACTGGACCATTCAGTACCCGATCAACGCGTACGGCGTCTCGCTGAACATCGGCACCTACGTCCATTTCGACGACCGCCTCGGCAACGTGCCGATGGACTTCTACGCGCTGCCCGAGGATCTGGACAAGGCGAAGCGCCAGTTCGCGCAGGCGAAAGGGATGCTCGAGGCGTATCAGCACTACTTCGGCGAGTACCCGTTCCAGAGGGACGGCTACAAGCTGATCGAAGCGCCGTACTCGGGGATGGAGCATCAGAGCGCGGTCACGTACGGCAATCGCTTCGCGAACGGCTACCTCGAGCGCGACTGGACGGGCGTCGGCGTCAGCCCGAAGTTCGACTTCATCATCATTCACGAGAGCGCGCACGAGTGGTTTGGCAACGCCGTGACCGCGGCCGACGTGTCCGACATGTGGATTCACGAAGGGTGGGCGACGTACCTCGAGCACCTCTACGTCGAGTACACGTTCGGGTACGACGATGCGCTGAAGTACGTCAACGGGTACAAGAGCAAGGTCGCGAACAAGGCGCCGATCATCACGCCGCACGGGATTCACCGCAGCCCGTCGCAGGATCAGTATTTCAAGGGCGCGCTCTTCCTCAACACCCTGCGGAACGTCGTCAACGACGACGCGCGGTGGTGGGCGCTCATCCACGATTACTTTCAGCGCTTCAAGTACCAGACGATCATGACGGAAGACCTCGTGCGCTTCTTCAACGAGCGAACGGGGCAGAACCTCACGCCGATCTTCGATCAATACCTCCGCCACGCTGCGCTGCCGGCCCTCGAATTGACGTTCGACGAAGGGAAAGGAACCGTCTCGTACCGCTGGAAGGCCGACGAGCCGGGATTCGCGATGCCGATCCGCGTCGGGACGAAGGATCGCTGGCAGATCGTCCAGCCGACGGCGGAGTGGAAGACGATGCCGACCCCCCTGCAGAAGACGGATTTCACCGTCGCCACCGACCTCTACTACGTTGACGTCGTCAAGCAGTAGGCGCCGCATCGCCTGCGTCGCGGCTGCGCTGCTGCTGACCTGCGCCGTGGATGCGGCCGCACAGAATTCAGCTTCGACCCTGCGCCTCGACGTGCGCCATGACGGTGCCGCCGTTCCCGGCGCGGCGATTGTCATCGGCGGACGGACATCGCTGACCGACGAGCATGGCACGGCCTCGATCGCGGTGACGCCAGGCAGTCTGTTGATCACGGTCATCAAAGAGGGCTTCGAGCCGCAGAGCGTCTCGGTCGAGATCCGCGCCGGCGAGACGCGCAGGCTCGCCATCGACCTGGAGCTGCAGACCGCGGTCGAAGAGCACGTGACCGTCTCCGCCACGCGAACGGACAAGCGGATTGAAGATCAGCCGATGCGCGTGGAGGTGCTGGACCGCGACGAGATCGAAGAGAAGGTCATGATGACGCCAGGCGACATCGTGATGATGCTCAACGAAATGGGCGGCCTGCGCGTCCAGGCGACATCTCCCTCGCTCGGCGCGGCGAGCGTGCGCATCCAGGGAATGAAGGGGCGCTATACGCGGTTCTTGTCGGACGGCCTGCCGCTGTTCGGCCAGCAGGTCGGGTCGTTCGGTCTGCTGCAGATCCCGCCGACGGATCTGGCGCGGGTCGAAGTGATCAAGGGCGTCGCCTCATCCTTATATGGTGCGGGCGCGATGGGCGGGGTCGTCAACCTCGTCTCGAAGCGGCCGGGCACAACGCCGGAGCGCGAGGTGGTCGTGAATCGATCGAGCCGTGGCGCAACTGACGGTGTGTTCTGGTACTCGACGCCGCTCGACGTGAGCTGGGGAATGACGCTGCTGGCCAGCGGCCACGGTCAGGCGCACACCGACGTTGACCGCGATGGCTGGTCCGACCTGGCGCAGTACGCGCGCGGCGTCGTGCGCCCTCGCGTGTTCTGGGACAACCACGCCGGCGGGACGTTCTTTGCGACGGCGGGGATGACGATCGAGAACCGCAACGGCGGCACGATGCCGGGCGCGGTCCTCGGTGCGACCGGGCAGCCGTACCTCGAGGAGCTGGACACGCGCCGGTTCGATGTCGGCACGGCCGGTCAGATGCTGATCGATCAGCAGTACGTGGTCAGCGCGCGCGGATCGTTCGCCAGGCAAACGCAGGATCACCAATTTGGCGAGATTCGGGAACGCGATGCGCACGACAGCGCCTTCGCGGAAATGACGGTGCGAAGCGCCGTCGGACGCCAGACGCTCGTGGCCGGGGCGGCCTTCGAGCGCGACGCGTTCAGCCCGCAGGATGTACCGCGCTTCGGGTACACCTACACCGTGCCAGGCCTCTTCGCGCAGGACGACGTTGACGTGGCGAGCTGGCTGTCGGTCTCGGCCAGCGGGCGCGTCGATGTTCACAGCGAATACGGCACGTTCTTCAGTCCGCGCGTCTCGGCGCTGGTGCGAGCGGGGGAGTGGTCGAGCCGTGTGTCCGTGGGGCGCGGATTCTTTGCGCCGACGCCGCTGACGGAGGAAACAGAAGCCGCGGGCCTGACCCGCCTGAGGATCCCGAACCCGTTGCGCGCCGAGCGGAGCACGAGTGCGTCCGTCGATCTGACACACAGCGCGGGCCCGTTCTCGGCGACGGCGACGTTCTTCGCGTCGCGCATTTCTGACCCTGTTGAAGTGGACCGCTCCGTGTTCGTCGCGAGGAATCTGGACACGCCCGCGACCAACGCCGGCGTCGAGTTCCTGAGCACCTGGCGTAAGGCGCCGTTCTCGGCGACCGCCAGCTACACGTACGTGCACAGCGTCCAGCAACTGGACGCTGCCGGACCGCGCGTCGAGGTGCCATTGACGCCGCGGCACGCTGTCTCGCTGGTCGGGATGTGGCAGCGCGAAGGGAAGGGACGCATCGGCCTCGAGTGGTACTACACGGGAGCGCAGCGGCTGGAGGCGAATCCGTATCGCGACGAGAGTCGGCCGTACACCCTGTTCGGCGCGCTCGTCGAGCGCCGTATCGGCCGCTGTCGGTTGTTTATCAATGCCGAGAATCTGGCGAACGTGACGCAGAGCGACTGGGATCCGCTGCTGCGGTTCGCGCGCGGCGTCGACGGCCGCTGGACCGTCGATGCCTGGGCGCCGCTCGACGGCCGCAACGTGAATGGGGGAGTGCGGATCGGCTTTTGACGTAGCGCAGGCTTTAGGCCTGCCACGGCCGAGACACGGCAGCCCTGAAGGGCTGCGCTACTGAATCGTGATCGAGCCCTGCAGGTTCTTGTTCTCGAACAGCACGTGATCGTGGAAGCCGCACTTCTTCGCGACGACCAGATTGCCGGACTGGCGGCTCTGGCCCGGCTCGAGGTGCCCGACCTGATTGAGCTCCAGGCAGTCGTTGTGATCGGGGTGCGGGTCGGAGAACATGTCGTGGGCGATCCTGTCCTGGTTGACGAAGGTCACCTGCGCGCCGCGCGCCACGGTGATGTTCGCCGGACAGACGGCGCCGCTCGACGTGATGACGATCGTCGTCACGTTCGAGCCGGTCGTGCAGGTGCCGGTCGGCGACGTCGTGGTGGTGGTGGTGCTGCCGCTGTCGGAGCCGCCGCCGCACGCGAACATCAGGCCTGCGAGCGAGGCGGCGACGATCGCACCCCGCACCCTCGCGCCCTGCACCGCACTCAGCATTCCAGCACCAAGCACTCAGCACCTCTTCCTATGATTCTAACCGGTACTTCGCCAGGTAGTACGACAGCGCGCGCTGGCTGATGCTCATGAGCTCGGCGGCATCCTTCTTCACGCCGCCCGCGTTCTCGAGCGCGCGGCGGATCGTTTCGCGCTCGACCCACTCGATGTTCTGCCGCAGCTTCAGCGACGGCAGCCCGCTCGCCTGCGGCACGGCCGCGCCGAGCACCGAGACGGCGCGCGCCGTGATCACGGGGCCCGTGGACAGGACCACGGCCCGCTCGATCGTGTTCTCGAGCTCGCGCACGTTGCCCGGCCAGTCGTAGGCCTGCAGCCCGGCGAGCACGCCGTCCTCGATCTTCTCGATGCGGCGTCCGGTGCGCTGGGCGTGCTTCTGGACGAAGTGCTCGACGAGCGGCGGGATGTCGTCGCGCCGCTCGCGCAGCGGCGGGATCTCGATCGGGATGACGTTCAGGCGGTAGAAGAGATCCTCCTGGAACTTGCCGTCGGCGACCATCTGCCGCAGGTTGCGGTTGGTGGCGGCGATGACGCGGACGTCGATCTTCTCGGTGCGCTCCGATCCGAGCGGCTCCACCTCGCGCTCCTGGAGCACGCGCAGCAGCTTCGACTGCAGTGTCGGCGTCATCGTGCCGATCTCGTCCAGGAAGATGGTCCCGCCGTCGGCCAGCCCGAACTTGCCCTTCTTGGTCGCGGTCGCGCCCGTGAACGCCCCGCGCACGTGGCCGAAGAGCTCCGATTCGAGCAGCGTCTCCGGGATTGCCGCGCAGTTGACCTTGATGAGCGGCATGTCGTGCTGCGCGCTGCGCGCATGGATCGCCCGCGCCACCAGCTCCTTGCCGGTGCCGGTCTCGCCCGTGATCAGCACCGTGCTCTTGGTCGCCGCGACGAGCTCGGAGCGGTGGATGACCTCTTCCATCGCGCGGCTGCGTCCGATGATGCCGTAGTGGTCGAACTGCTCGTCGCGCTCGCTCACCATGTACCGGTGCTCGGTGCGCAGCCGCTGATGATCGAGTGCGCGGCGGACGACGACGAGCAGTTCGTCGATCTCGAACGGCTTCTGGAGGTAGTCGAGCGCTCCGAGCTTCATCGCCTCGATGGCACTCTCGACCGTCGCATGCGCCGTCATCATCACGATCTGCGGCCGGTCTTCGTTTGGTCCGGGGGGCTCTGCCCCCCGGTCGACCGTGCCCGCGCCGCGGCCGTCCGGCGGCGACGCGACCAGTTCCCGGATCAACTCGAGCCCGCTCAACTCGGGCATCATGTTGTCCACGAGCAGCACGTCGAAGTTCCGCTCGGCCAGGAGCCGCTGGCCCTGCCGCGGGCTCGTGGTTTCGACGACCGCGTGGCCGGCGTCGCGCAGCGCGCGGCCGAGCGCCTTGAGGATCTTGTCTTCGTCGTCGATGAGGAGAATCGATCCGCGATGCATCAGGCACCGGTCCTGGGTGGCGGCGCGAGGGGGAGATCGATCGCGAATTCCGTCCCGAGCCCGGGCGCGCTCGCCACGGCGATCGTCCCGCCCAGCCCCTCGACGATGTTCTTCGCGATCGGCAGGCCGAGCCCCGTGCCGCCGCGTTTGGTGGTGAAGTAGGGGTCGAAGACCTGGCCGAGATCGCCCGCCGGGATGCCGACGCCTCGGTCGGCGACGACAATCCGCACGCGGTCGCCGTCGGCGCGCGTCGACAAGGTGACCAGCGGCGCAGGCGCGCCGGCCGGCGGCGCGGCCCCGTTCACGGCGTGGCGCGCGTTCACCAGCAGGTTGACCAGCGCGATGCGCAGCCGTTCCGCGTCCGTCGCCATGGTCGACAGCGCCGGATCCAGGTCGAGGCCGATCCCGGCGCCGGGGCCGGACGCCACCGCCGCCGCGGCGGATTCGCGGCAGAGCGTGTTGATCTCGACCGGCGCCAGGCTGAACGTGATCGGCCGCGCGAAATCGAGCACGTCGTGGACGATGCCGTTGAGCCGCGCGACTTCGCCGTCGATGTCTTCGGCGGCCTCGCGCAGCGCGTCCGCGCTGAGGCCGGGCTGCCGCAGCGAGTGCAGCGCGGCCTTGATGATCATCAGCGGGTTCCGCACTTCGTGCGCGATGACGGTCGACAGCCGCCCGAGCGACGTCAGCCGCTCCTTCTGCGCCATCTCGTGCTGGAACCGCGCGATCGAATCGGTCAGCGTGTTGAAGGTCGACGCCAGCAGCCGCGCGTCCTCGTCGTCCCACCGGCTGCCGGAGCGCAGCGCGATCTTCCGGGTCAGGTCGCCCGTGGCCGCCACGTCGCGCATGACGCGCGTGATGGCCGCGAGCGGACGGGCAATCGTGCGGGCGACCGTGAAACTGAGGGCCATGGCCAGCACGACCGCGAGGACGCCGGTGACCGCGAAGCCGGTATGGATCGCGCGCAGCGATTCGAGCTGCGCCGTGCGCGACCGCAGAATCAACGCGACCGGCCCCGGGCTGGCCGTGGCGAAATCGTTCGCGCCCGGCGTGCCGCCGGCGCCCGCGTCCGACGACAGGAACCGCGAGAGCGTCGTGTACTCCTCGGCGTCGAGCTGCACGCGGGAGATCCCCGGCCGCCGCAGGTGTTCGGCGAGCGCGCCGTCGCGATCGCGCGGCAGCGTCGACGCCAGGATCTGCCCGTTCATGCCGAAGGCGAGGTCGCTGCCCGTGATCCGCTTCAGCTCGGCGAGCAGCGCGTCGTCGAGCAGGAAGCCGACGCCGAGCGTCCCGAAGACCTGACGGCGCGGCCGATCGACCGCGACCGGCACGGTGACCACCTGCAGGATGCCGTTCGGCTGGGGCAGCAGGCTGATGCTGTCGCGGCCGGCCAGCGCCTCGTGCACCGCCGGCTGGTGCGCGGCGATCGCCGCCGCGCGCGGCGATCCGCCCGCCGTGAACAGCAGGTCGCCGCGGCGGTTGGTCACGAGCACGAGGCTGGCGTTGAGCTGCGACTGGTAGTCCACGGCCACGGCCTGCACGGTCGGCGGGTCGTTGGTTTCGACGGCCGCCTTCAGTTTCGGCAGATCGGCGATGAGCCGCGCCATCAGCGTGAACGTCCGCGTGCGCTCGGCGCGCAGCTGATCGATCTGGGCGCCGGTGGCGACGATCTCGCGCTCGAGCGTGCGCTCGGCTTCCTGCGTCACCGTCACGTTCACGAGATAGATCGCGACGCCGATGCAGAGCATCGCGAGCACCGCGCTCGCCAGGAAGATGCGGCTCCGCAGCGAGGCCAGGACGTTCATCGAATCGTGAAGTCCATGTCGGCGACGCCGCCGTCGGGCACCGTCACGGCCGAGGTGTCCGACGAGGTGCCTTCGTTCCACGCGATCACGCCGTAGGTGCCGGGCGGGACGTTCTCGATGCGGTAGCGGCCCGCCGTATCGGTCATCGCGAAGAACGGGTGGCCGAAGACCAGGATGAACGCGTTCATGTGCGAGTGAATGTCGCAGAACACGCGCACGATGCCGGGGCGGTCGAAGCGCACCTGCCGCGAGTTGCCCGCCGCGTAGCGGCCCAGGTCGAACGGCCGCACTTTCGAGAGCGAAAACACGTTGTGGTAGAACTTGTCGCTGTTCGGGAAGTCCACTGTCGTGCCGGTCGCGATCGCGAGCACGTGCGGGACGAAGGTTTCATTGCGCTGATCCATCACGGCGTGCCCGCCCTCGCTCGTCTCGAACGCGCCGCGCGGCGCCGATTCGAGGTAGACCACCGACCGCAGGACATCCGGGCGATCGCGCCCGATGGGCGTGCCCAGTTCGGTGACGCTGGGCCGCCGTTCGGGCGGCGTGACGATGTGGCGAAGCTCGACGCGGCCGCGGATCGTCCCGTTGCGGGCGGCGGACACCGGCGTTCTCGCGACGAGAACACCGAGAAGGCAGAGCGCACAGAGGGAAATCAGCCACAGAGACACGGAGACACGGAGGGACGTGTGTACAAATCGTCCTCTGTGTCTCGGTGTCTCCGTGGCTATTCCCATTTTCCTCGGGGTGCTCACTGCTCTCGGTGTCCTCTAAAACCAGAAGACCAGCTGGGCGGCTTTCAGGTGCGCGAGCGGTTCGAGGGGGCCGCCGTCGCGGCGGTTGTACTGATACGAGAGCTTGACCTGCAGGTTGCGCTGAATCGAGTAGCCGCCGCCGACTTCCACGCGCGTGACCGGCGCGTCCCAAGGCTCGGTGATGAGCGTGCCGGCGACATCGCTGAACCCCAGGTGATCCACGCGCGCCGCCGCGAACAGCCCGGGCCTGATCTTGTACCGCCCCTCGATCGACGTGGACAGGGCGCGCAACGGACGATCGAGCGCCGGGGCCCTGACGGTCGGCAGCTGCCAGTCGCTGACGATCGTCTCGAAGCGCAGCAGGTAGTAGCCGCGCGAGTACTCGACGTCGGCGCCCCAGGCGGTCTGCGTGAAATCGCCGGCGCGGCTGTCGTCGTTCAGCGCCGCGCGCACCGCGGACGAGGTGACAAACGGCCCGCGCGCCGCGGACGTGCCGGCGATCAGGCCGCTGAGGCCGCCCACCGGACGCACTTCGACGCGTCCCGCGACCTGCCGGCCGTTGTTGTCGTCGTTGAAGAGGGGATTCGACACCGTGCCGGCCGTCACGGCCACCGACGCGTTCACCACGCCGGCCGTGGCGTGCACCTGCACGCCCGTGTCCCACCGGAACGCGGTCACCAGCGGGACGCCTTTGTCGAGGGCCGCATCGCCGATCGAGTACCGCGTGAGCCAGCCGAGGCCGCGCTTGCGCAGCAGCTCGTCGCTGGTCGCCGGCAGCGAATCCGGGCGGAGCGACGTCAGGTACTGGTAGGCCAGCGGGTAGCCGATGAGCGGGTTGTCGCTCGCGTACGTGCGCCGCGCGAACGCGCCGAAGGTCGGCGGGATGCGGCCGACTTCGATGTCGATCGCGCGTGCGGTCCACGGCTTGATGCGCAGGTACAGGGCGTACGGCTGCACGCTGTCCACGTTCTCGGTGCGCAGCTCGCCGAGCAGCGTGAAGTGCGCGCCGCCACTGACCGCCGCCGAGATGTCGACGCGCAGCAGCCGCAGCGCCGAGTGCTCGTAATCGGTGTAGTCGAAGAACCCGGGATCGTCCGACCCGACCGTCGCCGACACGTCGCCGCTGATGGTCACGCGCCCGTCGCCGGCTGAAATCGGCCCGGACGGCAGCGTCTGCGCGCGCGCCGGGGCGACGCTCAGCCAGACGAGCCCGAGAGCTGTGGACCACCGCTTCATGACCTTCATGCCGGTAAGCAAATTATAGTCCGCAGGATAGAATGAACCCGATTGGCCTATGTTATTTGCGAGCCCTGCATCGGCGTGAAGGACACCGCCTGCGTGGACGTCTGCCCGGTGGACTGCATTCATCCCCGCAAGGACGAAGCGGCGTTTGCCGCGGCCGAAATGCTTTATATTCATCCCGACGAGTGCATCGACTGCGGCGCCTGCATCCCGGCGTGCCCGGTCGCGGCCATCTTCGTGCTGGATGAGACCCCCCGGAAGTGGGAGGCATACATCCATAAGAACTCGGAGTACTATCGTTAGGACTTACGGCTGCAGGATCAAAACCATGGGTCTCATCGACCACAAGTTCGAAGACAACTTCATCACGACCAGCGTGGATCGGGTGCTGAACTGGGCGCGCGAGTCGTCGCTCTGGCCGATGGGCTTCGGCCTGGCGTGCTGCGCCATCGAGATGATGGCGGCGGG
>Ga0315281_10013384_pt1 | contig 11099 bp, 10 predicted proteins | sample YL17G07_0_MG_FD_204540 | JGI IMG/M metagenome (GOLD analysis project Ga0315281, IMG submission 204540) | Sediment microbial communities from Yellowstone Lake, YNP, Wyoming, USA - YL17G07_0 | ecosystem: Environmental > Aquatic > Freshwater > Lake > Sediment | place: USA: Wyoming | collected... | reverse complement strand
GCCTCGCGGCCGAGGTACATGTTCTGGACGACGTCGAGGTTGTCGCAGAGCGCGAGATCCTGGTAGACGACCTCGATCCCGAGCCGAGCGGCGTCCTTCGGGCCGTGGATGTCGACCTTCCTCCCGTCGAAGTAGACCTCGCCCTTGTCGGCCGGATGGATGCCGGCGACGCACTTGATCAGCGTCGACTTGCCGGCGCCGTTGTCGCCGACGAGGGCCATCACCTCGCCCGCGCGCACCTCGAAGTCCACGTCCGTCAGCGCCTGCACCGAGCCGAAGCTCTTGGACATGCCGCGGACGTCGAGCGTGGGCGTCTGGCTCGTCATCGCCATGGGGTTACTTACCACGGAAGCAGGTGGGGGCGCCACAGAGGACGCCCCCACCCGAGTCCAAACGTCGGTCGGCTAGCAGTACTTCGCGTACTCGCCGATGCAGACGTCGCTCTTCTTCAGGAACTTCTCCGTGAAGAGGAGCTTGTAGTTCGCCTTCGTGATCGGGACCGGCACGAGCAGTGCCGACGGCACGTCGCGCAGGCCGTCGTTCACCTTGTTGTTGATGCCGGCCGGCTTGCCGCCCTTGATCAGCGAGATCGCGAGCGCGGCGGCGCCGTCGGCCTCCTGCTTGACGGCCTTGTAGACCGTCATGCACTGCCAGCCGGAGAGGATGTTCTGGACGCCCTGCGCCGTCGCATCCTGCCCCGTGACCGGGATCGGCTTGAGCTTGTGGTTCTTCAGGGCCGAGATGACCGAGTTGCCGAGGCCGTCGTTGGCGGCGTCGACACCGTCGATCTTGTTGCCGGTCTTCGCGAGCATCTGCTCGAAGATCGTCAACCCCTTCTGGTTGTCCCAGCCGGGCACCGACTGATCCGGGCCCTTCTTGAACGTCCCGTTCTTGTAGAGCGGGTTCAGCACCGAGTCGTAGCCCTGCTTGAACAGGGTCGCGTTGTTGTCGGTCGGCGAGCCGTTCAGCTCGGCGATGACCGGGTGCTTGGAGTACATGCCGCTCGCCTTCAGGCACTTGACAAGGCCTTCGCCCTGCAGCCTGCCGACGGAGACGTTGTCGAAAGAGACGTAGTACGACGCGCTGCCCTTGAGGGTCAGGCGGTCGTAGTCGATCGTCTTCGCGCCCTTCGCCGCTGCGGCCTTCTCGATCGCCGCACCGGAGCCGGAGTCGAGGTTGACGAGCAGGATCACCTTCGCGCCGTTCGTCAGGGCCTGGTCGGCCTGCGAGCGCTGCTTCTGCGCGTCACCTTCCGCGTTGACGATGCTGTACGTGACGCCGGCGGCCTTGAACGCGGCCGCCAGGAAGCGGCGGTCCTGCGTCTCCCAGCGAACCGACGACTTGCTGTCGGGCAGCAGGACGGCGACGTCGACCTTGCCGGCCTTCTTCGCCGGCTTCGCCGAGGCGGTGACGGCCATCAGGCCGAGCGCGACGACGGCTGCGAGCATCCCGAGCAGTACGAGACGTGTCTTTCCCCTCATGTCCCTCTCCCTCTTCGAGGACCTATTGCTCATCGAGCGGTGCCAACGCTAGCGCCTCGCGGGTTCGTCTTCAAGCGGGAAAACACCGCTATGGCTCGAGCACGATCTTGACGACCGTGCCCCGGCGGTCGGATAGGAGGCGGAAAGCCTCCTCGAAGCGCGCGAGCGGGAAGCGGTGCGTGACGAGCGGGTCGAGCTCGACGAGCCCCTGCTCGAGCAGCCGCAGCAGCCGAGCCCACGAGCCGGTCGTGTACGAGACGGTTCCGATCACGTGCAGGTCGCCGAGCACGATCCGGTCGGCGGGCAGCGAGAGCGTCTTCCCAGCTCCGGCGACGCCGAGCAGGACGACGCGGCCACCGGGCCGCACGAGCCGGGTCGCGAGCTCGACCGCCTCGACCGACCCGGCCGTCTCGAGCACGACGTCGAGGGTGCCCTCCTCGACCGGGCCCCGGGCGTCCACCAGCTTGCCGGCGCCGAGCCTCTCGGCGAAGGCGAGCTCCTCGGGCCGGATCCCGTAGGCGACGAGGGCCCCGGGCGACCAGAGACGCGAGAGCAGGAGCGCGAGCGAGCCGAGCGTGCCGATGCCGACGACGCCGACCCGCTCTCCGGGCACGGGCTGTGCGCGCTCGAGCGCGCGCAGCACGCACGCGCCGGGCTCGACGAGGACCGCCGCGTCGAGCGAGACGGTGTCCGGCAGCCGGTGGACGACGTGGCGCGGCACGCGGACGAGCTCGGCGTAGCCGCCGGGGAGCGTGAAGCCGAGCTGCTCGTGGCGCTCGCAGAGATTCGTGTCGCCGGACTTGCAGTGGAAGCAGCGGTGACAGGGCACCATCCCCTCGCAGACGACCCGCTCTCCGGCGGCGAGGTCGTCCACGCCCGGCCCGAGCTCGGCGATCTCGCCGCTCCACTCATGGCCGGGGACGACGGGGAAACGGACGAAGCGCGGGTCGAGCTCGCCGGCGAGGATCTCGAGGTCGGTGCGGCAGACCCCTGCGCGCAGGCTGCGCACGAGCACCTCGCCCGGCCCCGCCACCGGGGCTTCGACCTCGCGGTAGACGGCCTCGCCCGGCCGCTCGAAGACGACGGCGCGCACCGGCCGACTATAGTCGCCGCGTGCTCGGAGAACAGGTGTCCGAGGCGGAGGAGGAGCGCCGGACGAGCTACCTGGAGCTCTTCTTCGACCTCGTCTTCGTCTTTGCGATCACGCAGGTGACGGCCGAGATCCTCGAGGACATGAGCCCGGCGGGGTTCGCCCGCTCGGCGCTCGTGCTCGGCCTCATCTGGTGGGCCTGGTCGAGCTACACGTGGATGACGAACGCGGTCGGCACCGAGAGCCTCGCCGCGCGGCTGCTCATCCTCGCCGGGGCGGGGGGCAGCTTCGTCATGGCACTCGCCGTCCCGCACGCCTACCTGGAGCAGGGGGCCTGGTTCGGAGTGCCGTACGGCGCCGTCCGGCTGCTCAACGTCGTGCTCTACGTGTGGGGGCTGCGCAACGAGCCGGCCCAGCTGGCCGCGATCAAGAGGCTCGCGCCCTGGTTCCTCGTCGCGCCGGCAGTCGCGGTCGCGGGTGGATTCGTCGACGACCCCGCCCGCACGTGGCTCTGGGCGGCGTCGCTCGCGATCGACGTCGTCGGCACGCTGACCGTCGGCACCGCGGGATTCCGCGTCTCCGCCTCCCATTTCGCGGAGCGCTATGCGCTGTTCGTGATCATCGCGCTCGGCGAGTCGATCGTCGCCGTCGGCGCCGGCGCGGCCGGCCTCGAGCGAGACGCGGCGTTCGCCCTGACAGTCGCGCTCGCGTTCGCGGGCGTCGCCGCCCTCTGGTGGGCGTACTTCGACTTCACGGTGCACGCCGCCGAGCGGTCGCTCCAGGCGGCGGCGCCCGAGGCCCGCGGCCCCTTCGCCCGCGATGTCTTCACCTTCTTCCACTACCCGATCGTGCTCGGGATCATCTTCTTCGCGGTCGGCACGAAGAAGACGCTCGCCCATCCCAGCGAGCCGCTGTCGCAGGCCGGGCGGGTGGCGCTCGGCCTCGGTGTCGCCGTGTTCCTGGCGGGCTTCGTCCTGGCCCGGTACCGGGCGGCCGGCCGGATCGCCTGGGAGCGGCTGGCGGGCGGAGCGGCGGCCCTCGCCGCCGCGCTGCTGCTCGACGAGCTGCGAGCCGTCGCCCTGCTCGCGATCATGGTCGCGATCCTCGTCGCGGCCGTCGCAGCCGAGACCGTGCGGCTGCGCGAGCTCCGCGCCCGGATGCGCCCGAGCCAGCGGCGACTATAGTCGCGAGATGCTCGCGGAACGGTTCCGCGCCATCTACACGGCGGCCCTCGCAGACGTCCTCGACGCGCGCGGCCGCCACCGCCAGACGCTGCCGCCCGAGCTGCGCCCGCTCGAGCGCGGGCTGCGCCTCGCGGGACCCGCGTACACGGTCGAGGGCCGCCCCGCGCCGCAGGCGAACCACGACGCGGCGATCCGCAAGGTGCTGGCGATGCTCGGCGAGGTCCCCGCGGGGGCCGTCGCCGTCTACCAGTGCCACCACGGATTCTCGGCGCACCTCGGCGAGCTCTCGGTGACCTCGCTGAAGGCGCGGGGCTGCGCCGGTGCCGTGCTCGACGGCGGCTGCCGCGACGTCGACTTCATCCTGCGCGAGGGCTTCCCCGTCTTCTGCCGGCACGTGACACCGGAGGACTCGACCTGGCGCTGGGAGCTGAGCGCGACCCAGGAGCCGGTCGAGATCGGCGGCGTGCAGATCAACCCGGGCGACTGGGTGATCGGAGACGACGACGGCCTCGTCGTCGTGCCTCGAGCGGAAGCGGAGGACGTGCTCGCCGAGGCGGAGGCGAAGGCGGCGACCGAGAGCGAGATCCGCGTCGCGGTGCGGCAGGGGCTGCCGCCGCTCGAGGCCTACGAGACGTACGGAACCTTCTAGAGTCTCTGCATGCCGGACGGAGTCGAGATCCGCGGACCGCTGGCGGGCCGCACTGGGGAGGTCCTCACCGAGGAGGCGCTCGCCTTCGTCGCCGCGCTCCAGCGCGAGTTCCGCGGGCGCAGGACCGAGCTGCTCGCCCGCCGCGCCGAGCGGCTCGCCGAGCTGCGCACCGGAATCCTGCCCGACTTCCTGTCCGGCACGCGCGACGTGCGCGAGGCCGAGTGGCAGGTCGCGCCGCCGCCTGCCGACCTGCTCGACCGCCGGGTCGAGATCACCGGCCCGGTCGACCGCAAGATGGTGATCAACGCGCTCAACTCGGGCGCGAAGGTCTTCATGGCCGACTTCGAGGACGCGAACTCGCCGACGTGGGAGAACTGCGTCGAGGGGCAGGCGAACCTCACCGATGCGATCGAGCGCACGATCGAGCTCGTCACGCCGGAGAAGTCCTACCGGCTGAACGACGTGACGGCGACGCTGCTCGTGCGGCCGCGTGGCTGGCACCTCGTCGAGCGCCACCTCTGGGTGGACGGCGAGCCCGTCTCCGGCTCGCTCTTCGACTTCGGCCTCTACGTCTTCCGCAACGGGCGCCGGCTGCTCGACCGCGGCAGCGGGCCGTACTTCTACCTCCCGAAGCTCGAGAGCCACCTCGAGGCGCGCCTCTGGAACGACGTCATGCGCTTCGCCGAGGACGCTCTCGAGCTGCCGCGCGGCTGCATGCGGCCGACCGTCCTGATCGAGACGGTCCTCGCCGCCTTCGAGATGGAGGAGATCCTCTACGAGCTGCGCGAGCGCTCGGTCGGGCTCAACGCGGGGCGCTGGGACTACATCTTCTCGGTGATCAAGAAGCTCGGGCACCGGCCCGAGTTCGTGCTTCCCGACCGCGCGGCCGTGACGATGGCGGTGCCGTTCATGTTCGCCTACAGCGAGCTGCTCGTGAAGACGTGCCACCGCCGGGGCGCGCACGCGATCGGCGGCATGGCGGCCTTCATCCCCTCGCGCCGCGACGCCGAGGTGAACGCAGTCGCGCTGGCGAAGGTGAACGAGGACAAGGAGCGCGAGGCCGGGCAGGGCTTCGACGGCACCTGGGTCGCCCACCCCGACCTCGTGCCGGTGGCGATGGAGTGCTTCGACCGCGTGCTCGGCGAGCGGCCGCACCAGGTCGGCAAGCTCCGCGAGGACATCGCCGTGACGGCGGCCGACCTCCTGAACGTCGCCGCGACTCCCGGGGAGATCACCGAGGCGGGGCTCCGGAACAACATCTCCGTCGGCATCCAGTACCTCGCCGCCTGGCTCCAAGGGTCGGGCGCCGTCGCGATCTTCAACCTGATGGAGGACGCGGCGACCTCGGAGATCTCCCGCTCGCAGGTCTGGCAGTGGCTCCACCACGGCCGCGTCGAGCGCGACGACGTCGTCCGGATCACCGAGGAGGAGGTGGCGAAGCTCGACGCCGACGTCTCCGAGGCACGGGCGCTCTTCGAGCAGGTGGCACTCGGCGACGGCTTCGTCGAGTTCCTGACGCTGCCCGCGTACGACCACCTGGCGTGACCTGTCCAAGGGTCTGACCCTTGGACAGCGCTGCGGAGGACAGGTCCGGTCCGGCCCGCACAGGTCCCGATCCGGCTCCACGGCTGGGTTCGCGCGTCACCGCCCATTTCCGCCACGGCCACGCGAGCCCCGACTAGGGGTCAGACTCTTGGACGCGGCCGGAACGGACGGGTCGTCGCGGTCCAGCGCAACGGCAGGGCCGGCATGAGTGCGCCGGGCACGGTGGCGAGACCGGCCCGGCGCGCGCGCATCATACGATCAGCACGAGCTTGCCGAAGTGCTGTCCCGACTCCAGCCGCGAGAGCGCAGACTCGGCCTCGGCGAGCGGCCGCACCGAATCGAGCACCGGCCGCCAGCTCGCGTCCTCGAGCAGCCGCAGCAGGCCCGCGAAGTCGCGCGGGCTGCCCATCGTCGTCCCGAGCAGCGACTGCCAGCCGAGGTAGAGCGTCCGCACCTGCAGCGTCGCCTCGGTGCCCCCGGTGGCGCCGAAGACGACGACGCGGCCGCCGGGCCTGATGCAGCGCAGGGAGTCCGGCCAGGTCGAGCCGACCGAGTCGATCACGAGGTCGACCGGCCCACCGGCGAGCTCCTTCGCCGCCTCGGCCCAGTCGCCCTCGGTGTAGAGGACACCGCCCGCGGCGCCGAGCTCCTTCGCCCGTTCGATCTTCTCGGCCGACGAGGACGTGACGAGCACGCGCGCGCCCGCCTGCGCGGCGAGCTGCACGGCGAAGGTCGAGACGCCGCTGCCCGCACCGAGCACGAGCACGGTCTCGCCCTCTGCCAGCCCGCCCCGCGTGAAGAGCGCCCGGTAGGCGGTCAGCCCCGCGAGCGGGAACGCCGCCGCCTCCTCCCACGAGAAGCCCGCCGGCTTCGGATAGAGGTTCTCCTCGGGGATCGCGACCAGCTCGGCGTAGGTGCCGTTCGTCGGCCCGCCGAGGATCTCGAAGCCGGGGCCGGGCGCATCCTCGCGCTCGCCCCAGCGCAGCGCGGGCAGGATCACGACCTCCTCTCCGGTGTCGCGGCGCACTCCCGCGCCGTCCGAGCCGGGGATGAGCGGCAGCGGGAACGGATAGATCCCCTTGCAGACGAGCAGGTCGCGGCGGTTGAGCGCGGCCGCCCTCAGCTCGACGACCACCTCGCCCGGCTTCGGCTCGGGGTCGGGCGCGCTCTCGTAGGCGAGCACGCCGCCGTCGTGGACGCGGGCGGCCTGCATCACGCGCCCCGCAACGAGGCCCAGGGCTCCTCGCCCGACATGTCCTCGACGCCGTAGCCGTCCTCGCCCACGGCCGGCGAGAGGATCGCGAGGATCTTCGCAGGCCCGTCGGTGTCGTTGAACGACGCGTGGACGGCGGAGGCGGGAATGAGCGCCGCGTCGCCCGCCTCGAGCACGCGCCGCTCCCGCTCGACCCACTGCTCGATGCGGCCCGCGAGGACGTAGATCACCTCTTCCTGCCCCGGGTGCCGGTGGAAGTCGTGACACTTGCCGGGGAGGAACGTGGCTTCGATCGTGACGATCGCAGCCAGCCCGTCGCGCGGGGCGCTGACCGGGGCGAAGACGCCCCAGTCCAGCTCCTGGCGGTCGATCTCCGTTGCGGCCTTGAAGCTCATACCGGTATCTCCTTGAAGCGCTTCATGTTGGCGGTCATGGCGGTCTCGGTCGGCAGCCGCTCCATCGAGGAGGCGCCGTAGAAGCCGACGATCCCCTCGGTGTGCTCGATCACGTAGGCCGCGTCGTCCGGCTCGGCGATCGGGCCGCCGTGGCAGAGGACGAGGATCTCGGGATTGACGCGCCTGGCGGCGTCGTGCATCTCCTGGATCAAGGGTATGCATTCGTCCAGCGTCTTCGCCGTCGAGGCGCCGATCGCGCCGCCGGTCGTCAGGCCCATGTGCGGCACGAGCACGTCCGCGCCCGCCTGCGCCATGTCGGTCGCCTGCTGCGGGTCGAAGACGTACGGCGACGTGAGCAGGTCCTTCGCCCGCGCGACCCGGACGAGATCGACCTCGAGCCCGTAGCCCATGCCGGTCTCCTCGAGGCCGACCCGATACGTGCCGTCCATCAGACCGACGGTGGGGAAGTTCTGGATGCCGCTGAAGCCGATCCGCCTCAGCTCGTCGAGGAAGACGTCCATCAGCCGGAACGGGTCGGTGCCGCACACACCCGCGAGCACCGGCGTCTTCCGGGCCACCGGCAGCACCTCCGCCGCCATCTCGACGACGATCGCGTTCGCGTCGCCGAACGGCATCAGGCCGGCGAGCGAGCCGCGGCCCGCCATCCGGTAGCGGCCCGAGTTGTAGATGACGATCAGGTCTGCTCCCCCGGCCTCGGCGCACTTCGCCGAGAGCCCGGTGCCGGCGCCGGCGCCGATGATCGGCCGGCCCGCCTCGACCTGCGCGCGCAGGCGGGCGAGCACCTCGCTCCGGGTCATGAGCCCCTCCAGTCTGTGTACAGCTCGTGCAGCCGGTCCGCCATCGCCAGCGCGAACCGCTCGTCGTTGATGTCCAGCTCCAGCCAGTGCGTCTCGACCTTGGGATCGAGGTGCTCGCGCAGGGCCGAGAAGAGCGCCTCGTCGGCGGCCGGATCGTGGAAGACCTGGCCTTCGACGGCGATCATCGAGACGCCCTTGAGCGGCACGAAGAGCGCGGTCGGCCCCGTCGCCGCGTTGAGCTTGCGCGCGATCAGCTCCCCGAGCACGGCGCACTCCTCAGGCGTCGTGCGCATGAGCGTGATCGTCGGGTTGTGGACGTAGAGGTTCCGCTCCCGGTGGCGCTCGGGAACCGAGTCCAGGGGCCCGAAGTTGACCATGTCGAGCGCGCCGAGCGAGACGACCTGCGGAATGCCGAGCTCGCCCGCCGCCTCGAGCCGGTCCGGACCGGCCGAGAGCACACCGCCGCCGACCTCATCCGCCAGCTCGGTCGTCGTCGAGTCGAGCAGGGCGGTGAGGAACCCGCCCCTCGCCAGCGCCTCCATGGACTGCCCGCCGGTGCCTGTGGCGTGGAAGACGAGCACCTCGTAGCCGAGCTCCTCGAGCCGCTCGCGCGCCCTCGTCACGCACGGCGTCGTGACGCCGAACATCGTCGCGCCGACGAGCGGCTTGCCGCCGGGGAGCGGCGGCACCGTCCCTTGCGCCATGCCGGCGATCGCCCCCGCGGCGTTCGTGAGGATCTTCGCCGAGACCGAGTTGATGCCGGCGATGTCCACGACCGAGTACATCATCGCGATGTCCACGGCGCCGACGTACGGCCGCGTGTCGCCCGAGGCGACGGTCGAGACCATCAGCTTCGGCACGCCGACCGGGAGCTGCCGCATGGCGTAGGTGACGAGTGCGGACCCGCCCGAGCCGCCGAGCCCGAGCACGCCGTCGCAGCGGCCTTCGGCGTGCAGCCGCTTCAGCACCTCGGCGGCGCCTCGACTCATCGTCTCGACGGCGGCGCCGCGGTCGCCGGCCTCGGCGAGCGCCTGCACGTCGGCGCCCACGGTCGTCGCCACCTCCTCGCGCGTGACGTCCGGAACGGCCAGTGGCTCACCGACGATCCCGGCGTCGACGAGGAGCACGTCGACGCCGTGCTCGCGGACTCTGTCTCGCAGGAACTCGTACTCCCTGCCCTTCGTGTCGAGCGTGCCGATGAGGACGACGGTTGGCACTGTGCTCTCCTTCTCGGTGGTCAGCCGGCGCGGGCCGCGAGCGGCTCCACGCCGAGGTAACGCCTCTGCAACTCAGGATCCGAGCCGAGCTCGGCCGCGGTCGTCTCGGTGAAGATGCGACCTGCGACCATCACGAGCTGCCGCTCGGCGACCTCGGTGGCGACGCCGAGGTTCTGCTCGACGAGCAGGATCGCCATCCCGTCTGCGACGAGCGCCCTGCACGTCGCGATCGTCTGCTCGACGACTGTCGGCGCGAGCCCTTCCGAGGGCTCGTCCATGATCAGCAGCTCGGGGTTCGTGAGCAGCGCGCGCCCGATCGCAAGCATCTGCTGCTCGCCGCCCGAGAGCTGCGTCGCGCTGATCCGCTTTCGCTCGGCCAGACGTGGAAACAGCTCGTAGATCGCGGGCACCGTCCACCTGCGCCCGTCGGTTCGACCGCCCGCGCTGATCATGCGCAGGTGCTCGTCGGTGGAGAGCGACGCGAACAGCCGCCTCCCTTGCGGGACGTACGCGATGCCCAGCTGGGCGATCTTGTAGGAGGGCTTGCCGACGAGCTCCTTGCCCCGAAAGCGAGCGGAGCCACGGCAAGCCGGTGGTTGAATGCCCATCAGCGCGTTGCACAGCGTCGTCTTCCCCATGCCGTTGCGGCCGATGATCGCGATCGCCTCGTGGCCCATCGAGAACGAGACCTGCTCGAGCGCCTGCGCGCTGCCGTAGAAGGCGTCGAGCCCCGCGAGCTCGAGCAACATTTCGCTCACGCCTTCTTCTCCTCGTGGAAGTGGCTGCCCAGGTAGATGTCGTGCACCATCTGGTTGGCGCGGATCTCTGCCGGCGTGCCCTCGACCACCTTGCGGCCGTCGTGCATCATCGTCACGTAGTCGGCGACGGTGAGGGCGACGTCCATGTCGTGCTCGATCAGGATCAGCGTCACCTCGGCCGGCAGCCCGAGCAGGAGCTCCGTCAACCGCTCCCGTTCACCGCGCGCGAGCCCCGAAGCCGGCTCGTCGAGCATCATCAGGCGCGGCTCCACGGCGCTCGCCATGCCCACCTCGAGCTGTCGCTGCTCGCCGTGCGAGAGGTCACCGACCAGCGTCTCGACCTTGTGCCCGAGCCAGACGTGCTCGGCGGCCACGCGGGCGCGCTCGCGTAGCTCCCGGTCGCGGGAGCTCGGGAACGCTCGCACGCGCCCGCCCTCGCGGCCGAGGATGGCGAGGTAGATGTTGCTCTCGACCGACAGGCCCGGGAAGAGCCGCGTCTTCTGGTACGTGCGGGCAAGCCCGAGCCGCGGCCGCACGCGCGCCGGGAGGTTCGTGACGTCCTGCCCGAGCAGCTCGATCGTCCCGTTCGTCGGGTGGAAGTCGCCCGCAACGAGGTTGAACAACGTCGTCTTGCCGGCGCCGTTCGGCCCGAGGATGGCACGGCGCTCGCCGTGCGCGACGTCGAGATCGACGTCGCGCACGGCCTGAACGCCGCCGAAGCGCCGGCCGACCCCCCGCAGGCGGAGGAT
>Ga0315281_10013383_pt1 | contig 11099 bp, 9 predicted proteins | sample YL17G07_0_MG_FD_204540 | JGI IMG/M metagenome (GOLD analysis project Ga0315281, IMG submission 204540) | Sediment microbial communities from Yellowstone Lake, YNP, Wyoming, USA - YL17G07_0 | ecosystem: Environmental > Aquatic > Freshwater > Lake > Sediment | place: USA: Wyoming | collected... | reverse complement strand
GGTTTGGCGCGGCGGGCGCCCTCGAGCGCTACCATGCGCACCAGCGGGTCCTTGTCACCGGCCCCGCGCTTCAGGCCTGCCACCGCCTCGGCCCGTGCGGTCCGCGCCAGCGACCAGGCCGCCGCGAGCCGCACGCTCGGGTCGCGGCTGGTCATGAAGGTGGTCGCCCGCTTGATCCAGAGGATGCCGGAGAACCGCCAGAACTCCTGCAGGAGGGCCGCCTGAACCGAAGGGGACTTCTCGAGCGCCAGCCGTTGCAGCACCCACAGGTCGCTGCCGCGCAGAGTGGCCATGCCGGCTCCCCACGCCGCGGCGGCCCGGACGTCGGGGCTCGGGTCCTGCAGCAGCTGCCGAAGTTCCTTGCCCAGCGCCTCGCGCTCGCCGGCCTTCTCGGGGAGCATCCCGGCCAGCCGTCCAGCGCCCTGGGCCGCGGCGGCACGCACGGCCGGCTCTGGATCGTGGGCGAGCCCGCCCAGAAGCGCGGCGCCCGCCTGGTTTGCCAGCTCGCCGAGGGCCCGGGCGACCGCCGCGCGCACGCCGGCGTCCGGGTTGTGCGCCAGGCTCTCGAGCCGCGCGGCGTCGAAACGCCGCGAATCGGCCAGGGCCAGCACCTGGGCCGTCGCCTCGGCGGACGTCGGCTCCGGCTCCGCAGCCGGAACGCTCGCGACGCAGCCGAGGGCTGCCAGCACGCATGCAAGAAGGTGCCTCATGGCTTGTGCTCCCCACGGCGAGAATCGCTCGCCGCCTCGTTGAAGCAGACGTAGCAGACAGGGCCGGCCTCGGTGTCCATCTTCTTCCACTCCAGAAGCGGACCCAGGTCGCGCCCGCACCGGAAGCAGCGACGCGGGCCCTTTGGATCTTCCTGCACTCCCCGGGAGCCTCTCATCGCAGGCGCATTCTCTCGCATTCCCCGGCCTGCTGCCACCATGTCCTGTGATGTATGCCACTGCGTGGCGGCTTCTTCTTTGCCCCGCGGGTGCACGGCCAAACCCTTCGTTTTCACTGCGTGAGGCTTTTTCTTGCCCCGCGGGCTACGAGCGGTCGCTCGGGCTGCGCATCGAGCACAGCCCTCCGACCCGCCTTCGCGTGCGACCGAGCAGGCACAGACCGGCATGCGGACCCTCGCTGCTCCCCTCCCTCGCACGAGACGCTCAGTCGGGGCCAGCGTCTCCACCTGCCGGTCTGGCCGCTCGGTGCCCTCACGCTTCGGCGCCATGGCTCTTCTCGCCCGCGGGGCGGATTTCACCACCACCCTCCCGTTCGCGGGGGAGCCTGCGCAGACTCTCTGGCGGGTTCACGATTTTCGCGTCGCTGAGACTTCCATCCCAACGTCGGGAGGGGGCAATCCGCCGGCGCTGCGGGTTGGTTGCTTATGGCGCTCCGTGCCGGGTTCTTCTTTGCCCCGCGGGTGCGCGGCCAGGCCCTCCGTTTTCACTGCGTGAGGCTTTTTCTTGCCCCGCGGGCTACGAGCGGTCGCTCGGGCTGCGCATCGAGCACAGCCCTCCGACCCGCCTTCGCGTGCGACCGAGCAGGCACAGACCGGCATGCGGACCCTCGCTGTTCCCCTCCCTCGCATGAGACGCTCGGTCGGGTCCAGCGTCTCCACCCGCCGGTCTGGCCGCTCGGTACCCGCGCGCTCCGGCGCCATGGCTCTTCTCGCCCGCGGGGCGGATTTCACCACCACCCTTTCTCTCAAATGAAACGCTCAGGAGGTTCTGGCACCAGAACACCTCGGCCCCGGGTCCAATGTCTCTAGCCGAAGGGTGGGGGGTTCAAATCGCCCCGCGGGTGCCAACGGCCATCCCTCCGGAGGCTGCGGGTACCCGGCGCGCGAATCGCGGCTGGGGTATCGGTGACGCGGCCTCTTGCGGACACCGAGGGGACCCCGGCCCGACACGCGCTGCCGGGTCGCAGCCGCAGGAGTCTCGGCGCGCCGCGAGCGGGGGCGAGCAAGCGCCGAGAGGCCGCGCACCCGCGGGGCAAAACAAAAGCCGTTACGCAGTGGAAAGGAAGAGGCCGATCGCTCCAAGCCCGCGGGGCAAAAAAGAGAACCGGCACGGAGTGCAAAAACAAACCAGCCACCCGTGGGACAAAGAAACCTCCACGGAGTGGGAAAGAAAGGGTCAGGAGCCGTGCAGGAGACGATCGGCAAGAATATTCGGCAGGCCGGCGGCGAGGATGCGCTTGCGGGCAGCTTCCACGTTGTACGGAACGCGGTGGAGCGTGAAGCGCCGGATCGCCGAGTCGTACAGCGCGTACGAGGCGCGCGGGTCGCGGTCGCGGGGCTGCCCCACGGAGCCGGGGTTGATGAGGTAGCTCCGCGAGGGGTCGAGATCGATGACCACCCGGCTGCCCCGCAGCAGCACGCCCACGAGGCTCTCCTGGCCTCCTTCGACCGTCCGCTCGAACATGCACGGCACGTGCGAGTGCCCGAAGAACGTCACGCCGGCGGGGAGGCTGCGGAACGCCGCCTGGGCCTCCATCTCGGAGAACAGGTACTCGTCCTCGTCGGCGGGCGAGCCGTGGCAGATGGCGACCCCCTCCTCGATGACCTTGGGCCCCACCGGGAGGTTCTCCAGGTAGCGGCGGTTGGCCGGCGTGAGGACCTCGGCGCTCCAGAACGCGGCCCGGCGGGCGTGGGCGTTGAAGAACACCGAGCCCTCCTCGGGGTTGAGCACAACGCGGTCGTGGTTGCCGCGCACTGAGTGCACCTTGTGTCCCATCGCCCGCAGCCGCTCCACGACCTGGTTCGGGGCGGCCCCGTAGCCGACGGCATCGCCCAGGAACAGCACGGCGTCGCGCCGCTTCCTGGCGGCGTGGGCGAGCACGGCGCGGAACGCCTCGAGGTTGCCGTGGATGTCGGAGAGGATCAGGTACCTCATGCGAACCTCTCGAGCGCCAGCGCCAGCCGCCCGGCGAGCGCCTCGGCGTCCTCACCCGTCTCGGGGCGGATCGCGATGTCCGCAAGCCGGTAGTGGGGCAGCCTCTTGGAGTACAGCTCGAACGCCTGCTCGGGGGTGCCGAACAGCGGCCTCTCACCGCGCTTCCCGGGCAGACGCGTCAGCACCTCGCCCCACGGCACGTCCAGGAAGACCGAGACCCCCAGGCGGGAGATCAGCTCGCGGTTGCCGGGCTGGACGAAGGTGCCGCCCCCGGCGGCCACGACGAGCGCCGGGAAGCGGGCGCAGGCCGCGAGCTGGCGCGCCTCCTCGGCGCGGAAAGCGCTCTCGCCGATCGCCTCGAAGGCCCGTGCCACCCCCATGCGCAGGCTCGCTTCCACCCGTCCGTCAAGGTCCCAGAAAAGCGCGCCTGAGCGCCTCGCGAGGGCCCGCCCCGTCGTGGTCTTTCCCGCGCCCATGAAACCGATCAGGAAGACCCGCATCCACCCCCCATGGCCTTCCCACGCAGGGCTACTCCCGGCCCGCGAACCGTTCCATGAACTGGGTGGAGAGCCGCCCCGCGACGAAGTCGGCGTCGTCGAGGATCCGCAGGTGGAGCGCTATCGAGGTGCGCACCCCGCCGATCAGGAACATCCCGAGCGCCCCCCTGGCGCGTGCGATCGCCTTTTCCCGGTCCGCCCCGTGCACGATGAGCTTGGCGAGTAGCGAGTCGTAGTACGGCGGGACGACGTACCCCCGGTAGATGTGCGTGTCCACCCGCACCCCAGGCCCGATCGGGAAAGCCAGCTCGGTGATCTCCCCCGGCGAGGGGGCGAACGTCACCGGGTCCTCGGCGTTGATGCGGAACTCGATCGCGTGCCCCACCATCTTGGGGCGCTTGCGGATCGAGAGCGCCTGGCCTCCGGCCACCCGCAGCTGCTCCATCACCAGGTCCACGCCGGTCACCGCCTCGGTCACCGGGTGCTCGACCTGGATGCGGGTGTTCATCTCCATGAAGTAGAACTCGCCGTCGTTGTAGAGGAACTCGACGGTGCCGGCGCTCACGTAGCCGACCGCCGCGGCGGCCGCGACCGCGGCCTCGCACATCCTCTCCCGCAGCTCCGCGTCCACGACCGGCGAGGGCGCCTCCTCAATCAGCTTCTGGTGGCGCCGCTGGATCGAGCACTCGCGCTCGCCCAGGGCGACCACCCTGCCGTTCGCGTCGGCCATCACCTGCACCTCGATGTGACGCGCAGCGGTCAGGTACTTCTCCAGGTAGACGTCGCCCACGCCGAACGACTTCTCGGCCTCGTGCCGCGCCGTCTCGAAGACGTGGCGCAGCTCGCGGGCGTCGCGGGCGACCCGCATTCCCTTGCCGCCGCCGCCCGCCGAGGCCTTGAGGATCACCGGGAAGCCGATCTCCTCGGCGAGCGCGACCGCGTCGTCGCGGGAGGAGAGCGGCTCGCTCGAGCCGGGCAGGACCGGCACGCCGCGCTCGGTCACCGTCCGGCGGGCGTTGGCCTTGTCCCCCATGGCGCGGATCGCCTCCGGCGGGGGCCCGATCCAGGTCAGGCCGCACTCCTGCACGATCTCCGCGAAGTGCGCGTTCTCCGCCAGGAACCCGTAGCCCGGGTGGATGGCGTCGGCCCCTGTGATCTCCGCCGCCGCGATCACCGCCGCGACGTTCAGGTACGAGGCGTTCGCGTAGGCAGGCCCGATGCACACCTTCTCGTCGGCCATGCGGACGTGGAGGGACTCCCGATCGGCCTCCGAGTGGACCGCCACGGTCGCGAAACCGGCCTCGCGGCACGCGGCGATGATTCGCAGGGCGATCTCCCCGCGGTTGGCGATCAGGACCTTGGAGATCATGCGGTCAGGGCCGGACGGCGAACAACCGCTCCCCGAACTCGACGGGCTGGGCGTTTTCGGGGTACCGCCTCACGACGGTGCCCGAGACGTCGGCCTCGATCTCGTTCATGAGCTTCATCGCCTCCACGATGCACAGGACCTGACCCTTGGAGACGTAGTCCCCCATCTTGACGTACGGCTCGGACTCGGGGCTGGGCGCCTGGTAGAACGTGCCCACGATCGGCGAGGTGATGAACGAAACCCCCTCCTCGTCGGGCTGTGCGGCCGGGGCCATGGGCGAGCCCGGTGCGGGGCCCCCGCCGGGCAGCGCGATCGGGTTGCCCCCCAACTGGCCCGCCATCGCGAGCTGCGGGGGCAGCAGCGAGGCACCGCGGCGCTCGTGCTGAGGCACCACAGGGATGCCCTCGATGCTCACGCGCATCCCCTCCCTCTCGACCTCGATCCCTCCGATGCGCGTCTCGGCAACGATTCGAATCAGCTCGACCAACTCGGCAAAGGTGAACATCTCGCTCCCCTCAGACGAACTCTTGGTGCAGACGGAAAGCCGCAACGCGGCTGGCGAAGCGAGCCTTCCCGGGGTTTCCGTCGCGGCCAACGACGGTCATCAAGAAGTAGGTTCCGGTTATGTTGGTGATGAGCACGATCTTGCGCTCGGCCGCCACGACGATCTGCTCGAGCTCCCCGAGCTGGAGCTCGCGGTTCGCGGTCGTGATCTCCCGCAGGAACGTCGAGTACTCGGCGATCAGCTCCTCGGACTCGCCCGCGGCACCACCCCAGCTCTCGACCGGGATGCCGTCCCGATCGGAGATGACGGTGACTGAGACTCCTGCGCATTTCCTCACCTCGGCGAGGACCTCGGCAAAGCTCATCGCGTCGCTCTTTCCTGGCCGAGTGTAAGGGATGCCAGCCAGCGCTGCAACGCCGCGATCTTCCTCTCGCGCGACGAGAGCTTTGGAGGCGCGGCCGGCATCGGCTCCAGCATGTCGCGCACCAGCGCCAGCAAGTCGCGGGCCTCCACGTTGCCAGGCTCGCGCTCCAGGAGGCGCTCGAGGACGCGCGCGGCTTCGTTCAGGGCCTGCTGCTGAACGTACAGGCGCGCGAGCGTCAGGGAGGCCGGCGGCTGGGCCGGCGCCTCGATCGCCGCGGCCCAGGGGGCGGAAGCTTGCAGCACCTTCTTGAGCAGCACCGGCGCCTCTTCGGTCTCCGGCGCGGTGAACAGCTCGGCGTCTCCGGTGGGCTGCAGGGCGGGCGCCGCCTCGGCGGGGGCCGCGGCGGGGACCTCGGGGGCGGGCAAGGGCGCGGCGGGCGGCTCCGGGGGCGCCTCGACCGGTGGCGGCCCCCCGAAGAGGTCGTCGGCGGTCTCCTGCCCCGCCATCGGGGGGGCCTCGAGTGCGGCCGGCTGTCGCGGTGGAGCTTTGGGTGCCGGCGGTGCCGCGGGAGGCTCGGGCGCCTGTAACTCCATTTCGAAGGCGGGCTCGGGCGCAGGGGGTGCCGGGAACGCCGCGGGGGGCTCGGGCGCCTCTGTCTCCATCTCGAAGGCGGGCTCGGGGGCCGTCTCGGCGGGCGGCGGCGCGGGGGCCTCCTCCGCTGCCGGAACGGCCAGCTCGACCTCTTCGGCCTCCCCGAACACCTCGCCGGGCTCGATCAACGCCGCGGCCGGGGGCTCGGCTTCGTGCGGCTCCTCTGGCGGCGCCGGCGAGGCCAGCTCGGCGGCGATCGCGTCCACCGCGGACTGCAGCACTGCGTCCCCGGGGACCAGCTCCAGGGAGTGTTTCATCGCCTCGAGTGCCGCCGGGCGCTCGCCGAGGGCCAGGTGGGCCTCGCCGAGCAGGCGCCAGGCGACCGGGTTCTGCGGGTCGAGGGCGAGCGCCTGCTCGAGGCTGTGGACGGCCTCCGTGGCCTGCCCCGCATCCACGCACGCCCGCCCCAGCGCCACCCAGGCGGCCACGTAGCGGGGGTGGTGCGCGAGTCCCGAGCGCAGGGCCTCGGCGGCCTCCGCGCCCCTGCCCTCCCGCCGCAGCAGCTCCCCGAGCTGGTAGAACTGCCGCGAGGCCGGGTTGCCCGCAAGCTCCCGCTGGAGCTCCGCGATCCTGCGCGCGCTCTCGCTCATCGCCATATTCTACCGTTTTCCGGCAAGAAAGCGCCTAGGGGTCAGGCTTGCGTAATTGCATTGTCAGACGTCAGGCGACGCTGCAACGCCTCGAGTTGGCCACCGAGCGCCGGGTCCTGCCGAGCATCCAAACGCAACCGCGCCGCCCGGCGACTGATCGTGGCGATGTCACGGCCGAAGCGGACCGCGACCTGGGCAAGCGTCGCCGCCCCCATGTCGGTCGCGAGCAACCCGATCGCCGCTCGCGCCTGCGCCGCGTCCCGCCGTCGCCCAGGCGCTCGCAACGCCAGCTCGTCTATTCCCCAGGCGGTGCAGACATCCGCGATGATCGCGTTCAAGTGCGGCGCTCGCGCCGGCCGTGGAGCCGTCTCGCCGAGGACGCCGAGGACGAATGCGTCCCCCCCGCACACACGCGGGTCCACCGCCCCACGATGCAGTTCCTCCCGGTACCCCTCGCCGAGGCCCTCACGCACGAAGGCCGCGTATCGGCGCCGCGCGCGCCGCGGATCGTGCTCGTCGAACATGCTCAGGACGAACCCGCAATCCATCCATGGCGTGCGCACCTTGCCGAGGTACGCTCGGTGGCCGCTCCACGCCCACTCCGCAGGGTCACGCACGAGCCCCGAGCGCACTGGATTGAGGTGAATGTAGCGGACCAGTTCGAACAAGTACGTGTTCCCATCGACCAAGAGCGACCGAAAGCGCCCCTGAAAGAGGTGACCGACTCGGCGTGCGCGCCGGTTGAAGGCGCGCGTGTATCGAAACGCCAGATTCTGGATGATCCGCGACAAAGACGCCTCGCCGACCCGAATCGCCAGGTGCACGTGGTTGGCCATCAGGCAGTACGCATGGATCCGGTGCCCGAAACGCTCGACGCCCTCGGCGACAAGCTCGCAGAACCCCTGGCGGTCGGCGTCGTCGCTGAAGATCGCCTGCCCACCGTTGCCGCGCAGCATGACGTGGTGCAGCCCACCACAGACATGAATGCGCGGCTTGCGGGCCATGGCCTCGCCAGTCTAGACGGGAGTAATGCAACTACGCAAGCCTGACCCCAAGTCCAAGTCCAGACATGAATGCGCGGCTTGCGGGCCATAGCCTCGTCAGTCTAGACGGGAGTAATGCAACTACGCAAGCCTGACCCCAGGTCTTTTGCTGGCAAGGAAAGGGGCCGCGCCTGCGCGCGGCCCCGATCAGGGCTAGATCGCAAAGGACGTTACGGATTGTTGAACGTCGCGGTGCACGAGTTCGTACCGGCCAAGGTGATACTGCAGTTCGCGGCAGTGGTGCCGCACGCGGCACAATCTCCGCCCCATGTCCCAAAGCTTCCAAGCGTTGGGGTCGCTGTGAGGAGCACCGGCGAGGTCGTGTAGTTCGCGCTGCACGTCCCGGTTGTGCAGTTCAAGGCCGGTGATCCCGCGGGGGTGCTAGTCACACTACCTGTCGCGCCACCGTTAAGCGTGAGTGTGACGTTCAGCGCCCCACCGGGGAACGCCGCGTTGCACGTCTTCGCGGAGTCCATGGTCACCGTGGCCGACGCGGTCGGGTTCGTGCCGGACGGCGTGCAGCCACCGGTCCACGTCGCCGGAGTTGACGCCGACAGCGTGACCGGCGTTCCCTGGTTGAACGTCCCGACGCAGGGCGTCGTTGCCCCTGCGCACGCGGCGAGTCCAGCCGGCAGCGAGGTGATGCCCGCACCGGCCGGGTTCCCGCTCTTTGTCACCGTCAGCCCGAAGGTGACCGCGTTCACCGTGATGACGCCCGACGCGGCTGTCACCGTGCATGATCCGCCGCCCACCGACGCGATGATGTTGCCGGAGCCGGCCGACGTCGGGGTGACGATGATCGTGTAGGGGCTGGAAGAAGGAGGAATCGTCACACTCGTGGGGGTCGCCGTGAAGCCCACGTACGTCAGGTCCACGGTGGCCGCGGCGGTCAGAGGAGTCGGGGTGAAGGTGAGGGGAATCGTGAACGGCGTCCCGACTGTCTGAGGATTCGGGGGCGCAACGGCACCGAGGCTCATCGTGGTCAGACCCGTGACGAGGCAGGAATTGTCGCACGGGTTGATCACGACGGCGTTGTTGAGCGTGTCGGAGCAGCCGTTGCGCGGGTTGTTCACGGTGATGCCCACCTGCGTCGGGATGAAGCGGTTCCCGCATGCCCCCGCGCCGGTGGTGCAGCTGATCCGTTCGAGGCTCACGGAGGTCAGGTCTGGCAGTTTCTCCAGGGTCAGGGTGGTGGCATCGACGAACGTCGTGGGCACGGGCGCCAGCCCATCGAAGTTCACGGTCATCCCCTGCTGGAAGCCGGAGCCTCGGATCGTGACCCGGTGGTTGCCCCACGGCGTGGAGCACGCCAAAGTGCTCGGTGGTACCGCCACCGGCACGTACTGCTGCACGGTGTTGGTGCCGGAGTCGATCTGGACGGACGTGATGAGCGGACGAATCGCCCGGTAGGTGAACGACTGGGTGGACGTCGCCTTGGTGTTCGAGCCGATGTTGATGACGGTGATAGCCCCGCTCGCGTCGCCGCAGGTTCGGGCGCTCTCCGGGATCGGCTTGCTCCTCGAGACGATCTCGGTTCCGGAGACGGAGAGAACATCCCACTGAGGCACCGACATTCCTGCGATCTCCACGCTCACCGGGGCCACGAAACCCTGGCCGAAGATGGTGACCGTGGTGGGCGTATCCGCCGGGCCCTCCATCGGCGTGAAGCTCGAGATGAACATCGTCACGCCGTAGCGGAAGCCCACTCCGTTGGAGACCTTACCGTTGCCGAGGTTGGTTACCTTGACCTGTTTGGTGACCACGGTGGGCGGCGCCGTCGCGGTGATGCTGGGCGAGATGCAGACGATCTGGGTGTAGCTGGTGGACACAACCTGCGCCTGGATGTCGTCGAACAACACCTGCACGACGGACTCGAAGCCGACGCCGGAGATGGTGACCCGGGTGCCGCCCTCGAATGGGCCTGCGTTGGGCAAGAGCGCGTCGATGATCGGCGTATAGCTCGGAGGGGGGGTCGGGATCGGCGCTGGGGTGAAAACCACACTGGTCTTCGCAGTGCCCCCGGCCACACCCGCCGAAAGGAGAACCGTCCCCACGCTCCACGTCACGCACACCTTGGCGTCGCCACCTGAGGTCTGTTGAACGGCTTCCGTGGCCCCAATGGGGGTCCCGTCTGCGTCCACGCGAACGGTGATATCTGCGCAATCAACAAAGACCCCTCGATCCTCCACCTTGAAGTGGACCGAGGTGCCGTCCGGTGCGTTGGCGCCCGCCTTTGTGGTCACACGCGCAAAGACACGCACCTTGGTGAAGCCCACCTCCGAGCTCGACTCCGGGGTGAGGGAGAGGTTGAAGCTCGCGATCGGGGTCGGCTTGGGCGCCGTCGGGCTCTGGGCGGAACACCCTACGAGCAGCACGGCTGCTCCGAGCGCCATAGCGAGGTACTTAGAGTTTCGCATCATGGTCGTCTCCCAGAATTTCCTCTCCACCTTCACCCTCTTGGGGTCGGCGTCGGTGTCGGCGGTACCGGCGTGGGCGTGGGCGTGGGGGAAACACCCGTACCGAGGAAGGAAAAATTGTAGTTCACGTCGAACGTAACGCTGATCGCCTTGCCCGCGACGGTCTTTCCGAAAGCCTCGATGTGCAGGATCTGACGGATGTTGGTGTTGCCGGTCTCCTTGTCGAACCCGCTGTTCCCGGGGAAGAGCTGGTAGAGCGGCGCCTGGAGGAAATTCTCGGCCGGGAAGATGCGTGCGTTCAGGACGTTGGCGGACCCGCTCGCGGGGACGTACACGGTGAAAGCGGTCTGCCACTGCGGAGACGCCACCGTGCCGCCGTCGCTCCGAATGCATGTGATGACCCACCGGTCGAGGACGACGTCCTGCTGCGTCGAGAGCGTGACCGACGGGCTCTTGGCGTGCGAGCTGATGGTCATGGTCGCAATCGTAACGTCCAGCCCTTCGGCCATGATCACGTCAGGGTCGACCGACGGGAGGTCTACCGAGAGGAACACCGGCGCCTCGGTTTCGGCGGTGCTGTTGCCGTCGTAGCATCCCACTATCGCCATCGCCAGCGCCCCGAGGCCGATCAACGCGAAGACTGCGAGCCGATGAGTTCTCATGGCTTCCCCCTAGTACTTGACGATGCGCGGCGTGATGAAGATGAGCAGCTCATCATGCCGGTTCTCGATGGCCTGGTTGCCGAACAGCCAACCGATGAGCGGAAGCTGCCTCAGTCCGG
>Ga0315281_10013382_pt1 | contig 11100 bp, 6 predicted proteins | sample YL17G07_0_MG_FD_204540 | JGI IMG/M metagenome (GOLD analysis project Ga0315281, IMG submission 204540) | Sediment microbial communities from Yellowstone Lake, YNP, Wyoming, USA - YL17G07_0 | ecosystem: Environmental > Aquatic > Freshwater > Lake > Sediment | place: USA: Wyoming | collected... | reverse complement strand
GATATGTCCGGTGCCGAGTGTTCTGCTTATATATGATCCGGAAGCCATTGCCCCTTTCATGGTACGCACGCGACGCATACGCGAACGTGTGTACCTATGTTAGAAATAGGTGAAAATAGAAATTGAATAAGAGAATTTTAGCAATAGCTATCACTACAATAATGCTACTAGGACTAATACCGACACTGAACCTTCCAGTTGCACGGGCACAATCAACAACATGGACCTGCACAGCCTATCATAGCGATCCGCTGTGCGTCTTCCTACATCCTGGCGTATCGGATGCGTGGAAGGTCGGCTGGGGCTTGACACTTGACACGCTCTGGAATGCCACTACCGGCGATGCTGGCCAGAAGAAGCAGATATTCGACAAGCTCAATGACTTTGCAATCCTGACGAGTACGCCAGACAGCGACAGCATAGGCGATCTACAATTCGACATCCAAGTACTCTCCCCTGAAACACACCCCACTGTGGCGGGAATCCTTGTGTACGTCCCACCAGAGTTCAAGTTCCTTAGCGACAAGTACGAATCGGTCTGGACTGACATCACGAACGACTATGAGTTCATCTACATGTACACTGCCAACGCATACGATTCGGTCGCGCCGGGCTGGACGGTGATTCAGATCGGCGGGGACAACGGACCCAACAATGGTTTCAGCAGCATTCCAATGGGCACATACCATCTGCGGCTCTTCAACCTAAGAGCTCCTGAGGCTGCAGGCCTCTATCACTTCAAGATGGCCTATGTCTCCGATTGGGGTGTTGGAACCGCATACCTATTGAATCCGGGCAACTATCCGATCATCATCGCCAAGAGCGAACTCAACCCAGCGTATGTTGAGGTGACAGTCCGCACAGCCGCCAACACTGCACGCCCGTACGTATCTGGCCGCGTCCTCGCAGAGGGCACGACTCCAGAGGGACGGTCCGTCTCGGGTATCGTATATTGGGGCCCGATGGAATTCGTCGGCAACAGTCCTACCGCTGGGCAATCCGGAGCCATGTACAGAATGTACCTCTTCGGATTGGCTGCAGGAACCTACACACTCACAGCGGAGGGATCTGGATTTAGCAAGACCATAACCGACCGCATAGCCCTCTCTCCAGGACAGTCCTACTCGAAGTTCATCGTCATATTCAAGTCACCGAACATCGCTGTGACGGTATGGTCGAAGCATGGCACAGGCGCAATTCCATGGAACAACCTGTGGCAGCTGCCCTACGGCACGAACAACCCGGACGCAGCCGCTAATGACACCGCGCCTTGGAGAGACATCCTCCTTGACCTCTACGACAGCAGCGGGAACCTCGTCGCATGGTGGGGCTCAAACGTCTTCGGCTCCGATCACTACCTGCCTATCAACACCATGTCGGGCGGAGTCGCAATTCCAGCCAACCCACGCCATTCACCAGCTGCATTCCACGGCGTCTACAACAAATTCTATGGATCGATAACTGGTCTTGCGGCGAGCAATATACTCGTAGGCTTGCACGATGAGGAAGCGCCTCACCCAACCAAGACCAGCTTCTACGCGCTCCTACAGGACAACTCAGACCCCTATGTGAGCAGCCAGTTCTACGTGCGCAACTATCCATCAACTCACTGGGACGGTCACGTCCCATGGGTCGGTGCTGATTACGTCGCAGGATTTGATGCCGGTGCACAATACACGATTGAAGCATTCGTGACAGGCTACATAATGGATGAAGCCGACGCATATCAACGCACATTCAACATCCCCAGCACGCTCGATACCTTCCACACAATCCAGTTCGACCTACGTAGAAGCAACTGGGTAGAGACGGTAATGCATCTGCCCAATCTCACCTTCCTCTCAGCACCCACATCAGTCACGCTGACTGCATTGGACGTTGGAGGAAACGAGAGAGCAGCGATCGCTTTCCGAGCAACCAATGCCATGTCGCTTGACGGAATGCTCGACGGTGCTGATGCCTCATCCGTCTACAACGACAAATACAACAAAGGCGCAACAGACTATACAGGCGGTATCGTGATCGAGGGCTGGAACGCAGTCTTCCCGAACCTCTATGGTTCGATGTCACGTGACCCCATCAGGAAAGACTATGGTCTGAACCCAACAGCATCTACTCACACCCAAGGAACAGTTCCGCTCGCAGGCAACCCGTACACACTCAAACTCTACATGGCCGACATGGGCTACCCGTGGGCTCCGCCGCGCGATAGCAACGGATATCCCAGGTGGAACGCGACAGGATGGTACAACATAGTACCACCAGACCCACAGGTCTCCGTGTTCCTCTGCAACAGTCCACAACTGTTGAGCTTCAGCGTGGTCAACGCGAAGCTGTGGTTAAGCATCAGGTCAGTAGACTTTGAAATCCCAGCGCACTCTCGCCCCTGGATCTTCCCAGGATCCGAAGTCAAGGTCGAGTTTCTCGACTCAGCTGGCAGCGTGGTTGACACGTTGGACCCGCTGATATACGGCCTCGTCCAAGACCCAGGAATGTGGATACACAACGAAACTGCGGCTGGCGGCAACACGGAAACCTATCAGCAAGCCTCTACAAGCTGGAAGGCCGACCACAACAAGGCAACAGGCTGGCAGATAACGGGCATCGCACATGATTCCACGGCCGTCTTGACCGGCTACCCGGTCCCCAAGACTGGATTCTCTGCTGGTGTTACTCCATACGACATTGACAATGTGAACGCTCCAGGACTACACGAGCACTTGGGAGTCTGGTACTTTGGAACCGACTATACCTCGGGAGCCGCAACTCTCTTCGGAAGATCGATCTACAGGGCACTCCTCGACTTACGTCCTACACGCCTACCTGCGGGAGAATACAACTTCGCCATACACACTCACGGCTACGTGTTACGGAGAGCATTCCCGGTGCAAGTACCCTTCACTGGCCAAGCTGACATAGAGGCCGACCTGATCGAAGGCGGACAGATACGAACTTGCATGGCCTTCTACCACGAGGGAATCACCACAGCATTCCATGGTTGGGTACGTGTTGAGGTCTTCAACGCAAACGGTGACCTCGTCGGTGCATCGATCTACGGACAAGCTGAGCCGAACATCTTCAAGCGCCAAACCATTCCAGCTGGGTACGGTACATACCTCGCCTATGACTCGGGCGGCGACCATATGATAGTCCCTGGCCCCGCGCAGGCTGCAGGTATGGGATACACTGCTGGGAACTGGACACTACCTTCAGACAGCGGACCACAACGCGCCTACGTCTCCAACTACTTCTACAGCACTCCTATGACGACATGGGCTAGCTGGGGTGCAATGAAGTCCACTGACAACAGGCTCGGCATGGCTGCTGGCGACTACGCGTGCTACGATGTCTATGGATTCTACAACTACTACGGAGGTAAGGCACGAACGTGGGCGGGTGGTTGGCCGACAACCAACGGATATGGCAGCGCTCAGTATGACAGTGGACTGCCTGGCAGCGTTGACATACCCGGATGGTCTGGCAGCGGTGCAGGCCTCTACAGTGTTAAGGTATGGGCGTTCGACCCGATGGGACCGAACGGCTACTTTGAACACAGTGGAGCCACAGACGACTGGCGCATGTACAGCATGGCATACGAACTGAGCAACATTGAGGTCCCGTGGGAGGGAGCCGCCAACGTCTGGATCAACATGAACGACATGGCTAAGCTCCGCGGAACCGTCCGCTGGTTCGACATGTACGGCAACCTACGTCCACTACCGTGGGCACAGATCAGCGCCACAGACTCCGCTGACGGCACCTCGGCCTACGCGACCGGCAACGGCGCGATGGGATCAGGTGCAAGTGACTCAGCAGGAGCGTACATAATGTGGCTGCCGGCTGGAACCCACGACGTAAGTGTCAGCACAAGCCTTGCACCAGGTATCTGGAGCTCTGCGGCACCAACTATGAATGCGGCCTTCTCGGCTGTCGTATCTGACGGCTGGGTTGGAGGCGGCGATTCTCAACTCAGTGCAAGCGGAACACCAGTCCCTGAGCTGCCATCATTCGCTGCTCCGTTGGCAATGTTCGCCATCCTTGCAGCGTCTGTCTGGCTGCTACGCAAGAAAACCCTCAACGCACCACTACTGATGAAGTAAGGGATCGCACGTAGATCCCTTACCCTTTCCTTTTTTTGTATCAATCGCGCCCAGCGGAGCCTCTGAATCATGTTCCCGATTGGCAAGGGCACGCCTTATTGCAATGGCAATTGAAGTCCTGTCGACTTGGTGATTGGGCGGATGAGCAAGAAAGTACTAGTTGCATGTCTGCTTCTTGTGAGCGTGTTCGTACAGAGCAGCCAGCTTGCGCAGGCTCAGACGAGCGTGACGTTGACTGCTGCAGCAGACAACTACCCGGACAGCAAGTATCCAATTAGGGCGTATGGAACGCGTCCCGTGCTCTATGTCGGCAACAGCTACGATCACGCGCAGAAGATCTGGGGCTCGGAGAGAATATACATCCGATTTGACCTGTCACAGATGCCAAAGGGCCAAGTGATCCTTCAAGCGACATTAAGGCTGTGGCAGTTCTATGCACCCGTCTCACCTCAAACATACGAAACCCACCGTGTCTTGGCGGACTGGAATGAGAGGACAGAGAATTGGGACAAGCAGCCGACATGGGCTGAGGTGAAGACATCAGAGACAATCGCGCCGGCTCAGACAGAGGTGCCGGTTGAATGGGACATCACAAGCGACGTGAAGGCATGGTACTACGGCGAGGCAAAAAACTATGGTACCATGATCAAGGTAGCGAAGGAGGCGAATGTTGCAGATGCCTCATCAGGCTTCTGGTCCAGAGAGTATCCAGTTGACGAGTGGAAACCGAGGCTTACAATCATCCTCGGAGGAAGCCCGACCCTAACGTATGCCGTAAGCATAGGAGTCATAGGTCTGCCCAGTAATGTGACCTCCACCATTCTCGTCGATGGTGAGCCGCATGCCGCCATATCGTCCGCCTCACGAGAATGGATCTTGCTAAAGAAGGGAACAACACACACCGTGTCGGTCAGCACGCTTCTCTCTGGTTCGAAGGGAACTAGGTACAAATGCGAAGCATGTCAGCTGCAAGTTACAGACAACGCAGCGCTCGCATTCAGCTACTCGACAGAGTATCTCGTCACATTCTCAACGTATCCAAGCGATATGTTCGAGGCGCCGCCGAGCGGATGGTACGAGGATGGTACCATACTTCATGTGAAACGTACCGGGCCCGACTACGTCAACGTGACCCCGGGCGTTCGCCTCGCTTTCGTGGGCTGGTATCTAAGCTCCGGCGACGGAACACGGGTCCCCACATGCCCGTGCCTGAGCACAATGGCCGTGAACAAGTCCATGGGTGTGGAGGGACTGTACGGGACCGAATACTACCTAGACGTCACAAGTCCTGTCGGAGAGACTCAAGGGTCGGGATGGTATCCAAACGGGACCGTTGCACTTTTCTCCGTAGACAGGGACGCAGCAGTTGCCTCAGGTATTCTAGGTTCGCTGGGACTGAGACGGTCGTTTGATCATTGGGTTGGGTCAGAGAACTTCGTGGGTCCCTCAAACCAACGTCAAGGGTCTATAATTGTCAAGGCGCCCGCAAACATCGAGGCCGTCTGGAAGGATGACTGGATGACTCTCGTAGTCAACCCTGTCATGCTGCTGACCATTGCCGTTATCCTTCTGGCTGTGACGGTGTACCGAAGATTCCGGAGGAATCAGGACGTGAAGATCCGCGCTTAGTAGTTCGCAGCACTTGCAGCTCCGCGGGATGCTCACTTGATCAGCCAAACAAGAAGGGGGAGTGGAGATTCTGCTAGATCTTGCAGTTGGCGTCTCCGCTCAAGTAGAGGTCAGGCCAGTCTGCCGACTGTCCGTGTCCATGATACACGTAGAGCTGGAGCTGCATCGAAGCCTCCTTGGTCGTGTATCCCAAGGAGAGATAGTTGAGGAATTTCTGAGAGAACGAATCGAGTCGCCCCCACTGCAGAGAGTATTCCTCATAGTAGCCAATGAATGCCGCGGCGCCTGCGTTAAGGAAGGCGTATGACAGCTCTGCGGTCGTGCTTCCTACTGCAAGAACCAGTCCGTGTCTCAGGCTACCTCGGGGGTAGTGGTTTTGTATGAACTGCACACTGAAGCCAAGGCAAGCTTCCATTCGAAGTTCTCCCGAGGAGGTCTCGCTCGTGAACGTGGCACGCGTCTTGAAATTCACTGGTTCCCCGGTACAGTAGTAGCTCTGACCCTCATACTCGAAGGAGTCTGCTCGCAGAATAATGACGTCATACTTTGCCAGTTCGGTCTCTAGGAACGAGACCGTGACATTCCCGTCGAGCAGAATGTCCACGTGATACCCCGCGCGCTCCAGCGGGGATACGTATGCAGCGATATTCCAGGTTGGCGTCCATCCCTCCAGTGGCGAAATGAAGACCGCCTGCTTGCTCGTGTCAGTGTAGAACGGCGCGGCAAATGCGTTCCCTGCACCCAACAATACGCTCAGTATACAGATTGTCACGAGGATTCTTTTCAGCGCTGCCCACTTCCTTCTTCCGTTCGCTACCGTAAGGTGGCGCGGGGGAATAAGCCGGTGTTCACACACAAGGCTCAATGGGCCTCAACTATGGATCACAACATGTTCACGAATCACTGCACTCCCCAGCTGGCATTCACAGGACCGGCTCAAGTTACGGCGCGAGGATCACGGATGGGATAGCTTGCATGTGTTAGCAAAAAACCCGGTTGACTACTCAGGCGAGTGTGGTCTGCGCGTAAGCGTAATCCTCTTACACTATGAAATACACACAAACAAGTGAATGCCGACTAATGTGGTCGACAACCGGCCGTGGATTGCACTTGGCTCTCTGCTTTGCATCATGCGATTGGTACGGAGTCCGTGTCCTACTCCTCATCACGTTGGTGGCAGGCACAAGTTCAGGGTCGGCCCCGCTTGCTTGGACGTACATGACTGGCAACTACTCGTGGGCAGTAGCAGTCTCACTTGACGGCCGCTTCGTGGTGGCCGGGAGTGACGACATGCACACCTACTTCTTCGAAACGAGTCTGGGAGGGAGCAAGCCTTTGTGGTCCCATGAGACGCATGGATACGTGAGGCATGTCTCAGTCTCCAGGAACGGCGCCTGCATCGCTGCAGGCGACACGGAAGGAAACATCTTCTTCTATCGGTCCAACTCGTCCGGGGGCCCAGTTTGGAGTTATCGATCCGAGACAGCGATCCAAGCGCTCGCGCTGACCGACTTAGGTGACTACTTGGCAGCGGGGGATCGACGTGGACACTTGTACGTCTTGAAGACGGATCTACAAGAGCCTATGATCTGGCAGTACCTGATTTCAGGCGGCGTCTTGGCGGTGTCGCTTTCGACGCATGGAGTTCTCGTCGCAACGGGCGCTCAAGGAGGTCTGTACTTTTTCGGTCAGGTGACTTCGCCAAGCTACGAGCGGACATTCCAACAATACTCGAGCCTCCCATACGTTGCGATTACTGACGACGGAAGTTATCTCGTGGCGGGAGGGAGCGACGGCTACCTGTATCTCCTCACGAATTCCGGCCAACTCGTTGATCGGAGTAACGTGGGCGGGGCAGTCTCAGCTCTTTCAATCTCAGTTGGGACTCGACGTGTAGTCGCGGGAACCATGAATGGGAACGTATCACTCTATCAGATAGAGAATCGACTTGAGAAGCGCGGCTCGTTCCAGTCTCGAGAACCGGTTACATCAATTGCCGCATCAGAAAACGGCGATCGAGTCTCAGTTGCGTATCTTGATGGGGAGATATCCACCTTCGATGGCATCCTAGATCATCAGATGTGGAGTTACAACGTAGGCGCGATAGTTCACTCTCTTTCCGTGTCCGGCAACGGGCGGGTCATGGCTGCAGCCAGCGATACAGGCGGGATCTATCTGTTCAATGAAGAAATCCGAGTATCCGTGGACCGAACCGGGTGGGATGTGGTAGTTCTTTCCGTGAGCGGTGCTGTTTTGGTTGTCGCGTATTTCGCATGGCGACGCAGGGTAACCCTGCGACAGCGACTGTAACCAGATACGGGAAAGCTTATCGGCCTCGATGGGAACTTGCAGATGGGGTGCTTCCATGAGACGCGTAGTTGCGTTTGTCCTAGCGCTCTTGGCCATTGGAACATTTTCCTCCATGATGATTGCGCCGGTAAACGCATCGATGTCCGCGATCCAAGGCAAGGTCTCCTGGTATGACCAGTATGGAAACCTCCATCCGCTGCCGTGGGTGCAAGTGATTGCCTCCGGCGAAGGCGGGGTCACCACAGCGTCGTCTGCGACTGACGGAACGTACATGATGTGGGTGCCCGCAGGAACCTACAACGTCACTGCCTCTTCTGACCCTGGGTTCATAGCGGAGAGTCACGAGATCACCGTTACGCCGGGCGGTGTGGCGGTAGTCGATTTCAACCTCAAGCCTTCAGGCGAACCTGTGCCCGAGTATCCACCATCGCTCCAACACGTAATGCTTGTCGTTGCGGCGCTTGCAGCTATTGTCTTGATCCGCAGGCGACAGCGTGCGATGCCGATGGGTTCGCAATCGGCGCCGGCCTCTTAGGGATAGCGCACTGACTCGCGGTGAACTCTCCGGAAAGCGGCACGGGCCATCTCATGGCGTGTCGGGTGGAAGCGATCTAAGTTCCATTCGACCATCTGAGCGAATCTTGAAGCCAACCCAGCCTGTTTCATGCTCTGCGACTCTAGCTTTCTTCACAAGCAGCCGGCCGCGTATTCCTCCCCGTGCAGTATACCTCTCAGTCTGAAGAACAAAATCCGCAAGTTCCTCCAGCCTACTGAGAAGCTCGGGGTCAATTGTTGTGCTGGCCACATAGAGGAAGGCTCCGCCAGAGTTCTTTGTTCGTGCTCCGTAGTATTCGATGAAGTTGAAGCCACGTTCGAACGCCCCAGATGCGACCACTGGCACTAGTGAGTCAAAGAAGACATCACCAGGTTCTCCAAGCTCTTCGAGGCAACTCGTGAGCTGGATTCCCAGTCCCGTCAAGTCTCTTGGGGATGGCACGGAAAACTTCTCAGATGAGACTGTTCCAGTTGTTCCTGAATATGCATCGACAAATCCTAGCATCTTGCTATCTTGCAGCTTCCGCACATCAAGTCCCATCCTCTCAAGTCTATCTTTGACCTTGGAGGGAGGCTCACAATTCGAAGCGTACACACAACGTCTGCCAGCCCGAAGAGCATCAGCGAGCATATTCTGCAACAGGAGGCTCTTTCCACTTCCTGACGGGCCTACAATCATTACGATAGCGGATTGAGGAAATGTTCCCCCGATCAGCTCAGCCACGTGGCGAAAACTGCGAGTTCTACTACGACGACGAATCACTGAGAATACTGCAAGGATAGCGATGACTCCTGCCACTGTGGCAATTAGCAGTGTCATGGTAAGCGCATCTCCAATCCTCACTACTGTGACTGCGTTCGGAGAATGCGCGACGTTGGTCAGGTTCTGCGTTAACATCCCCCAAGTAACTGTAATCTTGTAGTCTCCCAGCGGGACGGCAGAGAAATGTGCTATTCCGTTTTGGTCGCTCATGCTCGACGCGACGAAGGTGTCGTTCAGATACAAGCTAGCTTGGGCAGCGGCCACGGGAATATCATATAACGGGAATCTCACGCTGACATCCCAATCGTAGAGAGGCCATTCAACGGTAATCGTCACATTTGATTGGATGTCAAAAGTCCTCGAACCAACTATTAGGCCGTCTCGGTTTGCCCGCAGAGTGATCGGGCCGACAGCGCGGCTGTCTGGTACTCGGGAAGTAGCTATCCCCGTTGAGTCTGTCTCAACATCTTCAATGAACTGGTTGCCTGCGAAGAACGAGATGTTGAAGCCAGAAAGTGGCCTTCTCTTGGAGTCGAGGTTGATCACGGCAAGTGTGTGGTACTGAGCGATCGTAATGAGGATTGACTTCCCGAAAGTTCTCTTTGCTGCATCTTGAACACTCACCGTGAAGTTGAAACGCCCAGACTGAACCGCTATTGGGTAAGAGTATTCAAGGCTATACGGTATCGCAGTCTGAGATGTCAGATTCATCGGCGCGTTTGTGATAAGCGAAAACCCAGAAGAATTCGTGACGGTGAGCAACACCGATCTTACGTTGGTTCCGCGAAAAGGATCCTCGACGGTAACCTTCGCAAGAAGCATGGTTGCAGATGTGTCGTTCTCTGGGAAGATGGTCGAGGTCTTCCCGGAGATGATGTCCGAGGCCACGAGGGTGATTTTCGGCAAAGATTCGACTTGCATGATTAGCCGGGATGGAGTGGTAGGATCGTCCCACAGCAGCATCACGGGGACGGCCCTAACCGGCGAGAATCGAACTTCGAACATCAGGGTCGAGCCCACACCGAGCATGTAGTCTGATGTTCCCAAGCCGAAAATGACAAGATACGGATTTACCGATACCGCTGTGGTCACGGAGGAAGATCTTATCTCCGTGACAGATGCGTTTGCGCGGAGATCTGACAGCTTAACCTGTAGTGTTCCCCGAAGGTTCTCCTGAGACCTGAACCAAACGTAGATACTGATTGTGCCGAGTATGTGCAGCGGTGCCGACAAAGCGGGAACCAAGACAAAAGTCAGCCCGTCACGAGCATCAGCATAATGCGGCGACGTTGTGTTGCTGCTGATGGTGAGGACCCTGCCTCCGAGCTTCGTGACTGATGGATCCGTGTGAGCGTATAGGGTGATCTCCGTGGTGACTTGGTCCGCGGTCACGATCGGTAACCGAGGCTGCCAAATCATCAGCGCAACAATCACCAGGATAAGAATTTTGGCGAAACGCAAGCCTCGATCCGCACCATCATGGCATGGTCTACGCACATATAACAATAGGCTGTGACAGAATCCGGTCGAGACGAGCGCCTCAGTGTGTCTGCGAGTCAAATTCTTAATACGGACGGCAGAGCTACCGTTCAAGGTCGCCGTGAGTGGTCATGGAACGCGTTTCATCCGGAGTCAAGGGATTGGACGACATCCTAGAGGGCGGGTTCCCCAAGGCAAGGACGATCCTCATCGTAGGAAGTCCGGGCTCAGGTAAGACGATTCTCGCAATCCAGTTCCTACGGG
>Ga0315281_10013381_pt1 | contig 11100 bp, 15 predicted proteins | sample YL17G07_0_MG_FD_204540 | JGI IMG/M metagenome (GOLD analysis project Ga0315281, IMG submission 204540) | Sediment microbial communities from Yellowstone Lake, YNP, Wyoming, USA - YL17G07_0 | ecosystem: Environmental > Aquatic > Freshwater > Lake > Sediment | place: USA: Wyoming | collected... | reverse complement strand
AAATACCTGGAGCGCTTCGGCTATCCGGGCAGCATGCAGCGCGGCAGCGCGAAATTGCTGGGTAAACTCGCCTGGGCCGGCAACCCGCAAACCATCGATTTCCCGAGTCTGGGTGGAGACCTGTCGCTGATTGCGGAAAAAGGGCAGTTTCTCAAAATCGAGCCGGGCATAGGCAAATTGCTGGGCATCCTCAGCCTGCAGGCGCTGCCGCGCCGGATCACGCTCGACTTCCGCGACGTTTTCAGCGATGGCTTCGCCTTCGATACCATCACCGGCACCGCCGCGGTCGCGAAGGGAATATTGCGCACGCAGGACTTCGTCATGCTCGGACCTTCCGCGCAGGTGGCGATGTCCGGCACTATCGACCTCGCCCAGGAAACGCAGTCGCTCAAGGTGCGCGTGGTGCCGAGCGTGGGCGACACGCTGTCGGTGGCGGGCCTGCTGATGCTTGCCAACCCGATCACCGGGGTTGCGTCATTTCTGGCGCAGCGCCTGTTAAAGGATCCGCTGGGCCAGGTGTTTGCCTTCGAGTATGCGGTGAGCGGCACTTGGGCCGATCCCAAGGTGGAAAAGATCGCGCGCAAGCCGCCGGACGAAGTGCCGGGGGAAGCGAAGTAAGCGCGGCGGCCGCGGCAGCGGCCCGCGTCATCGACCGAACGAGAGGAAGAACATTCATGGCCGAAGGCAGGTTCAAGGTAGCGGCAGTGCAAATGGTGTCCGAGCCCGAGGTACAGGCGAACCTGGCCGTTGCCGGCAATCTGATCGCGCAAGCGGCAGGCGAAGGCGCGCAACTGGTGGCGCTGCCCGAGTATTTCTGCATTCTCGGCCGGCGCGATCGCGACAAGGTGGACGTGCGCGAAGCCGACGGGCACGGGCCGATACAGGACTTTCTCGCCGAGGCCGCGGCGAAGCACAAGGTCTGGCTGGTCGGCGGCTCGGCGCCGCTCGAATGCGCCGACCCGGACAAGGTGAAGAATAGCTGCCTCGTGTTCGACGCCAGCGGGCGGCGCGTCGCGCGCTACGACAAGATCCATCTGTTTGGCTTCGAATCCGGGACGGAGCGCTTCGAGGAATCGCGCAGCATCGAGCCGGGGAGCGAGGTGGTGACCGTCGATGCGCCTTTCGCCAGACTGGGGCTGTCGATCTGTTACGACCTGCGCTTTCCGGAGATGTACCGCAAGATGGGCGTCGTCGACCTCATCCTGGTGCCGTCTTCCTTCACCGCCACCACGGGCAAGGCGCACTGGGAGCTGTTGCTGCGCGCCCGCGCCGTCGAAAACCAGGCCTATGTGCTTGCGCCTGCGCAGGGCGGACATCACCAGAACGGTCGCGATACGCATGGCCACAGCATGATCATCGATCCCTGGGGCAAGGTGCTCGCGGTTCTGGCAAGCGGGCCGGGCGTGGTTACCGCCGAAATCGATCACGCCGAGATCGCACGCGTGCGGCGCAGCCTGCCGGCGCTTACCCATCGAGTGATGTAGGCTGCGCGCGCGGGGGCTTGCGCGCGCGAGCGGTCGCGGTGGTTACGCGGGCGGGCGCTTTTTCTCGCCGCCTTAGCGGTATTTTTCGGCGCAGGCCATGATGGCCTTGTTGCTCGCCAGGTTCAGGCAGCCTCTCGCGTCATCTTGCGACCTGGATCTCGCGGGTGCCCGTTCCTGCGCTGCGGTAGGTGCTTTCGGTGTGCCGCGCTCCTGTGGCGTTGTGCGCTCCTGCGCCGCGGGCTTGGCCGCCAGCGCAACGACGCGCGCTCCGGCCTGCGCCGAAGCGCTCTTGACCTCTTCCACCAGCGACGTGTAGACGATGCCGGACAACCATTTGCTGTTTTCCGTCTCGTAGAACTTGGCGTACTCCTGCAGGTCGGCGTCGCTCGCGTTGCGGTAGCTGTAAGCGAGGTTGAGCAAGGTCGCATTGCGAATGTTCACGGTGGAGGCGGCGCGCTGTTTCTCCATCGCCTTGTCCACGGCCGCGGCTTTTTCCGCGCCGCCGCCGGTCGCGCTCAATGCCAGCCCCTTCATGGAAGAGAACGCGACCTCGACGGCGAGATCGCTTGCTCGGATCGCGGCATCGATGCGTTTGATCAGCGCCGCGCGCGCGGGCGAAGGCCGGGTCGCGGCCGCACTGCGCGCAAATTGAGCGAGTTCCTCCGGCCGCGACGACGCCTGTTCCTGTTCGACCATGCGCTTCGCTCCGGGCGCGGCATAATCCTTGAGGAGTGTCTGCACGCGCTTCTGGTCGAAATCCTTTTTCAGCGCCGCGCTTACGCGGCCATGGAATCCCTGTGCTGAAAACGACTCCGCCACGGCAGTTTCCATGGCCTTGAGGACGGCGGCCGACGCTTTCGGCTTGCCGGATTGCCTGAACCCGGCCATCAATTTCTGCGGCAGCTGGCTCAATGTCTGTTTCAAACCCGACGCGACCAGCAGGTCTTCGACCAGTTTGTCGCGGGTCGGACCCGCATCGGCCGGCGCGGCGGCCTTGCCCGCTGCGGTGGCTTTCGCCGGCGTCGCGGTTTGAGGCTTGGCCGGCGCAGGTCCCGCGTCCTCGAAATACTGCCAGCCGAACCAGCCTGCGGCGGCCACCACGACCACTCCAAGCACAACAGCCGGAAGCTGCTTCTTGCCAAGAGCAAGTTTGGGAACAGCAAGCTTGGGAAGAGTAAGCGCCATTTCGGACTCCCTTTATCGCGATGTTTGTCCCTGGACGGCCGCCGTCATCGAGTCCAGGGAAGTTCGTGCAGACTATTGTAAGTCAAAAGAATACGTTTAAGAACTTGGCTTGCGCCTTGTGCTTGCCCGATCAGGAAAAGCCTGCGCGAGGAGCTTCCTCTCGCTCACGCGGTCCAGTTCGCCGGTCTCGGGAAGGCGGCGTCGTTTCTGGAACTGCATCAATGCGGAGCGCGTACGGCGCCCGCGAAATCCGTCGACGGGGCCCGGATCGATGCCAAGATAGAGCAAGGCAGCCTGCGCAGTCCGCAAGGCCAGGTCAGGGAGCAGCACCTGGTACCTGGCATGGGCCGCAGCGAGGCGCAGGTCATACTGGTTCTGCTTGAATTCCGGACCGTTATAGCCGCGCGCAAACGACACCCAATCGCGGCGCTGAAGCGCTCTGACCAGGTGATTGCGTTTGATGAAATTCGCCATCGCAAGCAACTGTGCGTTCTCGTCTTTCACCATCGCCGCAACCATGTCATCGACGCTGACGAAGCCGGCCGCTGCGTAATTGCGTCCCATGACCTGGCCGATGCCCCAGGAGGTGCTCTCGAGCGCTGCCTCCCGGTCAAGGCTTAGCGCATTATCCAGGCGCGCATACTCGCCCGCTCCGCCGGCATAACCACCGGCACGCGCGTTGCTGATGAGCGCGTGGCCCCGGTCATGTCTGCCGTGGGTCAGTTCATGGAATATATGACGCTCGAACAGGATCTGTGGACGCCGGTCCTGGAGAAATCCAAATCCGCGCGTCTCGACGCTCAGCAGCGCCCACACCTGCGGAGCGGAGACGCCCAGGGCGCTGCATGCCCCCTCCATCCCCGCAGCGCTCAAAGGCCGGCCCCGATCCTGAAATGACATGCGCCGGCGCCTGGCGCGACCGCTCCCGACGCTCGGTTCAGGTAGCGTCATCCCGGGGCCGCCATTCCGGGAACGTCGGGAGTCCGTCGCCAAAACGCACCCACGCAAGATCGTGGCTGAGCCAGGAATGGTGCGTCGGTGGAAACCGCGCGGGGTCGTCAAGGCTGCAGGTGGTGAGGTCGATCGTGGAGGGCGAATCGCTGTGCCGGTAGGTCAGCGCGCTGCCGCAGACCGTGCAAAAACTCCGCGTCACCGCGGCAGATGAATGGAATTCGCCCGGGCGACCGCGGGTGAACCGGAACGCGTCCGCGGGGAAGGTGACCCAGGCCACGACCGGGGAAGCAGCTGCCCTTCGACAGGTCTGGCAGTGACAGACCATGCTGTTCGCAGGCGGGCCGTTCGCTTGATAGCGAACCGCACCGCAAAGACATCCACCCTCGATTATTGACGTGTTCATCTTTAGTCACCCAGGCGCCATCGATCGATAAAGCTCACCTGCCGCCGGCCAATGGACGATCACGCGCTCATCTCGCTCATCAGCGCTAGCAGCTTGTCATTGAGGAGAAAACAGCTGCATGTACCGCAGGCCATCCTCAATCTTATCGTCTAACCAACCGCGATGCAGATAGAACCCGTAAGCCCTGAGGCTTGTATCGATATCGGTTGTGAGCCAAGCCCGTTCGCACCCCTTGCTCCAAAGCCAGGCTTCAGCCAGGGCCATCAATCGGTCGCCAATTCCTTTGCGCTCGAATTCAGGCAGAACGGCGATTACCCAAAGTTCTCCCGTGGCGCTGTCTGCCATGCAAAACCCGACGACCGAGTCATCACGCTCGCAAAGCCAGCCTTTATAGGAAGTGGTGAGCTTCTGCGCGACGCTTTGTTCGGTGATTCCGCGCTGTCGCAACTCATCGTAGGTGTAGCTGTTTTCACGGGTTCTCGTCCGAACGTAGAAAAGCGATTGGATGTCTGCTGGTGTGATTTCACGGAATACCACAGTCGCTCCTGTACGAATTCGAAGCGTGGCTTGCGCTTCGGCATGGGCGGCAGCCAATCAGAGAGGCAAAGTAGTGCCCGGATTGCTTCCTGCACTGGACGCAGTGGCATGCGTCAGGAGCGCCCAGGTCTCCGGCGACGGTGAAGCTCACGCGACCGCAGAGGCATGATCCTTTCTTCAGATCTGACATTGCGTACCACCTTGCATTTCTTCCGGCGCGCGTCCGCGTGCAGCAGCGAGTTAGCGCTTCTCCTTCAGTTTACTTAGATCGACGCGGAACAGCACCGGAAACGTTTTATTCCATTTTTGCCAGCGTAATGACCCGGCTTCCGAGACCGACCACAGCCGGCCCTCATCGTCGAAGGCGATGTCTTCTATGCCAATGACCATTTCGAAATTCGCTACGGTCTGGCCCGCCCCAAACGTGGCTCGGCTTCATTCGGTTGTTAGGCCGCGCGGCGACAGATTGGTCTGCATTGCGACTCCTGCGTGCCTCTGCTGGGCGACTTTGCCACGCAGCCGTTGATCGAGGCATTTGCACATGTGCATGCGGCGTTCGCATGTCCAAAATACTAACCGCGAAACTCCTCGGTGTGTTGCTTGCCCGCGTCTCCGATTTCGTCCCAGACGGCCTTCGAGCCCACCCAGATGTGGTGGATGACGCTGAGCGCGTCACCTCCGTGGGTAATGGAACCTGCCGGCACGAACATTCTCGTTGCGTCGTTCTCGCCGGGCACGGGAGAGCCGCAGACCCTGCAGAACCAGGTTTGCCAACTTGTGTTCGGCTTCTTCCACATTGCGATGTGCTCTCGGCCCCGAACCCACCGGAGTTGCTCGTTCGGAACGATGACCACCGCGATGCCGTTGCTCCCCGTGGACCTGCGACAGATCGAGCAGTGGCACACGAAGACACCAGATAGATCCGCGTCGATCTCGAATTGAACCGCGCCACAATTACACTCGCCTCTGGCCATCTGATCTTCCTCCGCGCTACCGAACCGATGCCGTTGCTTCCGACCCTTGCAAGTATCCTGGTGACGGGAGCGGAAAGGCACAGTCCAAGGCCTGACGTTATGCTCACCGGCGCGCTTCAGCGCGTCCGGTGCGGAAAGTTGGGCGTTTGGTCGTGAATGAGCCTCTTACCCAGACTGACCGCTTCGTCTTGGACATACCCCAATTTTCGATAGAACTCGATAACTTCCGCGTTGGAGGAACGCACAAGCAGATTTAGCTTTGGACAACCGCGTTCCATGAGCAGCCGCTCGGCCTCATGCATAAGGGCGCGACCGTATGACTGCCTGCGATGGCCAGGCGAGACCGCCAGGTAGTACACCCACCCGCGGTGTCCATCGAAACCGACCATTGCGGTAGCCACCAATTCAACACCGACCGTGCCCACAAGAAACAACTCGGGCTGTTCGGTGAGCTTGCGTGCAATATCAGCGTGTGGGTCGTTCCATGGGCGCGTAAGACCGCACTCTTGCCACAGGGCGACAACCGCCGTTTCATCGATTGGCTGAAAGACTCGGATCTTCATATCGTGGATGACGCCCAACGTCCTAGCTCAGGGACGCCCGCTTGCGGGCGTCCCCCGGAGCGTCGAGTCAGGCATGGAACGCATGTGGAATAAAACATCGGCGCGATCAGTGCTGAATATCTTCCCGGTCAACGAGCGCCATCAACGTGCCAGTCATGGAAGCCACCAGTCTCGATTGGCCCTGACGGCAGGCGAAAGCCTCCGCCTGACATACCGTAATAGTCCGCCCCGGTTTAACCACGCGGCCCACGACTCGGAAGAATTCGCCTTGGGCAGGAGCCAGCAGGTTCGTCTTGAACTCAATAGTCAGGACGGCGGCCTGCGGCGGCATCAGAGAAAATGCGGCGTACCCACAGGCACTGTCCAGAGCAGTGGCAAGAACGCCCGCATGGATGAAACCGTGTTGCTGGGTGAGTTCCTCCTGGTAAGGGAACGTGAGTTCGATTTCGCCTGGTTCGATTCGCGCCAGCGTGATCTTGAGCGTGACCATCGCTTTTTGGCGGGCAAAGCTATTCTCAACCCGGATGCGATAGTTTGGATCCTGTGGTTGAAACGCGGGGGGCTTCTCAAGACCGGATGACATCAACTCCACACGCCCTGGTAAATTGTTGCCTGACGTCCGGCTTCAGGCGCTCGCCGCTCGCGGCGCGTCGACCTGCAAGCCGTTGTTCGGTGGCATCTGTACTTGAACCGCACTGCCTCCAGAGACCACCAAGAGCGTGGAGGACCGGATACTCGGCGCCTGCCGCATCGTTCGCAACTCGCGGCAAATCACTCGACTACTCGGTCGGCGCGAAGTAGTAGCGCCGGAGGAATCGCAATGCCGAGAGCCGTCGCGGCTCTGCGGTTGAGAACCAGCTCCAGTCTGGTGGGCTGCTCGACCGGTATGTCGGCAGGCTTGGCGCCCTTGAGAATCTTGTCGACGTGACTGGCGCTCCGACGGAACAAATCAGCGTGGGTCACCCCGTAGGCCATCAATCCACCAGCGTCCACGTATTCCCCTGTCTCATACATTGCTGGCGTCTTGCTTTTCGCCGCGAAGTCCAAGATGCGCTCGCGCTGCTCGCGAATCAGAGAGTTGTGAAGCACTACGAGCGCGTCGGTTCGCGTGCGAGCGAGTCCAGCAAGCGCGCTGTCGAGATCCTCGGCGCTGCGCAATTCTATCGACTGCATCCTTATCCCAATTGTTCGTTCGGCAGCTTGCATGTGAGTCCAGTCAAAAGCGTGCACCGGGTCGTTCGGGCTCCAGAGGACCGCCACGCGTGCAGCCCCGGGAAGCAGTTCCTTCACCATCTGCAGCCGCTTCGCGCTCAGTTCGGGGGCGATGGCTGTCATTCCGGTGACGTTTCCTCCGGGTCGGGCGAGGCTCGCGACGAATCCGGCGCCGACGGCATCCCCACTCGTAGCCATCACGATCGGGATCGTGCTAGTCGCGCGCAATGCCGCTCGGATCGGGGCGTCCCCGGTCGCGACTATGACATTGACCTTGTCGCGCACAAGTCCCGCTGCAAGTTCGGTCAGGCGCTCGGACTTGCCCTCTGCCCAACGGAAATCGATGACGATCGTTTGCCCGTCGATGTAGCCGAGTTCGCGAATTGCTTGAAGGAATACCGCGATTGGCCTTGGGATCTGAGGCTTGGGCGAGGCGAACGAAAGCAATCCCACGCGGGGCATCCTTGCTGCGGGCTGTGCCCACGAGCGTAGCGGTGCCGAGAGACCGGCAACGACAAGAGAAATAAGAAAGCTGCGGCGGTTTTTCATTCCATTATCCTGAAGCAGAATGGGCGCTTGAAGTGTCCGGTCCCAGAGCGGCCATCGATACTGGCTTCCGCTGCGCTGACATGTTGGGTGCGTTGTCAGCAGCAAGACGGCACCTTTTCACTTCCGTTCCGTGCCGGGCGCAACGACTGCGCCCAGTTGTTGCATCAGATTGAGGAGATCGGGTCCGCCCCAATGCTCGACAAATTTTCCGTTCTCGATGCGAACGATGTCGAGGGCGGATACCGTCACCTGCTTGCCTGTTGGTGCGATGTTTTGAAACGCGCCGTTATGCGTTCCGCGAATCGTCGCGCGAAACGCCACCCTGTCGCCTTCCGCAATCATGTCTTCCACCGCGAGGTGCCAATCGGGAAACGCGGCGCGAATTCCAGCAAGTCGCTGTTTTTGAACATCAACAGTAAGGGGCGCGGCGGTGGGTGAAATGTATCGCCTGTAATCCGGCGCAATTAACTCATCCGCAACCGCCATGTTCCCGCGATTCAAAATTTCCTCAACGTAACGACGGACGAGCGATTTGTTTTCTTCGGCTGACATGGACAAGCCTCCTTTTTCTAAGTTGCCCCGAACACCAGAAGCACCCAACGTTTGATCTCACCTGCGTGCGACTGCCGCAGGATGGCGCACGCCAGGTGGAGCGAAGGGTTAGGCGTCACCGCGGCCTCCTGACAGTGTCGGCACGACGCCCTGCTGCTCCGATGAGCCCGGAATCAACGGCAGCTCTGACAGCCACGGTAACGCCAAGTGCTGCCAGATTTGGGCAGATGGGCGAAGCTGCGCGCGCTGGGTCACGCAGCCGAGGCGGACGACTACTGAGGTTGGGCTCTCGGCGGCAGCCGAGAACAACGGGGTACCGCACTCTGGGCAGAACGCTTGGACCCTACGACTCCCACTCTGCACCATTGTGTAGCGCCTGGGCTCGCCGGTGAGCTTGAACTGACCAATTGGCACTGCGACCACGGTCCTGAAGGGTGCACCAGACATGACTTGGCAGTCGGCGCAGTGGCAAATCGTCACTCCCCCGGGATCTATCTCCGCGGTAAATGAGATCAACCCACAATGACATGCTCCATCGATGTGCATTTCCGGTTCCTCTCGTGCGCTGCGCAGGTTGATCTCGTGACGCCTAACGACCGAGTCGAGCGGCCGGCCACGATGACCGTGCCGCGGCCAGACGCGGCTCACGATGCCTCGCGGTCCGCTCGAACGCGTTGTTAGGCGTCATCTTGGAGTGGTACAGGTTAATGCCAATGGCCCTAGTTGGTCAGGCGAGTGAAGAGATCCGACTCTGGTGGCTTGACAAGCATCCCTGGCGGCGTAGGCCCGAGCTCCTTCAGGCGCGCAGGTCTGACTACCGTTATGTGATGCTCATACGCGGCGACGCTTGGCCAGGATTCGTAAATAACGAACACCTGAGCATCTTTTTTCGACCTGTGGGCATGGATCGTCATGTCCGGTTCTGCCTTTCGGTAAAATTCCACTCCGCGGAGCGACCGCGCCTCGAACTCTGCCTCCTGGCCGGGTGCGACTACGAAACGGCTGATCGCAACTACAACCTCCCCCGGCGCAGACTCTGCGTATGGAGCGGCCAAGGTAGTTGCGGCGATAACAACAAGCGTCCAAATGGATTTGGTTACGTTCATTTCCGTTCCCCCTTTCTCCAGAACCTACGGTCGCCTTGATGACGCCCAACGTGTTGTTCTGCGGCGGGCCATGATGTGGGTTGAATTGCCATATTGAGGGCGGCCCGTCCGCAGCAACAAGGGGTTGGGGCGCGTCATGGCAGGGGCACGCCAAGGTCTTTGCATATCTTCCTCGCCAAGTAGTCGTTTACCTCGCTGTGGCGAGGAATAGCGCTGCGCTTGTTTAAGGAACGGTTATGCCACCACGAGTGGCTGCCGCCTTCGCGAAGAAGCGTGCAGCCATGAAGGGAAAGGTGTCGCAATAAATCGCGACGCTTCATACCGCAATACTTAGCTCTTCGTAGCCCTTGCCCGCAGCGTCCCGAGCTTCCGTGCGGTTCATTTCCAGTGCTTCCATTAGAGTGACACGCAAGGTTTTCAGAAGCTCATCGCGTGTGCGCTCCTGACAGTTGACGCCAGGAACCTCCTCAACCCAGCCAATCCACCAAGGGCCATCCTGCTTTACGACTGCTGTGAAATTTTGATTCATATTGATACCTCCGTAGGCAATTGTACCGCGAGGATCGATCTGGCGATTTCGCGGCCCAACGTGTTGTTCTGCAGCGGGCCACTACAACACCTGAACTGGAACCGCGCTGGTGGCCCGTCCGCAGCAACGAGGGGCTGGGCGTCATCACTTAGAACATGGCCCACCGCTTGACGCTGGTCTCTTGAGTTCGACCATCACCACGTGCGTAGGTGTCGGGCCGATGTTCGTCCCGATATGCGTCTGTTCTTCCGACCATATGACGTCTCCCTGTTTGAACTCGCGCGTGAGTACTTTTCCATCTGGCAAGGTCAGCGTCCGTTTGAATGGGCTAAGCGCATAGAGAACAAATGCGGGATGTTTGTGTTGATGTGTCTTTTCGCCTGGGCGGTCACGATAGTCGAGAACTCTGACGCAATCGTTTTCTAGAATGACCGTATATTTGTCTCCATCGGTTTTAACCGCGTCCTGCGCAAATACGGAAGGCGCAAGCGCGGCAAATGCTATGAGCGCGACGATGCGTAGCATGACGACAGCTCCTTAGGTGGCGAGGCGTTCAACGGGGTCACGATTGCCAGCCTCAACGAATGGCAAACCGACCAAACATCCGAATGCGGGGCCATGGCGAATCTGTGCTCATGACGCCCAACGCCATGGTGAACGGCGGGCCACGCCTGCCGATTTAACTTGCACTGCGGTTGCGGCTCGTCCGTTCGACCCAGAGTTAGGCATGCATTGCGTCTCAGACTATTGCAATGCTTTTCTACTGGCGGCTTCGAGGGCGTTTCCTAGGTTTTTGCGACCGTCATCGGACAGTGTTATTCCGTGTCTAGGAAATATGTACTCGGCGACATAATCGCTCGAGTTATAAGTGAGCCATACCTTTCCATCGTCGTCCTGCCAAATAAGCGCTTTGAACGGCGCATCAATGGCAAGCGTTGGCGCCTTTTTCAGATTCGCAGTTCCAGTCTGGGGGCGTCCAAAGACGACAACAATTCGCGGTCGCAACTCAACACCATATCGTGACGCCGCTGCGGAGTGGTCCAATTCGGCGA
>Ga0315281_10013380_pt1 | contig 11101 bp, 8 predicted proteins | sample YL17G07_0_MG_FD_204540 | JGI IMG/M metagenome (GOLD analysis project Ga0315281, IMG submission 204540) | Sediment microbial communities from Yellowstone Lake, YNP, Wyoming, USA - YL17G07_0 | ecosystem: Environmental > Aquatic > Freshwater > Lake > Sediment | place: USA: Wyoming | collected... | reverse complement strand
ACCGCCTGAACGTGGTGTCTGTGAAGATGCCGCCCCTTCGCGAACGGCGAGAAGACATTCCGCAACTCGTCGAGCATTTCGCCAGGAGCGCCGAACGGCGGCATGGCGTTCGCGTCGATGCCTTTCCTCCTGCGCTGGTGCGTCGGCTGGTCGACTATGGATGGCCCGGCAATGTCCGGGAGCTGGCCAACGTGATCGAGCGGCTGGTTCTTTTCTCCGAAAACAGCCGTGTGAGGCCAGAGGATCTGCCGGACGTGGCGGGAGCGACGCCAGGCGGGGACGGAGGATTCCGGCTTCCACCCGGAGGAATCTCATGGGAGTCGCACGAACGCGATTGTCTTCGTCAGGCGCTTGAGCTCGCCGGAGGAAACCGGGCCCGGGCCGCTCGTCTTCTCGAGATGCCTTACAAGGCGTTTCTCTACCGGCTCGAGAAGCATGCCCTCGAGGGGGAGTGATCGGCTCCCCATATCGGGATCGATCTCCCCATTTCGGGAGATCGGATCTCGAATCGCCGGGGTTTTCGTTGGCCCGCCTTTTGCTATTTACGACGAACGAACGGGAATGAGCCCGGCGACGGACGAAACTGGATATGAATCGTGGTACGACGAATACGAAGGAGGAAATGCCGATGAAATTCTTTGGATCAGTTCCGATGGTTCTGGCGACGCTGATCGGAAGTGCTGCGCTCGGGGGAGCGGCCCTGGTTCCGATGCCGTTTGCGATCGAAGCGGTGAAGCCGAAAATCGAAAACAAGATCAAGCTCGTGGTTCAGGCCGACGAAGATTCCAAGCCGGAAACACTTCAAATCGACGATCTCAAAATCGGACAGACGAAGGACGTCATCACGGAATCGGGAAAACACGCCGTCGTAACCCGGAACGCGAAAGGGTTCGAGATCAAGATCGACGGGAAAGAAATCCATCTTCCGAAAGCCGGCGAACATGGAAAATGCGTGGTCAAGGTTCGGACCATCGATGAGGGGGGAGACAAGAAGGTCGTCCGGATGAAAAGCTGCCGGGGGAAGAAACACGGCGGCGAAGGTTCGAGCGACGACGTCGTCATCGAGTCGAGGGTCTTCGGTCAGGGGAATTTCGATTTCGACTCGGACGAGGATGACATGTTCGGCGCATCCGCCGGGCGGCATGCGTTTGCTTTCTCCCTCGATGGAGGCAATGGGCCTTTCTGCCTCCCCGGGTGTCCTCCGGGCTGCGATTCTCTCTCGAAGATGAAGCTCGACGATCTGGCCTCCCTCAAGGGAGTGGATGAAAAGACGAAAGCCAAAGTGAAAGAAGCTCTCGCCGAGATCGCCCAGAAATGGGAAAAAGCCTGCCCGGTTCGCCACAAGGGGAAGAACGCAGCGTTCGACGGCGACAAGATCGAGAAGAGAGTGAAAGTGATTGTCGTCACCGACGACGACGATGACGAGGACGAAGCGGACTGACGACCGGCTGCCCTAACAATTCGGAGGCCGCCCGGCCTCCGAATTGTTTTCTTTGAACGCTTTCGAGCCTGTCAGGCGCGTTCCTTCTTTTAGCGCCAGAGGGCGATGCCTCCGGTGATCCCCGCCTGATTCGACACGAGGGAAGTGTCGGAATCGAGCTTGAAAGTGATTTTCTTCGCGTTCCCGCCTCCGACGTAGATGTGGTCGAAATTGACGAGCCGCCGGAGCGTTTCGACGGCGAGTTTCACCCGCTTGTTCCATTTCTTGTCGCCGATTTTTCTTCGCGCCCGGTCGCCGAGTTGTTCGTCGTAGGTTTCCCCTTTTCGAAAAGGGTGGTGAGCGATCTCGAGGTGCGGCCCGAGGCGGCCATTTTCGTAGAGGCCGGTGCCGAAACCCGTGCCGAGAGTGACGACCATCTCGACGCCATTCCCCTTCACGACGCCAAGCCCCTGAGTGTCGGCATCATTGGCGATGCGGACCGGCCTGCCGAGTTTTTTCGAAAGGGCCGCGCCCAGATCGAAACCGCTCCAGGTTTTGTGACCGAGGTTCGGAGCCGTCAGGATCTTCCCGTTCCGGACGACGCCGGGAAATCCGACGGACACCCGGTCGAACGCCGGAAGGGGCGCGACGAGCCTGGCGAGAGTGTCGACGATCGTCTGGGGAGGGCTCCCGACCGGGGTCTCGACGCGAACGCGTTCGACGACCAGTTTCCCTTCGGCGTCGAGGACCGAGGCCTTGAGCCCGCTCCCTCCGATGTCGATCGAAAGAGTTTTCGGTCCCGAGCTCTTTGGGGCGGGGAGTTGGGAGGCTGGCTTTACAGAGACGGCGGGCTTCCGGGCTGACGGTTTGGATCGCTTCATGTTGACTCTCCTTCTTGGAAATCGATTTCCATCCCGAATTCTATCTGCTCCCGGGTGAAGGCAGGATTTCGAGGATCACGCTTCCGAAGGGCTGATGATGATTGGCGAGGGGCTCGGAGCCTGGATCAGTGCGAGGCGAAGCAGGGCCGCGGCATTCCCATGGCGACCGGCGAACGGAGCGGCGGCGCCGCGCTAACTCGAAATGTCGCGCTTGATCGAGAATCCCCCGTAGGCCGCGATTCTCTGGGTGGCGCCCGGTTCGAGCCGGTGAAACCTCAACCCGTAACGGGGCTTTCCATTCGCCTGTCGATGCCAGACCACTTCGGCTTCACCGACGACCGGGTCTTGATGATCGGGTATGAAGAAGCGGATAGCGAGCCGGCTTCCGACGTTGAAGACGGCGTGAGGCGCATCGGTTTCGACGGCCATACCTTCTGGAGAAATGTCGCTCGAAGCAAACAGGTGAGCCGCCCCGGAACCGCTCTCTCTTCGCCCGACCTCGACCAGAGTGTGGAATGGCTTTCGATTCCAGCGGCGGACCTCGAGACCGAGAAGATGATTGACGACGGAATCGACTTCGGTTCCCTTGAGCGGCTTGAAAAGTATTTCGCTGGCGCCGGCGTCCCGGCAGTCGGCGACGACTTTCTCATCGTTTCTTCCGACGACGAAGAGAAAGGGGACGTCTTTCGTGCGCTGATCATTTCGAACCGTCCGGCACAGGTCGGCGCCGCTTCCGTCCGGGAGGGAGACCGCCGAAAAGATCATCGACGGAACATGCCGCGAGAGGACCGAGCGGGCGGCGGCGGTCGTCTCGGTGGACTCGATCTTCCAACCCCGCCGGGAAAGAAGCGTCTTTTCGAGAAGAAGGAGAGTGGGGGAGGAATCGACCAACAGGACCGGAGCTTCTTTCAGCATGACCTGGGACCTCTTTCGATAACCCGACCGCCTTCTCCCCGAAGCTTCTCTGGGTCTTAGGCTCGTTGGCTTTGCGTCACACGCTTTCGCGTGCTTTGCCTTTTCGATCGGTCCCGGGGATCTCCGGGACTTGGAACCGATGCTCAGTAAAACATGACGGCCTGGCGTTGTCAAAACGCGCTACTTTGAAATCGGGGGTTCTTCTGTCGCCGGTTCTTCGTTCGGGGCCTCAGGCGGCGGCGCTCCCCCCGGATTTTCGAGCCAGTCGTGGAGGTCCGACATGCCGACGAGCGCGGACCAGATGGCCTGAAGATGAAAAAACAGAGCTGCCAGGCCGGCGGTGAGGTGCCACGCGGGGCGCACCTTGTGAACATGAACGGCGCCGCCGAGTACGTACACTGTGATCGCGAAGGTCACGGCGAGTGTGGCGGATCGAAAGACCGGTCCCTTTTGGGCCCGGACGAGGGCGCGCATGCGGCGCCCCGCTGTTTCTGAAATCGCCTCGGCCGCTTCGCGCGCCTGTTTGCCCAGGCCGATGAAGTAGAACATCGTCATCGACTGCCCGAAGAGCACGAACATCAGTGTCGGAATCGCGAGCCCGGTGTGTTTGCGAAACGACAGCATCAGCGCGGCGCTCTGAGTGTCGGCAAATCCCAGGGAGCGGAATCCGAACCAAAGGGTCAACAGGTAGCCGACGAGACCGGCGAGGTCGAGAAGGAGGAGGGCGAGGGCCATGGATTACGAATGGTCTTCCGGTGCGCGCGAGTCAATCAACCCGGGGACGTGGAATGCAGCTCGAGTCTTCTCGCGCCACGTCAGACTTCTCCTCGGGGAACTCGAGAGCTTCGGCCCAGAAGCCGGTCGATCGCGATCAGCACGCCGATCGTCACGAGGATCCAGGGCCAGTTCGTTCGAAGAGGGAGCTTCTCGATGTTGTGAAGGTAGACGAAGAGTCCGGTGGCGAGAAGGGTGCCTGCGAAAATCAGGTACGAGGAAAAATTCCAGATCAGCATCGAGAATCCGACGAGCGAGATCAGAAGAGGCCACGAAAGGCGCATCTCCTCGATCAACTGGTGGTGATTGGCGAGAAGTACGATGGTGGCGCTTCCGATCAGCAGAAAAACACCGATCATCCAGGCGGGAACTCCAGCTCTTTCGGTCACGGCGAGTCTCCTCGAGTTTTACGAGGAAAACTATACCACTGCTGCTCCGGCCAGGACGGCGGGGAGGGCCTTTTTGTGAAACGTTGAAGGTTCCGGAAAGGTGGTTACCTGGAGCTTACCTGCCCGGCCCCGAAACGAGTTGCCCCGTCCGGCGAGTTGTCCCTTGACCCCGGCGGAGCCGGGGTCTAGATTCTTACTGAATGAACGCTCATTCATGGGAATCGGGGTCGGCGGGAAGCGAGCCTCCGGAGGTTCGCCGGGGTGAGGCGAATCGCCTGGAGAAGAAGAAGCGAATTCTCACCTCCGCCGCGAGAATCTTCGCCCACAAGGGTTTTCTCTCTGCCCGGATTTCCGATATCGCACGCGACGCTGGAGTTGCCGACGGAACCGTCTACCTCTATTTTCAGGGGAAAGACGATCTGCTCGGTTCGATTTTTCAGGAAACGATGGAGAAGTTTCTCACGGACGGGAAAAGGATCATGGCGGAGCACGACGATCCCGTCGAGCGGATCCGCCGGCTGATCCACCTTCACGTTTCCCTTCTGGGCGGCGATCCCGATCTCGCGGCCGTTTTCCAGATCGAGTTGCGAGGAAGCCGCAAGTCGCTGAGCGTGCTGTCGCACGACCGTCTCTCGGAGTATTTCGACCTTCTCGCCCAGAATGTCGAGCTGGGGCAGGAGCTGGGGATGTTTCGGCGCGAGCTGCGCCCCAAGATGGTCGCCCGAATCCTCTGGGGCGCCGTCGACGAAGTGGTCACGCACTGGGTGCTGGCGAACAAGCCCTCCGACCTTCTCGCGGCCGGTGCGACGGCGGTCGAGATCATTCTTCGGGGAATTCAAGCCGCGCCGGGGGCGGCCAGGTGAACGGGGCCCCAGGAGGAGAGGCAATGCACGGGTCAGAAATCCGGACGCTCACCGAGCTCTATCAAAGCTACGTCGCGCGCAACAAGAGCGTTGCCCTCATGGAGAAGCGGGACGGCGCCTACGCCGGGATTTCGACGAGTCAACTCGACTTCCAGGTGCGATCGGTCTCTTGCGCCCTCGTCGATCTGGGCCTGCGGGAAGGGGATCGCGTTGCGATCCTGATGGAAAACCGCCCGGAGTGGCTGATGACCGACTACGCCACTCTCGCAGCGGGCGGCGTGACGGTTCCTCTTTATCCGACGCTCACTGCCGAACAGATCGCCTACATCCTCAAAGACTCGGGAGCGTCCTTCGTTTTCGTTTCCAACCGGATGCAGCTCGAGAAGATTCTTCAGATCGAAAAAGAGTGCACGGATCTTCTCGCGACCGTGATCGTCGACCCCGGGGGATTTGCGACGCCGAATGTGATGACGTTCAACGGGTTGATCGAGCGAGGGCGCGCGACGGTGGAAATGAGCCCGAAACTTTTCGATCAAAGGGCGGCGAACCGGAAGCCGGACGACCTGGCGACGATCATCTACACGTCCGGTACGACCGGCGAACCCAAAGGGGTGATGTTGACCCATGCAAACCTGGTGACCGATCTCGTGTCTTGCATGAAGATCATTCTCTTCGATTCGAACTTCGTCGCCCTGTCTTTTCTTCCCCTCTCTCACGTTTACGAACGAATGGTCGACTACGCTTACTTCTATTGCGGTTTGACGATCGCCTACGCCGAATCGGTCGAGAAGCTCCCGCTCAATCTCCTCGAGGTTCGCCCGCACGTGTTCGTCGCGGTTCCGCGCGTGTACGAAAAGATGCACGCCAAAATTCTCGCGGGCGTCGAAAGCTCGGGCTTCAAGAAGCTCCTTTTCAAGCGGGCGCTCGTCGTGTCGAAGCGTTACTACGAATTCAAGAAAAGGAAAGAAGAACCGCCGGCGCTGCTGAGGCTTATGTGGAAGATTTTCGACCGGCTCGCCTACTCGAAAGTGAAAGAGAAGCTGGGCGGCCGCTTCCAATACTGTCTCTCGGGCGGCGCCCCGCTTTCGGCGGAGCTCGGCGAGTTCTTCGGTGGAATGGGAATTCGAATTCTCGAGGGTTACGGGATGACCGAGACCTCTCCGGTCATTTCCTGCAACACCCTCAATAATTGCAAGATCGGAACGGTCGGAAAAATTCTCCCCAGCGTCGAAGTTCGATTCGCGCAGGACGGAGAAATCATCGTCCGCGGACCCAACGTGATGAAGGGATACTGGAACAAGCCGGAAGCCACCCGCGAAGTTCTTTCGGCCGACGGGTGGCTGTCGACGGGCGACATCGGACATCTCGACGAGGAGGGGTACCTTCTCATCACCGACCGGAAGAAAGAGCTGATCGTAGATGCCTACGGCAAGAACATCGCGCCGCAACCGATCGAGAACGCGCTCAAGATGTGCCCCTGGATCGGGCAGGCGGTCATCGTCGGCGATCGCCGTCCTTTCGTCTCCGCTCTGATCGTTCCCGACTTCGATAAGCTTAAGGTCTGGGGCGAACATCACGGAATTCGTTTCGACGAGCCTGAAGAGATTTCGGCTCACGCGGAGGTCGGGAAAATGATCCAGGCCGACGTCGACTCGGTCAATGCGCGTCTCGCTCACTACGAGCAGGTCAAACGGATCGCTCTGCTGCCCGCTGAACTCACGCAGGAAAGCGGCGAGCTGACTCCGACTTTGAAAGTCAAACGGCGGGTCATCGCCGAAAAATTCAAGACGATCATCGAATCTCTTTACGCCGGGCACTCTTGAGCCGGTGGTGAGCCAGCCGGCCATGAACGCCTTCGAGTTTCGAGTCACAACGGAAGGGATCGGGGTCCTCACTTTCGATCTGCCCGGTCAGAAAGTGAACAAGTTCTCTCGAGTCGTGATGGCGGAGCTCTCGAATGTCGTTCGGGATCTGGCGCAGCGGGGCGGCATCCGGGCCCTGGTGATTCGCTCCGCCAAGCCGGGAATTTTCATCGCCGGCGCCGACCTCGACGAATTCCTTCTGATTCGATCCGTCGAGGAAGCGGCAGATGCGGCGCGCGGCGGACAGCGTGTTTTCGACGCCATCGAAGCCCTGCCGTTTCCGACCGTGGCCGCGATTGGCGGCAGTTGCGTCGGCGGAGGGTGCGAGCTCGCGCTCGCCTGTGACATTCGGATCGCCGCCGATACGGACAAAGTCCGCATCGGGTTGCCGGAGACGAAGCTCGGAATCTTTCCGGGCTGGGGCGGGACGCACCGCCTGACCCGCCTGGCCGGCCTTCGGGCGGCGCTCGACGTCATCCTCGCGGGCAAGGAGCTCGTTCCGAAAAAAGCCCGCGCGATCGGATTGGTCGACGAAGTCGTTCCGGCTGCGATTCTGGATTCGCGGGCGCTCGAAGTCGCGGCCGAGGCGGCGAAGCGCGGGAAGAAACCGGTTGTGCGCCGGAGCCGCGGGCTCCTGGCCTCGATTCTGGACGGAACACCGGCCGGCCGGGCCCTGGTTTTTTCGTTGGCGAAAAAAGCCGTTCGGAAGACGACGGGCGGACACTATCCGGGCCCGTTGATTGCTCTCGAATCGATGAGATTCGGTCTCGCGCGGGGCATGGCAGCGGGGCAGGCAAGGGACTCGGTCGAGCTGGGCCGGCTGGCGACTTCGGAGGTGGCCCGAAACCTGATCGATCTCTGGTTCTGGTCGGACCGGGCGAGAAAAGAGAGCGGGTTGCCGGCGGGCCGGAGCGCGGAACCACTCGACGCCGAAACGATCGGGGTTCTGGGAGCCGGCGTCATGGGCGGAGGGATCGCCCAACTCGCGGCCGACAAAGGATACGGGCCGGGGAAGGCGGGTGCGAAGAAGGGGAGCGCTTCGACCGTGCGGGTTCGCATGAAGGACGTTGCGCCCGAAGCCCTTGCAAGAGGAATGGGAGCGGCCAAAAAAATCTGGGTCGACTCCGTGAAAAAGAAACGCCTCGCAATCCGCGAGCTGCCTTTTCGGCTGGCGACGATTTCCCCGACGCTCGATTGGTCGGGATTCGACGCGTGCGACGTGACAGTCGAAGCCGTGGTCGAGAAACTCGCGATCAAGCAAGCCGTTCTGGCGGAATGGGAACGCGTCGCCCGGCCCGATGCGATTTTTGCGTCGAACACTTCGACACTTCCCATCACCGACATCGCGAAACTTGCGGCGCGTCCCGAACGCGCGATCGGGATGCACTTTTTCAATCCCGTTCATCGAATGCCGCTCGTGGAAGTGATTCGCGGAGAGAAGACCGACGACCGCACCACCGTGACCATCGTCGAGCTCGCGAAGAGCTGGGGGAAAACGCCCGTCGTCGTGGCCGATCGCCCGGGTTTCCTCGTCAACCGGATTCTGGCGGCCTATTTGAACGAGGCCGTCCTGATGGTGGAGGAAGGAATCTCTCCCGGGCTCGTCGATCGCGCCGGGTTCGAGTTCGGCCTTCCCATGGGGCCGCTGACGTTGCTCGATGAGGTTGGCATCGATGTCGGCGCGAAAGCGGGGGCGATCCTGCTCGAGGCATTCGGATCACGAATGAAAGCGGCCCGGGGCATTGAGGCGATGGCTGCGGCGGGACGCCTCGGCAAGAAAGTGCAGAAGGGATTTTTTCGCTACAGCGCCGGGCGGAGGGCGGGTTTCGATTCCGAGGCCATCGCACTGGTTCGCGGCGGCGCGGCTGCGAACGGGGCGGGTTCCACCCTCGAGCTCGTCACCGACCGGCTCATTTTGCCGATGGTCAAGGAAGCGGCGATCTGTCTCGATGAAGGGGTCGTGGTGAGCCCGGAGAAACTCGACCTGGCGATGATTTTCGGGATTGGCTTTCCGCCGTTTCGCGGAGGAATCTGCAAATATGCCGACGCGAGAGGCGAAGCGGAATGCGTTCAGGCGATGGAAAAGCTGGCGTCATCGTGCGGTCCAAGATTCGATCCGCCGGCGGCGCTCGTCTCGATGGCGAAGAGCGGGGCGCGTTACTACGACAGGAAGTGAGGGGCCGGGAACGGCAGGAACCCGGCGAAGTTTCGAAAAGGGGAATGGCGAACATCGATCTCCCGGTTTCATCGTCTCGATCTCATTCGCATCTCCTCTGCCTTTCCCGTTCGATGATCTTCGCGGCGAACGCGGATTTTTCGGTTGGACTGAACGAAAGATAGAAACTCGGCGTCTGGTTTCGAAAGTGATCACAGGAGGCCCCTCGTGAGCGAAAGCGGCGTCAGTCACAATCACCTCGGCCCGGCCGAAGGAGATCGCGAGTTGGGATTCATTCGCCAACTCTTCGAAGGGCGAATCGCGGAAGAGATGATTTCTCCCTACCCTGAAATTTCGAAGGACGAGCGGGAGAACATGGAGATCATTCTCGATTCTTTCCGGAAGTTCGCGGACGAGAAAATCGACCCTGTTCGTCACGAAAAAGAGCGCCGGGTCACGGACGACGTTCTCGAAGGTCTCAAGGAAATGGGCGCCTTCGGCGCCACGATTCCCGAGGAGTACGGCGGTCTCGCGTTTTCGGCGACGTCTTATTCCCGTTTCGTCGAAGATGTCGGAAGAACGGACGCCGCGACGGCGACGACCATGGGCGCCCATCAGTCGATCGGCCTCAAAGCCCTTCTGCTCTTCGGAACCGAAGAACAAAAGAAGGAGTGGCTCCCGCGGCTCGCCTCGGGTGAAATCCTCGCGGCTTTCGCTCTGACCGAACCCGAAGCGGGATCGGACGCGGCTTCGATCCGCACCTCCGCCCGGTTTCTTCCCGAAGAAGGCGCATATGTATTGAACGGCACGAAACAATGGATTACCAATGCCCGTCTCGCCGGATTCTTTACGGTGTTCGCGAAAGTCGAGGAGATCCAGGGGGAGGAGCACGAGCGGATCACGGCGTTCATCGTGACGGCGGACATGCCCGGTTTCTCGGTCGGCAAGGAGGAGGACAAGCTCGGCCTCAAAGGATCGTCGACCGCGCAGATTCTGCTGGAGAACGTGAAGGTTCCAGTCCGGAACATCATTGGCGAAAAAGGAAAAGGCTTTCGAATCGCGGTCGAAGTGCTCAACACCGGTCGAACGAGCCTCGGCGCGGGCTGCGTCGGAGGCTGCAAGGAAATGATCGGGCAGGCGGCGCGTCACGCGACGGAGCGCCGGCAGTTTGGTCAGACGATTGCGAGCTTCGAGATGATTCGCGACAAGTTCTCCCGGATGGCTGCCGCAACCTACGCCCTGGAAAGCTCGGTCTATGTCACGACGTCGATGGTCGACCGCGGGATCAAGGATTACTCGCTCGAGGGCGCGGTTTGCAAAATTTTCGGAACCGAGGCGCTCTGGGGCGTCATCAACGACGCGCTTCAGATCGCCGGCGGAAACGGCTTCATGGAGGAGTATCCCTACGGGCGCTATCTTCGCGACGCCCGCATCAACATGATTTTCGAGGGGACCAACGAGATTCTGCGTCTCTACATCGCGTTGTCCGGCGTGAAGAGGCCCGGGAAGAAACTGCAGGAGCTCGGCGCGGCGCTTCGAAATCCTCTCGCGCTGTTTCCCCTTCTCGTCAAGGGATTCGGCGAAACGCTTCGAGGCGGAGATCGTTTCTCGTCGTTCGACCCGGTCTTCGAAAACGAAGCGATGGGGCTGACCGAAGCGGTGGCTGATCTCGCGATCGCCGTTCGCCGTCTCCTCAAAAAGCACCGGAAAGGGATCATCGAGCGGGAGTACCAGCTGGAGCGTCTCGCCAACGTCGCCATCGATATCTATACCTCAGCGGCGTCGTTGTCGCGTGCGACGGCCTCCATCGTGAAGATCGGCAAGAGCGGCGCGGAAAAGGAA
>Ga0315281_10013379_pt1 | contig 11101 bp, 9 predicted proteins | sample YL17G07_0_MG_FD_204540 | JGI IMG/M metagenome (GOLD analysis project Ga0315281, IMG submission 204540) | Sediment microbial communities from Yellowstone Lake, YNP, Wyoming, USA - YL17G07_0 | ecosystem: Environmental > Aquatic > Freshwater > Lake > Sediment | place: USA: Wyoming | collected... | reverse complement strand
GAAAATCAAAAAACAGTTCTATCGCAAAAAGCTCTGTCAGGGGGGGAACAACCCCCCACTTTTGGGCGCCCCCCTTATCAGGGAGAGCTTTGCATAACCAGGAATTCCTGGCGCCAAATAGAATGAACGCAAGGAGTCGTCATCTTACCCTCTCCCTTGATGGGAGAGGGCAGGGTGAGGGTGGTATAAATAATTACCCCTCACCTGGCGCTTCGCGCCATCCTCTCCCGCAAGGGGAGAGGGTGAAGGCCGTCAGGCCCAGCCGTTGACTTACGCAAAGGTCTTCTTATCAAAGGGGCTTGGGAGCCACCCTCTCCCGCAAAGGGAAGAGGGTGAAGAAAGGCGCGCCGAACCTTAGCCTGTAACCTGGTTGATCGCGGAAAGCATCCAGGGGTTGTTTCCCGGCTTCCTCGTGAGTGTCCAGTGTTCTTCAAACTTGACCGGATCGGTTTTGTTGCCCGACACTACCGCCCCGGTAGAATCGTCCGTCGTATAGTCCAGAAGGTTTGCCGTGAAAAGGATGGTGATAAAATCGTTCCCCTCTTCCTGCCAGGCTTCGGCTATTTCCACCTTTCGGACGGCGATGTTTTCGAGATGATTGGTCTTTCCCTCCCGCAGAAGGGCCGCGATATCGCCCTGCATGTACCTTCTGGTTTCATCCGTCAAAAGGGGCTGTATGGGCGAAATGTCCCTGTTCATCCAGGCGCCCTGGATTTTGAAGAAAATATCGGTGGCGTTTTCCAGGAACCTGTTTTCATCGAAAGACGAGTCCATCCGCCGGATATATGAAAGGCCCTCGGCGATGTCATCGCCCGCAGGCTGTGGCGGCTCCTGTTGGTACACGGGGTTATTGTTATACCCCTGGCCTGTTGAGCCTGAAGGGCTTTCGTAAGACGATGTGGTTGCGTCCTGCCTGGATTGGATGATCCTGTAAATCAGGTAACCGATTCCGGCGATAAGGATAATCTCGAAAAGGCCGATGCCACTGCCGCCCATACCACCCATGCCGCCGCCAGCTCCGGCTATGCTATGGAAAAGCATTCCGCCCAGCAACCCCCCGGCGATGCCCCCAAGCAACCCGCCGCCAAACCCGCGCATAAACCCACCCGCAGGTTGAAGGGCGGGAGGCGGAGGGGGCGGTGTGGCCGCCTGACGGTTGGCGGTTGATCCCTGGGCCGGTTGCGCAGGCTTGGGGGGCGGTGGAGAATAACTTCTGGAACCCCTGCTCCCCATAGACCTGCCTCCTCCAGCCCTTGCGTCTGCGTCAGAGGCCGGGAAGGCCGTAACGATAAACATAAGCAAAGAAAATCCCATCAGCAATCGAACGGGTCTTCTGTTCATATCTCTCCTAATGAATTCATTTAAAAAATTCTGCGACTGTGGATACAGCCCCTTATTCTAGCATTGAACCACTCTATGAAGGGGAATTGAACGCGAATTCCCAAGCTGGGGCGGGATTGATTCGCGGAGTTTGCCCTTAACGCGGCGAAGGGCCAGCGATGACAAGGTGCGGCAGTTATGCAAAGGTTTCAATGATCCCGCTTATTTAGCGGCTTTTTTCATTGTAGTAACTAGCGAGGATTCGATTCACCTCCTCGGATTGACCTGTTCCCTTCTTAAAGGAATCACGTCTGATACGTTCCCTGTTTTCATCTGTTAAGATAATCTCTTTATATGTTTCTGGGCGCGCCCAATGGCAAACATTACAATTTGATGATGTGCATCTACCGCATGCGGCACTTTTCCGGTTATTGCACTGTTCGCAAAGTGGCTGGTAATTTCCATCAGAATTATCCCCTCCTTTTGCGCGTGGTATTTTATGATCGGGGGAGAGCTGAATGTTTGGCTCCTGTTGCTCGCAACAGGCACACTTATTGTTTGCGTCTTTTTTAATCTTCTCCCAGAGTTGGGTGCTTGGTTTTTCACGTCGGACGCGCTTGTGGGCTAAATCGAGGCTTTGAAGCTGGTACTTAGTTCCTTCCTTTACAATACCTTTAAACCCTTCATCCCCCTGTAACTCTCTCATTCTCCGAAAAGGATCAACATATGGGGCTTTGCCTTCTTTGCGTCTTTCATCGTCTAGTGCTACTCGAATTGTACTTTCAGAAATGGGGGGACCGGGAATTCCACAACCCTCAGGCCACAGGATATCCAGTATAATTCCGTAATATCTACGGTTTGCTGGTGAAGCAACAAACCCTTTTTTTGCACTCGATAGCCATTCCTGCCGCCTCTTGGCTTCCCCTATTTGTTCAATACCTTCTGGAAAATGGATTCCTTTACTCGCCCGTTTTGTACTCATGCTTGCGCCCCTTGTTTGGTTTTCGGTGATTCCCATTATCCGGCAACCATCAATAAATTAGTAGTAAGTATTCAAAGTCTCATTTAAAATAGCCGATATGCGATTTGCATCCTTTTTTGCTGGCATTGGCGGGTTCGATCTTGGCTTTCAGAGAGCGGGAATGATCCCTTGCTTTCATTGCGAGATAGATCCTCACTGTCAGATTATTTTGAAACGACATTGGCCAGAGGTTCCCCTTCATGGAGACATTGAAACTCTCAAGGTGTCAGGTATCCCGCCTGTCGAAGTCTGGGCGGCTGGTTGGCCGTGCCAAGACCTTAGCCACGCGAACACAGAACGAACGGGCCTCAAAGGTAAGCGAAGTGGATTGTTTTATAAGTTTGCAAACCTTGCTCGAGAAGTACGGCCTCGTTGGCTTGTCTTGGAAAATGTCGTTGGGCTCCTCAGCGCAGAAGGAGGTGAAGCGCTTGAGTCAGTTATCGACGAGCTCGAAGCGATTGGGTATCTGGGGGGGTGGTTCACGTGCAACACTCTCGATGCGGGTTTGCCTCACAACCGAGATCGTGTTTTCATTGTTGCAAGTTATAGATCCGAATCCGCCTATAAGTTCTTTTCTAACTGCCGCGAATTGTACGGGGATACTTCGTCGCGAGAAAAACAACCAGAGATTGCTGGATCAGATTTTCGAGGTGAGTTTATTGGAGACACTCCGCTTTTGGTTCAGCGTAGGGGAGGCTTCGGGTACACCAAAGCAAAAAGTATTAGCCCCACGATTCGTGCCCAAACTGGAGGTCATCAAGGAGGTCATTCGGACAGACCAATTCTATGTGGCCAGAAACTTGACTTGGGACGAATGCGAGAAGCTAATGGGATTCCCAGAAGGCTGGACGGCCGTAGAGGGCGACTCATTGGCAATGCAGTCGCACCACCAATCGTCGAGTGGATTGGGAGACAAATCCTCGCGATCGAAAAGGAAGAGGGTCAACGGAGAAACGCCAAGTAAGAATCGACCGATCAGCCCAAGGTCAAAGAAATCCTCCCTTGGAGATCTCGATGCTTTTTAGATCGCCGTCACGCTACAATGAATGAAACTACATTAGCTTACCCACCTTTTCCCAAATTTAACAAACATTGAGGTAAGATTGCCTCGCTATCGCTCACAATGACAAGGTGCTGTGCCTTTATTGTCATTGCGGGGAGCTACAGCGACGAAGCAATCTAGCTCTAAAAACAAAAGCCCTACAAACCGCTCAATCCCAGGGTCTCGTTCATACTGCCAGTCCTGTACCCCAGAAGGTCAAGGGCCACATACTTGAAACCGATTTCTTTTAACCTGTCGTGGATTTTACGCGCCGTATCCGGGTCTATCGCCCGCGCCATCTCGTCTGGAGCCAGCTCGATCCGCGCCACTCCATCGTGATTTCTCACCCTCAACTGAGTAAAATCCATGTCTCGCAGGAAATATTCCGCCTGTTCCACCATACCAAGCTTCTCGCGGGTTATCTCGTCCCCGTATGGGAACCGCGAGGCGAGGCAGGCGAAGGCTGGTTTGTCCCATGTGGTCAAGCCCATTTCCAGCGACAATGCGCGTATCTCGCTTTTGGTGACGCCACATTCCTTTAACAGGCTTCGCACACCACGCTCGACCGCCGCAACCGAGCCGGGCCTGTGGTCGGATACGTCGTCGGCGTTGGCGCCATCGAGCACGGTTAAAAACCCCCCTTTAGCCGCGACCTGCGTCAGTTTGCCAAAAAGCTCCGTCTTGCAGTAATAACAGCGGTTGCTGGGGTTTTTGGCGAAGCCTTCTATCTCCAGCTCCTCGGAGTCTATAACCATGTGCCGTGCGCCGATGAGTCCGGCCACGGCAATGGCGTTGTCCAGCTCCCTTTGAGGATAGGTGGATGACCGCGCAGTGACGGCCAACACTTTGTCCGCGCCAAGCGTATCGTGAGCCACTTTAAGCAGGAACGAGCTGTCCACCCCCCCGGAGAAAGCCACGAGGACAGACTTGAGCGACTTAAGCTCCGCCTTCACCCGCGCAAGCTTTGCCCTGGCTTCGTCAGTGACGGTTTTATCAATCTTTTTCAATTTGCGTTTTCCTCATCACCGTTTTGCGTCGCGTCTTTTCCGGCAGTATCCTCCTGGCCAGCGTATACCGTGGGCTGGGTTCCGGCCATGAACGCCTCAAGCAGGCTGTCGTCTTCGGTAGAGTCTGTCAGCAGGCCCGTTTTTTTGTCTATTCTCTCGAAGATTATATCCTCCGGCGTCTCAAACTCGCGGGATTGATAATTCTTGAGCGCGTCTTTCATAAAGGCGTACCAGATGGGTATTGCGGCGCGGGCGCCAGTCTCCTTTTCCCCTATGGGGCGGTTGTCATCCCTGCCCACCCATACACCGCACACAAAATCCGGAGTGAAACCGTTGAACCATGCGTCGTTGAAGCTGTTGGTCGTCCCGGTTTTTCCGGCGATGCGATGGCCAAGCTCCGAGACTTTTTTGGCGGTTCCCTCCTCCACGACGCTTTGCAGGATGCTGGTCATCAGGTAGGCCACCGCCGGTTTTATGACCTGCTCGCCGTATGGCTCGTTTTTCTCGAGGACCGCCCCGTTGTTGTCGGTGATTTGTTTTATGAAATACTGGTTCATGCGCACACCGCCGTTGGCCAGCGTCGCGTAGACCCCCACCATCTCCTCCGGCGTCACCTGCGCCGAACCCAATCCCAGGGAAAGCACCGGTTCAAGCGGGCTTTTGATCCCAAAAAGCCTCGCGTACTCTATGGCCTTCTGCGCGCCGATCTGCGCCAGCACTTTGACTGTGACCACGTTGCGCGAATGAGTGACCGCCTCCCGGATCCTTGTGGGGCCGAAGAACGTCCCCTCGAAATTCATCGGCCACCATTCCTTGAAACCCGTCAGCGCTATGTCGAACGTCACCGGCTCGTCCACAACGATAGTGGCGGGCGTAAACCCGTTGTCGAGCGCGGCGGTATAGATGATCGGCTTGAACGAGGAGCCGGGCTGGCGCAGGGCCTGCACGGCGCGGTTGAACTTGGTGGATTCCGGGTCGTATCCTCCCACCATCGCCTTGATCGCCCCTGTCCTTGGATCCAGCGCGATAAGAGCCGCCTGGGTGTCCGGCGTCTGGTCGAGGGCCAGGGGATATACGCCTTCGCGGCTGGGTTTGCCCAGCGTTTTCACCTCTATTATGTCGCCTTTTTTAAGGACTTTCCTTGCGTCCTCTATCTTCGGCGCCCACAACATGTTCACATTGGGGTCGGCCTTATGCGCCCAGTCCATGCTGGGGATGAAGATCACCCCCTTCGCCTCGCCCAGCAAGACCTTGACGAGTCCTTTGTCCACGCCAGTCACCACAGCCTTCACCCTCCTGCCGGGGTAAAAGAATTCCGCATCGGTCTGGCGCGGGGCGTCCCTGGGGTTAAGCTTTTCCCAGTCCGGTTTTTCGCCCTTTTCCAGTTTTACACGCCCGGCCGGGCCACGGTAGCCGAGGCGTTTGTCCAGTTGCTCAATACCGGAGATCACCGAGGAGTCGGCGCCCTGCTGGAGCTTCATGTCCAAGGTTGTGTAAACCTTCATCCCGCCTTTGTAGAGCTTTGCCACCCCGTACTGTTTTTCAAGATACCGCCGCACATGCTCCGTAAACCAGGGGGCCTTGTTGAGTGGTTTCCTTCTTCCCGAAAGGACAATCGGCTCCTTGGCGGCTTTGTCCCTCACCTCCGGCGTTATATAGCCAACGGCGACCAACCTGTCCAGCACATGGGCGCGCCGAAGCTTGGCCTTGTCAATGCTGTTGTATGGTGAGTAACTGTTGGGAGCTTTTGGCAGGCCGGCGATCAGCGCCATTTCGGCAATCGTCAGGTCGGCCAGCGGCTTGCCGAAATATGTCTCCGCCGCCGCCGTCACGCCATATGCTCCATGCCCGTAATATATCTGGTTGAGATATATCTCCAGTATCTCGTCTTTGCTGTAATTGCGCTCGATTTCCAGGGACAGCAAAGCTTCCCGCACTTTGCGTGTCAGCGTCCGTTCTGGCGTAAGCAGAAGCGCCTTTGCCAATTGTTGCGTAATGGAGCTACCGCCTTGCACGACCTTGCGGGCCTTGAGGTTCTCGTAAAAAGCGCGCAGAATGCCTTCAAAGTTGATCCCGTGATGCTCGTAGAAGCTGGAGTCTTCCACGGCGACGGTGGCCTGGATGAGCGGTTTGGGTATGTTGGCTATGGACGTGAGTATCCGTTTTTCTATGTAGAATTCGGCTATTACCTCTCCCGAATCGTCGTAGACCCTCGTGGACAGGCTGGGGTTGTAACTCTTCAGGGCGCTCATGTCCGGCAAGTCTTCGCCGAAAAGTTTGGAGTAATAATAGCTCACCCCCGCCGCCATCGCAGTGGAGGCCACAAGCGTTACGGCTACCGCAAGGAATACGACCCGCATAATGGACGACAATCCCGTCAACCTCATGATTTCCCCTTTTCGGCGGGAGCCACAAGGCCAAGCCGTTTCATCACCATTTGCAGGTCGTTCCACACGTCCTTTTTGGCCGACTCGTTTCTCAACAGGTACGACGGATGGAACGTGGGCATAAGCGGGGTGTCGTGGTAACTATGGAAATTCCCCCTCAACTTTGAGATGGTCGTCTCCGTCTTTAAAAGCGTGGATGACGCGACCGCCCCAAGCGAGCAGATAACCTCCGGGCGTATCATGTCTATCTGCCTTATAAGATAAGGCTCGCACTTCTCCACTTCCGCCGGAAGCGGCGTGCGGTTTTCCGGCGGCCTGCACTTGAGGACGTTGGCTATGAAGACATCCTCCCTCTGGATGCCCATAGCCACGATCATGCGCGTGAGCAACTGCCCGGCCCGCCCCACAAAAGGCTCTCCTTGTTTGTCCTCATCCGCGCCGGGGGCTTCGCCGACAAACATGAGCCTTGCGCGGGGATTCCCCACGCCGGGCACGGCCTGTATCCGTGTCTTGCACAGTGGGCAAAGCTTGCACTCGCGTACATCCGCCGTTATCTTTTCCAGGCTGTCGGCCTGTTTCTTTTCTTTGACTGCCACAAGTGTTTTCACTGATTTTGGTTTCATATCTTTCACATCAAGCCTTGCCAGCCAATCTGGCGGAAGCGTTCCTTCGACATGCTCATGCCCGTGGATTTTAAGCGTCTCAAGTTCAAGCCTCAAAGCCGTAAGCTTTGCGCCGAGGTTGTTATTCATCTCGCGCCGGGTTTCGCTCCGGCCCGGACAGCCAGCGCGGTGTCCAATATCTTTTCCGCCACCTGTGTCTTGGGGGATTTGGGTATGCGTTCCACTGCTCCAGCCCTGGTTATGATGGTCACCTCGTTGAAATCCGAGTTGAAACCGATATCCCCTCTCGACACGTCGTTTACCACCACAATGTCCGTGTTTTTGCCTTCAAGCTTCTTGCGTCCGTGTTCCTCTGCGTTTTCCGTCTCCGCCGCGAAACCTACAATCGTCTGGCCGTCCTTGCGCTTGCCCATCTCCATCAATATGTCCACGTTGGGAGCCAGCGAAAGCGTCCAGTCTTCCATTCTTTTCACTTTGCCGCCGGAACGGCCAGCGACGTGATAGTCCCCCACAGCGGCGGCCATTATAAGCATGTCCGCCGTCTCAAACGCCCCGGTCACTGCGTGGAGCATTTCTTCCGCCGTCATCGCCCGCAGTACCGTAACGCCCGCAGGAGGCTCGATATCCATCGCCCCGGCTATAAGCGTCACCGTGGCGCCTCTCCGAAGAGCCGCAACAGCGACGGCCACGCCCATTTTGCCCGACGACCGGTTGCCGATATATCGCACGGGGTCTATCGGCTCCCGCGTGCCGCCAGCGGTGACAACGACATTCAACCCAACCATGTCCGCCTTAAGCGCCAGCGTCTCTTTCACCGCCGAAACGATCTCTTCAACAGGCGCAAGCCTTCCCCGTCCAGTGTCGCCACAGGCCACCTCACCCTCGGCCGGGCCGACGAAACGAACGCCGCATGTTTTAAGTTTTGCGATGTTCTCCGCAACGGCCGGGTTTGCATACATGGCCGGGTTCATCGCCGGGGCCATTATCACGGGGATATCCGCCGCCATAAGCATTGTGGAAAGAGTGTCATCGGCGATCCCGTTCGCCATTTTGCCGATGATGCCCGCAGTGGCCGGGGCGATGACCATCAACGACGCGGAACGCGGGACGGAGATGTGCGGCATTGGGTCGGCCCCCGGTTCCGGCAAACCCGCCCGTATGACTGGCAAGCCAGTCAACGCCTCAAACGTAAGCGGCGTCACGAATTTCTCAGCGTTCCGGGTCATCACCACCTGGACGCAAAGCCCAAGCTCCATGAGACTGCGGGCAAGCTCCGCCCCTTTGTAAGCGGCTATCCCGCCCGAAACACCCAGAACCACCTTTATCCGCGAAGTCATCTCATCTCCAAACTGTCAATTATAACAAAAAGGGGGGTGTATGAGTTTGCATGAAATTAAAACTTCATTTTCCCCCTCGGCAAAGAAGGCTTTGCATAAGTTAACGGTTGGGTCGTAACGGTCCCTTGTGGAAGAGGGAAAGCCTCCAAGCCCCCCTGATAAGGGGGGGGCGCTCTGCGCCGGGGGGTTGGACTCTGGAAACCCCCGCTCGCTATCGCTCACCGCCCCCTTATCACGGGGCCTAAGAAAGCAGGGTGAGGGGTGTGCGAGCAAAGGGCGCGGCAAGCGGCGCCCCTACGCTTCGGAATTCGCCCTCACCTCAACTTCCCAATATATTTGAGGAACCCGCAATCCTCGCACCCTTTGCCGTTGGCCAGGCAGTAGTCGGCGTATATCTGGATAAGCCCTTGTTGGCAGGGTGTTTTGCGCGTCAACTCTCTTTTGGGAAACTCGGCGGAGAGCCTGTCCGCCATGAAGCCGACGATGGAGTTGGACTGGCCGGGTGGGATCGCATGGTATATCCGCCGTATCGCCTCCTCTTCTGCCGCGCTCAACATCCGCCGCGCCCGCGCCAGCATGTACGGGATAATCACGTTGACCACCATTACCGTCACCCTGTCTGCGCCGATCAGTTTGCGGGGGCGTGAAAGTTTTTTGCCGCCGATAGTGTAATGGGTGGCCATGTATTCCTCCGGTGGGGTATCGAAAAGTTTTTCGATTTTCTCAAGCCCTCGTTTCACCGCGCCGGGTCCGCCGCCGTCCTCCATCCCGTCCAGCGCCCGCGCGAATAGCGTCTCCATATCGTCGTCAATATGGGCCGCCAGGAAACACGCCATTCCCGCGATCCTTCCCGCCGGGTAGTTGGCGGGTCTCGTCCCGGCCAGCCTCCACTCGCCGGGCGGAATTTCCGGCTTGAAATCGTATTTCATCGCCGCGTGGGACCAGGCCTCGCCGAGTTTTGCCGCGTATTCCGCCGTCTCGTCCCCCGGCTCCGTTTCGCGGACGGACGCGTCCGGCAAAAGCCCGGCAACGCCGAAAAGTACCCCCTGCAACATTATCCGCCGACTGCGCCACCCGACGCCGTCGAGCATCTCTTTAAGCCGCTCGACAGTGGCGGCGTGGGCCAGCCTTGCGAACTGCGCCTTGAACGCGCTGTAACCAAGCGACTCCATTATGCCCGTGTAAAGCTCCCGCGCCCCAGCGCCGCGTTGCATCGCCTCTGTGTAACGGCGGGACTTCAGGTCGCACCGCCCCTCCCCTGCGGCCTCTATCAATGTCATGGCCTTATCGGCCCCAAGCTTTTTTAAAGCGGCGCCGCATTTGCCGGTTATCAACGCGAAGTTGACGTGGGATGGGTCAAGCGGAGTCTGCGCCCGTATCCTGTCAATGGCGGCGGAACAGACCGGCGCAAGCTCTATTTCCAGCGCAACGCCGCCTGACCGGGTGAATTTCTCCACCCCTTTCACGTCACAGTAAAGCACGACATGAAGGCCCACGCCGTCGTATGCCGGGTCTTTGTGATGCCCGTGCCGCGCCCAGTCGGAGGAACGGACATGTATCTCCACATCGCCTTTGACTATCGGCCCGCCGTCAACTTTATATACAGCGTTGCGGAAGTCTGGGCCCGCGCCGCCGTTTAGCCATCCGGGGGAAAGTATCTCCACCCGTCTTCCATTGATGTCGCGGACGGGGTTTGCGCCCCAGGGTTGTTCGAGCCATATCGCCTTGACCACATCCTCGTTGACCCTGCCGGGTTTGCCGGGCGGGGCGAGGGCGGGTTTGTCGTTTTCCCTGACGGTGATGGGGGTTTCGGCGGCCAGGTCGAGATAAAGGCGGGAGAACATGGACGCACGGCCCTTTCGTAGGGGCGCGGCATGCCGCGCCCTTTGCTAATTCACCCCTCACCCTGCCCTCGCCCCTTGGGGGAGAAGGTGGCCCCCAAGCCCCCCTGATAAGGGGGGTGGCCGAAGGCCGGGGGGTTGAGTTCAAGAAACCCCCGCTCACTATCGTTCGCCGCCCCCTTGTCAGGTGGCCTAAGAAAGCCGGGCGAGGGGTTTGCAAAAGGACTTTTTTATACCACCCTTACCTAACCCTCTCCCGTCAAGGGAGAGGGTTAGGAGGCCTGCGCCCTGCGTTTGCCATATTCGTCGTAGGTGAAACCTCGCGCCTAAACCGCCACGACTCCCTTCGGCCTTCCGGTGTAACCCTTCGGCTTGGGCAACGGCTCGATGGCCTTTAGCGCCCGTTCGATACCGGCTTCGTCCATGCTGTCGTCAATAAGCTTGCCCGCGAAATAGTTGTCGTAGGCGCCCATGTCAAAATGGCCGTGACCGCTGAGGTTGAAAAGGATGACTCTCTCTTTCT